>Ga0308163_10002955_pt1 | contig 14746 bp, 10 predicted proteins | sample PhyTR1_FD_201037 | JGI IMG/M metagenome (GOLD analysis project Ga0308163, IMG submission 201037) | Phyllosphere microbial communities from UC Gill Tract Community Farm, Albany, California, United States - DLSLT.R1 | ecosystem: Host-associated > Plants > Phyllosphere > Unclassified | place: USA...
GGTAGTGGCCCAACGGTCTGCGGGGCCACGACTATCCTTTGCGAACTGTCGTTCAAAAGGAGCCCGCATGTCCGTTCAACTCGCCACTCAGGACCGCTGGCTGGATCTCAACGATGTGTTGCGTGAACTGGTCGCCCAGGGCTTCATCAGCCAGGACTCGGCGGAGCAGGCGCTCAACGCCCGCCGCCGCCACGCGACCCACGGCCAGCAGCATCCGCTGGAGTTCATCGCCAGCCAGCAACTGGACGACCTCAGCCGTCCGGGCAAACACCTGGACCTGGAAAGCCTGACTCTGTGGCTGGCCCAGCAGGCCGGCCAGCCGTACCTGCGCATCGACCCGTTGAAGATCAACGTCGCCGCGATCACTCCGCTGATGTCTTATGCCTTTGCCCAGCGACACAAGATTCTCGCAGTGGCAGTCGACCGCGACGCCGTGGTCGTGGCCAGCGCCCAGCCCTACGTCACCGGTTGGGAGGCTGACCTGACCCATGTGCTCAAACTGCCGATCAAACGGGTCGTCGCCAACCCGGTGGACATCCAGCGTTTCAGCGTCGAATTCTTCCGTCTCGCCAAATCGGTCAGCGGTGCCAACAATGCCGATCAGCAAAGCGGCAACCTCGGCAACTTCGAACAACTGCTCAACCTCGGCGCCAGCGATCAGGAGCCGGATGCCAACGATGCGCACATCGTCAACATCGTCGATTGGCTGTTCCAGTACGCCTTCCAGCAGCGCGCCAGCGATATCCACATCGAACCGCGCCGCGAACAGGGCACGGTGCGCTTTCGCATCGACGGCGTGCTGCACAACGTCTATCAATTTCCGCCGCAGGTGACCATGGCGATCGTCAGCCGCCTGAAAAGCCTCGGCCGGATGAATGTCGCCGAAAAGCGCAAACCCCAGGACGGCCGGGTCAAGACCAAGACCCCCGACGGCGGCGAGGTGGAGTTGCGGCTATCTACGCTGCCCACCGCGTTTGGCGAAAAAATGGTCATGCGTATTTTTGACCCGGAAGTGCTGCTCAAGGACTTCGATCAGTTAGGCTTTTCCGCCGACGACCTGCGCCGCTGGCAGGACATGACCCGCCAGCCCAACGGCATCATTCTGGTCACCGGACCGACCGGTTCGGGCAAGACCACCACGCTCTACACCACCCTGAAGAAGCTGGCGACGCCGGAGATCAACCTCTGCACCATCGAAGACCCGATCGAAATGGTCGAGCCGGCGTTCAACCAGATGCAGGTCCAGCACAACATCGACCTGAGCTTCGCCGCCGGGGTGCGCGCGCTGATGCGACAGGACCCTGACATCATCATGATCGGCGAGATCCGCGATCTGGAGACCGCCGAAATGGCGATTCAGGCCGCACTCACCGGCCACCTGGTGTTGTCGACCCTGCACACCAACGATGCGCCCAGCGCCATCAGCCGTCTGCTGGAACTCGGCGTGCCGCACTATCTGATCAAGGCCACGGTGCTCGGGGTCATGGCCCAGCGTCTGGTGCGCACGCTGTGCCCGCACTGCAAGGCGCCGCTGACGCTGGAAGAGGAAGACTGGCAAACCCTGACACGCCCGTGGCAAGCGCCACTGCCGGGCAACGCGCAACGGGCGATCGGTTGCCTGGAGTGCCGCGACACCGGTTATCACGGGCGCGCCGGGGTTTACGAAATCATGCAGTTGAGCGACAGCCTCAAAGCGCTCATCTCCCCGGACACCGACCTCACCGCCATCCGCCGGCAAGCCTTCAAGGAAGGCATGCGCAGCCTGCGCCTGTCGGGTGCGCAGAAGGTCGCGGCGGGGCTGACAACCCTTGAAGAAGTGCTGCGGGTAACACCGCAAAGCGAGCAGAAATAGGCCACTACGGAACCGGATCGGGGAAATCGCAATCCAAGGCCGTAGTTAACCCCCAGGAGTCATTCAATCATGCGTCTCAAACTTGCTGTCGCCACCCTTGCCTTGCTGTCCCTTCCCGTTGGTTCAGCGATGGCCGACAGCTTTTGGCGTAACGTCATTTCGTCCGGCGCCACCACCGGTTCGACCTACCTGACCTTCAAGGATCACAAGCTGATCGTTGCCGCACAGGACGATGCCGGCAGCTTCGTCGCCAGCGATGGCGGCATCCGTGGGCCGTACCTGGAAGCAGCGATGCAGAAAGTCCGCGCCGACAACCCGGGCCTGCAGGCCACGGACATGGAACTGGCGAATGCGATTCTGGCGAAGAACGCGGTGGCGTCCGAATAAGCCTTCTGTACACAAAAATGCCGCTCAGATGAGCGGCATTTTTTTACCCGTGATTCCTGACTCACTAAGGTCCCTCTGTAGGAGTGAGCCTGCTCGCGATAGCCGTACTCCAGACAACGGATTCGGTGACTGATGCACCGCTATCGCGAGCAGGCTCACTCCTACAATGAATCGGGTGTACAGGGAGATCAGCGGTAATCATCCACCGGCACACACGCGCAAAACAGATTGCGATCCCCATAGACGTTATCCACCCGGTTCACTGCCGGCCAGTATTTATGCGCCTTGGTGTGCGCATCCGGGGTGACGCCTTGTTCAATGCTGTACGGCCGCTCCCAGACCCCGGTGACATCCGCCAAGGTATGCGGCGCACGCTTGAGCGGGTTGTCTTCCGCCGGCCAGTTGCCGTTCTGCACCTCGGTGATCTCTGCGCGGATGCTCAGCATGGCGCCAATAAAGCGGTCCAGTTCAGCCTTGGACTCGCTTTCGGTCGGCTCGACCATCAATGTCCCCGGCACCGGGAATGACATGGTCGGCGCGTGGAAGCCGTAGTCCATCAGACGCTTGGCGACGTCCTCTTCGCTGATCCCGGTCTGCGCCTTCAACGGCCGCAGGTCGAGAATGCATTCATGGGCCACCCGCCCGTTGCGCCCGGTGTACAGCACCGGGAATGCACCGGATAAATGCTGGGCCAGATAGTTGGCCGCAAGGATTGCCACCTCGCTGGCATCCGCCAACTGCGGCCCCATCATCGCGATGTACATCCAGCTGATCGGCAAGATGCTTGCGCTGCCCCACGGCGCCGCACTGACCGCGCCGTTCTGCGGTAGCGGGCCGTCGATCGGCACCACCGGGTGATTGGCAACGAACGGCGCCAGGTGCGCGCGAATGCCGATCGGCCCCATGCCCGGTCCGCCGCCACCATGGGGAATGCAAAAGGTCTTGTGCAGGTTCATGTGCGACACGTCGGCGCCGATGTCCGCCGGCCGCGCCAGCCCGACTTGCGCATTGAGATTGGCACCGTCCATGTACACCTGCCCGCCGTGCTTGTGGATAACTTCGCAGATGTCGCTGATACCCTCCTCGTATACACCGTGAGTCGATGGATAGGTCGCCATCAGGCACGACAACTTGTCCCCCGCCTCGGCGGCCTTGGTTTTCAGGTCATCCAGATCGACGTTGCCGGCCTCGTCGCACTCGACGATCACCACGCGCATCCCGGCCATCTGCGCCGAGGCCGGGTTGGTGCCGTGGGCCGAGGACGGAATCAGGCAAATGTCCCGCGCGCCCTGATGCCGGCTCTCGTGATATTTGCGAATCGCCAGCAGCCCGGCGTACTCGCCCTGGGCTCCGGAGTTGGGCTGCATGCAGATCGCATCGAACCCGGTGGTCGCGCACAACCAGCGCTCCAGCTCTTCGATCATCAAGGTGTAACCGAGCGCCTGCTCCCGCGGCGCGAACGGGTGCAGATTGGCGAACTGCGGCCAGGTGATCGGAATCATTTCGCTGGTGGCGTTGAGTTTCATGGTGCAGGAGCCCAGCGGGATCATCGACTGGTTGAGCGCCAGATCCTTGTTCTCCAGTTGCTTGAGGTAGCGCAGCATCTCGGTTTCGCTGTGATGGGTATTGAACACCGGATGGCGCAGGTAAGGCGTCTTGCGCTGGAGGTTATCGGGGATGCCTGACACCAGTGCTTCCGCATCGAGTTGCTCGACGTTCAAACCGTGATCGGCACCCAGCAACACGTCAAACAACCTGGCCACTGTGCTTTCATCGCTGGTTTCATCGAGGCTCAGCCCCACTCGACCGCGCCCGAGAATACGCAGGTTGATCTGCGCGGCCTTGGCGCTGTCGATGATCGCGCTCTGCGCGCCACCGACGTCGAGGGTCAGGGTGTCGAAAAACTGTTCGTTGACCCGCTGGATACCATGGCGCTCAAGGCCCGTCGCCAGAATGCAGGTCAACCGGTGCACCCGCTGCGCTATCCGTTTCAAGCCTTCCGGCCCGTGGTACACCGCGTAGAAACTGGCGATGTTGGCCAACAGCACCTGCGCGGTGCAGATGTTCGAGTTGGCCTTCTCCCGACGAATGTGTTGCTCGCGGGTTTGCAGGGCCATGCGCAACGCGACGTTGCCGCGGGCATCTTTCGACACGCCGATGATCCGCCCGGGAATCGCCCGTTTGTATTCGTCACGGCTGGCAAAGAACGCTGCGTGCGGGCCGCCGTATCCCATGGGCACGCCGAAGCGCTGCGACGAACCAAACACCACATCCGCGCCCAGTTCACCCGGCGGCGTCAGCAACAACAGGCTCAACAGATCCGCCGCCACACAGGCCAGCGCCTGCTGCGCGTGCAGTTGATCAATGACCGGTCGCAGATCACGGATCTCGCCGTGGGTGTCGGGATACTGCAGCAGTGCGCCGAACACCTGATGCTGCTTGAGGTTATCCACAGCGTCGATGATCAGCTCAAAACCGAAACCTTCGGCGCGGGTCTGCACCACGGAAATGGTTTGCGGATGGCAGTTTTCGTCGACGAAAAACAGATTGCTCTTCGACTTTGCCACGCGTTTGGCCAGCGCCATGGCTTCAGCAGCGGCGGTGGCTTCGTCGAGCAACGAGGCGTTGGCCAGCTCAAGCCCGGTGAGGTCGATGGTCAATTGCTGGAAGTTGAGCAGCGCTTCGAGACGGCCTTGGGCGATCTCCGGTTGATACGGGGTGTAAGCGGTGTACCAGCCAGGATTTTCCAGCACGTTGCGCAGGATGACGGTCGGCGTGAGCGTGCCGTGGTAGCCCATGCCGATCAGGCTGGTCCACAGCTGATTCTGCTCGGCATAACCGCGCAGCTTGGCCAGCGCCGCCTGTTCGTCGAGGGCCGGCGGCAAATCCAGCGCCCGGTTCAGGCGAATGCCCGGAGGCACCGTCTGCTCGATCAGTTCAACCCGGCTGCCGAGACCGAGGCTGTCGAGCATCGCCTGCTGTTCGGCGGCGTCGGGGCCCAAATGGCGGCGCAGGAAGGCTTCGGGGTCGCGTAACTGGCTCAAGGATGGCAACTGGGACATGACGGGCTCTCTTTTGACTGGCGCTCGGCGTCAATGCAACACGGTCAAACCAGCATAGCAGCCGATACCGACGCGCACGGCTTGGCGGCACAGGACGTTCCGGGGCATGCTGTAGCGCCTGCATCAGGCGCCCAACTTTCGGATGATCGAATCCTCATGAGCCAACTGCCGTTCCTGCCGTTTTCCAAACCTGTCATCGATGAAGCCACGATTGCCGCCGTCGGCGATGTGCTGCGCTCCGGCTGGATCACCAGCGGGCCGAAGGTCCAGGCCTTTGAAGCACAGCTGTCGGAATACTTTGGCGGGCGCCCGGTGCGCACGTTCAACTCCGGCACCTGCACCATGGAAATCGCCTTGCGCATCGCCGGCATCGGGCCAGGTGACGAAGTGATCACCACGCCAATCTCCTGGGTCGCCACCGCCAACGTGATTCTCGAAGTCGGCGCCACCCCGGTGTTCGCCGACATCGATCCGGTGACCCGCAACATCGACCTGGACCAACTGGAAGCGGCGATCACCCCGCGCACCAAAGCGGTGATTCCGGTGTACCTCGCCGGCCTGCCGGTGGACATGGATCGGCTGTACGCCATCGCGCGCAAACACAATCTGCGCATTGTCGAAGACGCCGCCCAGGCGCTGGGTTCAAGCTGGAACGGCCAGCGCATCGGCGCCACCGGTGATTTCGTGTCGTTCAGCTTCCAGGCCAACAAGAACGTGACCTGCTCCGAGGGCGGTTGCCTGGTGCTGAACACCCCGGAAGAAGCACGGCTGGCGGAGAAGTATCGTCTGCAAGGCGTGACCCGCAACGGCTTCGATGGGCTGGACGTTGATGTGCTCGGCGGCAAGTTCAACATGACCGACGTCGCCGCGACCATCGGCTTGGGGCAATTTGCCCACATCGAAGCGCTGACTGCCCATCGCCAGGAACTGGCCCGTCACTACTTCAAATGTTTTGGCGATGACTTTGAAGCGACCTATGGTGCCCAGCTGCCGCCAGCGGATTTCACCAACAGCAACTGGCATCTGTTCCAGCTGGTACTGCCGGAGCGCAAGGACGGTTTGCCAGCGCGGGCCACGTTCATGGAGCAGATGCAGGCCAAAGGCATCGGCATCGGCTATCACTACCCGCCGATCCATTTACTCAGTCTGTACCGCGAGCGCGGTTTCAAGGAAGGTATGCTGCCGGTGGCTGAGCGCGTTGGACGCTTGATCGTGTCGCTGCCGATGTTCACCACCATGACCAAGGACGACGTCGAGCGTTCAGTGGCGGCAGTCAAAGCCGTATTGAAGCCCTGATCAATGCAGGAGCTGCCGCAGGCTGCGATCTTTTGACTTTGCCCTTAAAGACAAGAACAAAAGATCGCAGCCTGCGGCAGCTCCTCAGAGAGCGAGGATTACTCGCCGATGCTTTTCTGGTAGGCGGTAGCGTCGAGCAGCGTGTCCAGATCAGCAGCGTTGGCTGGTTTGAGCTTGAAGATCCACGCACCGTACGGGTCGGAGTTCAGCAGTTCCGGCGAACCGCTCAGCTCTTCGTTGACGGCGATCACTTCACCGGCAATCGGGGAGTAGATATCGGACGCCGCTTTCACCGACTCGACCACACCAGCCGCCTCATTGGCCGCAAACACCTTGCCCACTTCAGTCAACTCGACGAACACCACATCGCCCAGCGCTTCCTGCGCGTGATCACTGATGCCCACGGTAACGGTGCCGTCGGCTTCCAGACGCGCCCACTCATGACTTTCGGCAAAACGCAGTTCAGCGGGGATATTGCTCATGCTCGGTGTCCTCAAGAAATTGTCAGCGGTCACGCCCGCCGGAAAAGGTTAGATCAAGGTTTTGCCATGGCGCACGAAGGTCGGTTTGACCACTCGTACCGGATACCACTTGCCTCGGATTTCCACTTCGGCGCGGTCGGCTGTGGCCATCGGTACACGCGCCAGGGCAATCGATTTGCTTAGCGTAGGAGAGAAACTACCACTGGTGATCTCTCCTTCGCCAACATCGGCGATACGAACCACCTGATGGGCACGTAAAACACCCCGTTCCTCAAGCACCAGGCCCACCAGTTTGTGCGCAACGCCGGCGGTTTTTTCCGCTTCCAGCGCTGCACGACCGATGAACTGGCGCGAAGCCGGCTCCCAGGCAATGCTCCAGGCCATATTGGACGCCAGCGGCGAGACATCTTGATGAATGTCCTGGCCGTAGAGGTTCATCCCGGCTTCAACCCGCAGCGTGTCGCGGGCGCCGAGGCCGATCGGCGAAATGCCGGCGCCCACCAGATCGTTGAAGAAACCCGGAGCCTGATCGGCCGGCAGGGCGATTTCCAGACCGTCCTCGCCGGTGTAACCGGTGCGGGCGATGAACCAGTCGCCATCGACTTCGGCTTCGAACGGTTTGAGGTGCTGGATCAGCGTGGCGCGGGACTGGGTCACCAGCTCGGCGATCTTGTGCCGGGCCTGCGGGCCTTGAATAGCGAGCATCGCCAGATCCTGACGCTCGTGCAGTTGCACGTCGTAACCGGCGACATGCGCCTGCATCCACGCCAGATCCTGATCACGGGTGGAGGCGTTGAACACCAGCCGATAACGGTCTTCGAGGCGATAGACGATCATGTCGTCGACGATGCCGCCGCGCTCGTTGAGCATCGTGCTGTAGAGCGCGCGGCCAGGGCGGTGCAGACGCTCGACGTCATTGGCCAGCAAATGCTGAAGCCAGGCCTTGGCCTGGGCACCGGTGACATCGATCACGGTCATGTGGGAAACATCGAAGATCCCGCAATCGCGACGCACCTCGTGGTGTTCCTCGACCTGCGAACCGTAATGCAGTGGCATGTCCCAACCGCCAAAATCGACCATCTTCGCGCCGAGGGCGAGATGCAGGTCATACAGAGGCGTACGCTGTCCCATGGGTTTCTCCTTCCGGGCGTGGCGAAGGTGCGGACAGCCGCTGTACGGGGTGAAAGCCGCGAAATAGAAGGCTTTCAGCCGATTTCAGCGAACGGGTCTGTCAGACGAACCGCACCGAATGCCGCGCATTGTAGCCGCATGATTCAGGACTCACTACTAAGTGTTTCGATGCGCCGAGCGGCGGATCAGGCCGATGACCGGCAATAAACCGACCAACACCAGGGTCAGCGCCGGTAGCGACGCCCGCGCCCACTCGCCCTCGCTGGTCATTTCAAAGATCCGCACCGCCAGCGTGTCCCAGCCAAACGGGCGCATCAGCAGGGTCGCGGGCATTTCCTTGAGCACATCGACGAACACCAGCAACGCCGCGCTCAGCGTGCCGGGCAGCAACAGCGGCAGATACACTTTGAAAAACAGTCGCGGCCCACTGACACCCAGGCTACGTGCCGCTTCAGGCAAAGACGGCCGTATACGCGCCAGACTGTTTTCCAGCGGCCCGTAGGCCACGGCAATGAAGCGCACCAGATAGGCCATCAGCAACGCCGCCAGACTGCCCAGCAGCAGCGGCTTGCCGGCGCCCCCGAGCCAGCCCGACAGCGGGATCACCAGTTCGCGGTCGAGATAGCTGAAGGCAAGCATGATCGACACCGCCAGCACCGAGCCCGGCAATGCATAACCGAGATTGGCCAGGCTGACGCCGGAACGGATCGCCCGGGTCGGCGCCAGACGTCGGGCGAAGGCCAGCAGCAACGCGACGCTGACGGTGATCAACGCCGCCATGCCCCCCAGATACAGGGTGTGCAGGATCAACCCGGCATAACGCTCATCGAGATCGAAGCGCCCGCGCTGCCAGAACCATACGATCAATTGCAGCAGCGGAATCACGAACGCACAGGCGAACACCAATGCGCACCAGCCAGTCGCCGCGAACGCCTTGAACCCGCGCAGGTGATACAACGCCTTGACCCGTGGTCGCTCGTTGCTCGCCCGGTTGGCTCCGCGCGCGCGCCGTTCGCCATAGAGCACCAGCATCACCACCAGCAGCAACAGACTCGCCAGTTGCGCGGCGCTGGGCAGACTGAAGAAGCCGTACCAGGTCTTGTAGATCGCGGTGGTGAAGGTGTCGAAATTGAACACCGACACCGCGCCGAAATCCGCCAGGGTCTCCATCAGTGCCAGCGCCACACCGGCGCCAATCGCCGGACGCGCCATTGGCAACGCCACCCGCCAGAACGCTTGCCATGGCGATTGCCCGAGCACCCGCGCCGCTTCCATCAGGCCTTTGCCCTGCGCGAGAAACGCGGTGCGTGCCAGCAGGTAGACGTAGGGATAAAACACCAGCACCAGCACCACAATCACCCCGCCGGTGGAGCGCACTCGCGGCAGACGCAGGCCGCTGCCGAACCACTCACGCAACAAGGTTTGCACGGGGCCAGCAAAGTCCAGCAGACCGACGAAGACGAACGCCAGCACATAGGCCGGAATCGCAAAGGGCAACATCAGCGCCCAGTCGAGCCAGCGCCGCCCGGGGAACTCGCAGAGACTGGTGAGCCACGCCAGACTGACGCCGAGCAGCGTCACGCCAACGCCCACACCCAGCACCAGCGTAAGCGTGTTGCCCAGCAGACGCGGCATCTGGGTTTCCCACAGGTGCGACCAGATCTGCTGATCGATGGTTTGCCATGACAGCAGCAGCACGCTCAGGGGCAACAGCACCAACGCGGCAATGGCGAAGACGATGGGGTACCAGCGGCGTTGGGCGGGGTGAGCCACTTCGAAGGTCTCGCGGGAAAATCGTGGAGTTTAGGAAAAAAGCAAAAAGATCGCAGCCTTCGGCAGCTCCTACAAGTGATCTCATGCAGGAGCTGCCGAAGGCTGCGATCTTTTGCTCTCTACAGCAGCAGCCTCAGTTCCAGCCCACCCGATCCATCATCCGAATGGCTTCGGCCTGACGCTTGCCCGCCACTTCCACCGGCAAGGTGTCGGCCACGAACGTGCCCCACGCGGCCACTTCCTCGGAAGGTTTCACCGCCGGGTTGGCCGGGAATTCCTGGTTCACGTCGGCGAAGATCTTCTGCGCCTCAGGCGTGGTCATCCACTCGACCAGTGCCTTGGCGGCTTGCGGGTGAGGAGCGTGTTTGGTCAGGCCGATGCCCGACAGGTTCACGTGTACGCCGCGATCGGCCTGATTCGGCCAGAACAGTTTCACCGGCAGGTCCGGCTTCTGCTTGTGCAGGCGACCGTAGTAGTAGGTGTTGACGATGCCGACATCGCACTGGCCGGCATTGATCGCCTCCAGCACTGCAACGTCGTCGGAGAACACGTCGGTGGACAGGTTGTTGACCCAGCCCTTGAGGATTTTCTCGGTCTTCTCGGCGCCATGCACTTCGATCATGGTCGCGGTCAGCGACTGGTTGTAGACCTTCTTCGCCGTGCGCAGGCACAGGCGCCCTTCCCAACTCTTGTCGGCCAGCGCCTCGTAGGTGGTCAGTTCGCCCGGTTTCACCCGTTCGGTGGAATAGGCGATGGTCCGCGCGCGCAGGCTCAGGCCGGTCCAGGCGTGGGTCGAGGAGCGGTATTGCGCGGGAATGTTGCTGTCGATGGTCTTCGAGGTGAACGGCTGCAGGATGCCCATCTGCTCGGCCTGCCAGAGGTTGCCGGCATCGACGGTGAGCAGCAGGTCGGCAGTCGCGTTTTCGCCCTCGGCCTTGATGCGCTGCATCAGCGGCGCTTCCTTATCGGTGATGAACTTGATCTTCACCCCGGTTTTTGCGGTGTAGGCGTCGAACACCGGTTTGATCAGTTCATCGATACGCGAGGAGTAGACCACCACCTCGTCGGCGGCCTGGGCGGTGGTGCTGCCGATCAGGGTCAGGGCCAGTGCGGTCAGGAGACGCTTGGGTGCCAACATGGAGTGATCTCTCGGTCGGAAAATGTGGGCCAAATGATAAGGACTCACATTTAGGTTCTCAATCGATCACTTTGCCAAGGAGTTACCAGATGTTGCACGAGCTGAATTCACCGACTCCTGTGGTGAGGGAGCTTGCTCCCGCTGGAGGCCGAAGGACTCCCGTTTCGGCAAACACCGAATTTAGGGCCGCTTCGCAGCCCAGCGGGAGCAAGCTCCCTCGCCACAAGGCCATCTCAATCTCAGGGCTTGGCGAGCGCCGGCAGATCCCCGGTCAACCCCAGCGCCTCACGCACAAACAACGCCTTGGCCTCCGGCATCTGCTCCACCAGCTTCAACCCGGCATTGCGCAACCAGCGCACCGGCAGCGGGTCGGCCTGGAACAGCCGCTCGAAGCCCTCCATCGCCGCCATCAGCGCCAGGTTGTGCGGCATGCGCCGACGCTCATAGCGGCTCAGCACCTTCACGTCCGCCAGCCGCTCGCCGCGTTCTGCCGCCTGCAGCAGCACTTCAGCCAGCACCGCCGCATCGAGGAAGCCGAGGTTCACGCCCTGCCCGGCCAACGGGTGAATGGTGTGTGCCGCATCGCCGATCAATGCCAGCCCTTCGGCCACGTAGCGCTTGGCATGCCGTTGACGCAGCGGCACGCACAGCCGTGGATCGGCACTGATGACGTCGCCCAGACAGCCTTCGAACGCACGCTCCAGCTCACGGCAGAACGTCGCTTCATCCAGCGCCATCAGGCGTTCGGCTTCACTCGGGGTGGTCGACCAGACGATCGAGCACCAGTCCTGCTGCCCGTCACGTTCCAGTGGCAGGAACGCCAACGGTCCGTGATCGGTGAAGCGTTGCCACGCCGTCATCCGGTGCGGCTTGCTGCTGCGCACACTGGTGACGATGGCGTGGTGCAGGTAATCCCACTCGCGGGTCGCGACACCGGTCAGGCGGCGCACCGCCGAGTTGGCGCCGTCCGCGGCAATCACCAGTGGCGCACGCAACTGACGACCATCGGCCAGCGTCAGCAGCCAGTCATCGCCGGAGCGGCGCATTTGCTCCAGTCGCGCGTTGGCCAGCATGCCCAGATCGCAGTCGTGCAAACGATCGAGCAAGGCATCCTGAACCACGCGGTTTTCGACGATATGCCCCAGCACATCGGCGTGCACACTGCTCGCCGAGAAATGGATCTGACCGGTGCCGCTGCCATCCCACACATGCATGTCGGTGTAGGGGCTGCTGCGGCGTCTGGCGATGCCATCCCACACGCCGAGGCGTTCGAGAATCCGCTGGCTGGCCGCCGACAAGGCGCTGACTCGCGGCTCGAACGGCGCGTCGACATCGAACGGTTTGACACTCAGCGGGCTGCCATCGAGCAGCAGCACTTCCAGGCCGCTGTCCTGCAACGCCAGCGCCAGGGCGCTGCCGACCATTCCGGCTCCGACAATCAGCAGATCTGCGCGCATTTCCATGCTTTAAGCCTGTCTCGCTGGCGGCGTGCGCCGCCCGTAAAGGGTTTTACCGAGCGCACCAGTTTGCGGTGCGCTCCTGAAAGTGAAAGTGCCGGCCCGCCGCTCAAGCATCCGGCCGCGTCCCCAGCCCCATGGCCTGACGGGCGAACCAGCGTTTAGCCGGCGGCAACAGATCAAGGCCGAGCAAGCCGATGTTGCGGCCCAGCGAGACCAGCGGCTGGGTGCTGCCGAACAGCCGCGTGACCTGATCGGAGAAGCCCACGGTGAGATCCTGATCCAGACGCTGACGCTCGCGATAGGCCTGCAACGTGGCGAAGTCGCCCAGCGGCTTGTCACTGGCGAGCAGTGCAGCGGCCAAGGCATCGGCGTCACGCAGGGACAGGTTGAACCCCTGCCCGGCAATCGGGTGCAGGCTGTGTGCAGCGTTGCCGAGCACGGCCAGATGCGAGCGCACTTGCTCCTCGGCCTCGACCAGCGACAGCGGGTACAGATGCCGCGCACCGACCTGTTTCAAAGTGCCCAGACGGTAGCCGAACACGCCCTGCAACTCGCTGAGGAAATCGCGTTCGCTCAAGTCTGCCAAACGCTGTGCGTCCATGCCCAGACGGGTCCAGACCAGCGCGCAGCGATTCTCCGGCAATGGCAGCAGCGCCATCGGCCCTTCGTCGGTGAAGCGCTCGAAGGCCATGCCGTTATGCGCTTCGCTCGGGGTGATGTTGGCGATCAGCGCGCTCTGGTTGTACGGACGCTTGCGCACGTTGATGCCCAGTTGCTCGCGCAGACCGGAACGGCCGCCATCGGCGAGCACCGCCAGATCACACTCAACGGTGGTTTCATCGTTGAGGGTCAGGCGATAACCGTCGGATAGCGGCTCCATGCGCGTGACTTCCGCCGGACAACGCCAGCTGATCACGTCTTTATCCAGGTGTTGCCACAGGCACTGGCCGAGCCAGGCATTTTCCACCACGTAGCCAAGCGCCGGTACACCCTCCTCCATCGCCGACAGACGGGCGGTGGAGAAGCGGCCACGGTCGGACACGTGAATCTGTTTGATCGGCTCGGCGCGACGGGAAATTTCCTGCCACACGCCCAACCGCTGATAGATCTGCCGCGAACCGAAGGACAGCGCCGACGAACGGGCGTCGTAGCTCGGCTGCCAACTGTCGCCGGGAGCGAACGGTTCGATCAGGATGATTTTCCAGCCGCGGGCCTTGGCCCCGGCCTGCAGGGCCAACGCCAGACTGGCGCCGACCAGGCCGCCACCGATGATTGCCAGATTGACTCGACTCATGCCGCGTGTGTCCGTGCTTGCGCCATCAACGCTTCGATCTCGGCGACGGTTTTCGGTACGCCGCGGGTCAGGATTTCACAACCGGTCTTGGTCACTACCACGTCATCCTCGATGCGCACGCCAATGCCGCGCCATTTCTTCGCTACGTTCTGGTTGTCCGGGGCAATGTAGATGCCCGGCTCCACGGTCAGCGCCATGCCGACCTCCAGCACGCGCCATTCGCCGCCGACCTTGTATTCGCCGACGTCGTGTACATCCATGCCCAGCCAGTGGCCGGCACGGTGCATGTAAAACGCTTTATAGGCTTCAGACGCGATCAGCTCGTCGACCTCGCCTTGCAGTATTCCGAGCTTGACCAGGCCGGTGGTAATGACCCTGACCGTGGCTTCGTGCGCCTGATTCCAGTTTTTGTTCGGGGCGATTTCGGCAAACGCGGCTTCCTGCGAGGCCAGCACTAACTCGTAAATCGCTTTCTGCTCGGCGGAAAACTTGCCGTTGACCGGCCAGGTGCGGGTGATATCGCTGGCGTAGCAGTCGATTTCGCAACCGGCGTCGATCAACACCAGATCGCCATCCTTGAGCAGCGCGTCATTCTGCTGGTAATGCAGGATGCAGCTGTTGCGCCCGGCAGCGACGATCGATCCGTAGGCCGGCATCTTCGCCCCGCCCTTGCGGAATTCGTAATCGAGCTCGGCTTCGAGACTGTATTCGTACAGTCCCGGCCGACTGGCCTGCATGGCCCGGATATGCGCCTGAGCGGATATCCGCGCGGCTTCGCGCATCACCTTCACTTCTGCCGCCGATTTATACAGGCGCATGTCGTGCAGCAGGTGATCCAGGGCAACGAATTCGTTCGGTGGCTGGGCGCCGA
>Ga0308163_10002956_pt1 | contig 14746 bp, 10 predicted proteins | sample PhyTR1_FD_201037 | JGI IMG/M metagenome (GOLD analysis project Ga0308163, IMG submission 201037) | Phyllosphere microbial communities from UC Gill Tract Community Farm, Albany, California, United States - DLSLT.R1 | ecosystem: Host-associated > Plants > Phyllosphere > Unclassified | place: USA...
ATTCGGGATTTGCTTGGCCACTTGCTTGCCCAGCACCTCGTACTTGCCGATTTTCGCCTTGACGGCCGGCGGCGCGATGTCGCTGCCGATGGCGGTGGTGTCGGCGTCGCCGATGATCAACGAGGTCGGCACCTTCAGCAGCGGGAACTCGTAGACCACCGGCTGCGTGTAGATCATGTCGTAGATCAGCGCCGAGTTCCACGCCACGATCTTTTTGCCCGGTCCCGCGTTCATCCCGGCCAGCATATCGACCCAGCGCTCGTACTCCGGCTTCCAGCGGCCCACATAGTAGGTCGATTTCTCGTAGGCGCGCACGCTGTCGGCGGTCATCTTCAATTCGCGTTCGTACCACTGGTCCACGCTGCGCGCCGGCACGCCCAGCGCCTTCCAGTCTTCCAGGCCGATCGGATTGACCATCACCAGCCGCGACACCGCTTCCGGATACATCAGCGCGTAGCGCGTGGCCAGCATGCCGCCGGTGGAATGGCCGACGATGGCCGCCTGTTTGACGCCGATGCTCTTTAACAGCGCCTCGGTGTTGGCGGCCAGCTGCTGGAAGCTGTATTGATAGTGTTCCGGCTTGGTCGAGGCGCAGAATCCGATCTGGTCGGGCGCCACCACGCGGTAGCCGGCAGCGCTCAGGGCGGTGATGGTCTGTTCCCAGGTCGCGCCGCAGAAGTTCTTGCCGTGCATGAGCACAGCCGTCTTGCCGTTGGCCTTGGCCGTGGGCGCGACGTCCATGTATGCCATTTTCAGGTCCTTGCCTTGCGACGTGAAAGCGTAGTACTGCAGCTTGTGCGGGTAGGCGAAGCCTTCGAGCTGGGGACCGTAGGTGGCGGCGAGGGCGGGGGCGCTCGCCACGACGGCGGCGGCGAGGATGGCGGAACGGATGGACGGCATGGCATTCTCCAGGGGCGGGGGATCGGCCAATATAGGGCGCGCACGATAGGACGGCAATCGGGAACGGCGCCAATAGCCTTAATTTGCCCTTAATTTGCCTTCAAAGCGGGCGTTTTCACCCAAAAAAAGGCTGAAACCGGCGAGACAGAGTAAACTACGCCCAAATTTCTTTCGCAATTAGGCGATTCGAACATACTTGTGAGTGACGCCATGTCTGACACCCCAACCTCCCCCATCACCCTTTTCACCGATCTGAACCTGAGCGCGCCGCTGATCAAGGCCCTCAAGGACGTCGGTTACGAGTCGCCGTCGCCGATCCAGGCCGCCACCATCCCGCTGCTGCTCGAGAACCTCGACGTGCTGGGCCAGGCGCAGACCGGCACCGGTAAAACCGCCGCCTTCGCGCTGCCGATCCTGTCACGCATCGACATCAAGCAAACCTCGCCGCAGGCGCTGGTGCTGGCGCCGACCCGCGAACTGGCGATCCAAGTGGCCGAAGCCTTCCAGACCTACGCCGCGCACATTCCCGGCTTCCACGTGCTGCCGATCTACGGCGGCCAAAGCTACGGCCCGCAACTGTCGGCGCTGCGCCGCGGCGTGCACGTTGTCGTCGGCACCCCGGGCCGCGTCATCGACCACCTGGACAAGGGTTCGCTCGACCTGTCCAAACTGAAAACGCTGGTGCTCGATGAGGCCGACGAGATGCTGCGCATGGGCTTTATCGACGACGTCGAACGCATCCTGCAGGAGACGCCCGACAGCCGCCAGACCGCGCTGTTCTCGGCGACGATGCCGTCGGCGATCCGCCGCATCGCCAACACCTATCTGCGCAGCCCGAAGGAAATCACCGTCGCCGCCAAGACCGGCACCGCTGAAAACATCCGCCAGCGCTACTGGCTGGTGTCGGGCATGCACAAGCTCGACGCGCTGACCCGCATCCTGGAGGCCGAGAACTTCGACGGCATGATCATCTTCTCGCGCACCAAGCTCGGAACCGAGGAACTGGCCAGCAAGCTGCAGGCGCGCGGCTTCTCGGCCGCCGCCATCAACGGCGACGTCCAGCAGCAGCAGCGCGAGCGCACCATCCAGCAGCTCAAGGACGGCAAGATCGACATCCTGGTCGCCACCGACGTCGCCGCGCGCGGCCTGGACGTCGAGCGCATCAGCCACGTGGTCAACTACGACGTGCCGCACGATCCGGAAAGCTACACCCACCGCATCGGCCGCACCGGCCGCGCCGGCCGCAGCGGCGAGGCGATCCTGTTCATCACGCCACGCGAGAAGAACCTGCTCAAATCGATCGAGCGCGCCACCCGCCAGCCGATCGGCATGCTCGAACTGCCGACCATCCAGGCCGTCAACGACGTGCGCATCGCCAAATTCAAGTCGCAGATCAGCGAAACCCTGGCCCAGGGCGAGCTGGAACAGTTCCAGTCGCTGATCGAGGACTTCGAGCGCGAACAGAACATCCCGGCGATCGAGATCGCCGCCGCGCTGGCCAAGATGGCGCGCGGCGACGTGCCGCTGCTGCTCGATAAGAAGCAGCAGACCGCCGCCGCCACCTGGGACGAACGGCCGGGCCGCCAGGTCGGTTTCGAGCGTCACGACCGTGGCGACCGCCCGGATCGTGGCGACCGCGGCGACCGTTTCGATCGCGGCGACCGCGCCGAGCGCCCGGACCGCGCCGACCGCTTCCCGAAAAAGGAACGCGTGGTGCGCGCCGCCGACCCGGGCATGCAGACCTTCCGCATCGAAGTCGGCTACCAACACGGCGTCAAGCCGGGTAACATCGTCGGCGCCATCGCCAACGAGGGCGGCATCGACTCCAAACACATCGGCCGCATCGAGATCTACGACGACTACAGCGTGCTCGATATGCCCGACACCCTGACCGGCGACGTGCTCGATCACCTGGCCGGCATCAAGGTCGCCGGCCAGCAGCTGCGCATCAGCCGCGACGGCGGCGACGGCGCCCCGGCGGCATCGGCCCCAGGTTCGGCTGCCACTTCGAGCGCGCCGGCCCGTCCGGCACCGGCCAAAGCCGCCGCCCCGGCCCGGGCCCCGGCCGCCGCGCAGCCAGCCGCGCAGCCAGCGGACAAAGCGGGCGACAAGCCGACCGCCTCGCCGCTGGCGCGCGCCGCCCGCGTCGACGCCGCCGAACTGGACGACGCCGCGCCAAAGAAGAAAAAGGAAAAGCCGGGCAAGGTGACCCTGCCGATGAGCGCCTTCCGCATTGAAGTGGGCAGCAACAACGCCGCCACCCCGTCCAACATCGTCGGCGCCATCGCCAACGAGGCCGGGCTGGAGGCCAAGCACATCGGCCGCATCGAGATCTTCGACACCTACAGCATGGTCGAGTTGCCTGACGGCATGCCCGACGAGCTGTTCAAGCACCTGGGCAAGGTCTGGGTCGGCGGCGCGCAGCTGAAAATCAGTCATGCGGACCGTATGCCACCGGAATCGGGCAAGTCCACGCCGCCAAAGAAAAAGCCGGCCGGCAAGAAATACTAAGGGGACGCGGGCGCAGCGCCCGCCGCTTCCATCGCATCGACAACGGGGCCGCAAGGCCCCGTTTTTCGTCCAGCACCCGTCCGCTTGTTGTTGCACAGACAAGGTGCGCACATCTGTTGCGTTGCACCAAAACAAAGCTTGACCTGCCGCAAACACCACCGCCTGGAAAGCCTGGATGAATCGCTCTCATAGGAGAAGCTGCTCATGGGCAAGGCTGGCCCGCTTATTGCATATGTGATAGCACATCCCTATAAAAGGCGCGCACACCCAGGCGCCTCGACCTGGAGACCAGTCGTTTAGATCGGAGCATTGAAATGACATCATTCAGGAAGTTGTGGAACATCTTTGTCGATTCGCTCAAGCCGCAAATGCTGCGCGAGCATAATCAGGCCGGCCCGTACGCGATCATCGTCGACACCCGGCCATTTACCGTCAAGGGGCGCTAATGCTACTGGAACGACCTGCTGCACTATACGCATCCGTCTCCGCGCACCGTCCGCATCCTGTGGATCGCTCCCGAGCAGAGCCACGCCTATGTCTTCGACGTGGCGGCCCGCTCGGCCGATGTAGAACTCGTCCAACTGTCGGTGCTGCACGCCGACATCCGGGCCGGCCGCGCCAGCGTGCTGCCGGCCGACCCTTATCTGATGGTGGTCAGCCAGGACCTGCTGCCGCCGAAGCACCTGCAACTGCGGGCACGCGCCTGGCAGATCATCGAGCCGCTGGTGGCGCTGGAGCCGGGCATCTACGAGGCCCGCCAGCGCGGCCAGTTGATCGCCCGCGCCACCGGCGCCCACGGCGTCTCGCACCCGACCATCTACCGCTACCTGCGCCGCTACTGGCAGCGCGGCCAGACCCCCAACGCGCTGCTGCCGGACTACTGCAACTCGGGCGGCAAAGGCAAGGTGCGGCAAGCCTCGGCCGGCATCAAGCGCGGACGCCCGCGCAAAAACGGCGCCGACGCCGGCCCCGGGCTGAACGCCGACGAGGAGATCCGCCGCACCTTCCGCGTGGCCATCGCGCGCTACGCCGCCGGCCACGCCAAGTTCTCGCGCCTGGGCGCCTACGAACAAATGCTCGACGAGTTCTTCGTCGAGCGCCGCATCGACGACGAATCGGGCCGCGTGCTGACCGCGCCGGCCGGGCGCAGCGGCGTGCTGCCGACCTTCGGCCAGTTCAACTACTGGCTCGACCACGACGACGACCGGCCGCCCGAGGTGGCGCGCCGCAGCGACGCCGCGGCCGCGCCGTGGCAGCCTGCGGCCGGCATGCCGGCCGCGCTGAGCGGCCAGCCTGCAGCGCTGTCGCCTGCCGCGCTGCCGCCGGGCCGTCCAGGCGCCGGCTTCTACCTCGACGCCGTGTGCGCCGAGGTGATGCTGGTCTCGCGCGCCGACCGCCGGCAATCGATCGGCCGCCCGCGCATCTACCTGGCGGTCGATTCGTTCAGCCGCCTGGTCGCCGGCGTGTATATCGGCCTGGGGCCGGCCAGCTGGCCGCAGGCGATGCTGGCGCTGGCCAACTGCGGCGCCGACAAGCAGCGCTACAGCCAGCAATTCGGCCGCCGCATCGAGGCGGCGCAGTGGCCGTGCCGCCACCTGCCCGAAACGCTGTTCGCCAACGCCGCGCTGACGGCCGGGCGCGACGGCGGCGACGGCGGCATGGACCCGGCCTTGCTCAACAACTTCAACCTGCGCTGCGTCGCCGTCGACGACGGTCCAGGCGACTGGAAGGCGGTGCTGGAAAAGCGTTTCCGCCTGCTGGCGCCAAACGACAGGGGCGCGCCGTGCCGGCTCGATGGCGTGCTCGATCTGGAACAGTTCACCCGCATCGTCATCGATTGCATCCTCTATTACAACAACCGCCACCCGCTGCGCCATGCCGGCAACGCCACCGCGCGCCAGCTGTGGGACTGGGGCGTGGCCCATCGCGGCGGCAGCCTCAAAACCTATCCCGAGCACCTGATCCGCTGCAGCCTGATGCCGGTGGCGGCGGCGCAGGTGGGCGCCGACGGCATCCGCCTGTTCGAAAGTAGTTACACCTGCGCGCGCGCCATCAACGAACGCTGGTTCGACCGCGCGCGCCTGCGCGGCCCCTGGAGCGTCAGGGTCGCCTACGATCCGTCCAACCTGGACATGATCTACCTGCTCGACCCGGCCGCGCCGATGCAGTTCCACGCCTGCCACATGGACGACGCCTGCGCCGCCCAGCGGCATCTGTCGGCCGAGGAGATCGCCCGCCTGCCGCGCGGCTCGTCGTCCGCCCCGGCATCGCCCGCACGTAGCGGCACGCCGGTCCTGGCCAGCTTCGCGGGCTGATTCTCCGGCTGCTCCGCGTGCGGCGCGGTCCAGCGCCGTGCATCCCGACATTCCCTGTTCCAATGCCTGCCACTTGCTGGTGCGGGGCGCGGCCGCGCGTGGCCGGCGGCCCGCCTTGTCCGCGCGCGGACGCCGCGCCGCGCGCTGAATAAAGTCCGTTTCACGCGAATAAAGTTTGTCGCCGACAGCGCTTATCGCGGTGGCGCGAGGGCGCCCACGTCAGCCATGTAAAAACATTGTTCGATGACGGGAAGCCTTGTGCCACAAGGCTTACTTCGCCGTGAAGCATGTTTGTTTTGGTTTGTTTGTATGGCACGAGCCTTGCTAGATTGGAACTATGGGCAAGCAAGTCACCCAAGTTATTTCAGGCAGACTGGTGAGGAGAACAGATGGAAAGCAAAACAGTAAAACCGTTTAAATCGTTTAGTTCGATTGGTTCGATTAGTTCGTTCACCCGCAGGGACTTTCTGTACCGGGCCGCCGCCGTCGGCGGCACCGGCTTGCTGTTAAATACCATGAACGCATGGGGCATGGGCATCGGCTCGGCGGCATCCGCTCCGCCCGCGCTGAGCGGCAGCGGCAAAGGCAAGAAGGTGCTGATCCTCGGCGCCGGCCTGGCCGGACTGACCGCCGCCTATGAGTTGGGCAAGCTCGGTTACCAGTGCCAGATCCTCGAGGCGCGCGGTTTCGCCGGCGGCCGTTGCCAGACCGCCCGCAAGGGCTTCAGCCTGACCGAGTTGGGCGGCGACAAACAGACCTGCGACTTCGACGAGGGCCAGTACATCAACCACGGCCCGTGGCGTATCCCGCTGCACCACCAGTCGACCTTGCACTACACGCGCCTGTTCGAAGTGCCGCTCGAAGTGATGGTCAACGAGAACGACCACTCGTATGTATATTCAGAAAACGCCGGCCCGTTTGCCGGCAAGCGCCTGCGCATCAAGGAGGTCAAGTCCGACATGCGCGGCCACGTCGACGAAATGCTGGCCAAGTCGATCAAGAACAACCAGCTCGACGCCGAGCTGACCGAGGACGACAAGCGCCTGCTGCTCGACTATCTGGCGCACGAGGGCCAGTTGGCCGGCGCCGACCTGAAATACAAGGGCCGCACCGGGCGCGGGTTCGCCGTCTATCCCGGCGCCGGCATGGAGCCGGGACCGGGCAAGCAGTCCGACCCGCTGGGCTTCAAGGACCTGCTGGCGTCCAAGCTGGGCAACGTCTACAGCGCGGTGCAGGACTTTCCGATGCAGGCCACCATGTTCCAGCCGGTCGGCGGCATGGACGCGATCCCGAAGGCGTTTGAAAAGCGCGTCGGCAAAGTGATCCGCTACCGCGCCGAGGTGCAGACCATCCGCCAGAACGACAAGGGCGTGACGGTCGCCTTCAAGGACACCGCCACCGGCAAGGCCGCCAGCGTCACGGCCGACTACTGCCTGTGCACCATCCCGCTGTCGGTGCTGCGCCAGATCGATACCGATTTCTCCGACGGTTTCAAGAAGGCCGTCGCTACGGTGGCCTATGCGCCGGTTGGCAAGATCGGCCTGCAGATGAAGCGCCGCTTCTGGGAGGAGGACGACAACATCTACGGTGGCCACGTGCTCACCGACCTCAAAGGCATCAACACCATCTCGATGCCGTCCTACGGCTGGCAAAAGAAGAAGGGCGTGCTGCTCGGGTACTACCAGTACCAGACGGCCGCCATCGAGGTCAGCGCGCTGACGCCGGGCGAACGCGCCGAATTCGCCGTCGCCGCAGGCCAGAAGATCTTCCCGCAGTACCGCGACGAATACGAGAACGCGTTCTCGGTGGCGTGGCACCGCGTGCAGTACAACCTGGGTGGCTGGGCCGAATGGACCGAGAAGACCCGCGCCGCCGCCTATCCGACCCTGCTCGAAGGCGAGGGCCGGATCATGCTGGCCGGCGAGCACCTGAGCTACCTGACCGGCTGGCAGGCCGGCGCGATTGAATCGGCCTGGCAGCAGATCGCCAAAATCCACGCAAGGGCCAGCGCATGAGGGACACTTTACTGAAGGCCGCGATGGTGATCGTGGCGGGATTGGCGGCGGCCGCCACGGCGCCGTCGCAGGCGCAGGGCACCGCGCCGGACGGCAAGGCGCTGTTCCTGAAAAACTGCGCGGCCTGCCACCAGGCCAGCGGCAAGGGCATCCCCGGCGCCTTTCCTGCGCTGGCCGGCAACAAGTTCGTCACCGGCGACCACGCGGAGGTGGCCGGCGTGCTGCTCAAGGGGCGCGGCGGCATGCCCGACTTCAGCGAGAACGTCAGCGACGCCGACATGGCCGCGATCCTGACCTATGTGCGCGCCAGCTGGGGCAACAAGGCCGACGCGCTGACCGAGGCCGAGGTGCTCAAGCTGCGCGACTCGCTGGGCGTGGCCCATTTCGGCAGCGCCGAAATGTCGAACAAACACTGATTACAACCAAAGGAAGACGAGACCATGACCAAAGCATTGACCCATGTATTCAAGGCGCTGTTGATTCCCGCCGCCGTCGGCCTGTTGTCGGCATCGTCGGCGACGGCGGCCGCCAAGGCGCCGAAGATGGAAGAGAAGGCCGACATCGTGCGCCACAAGATTCCCGGTTCGGACTTTCCGATCGCGCTGGCGGTGACGATCCCGCCGACGGCCACCATCCACTTCATCAGCGGCCAGGTGCCTGCGGTGATCGACAAGAGCGCCGCGCCGGATTCGCTGGCCGCTTTCGGCGACACCAAGGCGCAGAGCGAGACGGTACTCAAGAAAATCAAGGAGATCCTCGAGGGCATGAAGCTGGAGATGTCCGACGTCGTCAAGATGCAGGTGTTCCTGGTCGGCGACCCGGCCAAGGGCGGCAAGGGCGACACCAAGGGCTTCATGGAAGCCTACACCCAATACTTCGGCGGCACCCAGCCCAACCTGCCGGCGCGCGCCGTGGTGCAGGTGGCCGGCTTGAGCAACCCGGGCTGGCTGGTCGAGATCGAGGTGGTCGCCGCCAAAAAATAAATCAAACCCGCGCGCGTTCAGCGCTACGCGCGCGGTACCACTTGGGGGGCGTACCCCGCTGGGTACGACCCCGGTAGGGGGTGCGGGTTCGAGGCCCCGCAGCAGCAGGTTCGGGTTCAGGTCTTACTTACTTTTCTTATAAATCAACTAGGGATCTAAATATGCACAAGGCCACACTCAAGATCGGCGTCGCAGCCGTGTTGTCCACCCTGGCGATCGGCGCCGCGCATGCCGCGCCAGCATCTGCCGATGCCGACATCGCTGAAGCCGCGGCCGCACCGGCCGACGCCTCGTCGGCCGGCTCGGTGATCGTCACCGGTACCCGCTCGAGCGGCATGAAGGCCGAGAACAGCGCCTCGCCGATCCAGGTGCTCGACTCGGCCTCGCTGATGCGCACCGGCCAACCGGACCTGATCCAGGCGCTGGCCCAGAACCTGCCATCGTTCACCGCGCAAGCCTTCGGCGGCGACACCGCCAACCTGACCCTGTCGGCCCGCCTGCGCGGCCTGAGCCCGAACAACACGCTGGTGCTGATCAACGGCAAACGCCGCCACGGCACCGCCAACCTCGCCGTGCTGGGCGGCCCGTACCAGGGCGGCGCCGCGGCCGACCTGAACTTCATTCCGGTGTCGGCGATCGACCATATCGAGGTGCTGCAGGACGGCGCCGCCGCCCAATACGGTTCCGACGCCATCGCCGGCGTGATCAACATCATCCTCAAATCGAACGACCATGGCGGCACCGCCTCGGCCACCGGCGGCGGCTACTGGGACGGCGGCGGCAAGACCGTCGGCGGCTCGGCCAACGTCGGCTTCGAGCCGTTCAAGGACGCCTTCCTGAGCGTGACGGCCGAATCGAAATACCACGACTACAGCGACCGTGGCGGCATCGACCCTCGCCTGCTCGATGCCGGCAACCTCGCCGCCGCGCCGGGCATGACGTCGATCCCCGGCTACCCGTACCTGAACAAGATCCAGGGCGACGCCCAGTACCACCTGCAGGTGTTGGCGGCCAACTTCGGCTGGGACGTCGGCAAGGACGTCCAGATCTACAGCATCGCCACCTACGGCGAGAAGGTCGCCCGCGCCTACGAGAACTACCGCCTGCCGACCCGCATTCCGAAAATGTACCCGCAGGGCTTCTCGCCGAAGGAGAAGATCAACCAGAAGGACTTCGGCTGGACCGGCGGCATCAAGGGCAAGCTGGCCGAATGGAACCTGGACCTGAGCACCACCTATGGCCGTGACAAATCCGAGATCGGCGTCGAAGACTCGGCCAACGCCTCGCTGTTCGCCGACACCGGCTTCTCGCCGACAACGTTCAAGGCCGGCGCCTTCATCGCCAGCCAGCTCACCACAACGCTCGAGTCGAGCCGCGAATTCGATGTCGGCTGGAGCAAGCCGCTGACCTTTGCCGCCGGCGTCGAACACCGCATCGACAAGTACGAGATCCAGGCCGGCGACGCCGCCTCGCGCTACAAGGAAGGTTCGCAGTCGTATCCGGGCTTCTCGCTGACCGACGCCGGGCGCCACCGCCGCACCAACAAGGCCGCCTACATCGACATCGCCGGCAATCCGATCAAGGATTTGACGGTCGACCTGGCGGGGCGCTACGAGCACTTCTCCGACTTCGGCAGCGCCCGCGTCGGCAAGCTGACCTCGCGCTACGAGCTGACGCCGACGACTGCGGTGCGCGGCACGTTCAGTAATGGTTTCCGCGCGCCGACGCTGGCCGAGTCGTACTACTCGGCCACCAACGTCGGCCCGACCAGCGCCTTCGTGCAGCTGGCGCCTAATTCGCCCGGTGCGCGCCTGGTCGGCGTCGACGGCCTCAAGCCGGAAGCGTCCACCAACCTCAGTCTGGGCATGGTGCTCAACCCGGCCAGCAATCTGAATATCACGTTCGACGTCTACCAGATCAAGATCCGCGACCGCATCGTCGGTTCGGGCGCCTTGTACGGTTCCGGCGGCGCGGTCAACTCGCCGGCCGTCACGGCGGCGATCCTGGCCAACGGCAACGTACTCGATAGCACCGTCAGCCAGACCGGCATCAACATCTTCTCGAACGCGGTCAACACCCGCAGCAGGGGGCTGGAGTTCGTCACCACGTTGAACGAGAACTACGGCAGCTATGGCCGCGTGGACTGGTCGATCGCGGCCAACTACAACAAGGTCGAAGTCACCAAGATCAACCAGGCGCCGACGCAGCTGCTGCCGCAAACGCTGCTCGACAAGACCGCCATCTCGAACCTGGAGACCGCCTCGCCGAAGATGCGCGTGAACCTGGGGGCGCTGTGGAAGATCGGCGACTGGACCATCAACCTGCGCGAGGCGATCTACGGCAAGTCGAACGACTACGGCAGCGAGGACGGCTCGGTCTATCACAAGACCGAGATCAAGGCCAAGGCGATCACCGATCTGGAAGTGGGCTACAAGGTCAATCCGGCATGGTCGGTGGCGGTGGGCGCCAACAATCTGTTCAACACCTACCCGAATGGCGTCAATCCGGCGCTGCTGGCCGACCAGCGCGCCGCGCTGGACAACGCGGCGGTGACGGTGCTGCCGTCGTTCTCGCCGTTCGGCATCAACGGTGGTTACTACTACGTGCGCGCCAACTACAAGTGGTAATCCGCTGACGCGGTAACCCGCAGCCCCGCCAGAGGGGTCGTACCCAACGGGGTACGACCCCGGTGGTGGGCGCCGTGCGGGTTTAGCTTTTGCATTGTTGGTGTAGCATGACGGCTTCACACCATGGAGCGACGCATGTTAAAAACAATGGGCAGAACGCTGCTGGCCGCCGCCATCGCCGGCAGCGCGGGCGGCGCCGGCGCCGCCGCACCGATGTCCTTGCAGGACTACCTGGCCCTGACCGGCCCCGCCCCGAGCCTGCACGTGGCCTACGGCGCCGCGCCCTCCCAGTTCGCCGAACTGTTTGCCCCGGGCGGCGACGGCCCGTTCCCGGTCGCTGTGGTCATCCACGGCGGCTGCTGGACCAGGGAATTCGGCGGCATCACGCAAATGCGCAACATCGCCGGCGACCTGCTGCGCCAGGGCGTGGCGGTGTGGAACGTCGAATACCGCCGCTTCGACGAGGCGGGCGGCGGCTACCCCGGCATGTACCACGACGTCGCCACCGCGATCGACCGGCTGCGCGTGCTGGCGCCGGCGCACCGGCTCGACCTCTCGCGCATCGTGCTGGTGGGGCATTCGGCCGGCGGCCACCTGGCCCAATGGGCCGGCGCGCGCGCGCGCCTGCCGCCTGCCAGTCCTCTGTACGTGGCCGATCCGCTGCCGGTGCCCACGGTGATCAGCCTGGGCGGCCTGGCCGACCTGCGCAACGAGGCGGCCTTGATCCACGCCAGCTGCGAGCGCGACACCGCGCAGCTGGCCGGCACCCCAAGCGCCGAGCGGCCGGACGTCTTCGCCGACACCTCCCCGGCCGAGATGCTGCCGTCCGGCGTGCGCACGGTGCTGATCCACGGCGAATTCGATACCGTCTCGCCGGTCCGTGCCGGACACGATTACGCGCGCCGCGCCATCGCCGCCGGCGACGCGGCCGAGGTGATCCTGCTGCCGGGCGGCAGCCATTACGACGAAGTGGCGGCAACGTCGCCTTCGTGGTCCATCGTCTCGGCGCAAATCCGCAAGGCGCTGGGGATCGGCCAGCCGCCGCCGGAACGCTAATACGCTGATACGCTACTACGCTAAGTCCTATTACCCGGTCGGCTTGCGGGCGTCGCCGCGCACCTGGTCGGCCGGATATTTGGCCGCGTTGAGCGCCATTTTCTCCAGCGCGGCCGCGCGCAGATCGACGCCGCTCCTGTCGGCCAGTTGGACCAGGTATAGCAGCACGTCGGCCAGCTCGTGACGGATGCCGGCGCGTTTGGCGTCATCGAGTTCGGCGTCGGCGCCCGTCGGCAGCCACTGGAAATGCTCGGCCAGCTCCGCCACTTCGACCGACAGCGCCATCGCCAGGTTCTTCGGGGTATGGAACTGCTCCCAGTCGCGCTCACGGGAGAAGTCGCACGTCAGCGCGCGCAGCTCGGTCAAGGTGTCCGGGGAAGGGGAGTCGGGTTTGGTATCCATGGCCGTCATGTTAGCACCATCCATTTTGCGCTTCACCCCCCGTTTTCGACGTTTTGTCGCATGGCGCGGGCGCGGTCCGGTGCCGCTGGCTATAGTGACAACACTATATAACCTCACGGATACCCGACCATGCGCCGCACAGCTATCGCCTTCGCCACCATCGCCGCCTTCTCCACGCTTGCCACCCTGGCCGGCTGCGCCGTCATCGTCATCCCGGAAGACGGCAGTATGCAGTATAAGACGTCCTTCGGCGGCAACGCGGTCGAGGGCAACGGCCAGGTCGCCGTCGAACGACGCGACGCAGTGGTCGGCGCCAATGTCGACGGCATCGATATCAACGGCCCGCTGCAGGTCGAGGTGCGCGTCGGCGAGGCCGCCTCGCTGCAGGTCGAAGGCGACAGCAACCTGCTGCCGCTGCTGCGCACCGACGCCAGCGGCGGTACCTTGCGCGTCTGGGTCGAAGGCAGCGTGCGGACGTCCAATCCGCTGCGGGTGGTCTACACCACCGCGCAACTGCGCCAGATCCATTCGAACGGCTCCGGGCGGCTGTCGGTCAGCGGCTTGAATGGCGGCCCCCTGGTGCTGAGCCAGAACGGTTCGCGCTCGGTGCGGCTGGCCGGCACTGCCAGCCGGCTGGAGGTGCGTTTGAACGGCTCCGGCAGCATCGACGCGGCAGGTCTGCAAAGCGGCCCCACCCTGGCCAGCCTGAATGGCTCCGGGCGGCTCAACCTTGGCAACCTGCGTGGCGACTCGCTCAGCCTGGACCTGCACGGCTCCGGCGGCGTCAACGCCAGCGGCAGCGTGCGCAGCATGATCGTGCGCCTGTACGGCTCCGGCAGCGCCGACCTGGCCGGGCTGACCAGCGAGAGCGCGGAACTGAGCACGCATGGTTCGGGCAGCATCTCGGCCGCCGTCAGCCAATCGCTGGTGGCCGACGCCAATGGCTCGGGCAGGGTCACCGTGTACGGCAACCCGGCGCAGCGCAGCGTCAGCGGCAAGCGGGTAAGCGTGCTGCAATAAGAAAGATGTCCACTGAATCAACCGCCCCTCTAAACCACGTAGGGCGGATTAGCGTAGCGTAATCCGCCATGCCTGCGCCGCCAACGGCCCATCGATGGCCGATTACGGCGTTCCGCCTAATCCGCCCTACGCGTCAGCGACGTGCTTTGTGAGCTCGTCGATCATCGCCGCCAGCGGCATCGGCCGCGCATACAGATAGCCCTGCAGGCACGGGCAACCATGGCCGATCAGGAAGTCGGCCTGCGCCTGCGTTTCCACACCCTCGGCCACCACCTGCAGCCCGAGATGGCCGGCCATCGCCAGGATCGACTGCACCAGCGCCGCGCTGCTGGCATCGTCCGGCGCGTCGATGATGAAGCTGCGGTCTATCTTGAGCTCATACAGCGGCATCTTCTTCAGGTACGCCAGGCTCGAATAGCCGGTGCCGAAATCATCGATTGAAAAGCGCAATCCCAGCGCCGCCAGCTGGCGCATGCGACCGATGGTATCGTCCAGCTTATCGATCAACAGCCCCTCGGTCACCTCCAGTATCAGCCGATCGGCGGGCGCCCCCGTCTCGGCCAGGGTGCGCTGCACCAGCGTGACGAAATCGGGCTGGCGGAATTGGCTGGGACTGACGTTGACCGACAGCGGCATCGACAGTCCGGCGCGCTCGAGCAACAGCAGCGCGTCACAGGCCTGGCGCAGCGCCCAGGCGCCCAGCGCCAGGATCAGTCCCGATTCCTCCGCCACCGGGATGAAGACCGACGGCGGCACCATGGTGCCGTCGGCCAATGGCCAGCGCATCAGCAGCTCGCCGCCGACCGCGCGGCCATCACGGTCGACCTGCCGCTGCACGTGCATCCGCAGTTCGCCTCCGGCCAGCGCGGCGGCCAGGTCGCGTTCCATCGACAGGCGCGATTCGAGCGCTGTCTGCA
>Ga0308163_10002957_pt1 | contig 14745 bp, 16 predicted proteins | sample PhyTR1_FD_201037 | JGI IMG/M metagenome (GOLD analysis project Ga0308163, IMG submission 201037) | Phyllosphere microbial communities from UC Gill Tract Community Farm, Albany, California, United States - DLSLT.R1 | ecosystem: Host-associated > Plants > Phyllosphere > Unclassified | place: USA...
GATGAAGATGTAGAACGCAGGAGTGAAAAGCAGCCCGAAAAGAGTCACGCCGAGCATGCCAAAAAACACTGTGGTTCCCAGCGATTGACGCATTTCCGCACCGGCACCGGTTGCGAGAGTCAATGGAGCGACTCCCAGGATGAATGCTAGCGATGTCATCAGAATTGGACGCAAACGTGTGCGGGCAGCATGTACTGCTGCATCCACGGCCGACGATCCTTCATCCTGTTTCTGCTTAGCAAACTCAACGATGAGAATGGCGTTTTTTGCCGCGAGCCCAATCAGAACGATGAATCCGATCTGCGCAAGGATATCTATTGGCATGCCTCTGAAAATAAGGCCGCTAATGGCAGCAAGAATGCACATCGGTACGATGAGTACAATCGCCAAAGGCAGACGCCAGCTCTCGTATTGCGCAACTAGAACAAGAAAAACGAAGAGTGCCGCAGCCCCGAAAACCAGCAACGTCGGCGTCCCCTTTTGCTGCTGTTGATATGCGAGCTCCGTCCATTCGAATCCGACGCCCTTTGGCAATACTTTTTGGGCTAAAGCCTCCATCTTCAATAAGGCAGTGCCCGTGGCGACGCCTGGTGCTGCGGCGCCCTGAACTTCAGCGGCGGGGTAAAGGTTGTACCGCGGCACCCGGTATGGAATCGTATTGCGCTCGATATCTGCAACAGTCCCGATTGGTACCATCTCTCCTGCGGTATTACGTACCTTGAGGCGTGTAATGTCTTCAGGAGTGCCTCTGAATCGTGAGTCAGCCTGAGCGACTACCTGATACGTACGCCCGAGATAGTTGAAGTCGTTTACGTATTGCGACCCCATGTACACCTGAAGGGTTGAGAACACATCTGTTGGTTTTAACCCGACTTTCTCTGCTTTTACTCGATCAATATTGGTGAAGATGGACGGAGAGCCAGCATTGAATAGAGTGAACATCCCAACAAAGTCAGGATCCTTGCGCGCCTCTGCCACCAGCTTGTTCGCAGCGTCAGCCAATGCTTTAGACCCCAAACCTGCCCTGTCTTCCAACATAAGCTTGAATCCGCCGGAGCTACCAAGCCCCTGAACCGGCGGTGGGGGAATGGTCAACACGTAGGCGTCCTTGATGGCAGAAAGGCGCTTTCTCAGATCGGCCAGCACCGACTGAGCAGTCAGGCCAGGCATGTCGTGGTTGTACAAGGATGGGAGACCAGTAAAAACTGTTCCTGCGTTCGATGCCACCGTAGAAGTGGTCGCATCCAGTCCCACGAATGGAGCGATGTGCTCAATGCCAGGGGTATCCAGAGCAATATCCATGACTTGGCGAACGATTTTTTCAGTACGATCGAGCGAGGCACCGGGAGGCAGCTGGACGATTGTGATTAGGTACCCTTGATCTTGCTCCGGGATAAATCCTGTCGGGGTGCTGTGGAACTCAAAACCAGCTAGCCCTATCAATCCGACGTACACCAACATTACAAGGCCCAGAACCCTGGCAAGGCGGCGCGTGACATTGCCGTAACCATGGGAGAGTCTATCGAACCCGCGGTTGAACCTTCCAAACGATGCATCCATGAACCGTTTGATCGATCTGAATCGACCGGTGTCATGACCCTTGTGTTTGAACAAAACTGCGCACAGCGCAGGGCTAAGGGTCAGAGAAACGACACATGAAATGATCGTCGAGGCTGCGATCGTTACTGCGAACTGCCTGAAGAACAAGCCAGAAATTCCGCTAAGGAAAGCAGCAGGCACGAACACCGCGCATAGCGTCAACGCAATAGACAGCAGCGCACCGCCCACCTCGTCCATCGTGTGATGCGCAGCGGCCACAGGGGTCATCCCTTCATGGATGTTTCGCTCAATGTTTTCCACCACCACGATAGCGTCATCGACCACGATACCGACAGCTAGCACCAAACCGAATAGCGACAGGTTATTCAGTGAGATTCCGCATAGGTAAAGCACGCTAAACGATCCAAGGAGCGAAATCGGAATCGCGACCACCGGGATGATTGTTGCGCGCCAGTTTTGAAGAAAGAGAAACACTACTAACACTACGAGCAAGATCGCTTCGAAGATCGTGGTGATCACCTCATCGACGGACTTTCCGATAAAGATGGTCGGGTCGTAGATGATTTTGTAATCGACACCGGATGGAAAGTCTTGTTGCAGGTTCTTCATCGTGCCGAGTACTGCGTGATCGACATCCAGCGAGTTAGCCCCAGGTTGCGCATAGATCAACAGAGTCGCGGCGTCCTTTTTGTCCATAAACGCGGTCGAGCCATAATCCACCGCCCCGACTTCAACACGACCGATATCACTGATGCGCGTGACGCGGCCCGACCGGTCGGTTTTGACGACGATCTGCGAAAACTCATCTGGAGTCGAGAGGCGCCCAAGGGCTTCGATGTTGAGCTGGTAGGCTTCGTTGGTTTTCGTGGGCGGCTGGTTGAGTACTCCAGCAGAGACCTGTAGGTTCTGCTGCCGCAGTACTTGGAGCACTTCATCAGCACTCAAGTCGTAAGCGGCCACCTTGTCGGGGTCGAGCCATATCCGCATCGCGTATTCGCGCCCACCTTGGAACTGGACATCGCCCACCCCTGGGATACGCGCTAGGACATCCTTGATGTGCAAGGTCGCGTAATTGGAAAGGTACAACGTGTCTTTGGTGTCATCACTGGAAAACAGGTGTACCGCCAGCAGAATGCTCGGTGTTGCTTTTCGAACCTGTACTCCTAGCCGCTGAACGTCCTCCGGCAATCTCGAAATCGTATTTTGGACTCGATTCTGCGTGAGGTTCTGAGCCAGGTTCAGATCTGTACCAATCCGAAAAGTGACGGTGATCGTGAGCTTGCCATCGCCGGTGGACTGACTGCTCATGTAGATCATGTTCTCGACACCGTTAATTTGTTGCTCAAGCGGCGTCGCTACCGTTTTCGAGATCGTTTCAGCTGAGGCACCAGGGTAAGAGGTCGTTACCTGCACGGTAGGTGGAACAATTTCAGGGTATTGCGCCACGGGGAGCACGAAGAGTGCACCTAGTCCGATCAGCGTGACGAAGCAACTCACAACCACAGCAAAGCGTGGCCGATCGATGAAAAAGTGGGCTATACGCATATCGTCTAGTCCTTCACTTGTTCGTTATCGGCTTTGATCTCACCGTCAGTGGCATTCACCTTCGCGCCAGGTGCTGCAAACGGCAGCCCCCCAATCATTACCCGATCGTTCGCCGAAATGCCGGATTTGATGACCCTCAATCCGGAACGCATGCCCCCTGCTTCAACCCCTTTGGGCACCACCACTCCGTCTTCGCCTACCGTGAGGACGAAAAAATGAGACTGGTCAGGAAGCACGGCTGCATCTGGAACGAGCAGGGTTGGCACTGCGGCCGAAGCAATCACCTGCACGCGTGCAAACTCGCCCGGTGTCATCTTGTTTTCAGGATTTGGCACCGTCGCACGCGCATGAATGGTGCCACTGGAGCGGTTAAGTGAGTTGTCAATGAAATCCAGGGTGCCTGGCGTCACATACTCATCCGTGCCGCCAGCAGCGATTTTCACCTGATCAGCCTTTTCGTCGTTGCGACTGGCCTTGAAGGACTTATATTTTTTATAGTCCGACTCGCTCATGTCGAAGTCTAAATAGACTGGATCTTGCGAGACGATTGTCGCCAGTAAGGTTGTGGGACTGCCTGCCGCTCGACTGCCCGCTACAAGATTACCGACTGAGACTTGATGGTTTCCGATCCTGCCTGTGAACGGAGCGACTATCTGACAATGATCCAGATCAAATTGGGCATCCCGAATCTGCGCGTTTGCGTCCGCAACTGCTGCGTCTGCTTCTTGCCAATCGGACTTGCGTTGCTCCATGTTTTGTACCGAGCCCGCTTCATTACGTGCCAGTTCGTCAGCTCGATGATATTCACTCTTGGCATATGCCAGACGCGCATTGGAGCGCTGTAGTAGCGCTTTAGCCTGGGCCAGGCGAATCTCGTAAGGCACTGGGTCGATAGTGAAAAGCAGTGCGCCCTTTTTCACCAACTGACCATCCTTGAAGTGAATCCCCTTCAGCGTTCCCCCGACCTGAGCTCTTAGCTCAACCTTATCGACCGCAGAAAATTGACCAAGGAAAGCCAGTCTACTGTCCAAAGACTGTACCAGCGGCTTGCTGATGATCACCGTGGGTAACGTAGGTGCAGCATCTGCGTAAGCGTCACCGTCACTCGAAACTGCCAACGAACCAACACCCGCCAAAATGGCAGCAACACCCGCCCCAATGACCGACCGAGCAACCACTCGCCTGACTACTGGCACAGTTCTGTCCGCAGACTGATAGCCATCTTTCCAATCTGAATTCACTACGCTACCCCTACGCTCAACCGTAAAAAGAGCAGGACAACTCTCGTCGACTGCCCAAAGACGTGTACCAATTAGGCGCGCCTGAAACCAACGAAGGACGGGCCGCCTGCAATCTATTGATGCTACTTATCATCATAATAAATGTAAATATGTCACTCGTAATACAAAGAACGGAAGTGACATTTTCAGGCCCAGACTGGCCCGACAGACTGTAGTTAAGAATTACCTAGGAGACCCGGCAAGCCTCCACAGCGCTCGCTATCTGGCCCAGCTGTTGCCTGACCTGGTCGCGGAACCAGACTTCTGCTGGCTGGAGACTCTTGCTCTCTGGCCAGACCATGGTGAAATCAAATGCTTCGGTTAGCTCTGGGAGCAAGGGTTGTACTGCCAGTCCTTTAACGCCCATCAGTAAATGACTTTCAAGATCCGGTAGGACGGTCACGTTTTCCGTACCCACAATCAGGCGCTCGATTCCATCAGCATTGGGTAGCTGCACCACGCACGTCCGTGCCAGACCTAGCTCCTCTAGCTTGGCGTCGATCTTCTTATGTCCACCTGTGCCAAGGGGGACGTTCACATGCGGGCGTTCGGCAAAGTCACAGATGTCCAAAATCTCAGCGCTGTTATTCGAACGTACCATCACGCCTCGGCACTGCATCAATACTTCGCGTGCAAAACCTTTGACCTTCAGTGGGTGATATCCAAGTGAAACAGAGACAGCCTCAGAGCCGTTCTCTCTCACGCCCACGTCCTGCATGCTCAGCGAAATGACCACTTCTGGAGCAACTGCGATGATGGAGTTCAACACGCTCGATATAAGCGAGACAGTCACGCCGCTACCGACGCCGATATGGAACCGCTCGTGACAGGACGTTGGAACAAAGTCGCCCTTCCCTCTGACCGCAGCTTCAATCAGATCCAGGGCTGGGCCAATGAAGTGCGAGATCTCCATCGCTTTTGGAGTCGGTTGTACCCCGGGCCCAGAACGCACAAATAAAGGGTCTTGAAAAACCATGCGCAAGCGCCCTAGAGAGGAGCTTATTGAAGGTTGACCCACTCGCAGCTTTTGCGCGCAACGTGTGACGTTACGTTCGCGCATCAGCGTGGCGAAAATCACAAGCAGGTTCAGATCCATCGAATGCAGATCATCGACCATTAGTGATCCCCCACTGCTCAAAAGTGCACGTCAACGCGCGCTGGGCAGCCCAGCGAAAAAACTGCGGCGTCCCACCACGATATTTTTGGCAGGTGTGCGCAAGAATCAACTGGAGCAGAATCGAATTTGCAATGCGGCCATTTTGAACCATGGAGTAATGCCAACGTCAAAGATTACAACTATAATCATTAATAACCAGCTGAGGGTTGTCAACGATTATTCTCCAACACGAAGCATGGCAGCTGACAGCAAGCGGATTGATCAGCTTCAGAGCACTTCCCACTCGGATGTGGGTATCTCATACCCTTGCAACATTCAAAGCTGGCGGGGCGTATGATCCCCGCTCGTAAAAAGAGGTCGTCATGAAAGTCACCAAACAGCAACGAGATCTGAATAAAGAAAAGATTCTGACGGCCGCTTCACGCCTCTATCGTGAGCATGGGATTGACGGCATCGGGATCGGAGAGCTTTCACGATCCGTCGGGCTAACCCACGGCGGGTTCTATCGGCAATTTCCCGAGGGCAAGGAGCAGTTGGTTGCAGAAGCCATCCAGAGAACCTTCGATGAGTATTGTGACCTCTGGTCGGATCTGGATAGCGTAAGCGAAGTGTTACGAAGCTACGTTACCAGCGAGCATAGAGACAGCAAGCAAGATGCTTGCCCCATCCCTACACTGGCTGCGGACGTGTCACGTATGGGAGGGGCCGCCAGTGACGCCTATACGAAAGGAATCAAATGCATGGTTGGCAAGCTCATGGACAAGAAAGGCGACCTTCCCAATGGCACCTCTGAAGCGCAAGCCATGCAAATGCTTGCGTCTGCAGCGGGTGCAATGATCATTGCCAGAGCTTCGAGCTGTCCCGATATGGCGCAGAAGTTTATGTCTGCAGTCCTTGCTCAGTGGAGCGAGCAGCAATTCGGCACAAAGTGTTCTTAGATCGCCAAGGCACCGGACGCTGGGCAACTGCACACAAGTAGAGCAAGCAGCAATGCAGGACATCTGGGATAAGGAGTTTATCTGTCGTCTAGGCCCACGCCTCAATGACCGCTTCACAGCGTGCGCTAAAGTTCGCACACGATAGGAGCATAGGTTTTGAAGCTGTTCTGCGAGAAGCATTTGGCTGGTATAGGCGCTGCAAAATTAACCTGTGCTGAAGCCTCAGCGCGCACCAAGAATCTTCCTTAGTAGCCCGCCATGTTGGTTGCCGTCCTGGTCACATGGCTGGCTCACAGCGAACCGAACGGAGGAAGCCTGCCCTCCTCCGAGTTACGAATTGAGCGCCTCGTCGGCACCCGCTCCCCTGCGCGAGCGGGATCAGTTCGGTACCATCCCCATCTGAATGATTCGCCCTTCAGCAACGTCGCTCACCAAGGATTGAAGGCGCCCCTCCTCACGCTGGAACATCGCAATCATACGGTGCAGAGCTTGAGCGTCAGGATAATTGCCAGCTTGGCTCAGCCGCTCTGCAATCCTCACGAGCTCAACGGCCGACCACTTAAGATCAGCAGCTAGACCCTGCAAATCTCTGCGTAGGTTTTGGTTTGGATTGTTCATGTCGGCTTCCTCTTGCCCCTTCCCTATATGGCTTTGACCGTCCACAGCTGATCCAGCCGAGTCGTATAGCTCTGGCTCATCAAGTCCCGACGCATGGCCCATCCAGGGTTTCTGGGCACGTTGGCAACACGGAGCGTTCCTCTTCCCCACCTACTGTTGATGTCATCCAGTACCCCCATCAATGTATCGGCAATAGCGGGCTGCGAATGAGCGAATAAGTCATCTGTGAACTCACCAGGCTGGCGCAGATCCATCAGCAAGACCTCGGCCTTGCTGTACTTGAAACCAGGCCTGAACAGACAGTTGACCGCTTCGGTTGCGGCCTTCGTGGGGTACGGCAATTCGACCAGAGCCCCATTGGCGTACTTGGCCTCTTCGGGATTGAACATCCCTGTACGGATGCTGACGCGGATCTTCTTGCACAACGAGTTTTGCGCCCGAAGCTTTTCAGCCGCGCGCTGGGTGTACGTGGCCACGGCTTCCTTAATCGGCTCAATGTCGGTCAAGCGACTGCCGAACATCCGACTGCAGCAGATCTCTTGCTTCGGCGGATCAGCCTCCCCAAGCTCCAGGCATGGAGTGCCAGCAAGCTCACGAGCAGTCTTCTCGATCACCACGCTGAATTTCTGCCTGAGCGTCCAAGCATCGGCCTTCGCCAAATCCATCGCAGTCTTGATGCCCATGACCTCAAGGTGCGTTTTCATCCGCTTACCTACACCCCAGACCTCACCGACGCCGGTGTTGCGCAGAGTCCAATCGCACTTGAATTGATCGCATAGATCGACCACACCGCCGGTCTGATCGATCAGGCGTTTTGCGGTGTAATTCGCAAGCTTGGCCAACGTCTTGGTTCGAGCGATCCCGACTCCTACGGGTATGCCAGTGCGCTTAAAAATCGCCGCGCGGATGTTCCGGCCAAGAACCGTCAGATCTCCAGGGATGCCCGTCAGATCAGCGAACGCTTCATCGATGCTGTAGACCTCCAACGCTGGCACCAACGACTCAATGATGGTCATCACGCGCTCGCTCATATCGCCGTACAGCGCGTAGTTGCTGCTGAAAGCGACGACGCCATTACGTCGCAGATGATCTTTGATCTGGAAGTACGGCTGGCCCATCTTCACAAACGGTTTCGCATCGTAGCTGCGAGCAATTACACAGCCGTCATTGTTCGAAAGCACCACGATGGGAGTGCGGGCGAGATCCGGCCTGAAGACCCGCTCACAGCTCGCGTAGAAGCTGTTGCAGTCGATCAGCGCGAAGACCGGCTCAGGTTTTGTCATGATCGCGAACGCTGTATTTGACGACGCCCCATATGACGAGCTCGTCCCCTTCCATGACGTGGCGCGCGGGATATCTGGGATTCTCGGACATGAGGATAACCTCGTTCTCACGCATATGCAGACGCTTGCAGAGTGGTTCGGTGTTGAGCGCTGCAATCACAATGTCACCGTGCTCGGCATACAGGCTGCGATCAACAATCACTAGGTCGCCGTGGTAGATGCCAGCGCCTTGCATGCTGTCGCCATCGATCTTCACGAGGTACACATGAGGCGCGCGGATGTCGAATAGCTCGTCCAGGGAGATATGCTTCTCGATGTGATCCGCAGCCGGCGATGGAAAGCCTGCGGGGACATGAAACGAGTAAAGGGGCAGCTTATCGCCGCCCGCTGCCACTGGGCCGATGATCGTGACGCTCATGATGCAAACCTTGAGATTGATTAACTGTACGCATATACAGTTAACGATTTACGCTGCTTGCGGTCAATCTCATAAGCACGAAATTTCGACGGGTGACAGCATGTGTGGACGGTACTCGATCTACGAATCCATGGATCACTACCTCAAGGAGCTTGCGCCAAAGCAGTTGGTGATCAATGGGTACGATCTCTGGCCGATTGAACGCTACAACGTCGCGCCGACCACACGCGTGGAGATCATCCGTCCAACTGCGGGCGGGTTGAGCATCGACAAGGTGCGCTGGGGCTGGTCTCCTTTTTGGGCCAAAGGCAAACGCCCTGATCCGATCAATGCCAGGGTCGAGACGGTGATGACAGGGAATTTCTTCAAGCAGCTCTGGCCAACCGGGCGTGTGCTGGCGCCAGCCAATGGTTGGTATGAATGGGTCAAAACCTCCAGCGATCCAAAGAAAAAACAGCCCTACTTCATCACCTTGAAAGAGCAGATTCCGATGTTTTTTGCGGGGTTGGCAGAGGTGCACCAAGGCCTGGAGCCAGACGAGCGCGACGGCTTCGTCATCATCACTGCTGCGAGCGATCAGGGAATGGTCGACATCCATGATCGCAAACCATTGGTGCTTGCCCCCGAGCATGCGCGTGAGTGGATCGATCCAGGAACCTCACCCGAACGCGCTAGGGAAATTGCGGTGGAGGGATGCCGACCTGTCACGGATTTCCACTGGTACAAAGTAGGAAAGGATGTCGGCAATGTTCGTAACCAAGGGCCGCAGCTGATCGAGCCCGTCGAACTGAAGCCTGAAGGCTAAGATGAACAGTAACGTCAGCGGTGGAGCAAGTTATGGCGTTGATCAATGAGCAGCAATCGCGACTATTTTTCGCCCTCACATGCTCTCCTTCCCTAAGGAAGGCGATCTCCGAATGGCGGGCATCACTTTCGCTTCGGGTCGGTAGGCCAGTTCCCGCTGCTAATTTTCATCTCACGCTGCTTTTTCTAGGGTCAGTTGATCAGGCCCAGATCGCAAACATTTGCGCGGCTGCCTCAATTGTCAAAATGCCCGGAAAGCCGCTGACGGTAGTCCTTAACCGCTTAGAGGTGTGGCGTAAATCAAAGGCGATGGTGCTCACGCCAGGTGATGCTCCTCCAGAGGTGATGCGACTGGCGTATGCGCTAGAGCAAGCAATGTTGAGGTTCGGACAGGATCAAGAGCACAAAGAATTTCGACCTCATCTGACCTTGGCGCGTGACTATCAGTCTGGAGTTCCAGAGGCAGATAACCCGCCAGAGTTTTTTCTTCGAGCCGACCGCTTTGCACTTTACGAGTCCTATAAGGGCCGGTATCGAGTCATAACTGAATGGCCTCTAGTCCCATCAGCTGACGATGACCGGAGCATCTAGTTCGGGTAAGGATGCTATCAATAACGAACGGGATGGCGGTCGATAGATGGTTTCGTGGATTCCATTTTGAACACGCCAGTCTTTGGCGAACGTCAATCCAATGGATTGAAGGAGCGGTTCATGGCGACGACGTCCTCATGGCTTGGGTTCGGCCCAAGCCACTTGAAGTGTCGGGGCAGTTCATCTCGATTCGCTGCTGCCTGTCCCTTAACTGCTAGCGATAGAGCCTTGCGCATGGTATCGGCGTCGTAGTCACAGCAGTAGCATGGTGTGGACGGTTGTTGCCTCCAGGACTCTGCAAGAGAACCTCCGTCGACCGGATCGAAGCCAACTTGGTTAACCAGAGACATCACCGTCTCTTTGGCCCCACGATCATCACCCGCCACCGCTACCGCAAAGCGACCTTCAGTACCCTCCGGAAGACCTAGCTGTGCCAATGTATAGGCCAGTACATTGTTGAAAGCTTTGATTACAGGTCGCCCAATCTGCTTCGTAATCCAGAGGCTCTCTGTCATCCCCTGATCAATTTCATCAATTCGAGGGTCACGCAAACCCGGATAGTAATTACTGGTGTCGACCACTGGTACGCTGTCAGGTACGGAGGCAAAAAGGTCAGCAGGAAGCGCGCGGGTTGCAGGTAGAGGTATCGACAGCACGATTACGTCCGTCCCATCCACTGCGCCTCGAATATCTACAGGCTCAGCGCCAATTTGTTCGGCAAACGCGCGGACAGCATCGGCGCCCCCGGAGTTCGCTACGCGAATCTCATGCCCAGCAGCTATGAGCTTACGAGCGAGAGTTCCCCCAATGTTACCGGTTCCAATGACACCTATTTTCATGGCTGAGCCTCTTTAACAAATTAACCAACTCCGATTTTAGTGAGCTCATGAGATTGAAATGAAGAAAAGACAGTGGATATTTTCTGCTTTATCAGTCCGCGGTGGGGATGGGCTAGGGAATCCGGGGCCTTCAGGGGTGTCGGGCTTCAAAGGCAAGTCACAATCGCTGTTGTCTGTCTCCACTAACCTACGCACTGTTGTGAGCACTGAGGGAAAATCGGACTGATACACAATTGAACGGCTGGTGCAGATGCTGATCTTTGGTATCCACCTTGAGTGATGGATTGGACCGTCGCAGCGATTTTTTGTGGCTACATTGGCGTTGACTGGGGCCGGGCCAACCGCATTGAGCGCACACCCGACAATGCGGTAGATAGCGCCGCTTCGCTCTACCTGGACATCATCAACTTGTTTATGCGTGTCCTGGAGATTATTTCTCGCAGGTGACAGTTACTGCAGTTCGAGAGGTTCAGTCTCATGCGCAATCAAACCTACATCTCCTCGGATCACCCATCGGGTGCGCGGCACAGCGTACCCATGTGCGCTAAATTGTTGGCGTTGGCGTTGGCGTTGGCGTTGGCTTTGGTGTCACACATTTTTATCGCGCTGAGGGCATCGGTGACTGGAGCTTCCAGGTCAAACAGGATGATCTCTCCTCACTGAAAACGCCGTATGGATATTGAGGCTGAGTGTATTAACAGAAACCCGTGCCTGCATCGATTCGGTAGTAACTGCAGCGGGACATGGCTTACAAGATCTTCGGTAGGCTACCCAACAGGCGCTTGCAACTGCCCTACCTTTCCAAACAGTCCATAGAGGTGCTACCCCCACCTAAGGGCCACAGAGGAGTCCGCCATGACCGAAGTCGATCGCCTCAAGTATCTGCGCGTCGTTCTTATTCTGGCTGGCGTTGCGTGCCTTGCCCTCTACCCTCTCATGCTGTTCTGGCCGTCCGGTTGGGCCTGGCATAACGGTCATTCGGACTACCCGATGATGATAGTTGGCATTTACGCAACCCTTGGTGTGTTTTTGATTCTGACTGCACGTCATCCATTAGCAAATCTGAGCCTGATCTGGTTCACCGTCTGGTCTAGCGCAGTACACGGGGGAGTAATGGCAGTCCAGGCGCTCACCCAGCCGGAGCAGATGGGGCATTTGGCAGGTGATGTGCCAGCGCTCTTCATCGTGGCGGGTGCCTTGGCCATCTTGACGCCCCGTTCTCAGGCTGCGAGACGCCGGAGACACAATCAGACCTGAGAGTAGGTTTGGATCAACCGACTCGGTTCTGCTCCCCACCTGAAAGGAGGGGCTGGGACCGCTTTAGTCCGCTGCCCTCTTTTTGGAATTAGCTGTAATCAGAATTATGTCGTTGTGAGGGCATGACCTTCGGCACGGCTGTCGTGAACTATGAGCCATGCGCTTTACCCCCAGGCTGAGCGCTGTGGCGTGCGAATCGGGGGCACGTTAGGATTACGCTCTTTTTGGAGACGCTCATGTCGGCACAAGTTCTTGCAGCAGCCCAATGCGCCATTCGTGCTGGCGATATGAGTGCAAACCTGACGCTGCATATGGATTTCATGCACCACGCCCGCGAACAGGGCGTGCGACTATTACTATTTCCCGAGTTATCGCTGACAGGCTATGAACCAACCTTGGCTGAAGTCCTCGCGCAGGATATAGATAGCCCACTTCTCTCCCCCCTGCGACACCTTGCACGGGCAGCCTCCATGACTACGGTAGTGGGATTGCCGTTGCGCCTCCCCAACCACGACAAACCGCTCATTGCAGCTGTCACACTCCACCAGGATGGCTCGACTGGTGTCTATACCAAGCAGCATTTACACCCTGGCGAAGAGCAATTCTTTAGTGCGGGTAATGGGGGCGATTTGCTGCGCATCGCAGACTTACCCATCGCTCTGTCGGTATGTGCTGATTTCAGTCACCCGGAACATTCAGCACACGCTGCCAAACAGGGCGCGCAGTTGTATGCCGCTAGTGTGCTCATTGGTGAAGCCGGTTATTCACACGATTGGTCATTGTTGCAGAACTGCTCAAAGCGTCATGGAATTGCCGTGCTCATGGCGAACCATGGCGGCCCCACGGGTGGGTGGGCTGCTGCTGGGCAGAGCGCGTTTTGGGATGAGCAGGGTCAATGTGTTGCGTCCACTGACGGGGTTGGGAACCGGCTGCTGATCATCTCGAAACAACCTCATGGGTGGCAAGGTTTCGAAACTCCAGTATCCGTGACTTCCTAAGCCTGGTGATGCGTTTGAAGGCGGTTACGCCGCTAAAGGGGCCGTCTTTAGGCCAACTCGCAACTGACTCTAGGGCCGGGCACGCGATAGGGCGTGACAGTACGTTTGGCTGTCAGGTTGGTTCAAAACCCTGGCTTCTGTTCCTCTAAAAGCTGGTTGAGTTGGTTCCCACATAAAGGGGGGCCACCAAATCGGATCCAAAAAAGCCGCCCCACGGGCGGCTCCTTCATTCAGTAAAGCAGATCACTTGATCAGCCAAGACTCAACCTCTTCGCTACCAAACTGATTTTTCCACGCTTTGAGCAGTTTGTGGTTGCCGCCTTTGGTCTCTACTACTTCGCCAGTGAGTGGGCTCTTGTAGACTTTTACAGAGCGGGCCTTGCGAGTTGCTTTCTCGGCCACGACCGGCGCCCCTTTGCGGCCATTTACAGCCTGCGGATCCAGAATATTGACCACGTCACGGAGACTGTAGCTGTACTCACCAAGCAGGTCGCGGAGTTTGGTTTCAAACTCGATTTCCTTTTTCAGGCCATCGTCGTTTTTCAGTGTTTCAAGCTCAGCCAGCTGCGCAGCCAACTGCTGTTCGAGTTTTCGAAATTCGGCGAGACGGGACATACATGAAACTCCTGATTTTTGGGTTTTCGATACTTCGGATGTTAGTTGAAAGCGGTCATTTAGTCATCTGGACTGCACAGAACACTGAGTCTTCAATTCATCATCCAAGCAACGCACAATCAAAGACTTGGCAATCGAGTCGATTGCCTCAACGAGTGTTCGAACAGGCGTAGGTGGCGTGTCAAAAATTTTAGCTTTTTGTTTATATTCAAATACAACAGCTCCGTCATGAAAAAAGCTTTTCATGGGGTAGGTGAAAAAAAAATGTTGCGAAGACGTAATCGAGTCTGCCCCAACCTCGGCGTTGAGCCTCGCGCGCGCCCAGACTGAGGGTTATGAAATCGTGTCTCGAAGCGAGCGCGACGGAACCTACACGCTGATCGATAGCAAAAGCCCGCTATAGACCGGCGCCCCCATACGCTCTTAGTAATGTGGTCACATTTTGAATTAACGCTTCGAGCGTAAAGGGTTTCATCAGCACAGCGGTGGACGACCCCAGCGGTTGACTGGACACGATGGAGGGGTCGGCATAGCCCGTCATAAGCAATACGGGTAGATCTCGTCTGCATTTACGGGCCGCCTCGGCCATACGACGACCATCTAATCCTCCAGGAAGTCCGATATCGGTGACGAGCAAGTCAATGGGGGTCTCTGACTGGAGCAAGTGCAGCCCTGACAGCCCGTCGGCAGCCTCAATCACCCTGTATCCCAGACCACCAAGAGCCTCGCTGACAAACATGCGAACTGATGGCTCGTCATCAACAACGAGCACTGTTTCTCCTGAAAAGCTGAGGCCGAGTTCCGATTGCTCCTCAACCCGCACAATGGCTTCAACCTGAGGGGCCGCAACGGGCAACTGCAAATAAACTCGCGTTCCTTCCC
>Ga0308163_10002962_pt1 | contig 14720 bp, 11 predicted proteins | sample PhyTR1_FD_201037 | JGI IMG/M metagenome (GOLD analysis project Ga0308163, IMG submission 201037) | Phyllosphere microbial communities from UC Gill Tract Community Farm, Albany, California, United States - DLSLT.R1 | ecosystem: Host-associated > Plants > Phyllosphere > Unclassified | place: USA...
CAATTTTCTGAGCAAATCCCAAAAATGAAATCAACAAAAAGTGAATGATAAATAATTTTTTCATTTGATTAAAAAATTCAAAATAGAAAGAAGCTTCGAAAATAAAATTAAGACTGATTTTTCGCCTTGTTTTTCTTAGCAAAATACTCTTTTTGATATTGTTTGACGGTTTTTCCTGTGCCATCGTGTCGCCATCCTGGAGAATTAAAAAGATAATTGAACCGGTCGCTGATGGTCAAATTAGGCTGTTTCAGATCTTTCCAAATTTTTCGACATTCATAGAGTAGAGTAGTCATTGGTCCATCATCCGGCATCTTCGGATAAATCCCAAATTTTACTGGAACATTCGGGTCTTCCGGTTCAAAAGTTCCGAACAATTTATCCCAAAAAATGAAAACCATTCCCATATTCCTATCCAGATATTTGATGTTGCAACCGTGATGAACACGGTGATGCGAAGGTGTCACAAAAATATATTCCAGAAATCCCATTTTCTTGATAGTCTGCGTATGAACCCAAGTTCCGTAAACCTGACCAACGGCATAACAAACCATTATTGTCCAGGGATTGAACCCTAAAAATGCCAACGGCGAGAAGAAAAGATAGCGATAAAGCGGTTGAAAAACCGGACTTCTGAATCCTGTCGTCAAATTGAAATATTCAGAATTATGGTGCGTGATGTGGACTGCCCAAAAAACTCTGGAACGATGGTCTGCCAAATGGTGAAAATAATAAGCTAAATCCGTTGCCAGAAAGCATAAAACCCAATAATACCAAGTGGAAATATTAAAATCAAAAATTCGGAATTGATAAAAGAAAAACATCACCGCCATCGCAAAAACCTTCATCACCAGGTCTAATCCAAAGTTCATTAAAGCGAGATAAATATTCGTGGCCAAGTCTTTTCTGCTATATAATTGGGCTTCCATTATGTGACTGTAAATCATCTCTGCCAGGATAACTGTTGCGTGAAGCGGAATTGCCCAAACATAAACACTTTCCAATGCGTTTTCACCAAAAATGAATTCCATTTGATTAGTTTGTCAGGTTATTAAAAATGGGAAAATTATTTTCCTTATAACAAATATACAATCTATTTTTATGTTGAATATTATGTAATTGTTAATGTAATAATTTGTTATTCAGCTGTTTTGTTCGCCAATTGTCCACAGGCCGCGTCGATATCGCCACCACGGCTTTTTCTGACAACAATTGTTATTCCGGCTTTTTCCAGTTCTCGAACATATTTTTGCTCAGCTTCAATACTTCTGTGGTCAAATTTTCCTTCGCCAATCGGATTGTATTGAATCAAATTGACTTTGCTAGGAACTTGTCGGCAATATTTGATTAATGCTTTGATATCCTCGTCGCCATCGTTGATTCCTTTCCAGACGCAATATTCAAAAGTGATTGGAGAACCTGTTTTTTGATACCAATATTGAAGAGAATCCATAATGTCGGTCAATGGAAATTTCTCGGAAAAAGGCATTATCTCATTTCGTTTATGCTCGATTGCTGAGTGAAGAGAAAGCGCCAATTTCACCTTGATTTCTTCGTCCGCCAGCATTTTTATCATCTTCGGAATTCCGGATGTGGAAACTGTAATTCTTCTTGGTGACATTCCCAAACCTTCTGGTTTTGTGATTTTATGAATGGCTTCGACAACATTTTTGTAGTTCATCATCGGTTCGCCCATTCCCATAAATACGATGTTTGTGAGCGGTCTGTCGAAATATTCTTTGCTTTGACGGTCAATCAGTGCGACTTGGTCGACGATTTCTGCAACTTCCAGATTTCGCATTCTTTTAAGTTTGGCGGTTGCGCAGAATTCACAGTTCAGAGAACATCCAACTTGCGATGAAACACAGGCTGTACTTCTTGTGTCAGTTGGAATCAACACCGATTCTACCATCAAACCATCGTGCAATTTAACACCATTTTTTATCGTTCCATCTGTCGATTTTTGTAATAAATCAACAGAAATCGGATTGATGAAAAAATCCCGCATCAGACTTTCTCTCAAATCTTTGGAAAGATTCGTCATTTCATCAAAAGAATGCAGGTTTTTGCTCCAAAGCCAGTCATAGACTTGTTTGGCACGAAACGGTTTCTCCCCAATTGTGCTGAAATGGTCTTTTAACTGTTCGAGGGAAAGGGTGCGGATATCTTTCAATTTATTGCGAAATTTTTTGCAAAGATACGTTTAATGTAACAATTTTGAAATCGACTAATGAAACGATAGATATATCTAATAATCTTAAAATTCGTAAATTTGAAAGAAGAATTTTTAATGCTAAGTTTTACATTGATAATTTGTTACAAAATCTATTCTAATTAATATCGAGCAAAATTAGAGTATTATTAATTTTGAATCGACTTTATTAATATATTCCTAATTCTTACATTTGCATTGATTTTTACCCGATGAAGTTCCAAGCCTTTTACGACAGCCCATTTATACTGAATTTTTCATTCGAAAAACTAATCCAGAAAATGGAAGCAGAAGCTTCCGATAATCCGGAATATGCGCTTTCTCATAAGAGGATTCTGGATAAAACCAAAGATTTTCCAGAACTTTTGAATGGTATCAGCAATCTTGATTTTTTCGAGCAAAATGAAACCTTGATGAAGGAACTTTTGCGTGACCTTTTTCCTCCAATGTTGACGGAAAACGAAATCAAAGCGATTAGTTTTCCTTTTTATAATTTCTTTTTCAATCCCACAAAAAGGTTTGAAACCATTATCAAAAAAGCTGGCGACAACTTTGATATGATTATCAAAGATATGGATCCGCATCGCTTTTATGTGATGAGCTGTTGCATTATCCTTAATGATTTTTATAATGTTCCGCTCAATGTTTCAATGCCTTTTATATTTGATATTCCCAATGAAGAAGGTGTTGTCAAACATTATAGATTTCTGACAAATGCCGATTTTATGGATGTCAATCCGTTGGCTGATTTAAAAAAACTGACAGAAGAAGAGATTTCAGAATTATTGGATAACTTCGATGATTATGAACTCTGGAAAGAAAAATTTCCTCCCAAAAGCTGGGAACTAAAAGGATTTGCCGTAGTTAATTTCTTCGATGCAACTACAGAAATCGCGATTTCCAATTTGAAAAGTAAATTGATTAATCTTGAAGATGATAAAAATCTGAAACCAGAATTAAACAATATTTTCCGTTCGATTTTCCAAGTTCCGGATTTGGAATTAGGTTTTACAGCTATTGATTTTGAGGAAAATAAATTTGTCCGAAATCCAATCAATGGCGTGATTGACAGTTTTATTTTGTCAGGCGGAATTCCTCAAGATTGTAAAAATGAATTATTGTGTGAAAAGAATTTCAACACATTGGTTGAGTCCCGAAAATTTTTCAGTATTTCTGATATTGATAGAACTTATCGTGAATTTCCCGAAAGTGCATTGGTTCAACAATTCTTTGAATTAGGAATCAAAAGTGCGATTTTTGCACCCATCATCAAAAACAAAAAACTTCTCGGAATCATCGAATTGGTTTCAAGGAAAAAAATGCTGAACAGCATCAACGCAAACAAGATGGAAATCGTGATGCCATATCTGGAAGATACGATGGACAGGCTTTATGACGGCATCGAAACAAGAATTCAAGCGATTATTCAGAGAGAATATACGTCGATACATCCAAGTGTTTATTGGAAATTCCGTCAGGAAGCGGAACGTCACATCGGCTTTTACAGAGAAGAATTTGATTTGCCTTACCGAAAAATCACTTTCGAGAATCTGACACCACTTTTCGGACAAACGGACATTAGAAATTCTTCAATTTCAAGAAATTTGGCGATTAAAAAAGATTTGGAAATCAATCTGATGCTGATTTCTGACGTTTTCAAAAACCTAATTTCTGATAATGATTTGACTGAAATCAATGAAAGATTAATCCATTTTCAGAAACTCTTGAGCAAAGATTTACGCGCTGATACAGAAAGTCAGGTTCAGAATTTTATTCATCAGGAAGTTCATCCGTTGTTGGAATCTATTAAGCTTCAGGATATTAATTATAATCAAATCATTACAGATTATCACAAACAATTGGATTCTAAAACCGAATTGGTTTATCAATTCAGAAAGAAATTTGATGATAGTTTGTCTTCCATCAATAAGTTTTTGGCAGATATTCTGGACAAACGTCAGGAAGAGCAACAGCGCAGATTTCCTTTCTATTACGAGCGTTTCAAAACCGATGGCGTAGAACATAATATGTACATTGGTTCGTCCATTGAACCGGATTTGACTTACGATGCGATTTTCCTTAAAAACCTCAGATTGTGGCAATTGCGTGTGATTTGTGAAAGTGAATTGCAGTACAAAAAATACAAAGAAACGCTGGATTATTCTTTAGATGTTTCATCTTTGATTTTGGTTTACAGCACGCCAATCAGCATCAGATTCAGGATGGATGAAAAACGTTTTGATGTGGATGGAAGCTACAATGCGCGCTACGAAATGATTAAAAAACGCATCGATAAATCTTTGGTCAAAAACTCGAACGAACGTATCACACAAGCTGGAAAAATCAGCATTATCTATTCTCAGGACAAAGAGCGTGAAGAATATCTGAAATTAATCAAAATCCTTCAAGACCAAAATGTACTATCAACCATTGAAGAATTGGAAGTTGAAGATTTACAGGGGATTAATGGTTTGCGAGCTTTGCGTGTCGCGGTTAATTATGAGGCGGAAAATGTTGATTATGAGTTTGTGGAAGGAGGTTAATTCTTTAATTGTTTATATCTAATTTGAATCCCGTTTTCATCTTCTTCATTTTTGAAAATTCTCGTGTTTTTAGGATATTCGATTTCAATTAAATTATTATTAATCCATTTTGTATTTAACTCTATTATTTCTCCATTCATTCTTGCTATTCCGTGGTCTGAGTCAGCACTGAAAATATTTCCAGCATCATTGTTTTGTAATTGATAATCAGATTCAACAATACTAATTTGAGTTGAGAAATCTGATATTGCACCACAATTTACTGAGAAAATCAGAATTTTTAATTTGCCATTTGGAGATAATTTTGATTCAGCTAGTTGCGTTCCGCACATATCAGATGCGAATGAATTTAAAACAACTACAAAGAATATTACAACTCCAAGAATTCCTATTCCAAAAATTGAAAGTATAATTTTTAAAGTTTTAGACATTATCCTATATCAAAAAATTAAACCGTCGCATTTCGAAAAGCCACTACAAAAGCAATCACAGAAGCAATAATCCCGATGGTAAAAACCGTGTAGGTTAATCGCAGTAATTTATATTTTCTGTTCAGAACAATTCCCAGATAATAGAGGTCTTTTATCATTGTGTCATACAGATATTGTCTGTCAGCCATCATTTCTTTCATTGCCCAAAGATATTCTTCCAGAGGCATTTTGTAGAAATTTCCGAAGAACAGAAGATTTACTTTTTTTTCCTCGATTTCTTTTCTGGTAAACGTTCCGCTGGACACTTTTGGTCGGGTGGACATAATGGCTAAAATAATAGAAGCTACACTGAAAATAACCATTACAAATGACGGAATGACAAGGTGTGCGTTTCTCGGAGCATCCAGTTTCGGAATCAAAGTTGATAAGGCGATAGAGATAATAATCGCATTGACAGAAAGTAGTATATTGGCTTTGCTATCAGCAATTTGACTTAGTTTTGTGTGATTGTTCAAAGTCACACGAAACATCGTTTCTATGCCACGCTCCGGCGACTCCAGTTTTTCCAGTTTTTTCTTGTTCAGAAGTGCTTTATCATTATCCTCAGCATTTTTCTTCTTTTTCTCTTCTTTCAGATTTTGAATATTGGAAAGGATTCTATCCACATTTTTTTCCTTTATCGGTTGCCAGTTTTCCTTGGCATATTTCGTATAAAACTGATGTTTCGAGAAGAAAACAATGTTAAGTTCAGACCATTGTTGCTTACTGAATTTCTGATGATGAACTTCTTTGATTTCCTGTCTAAGGTTCTCACAAATCCTGAAATAATCATCCGAAGCCAAATGATACAAATCCGCATCTTTTATGACTTCTTCCAGATGATTTTTAGGTTTGTAAAATTTATCTGTCGCCAAAATCAATTCTCCTATTTTCGCAATTCTTTCTTCAGAAAATTGATGTTGTTTGAGAAAATCGGAAGCTATTTTCCGGCTTTCTTCCTCGTGATTGTCCGCATCGTCAACATAACCTAAATCGTGAAACCATCCTGCCAAAAGTAGATTTTCGGTATCTTCCGGACTGATGTTTTCCTCTTTTGCAAGAATTTTTATTTTCTCAACAACCTGAATCGTGTGGTCAAGATTATGATAAGTATAAACAGAAGATAATTTATCTTTGAGCAAGTTTTTTGCGTAATCTTCCGAGATTTTCAAAATATCCATAAAGTCAATTTAAAACAAATTTAAGAAAGTATAATGGCTTTTAAATTTTTAATTTTGTTAAATATTGTTAGAGTTTCAGTAATTTTAGATTTTTAATCCATAATCCACTTAATTTTTTGAATTTATCAATGTAAGAATTTCATTTACGGCAACTTTTCCGCCCTCCATTCCCGCTATTTTTTGCCAGGCTTTTCCAGCCACAAAAAAATGAGCTCCATTCAGGTCGGGTTGCAAATTCTACATCAATTCAGGATTTGTCATTCAAATTAGAGATTTAGGTTTAAAATCGATTAATTAGAAAAATATGAAAAAAATATATCAGCTTTATCTTTTACTTATAATCTCAGTCACGGCAATTTCCTGCGCAGTCCAAAAAGCAGATTACGGAAAAAAATCCAAAGATTTTGCCAAAAATCCGACAATAAAAGACAGCATCATTCACACTTTTTATCTCGTTGGAGACGCTGGGAATCTAGACCAGGACGAAGCTTTCCACAATATGAATATTCTGAAAGATTCATTGTCCAAAGCTTCAGAAAACAGCACATTGATGTTTCTCGGTGACAATATTTATCCAGTCGGGATGCCAAAAAAAGATGACGAACATAGAGCTTTGGCGGAGAAAAAAATGGATAACCAAATCTCATTATCTCAACAGTTCAAAGGAAAAACGATTTTTATTCCCGGCAATCACGATTGGTATAATAACGGCATCAAAGGCCTGAAACGTGAAGAAGATTATGTTACAGAAAAACTGAACGACAAATCTGCATTTTCACCCAGAAACGGCTGTCCGATTGAAACCAGAAAAATCAATAAAAAACTGACTTTGATTTTGGTGGACACCGAATGGGTTTTGGCAGACTGGAGCAAAAATCCCGGAATCAATGAAAAATGTGACCTCAAAACCCGCGAAGATTTCTACACAGAATTCGAAGACCAACTCAATAAAAATCAGAATAAAACAATTGTTGTCGCAACACATCATCCGTTGATGACAAACGGTTCACACGGCGGAAAATATTCCTGGGAAAAACAGATTTTTCCATTAGAAAATAAATTTCCGTTGCCAGTTTTAGGTTCAATCATCAATTTGACGAGAGCAACCGGCGGAATCACGCATCAGGATATCAGCAATCAGAATTATAAAAATCTGGCGGACAGAATCAAAACTTTAATTAGCGGACGAAAAAACGTTATTGTAGTTTCCGGTCACGACCATAATTTGCAATACATAGAGGAAGGCGACATCCGACAAATCGTCAGCGGAGCAGGCTCTAAAACTGAATCTGCGAAAGCGGTTGGGAAGAATGATTTTTCGTTCGGAAAAAATGGTTACGCCGAATTGAAAATTTCAAAATCAGGAAATGCGGAAGTGAGTTTTTATAACCTTAATCCAAAAAAATCGGAACTTTTATTCAGAAAAACGGTTTTGGAAAACGAACCGAAAATTTCAAAAGATTATCCCAATCAATTTCCTCAAAACTCAGAAGCATCGATTTACGATTCTGCAATGACAAAGAAAAGTAAGTTCTACGAATTTCTTTGGGGAAAACATTACCGAGAATACTATTCGAAAAAAATCAAAGTCAGAAATCTGGAACTGGACACGCTGTTTGGCGGTGTGAAAACCGATAGAGCTGGAGGCGGGCATCAAACCAAATCGCTCCGGCTGGAAACAAAATCCGGAAACGAATATGTAATTCGGGCTTTGAAGAAAAGTGGTGTTCGGTTTTTGCAGTCAGTCGCTTTTAAAAATCAATATGTGATTGATGATTTTTCGGGAAGTTATGCGGACAAATTTTTGCTTGATTTTTACACAACTTCTCATCCGTACACGCCTTTGATAATTGGCGAAATGGCGGATAAATTAGGAATTCGTCATACAACGCCGGAACTTTTTTACATTCCAAAACAAAAGACTCTGAAAAACTTCAATGAGAATTTTGGAGACGAATTGTATTATCTTGAAGATCGACCGATGGAAACCGAGGAAAATCCAAATAAAGTTCTCGGAACAGATGAAGTCATCCTGAATCTTGCCAAAGATGAAAAGTACAAAATGGATGAAAAAGCGTGGATAAAAGCACGTCTGTTCGATATGCTGATTGGCGATTGGGACAGGCATCACGACCAATGGAAATTCGAATCCAGAAAGGAAAAAGGCAACGTGATTTATAGCCCGATTCCGAAAGACAGAGACCAGGCCTTCGCCAAATATGACGGTTTTATCACAGGGATTTTGATGGAATTTCCGGAGCTGAAACATATGCAGACTTTTGATAATCAAATCGAAAGTGTAAAATGGTTCAATCGCGAACCTTATCCTTTGGATTTGGTTTTTGCTAAAAATTCAATTGGTAAAGATTGGCAGGAAGTGGCAGAATTTATCCAACAGAATTTAAATGAAAATGACATTCGGGAAGCGTTCAAAAATTTGCCAAAGGAAGTTCAGGACCAAGTTTCAGAAGATTTGGTTCAGAAATTATTGACAAGAAAAAATGACCTTCAAAAATATGCTTCGGCTTATTTCAAATTCCTTCAGGAAAAAGTGATTCTGACAGGAACCGATAAAAAAGACAAATTTGTAGTAACCAGATTACCGAATAACGAAACCGAAATCAAAATCATCAGAGTGAAAAAATCGGGCGAAGAATTGCAATCTTCAAAGCTTTATTCTGGCTTGATGACAAAAGAAATTTTATTGTATGGTTTGGATGATGAGGACGAATTTGTAGTTGAAGGAAAACCAAAGTCAAGCATTAGAATCAAACTTTTAGGTGGTTTGGATAATGATAAATACACGGTTTCAAATTCCAAAAAAGTGACGATTTATGATTACAAAAGTAAGCCGAATAACTTCGAAAATAAAGGAAACGCAACTTTGAAATTGACCGACAATTACGATATCAACCAATACAATTACAACAATCCGAAATACAATGTTTTCACGACGTATATGAATTTTAATTTCAATCCGGATGATGCTTTGGCCATTGGTTTCAACGCAGATTATACAGTCAATGATTTTATCAAAAATCCGTATTCTCAAAAACATCATTTTTCCGCAAATTATTTCACGGGAACCAAAGGTTATGAATTGGCTTATCAGGGATTATTTCCTTTGTTGAAAAGCCATTGGTTCTACGGTTTGGATACGAGGGTGACGAGCTCGCATTATATCCGGAATTTCTACGGAATTGGTAACGAAACTATTAACCCGAAAAGTGAATTTGGAGAGCGATTTAACAATGTAAGAGCCAAAGAATTTCTGTTTTCTCCGTCTATTAACTGGAACAAAAATGCATCGACTTTCTCAGCAAAGCTGAATTACGAAATCCTGAAAATCGATAGGACTGCGAATCGTTTCATCTCGATTCCAAATGTTGTGAACGATGATGTTTTCAGTTCAAAACAATTTGGAGGAGCTGATTTTTCTTTTGTTTACGCAAATTTTGATAATGTTGCCAATCCAAAAAAAGGAATGAAATTCGATATCCGAACGGTTTACAATATCAATCTTCAAAACACCGACAGACAATTTGCTTCTCTTGAAACCGGGCTTGGATTTTTACATTATTTGACTCCCAATCAAAAACTCGTTTGGTCTTCTTATGCGAAAGCAAAATGGCTTCTGGGCAACGATTATGAGTTTTATCAAATGTCCACTTTGGGCGGTAATACAGATTTGAGAGGTTTCCGGTTCAACCGTTTTTATGGTAAGAATTCTTTCTATCAAACTTCGGATTTGCGTTACGAAATCGGTAAAATCAAGAACTCTATTTTACCTTTGAGTTACGGATTTTTCGGTGGATTTGACTTGGGAAGAGTTTGGGTTCCGACTGAAAAATCGGATAAATGGCACAACTCGTACGGCGGCGGTTTTTGGCTGAACGCGGTTGATGCGATTTCTGCCAACGTTTCCTATTTTACGTCTTCCGATGGCGGTCGATTGGTCATTGGAATTGGCGGGACTTTTTAAAATGTTGTGATGATTGAAACTGAAAGACTTATTCTGAAACCTTATTCTTTGGACTTTGTGGAAGAATTTCAGACCAAATTTCAGAATGATAAAACTTATTTAGAAGATTATTTTTCCAAAACTTTAAATGTTACGAAAACTCTACAGGAAACGGAACTCTACTTTCAAAATAAAATTGAAAGTTTCCATAATAACAATGGTTTTTATTTCGGAATTTTTCTAAAAGAATCTGATGAATTGATTGGTCATATTTCTATTCGGGAAATCGACTGGACGGTTCCGAAAGGTGAGTTGGCCTATTTTATTTTCAATGATTTTTCTGGTAACAAATATTCTTACGAGGCCTTGGAAGCATTTCGTGATTTCTGTATGAATGAAAAAGAATTTGTTCGGATCTTTATGAAAATCGCACCAGACAATATCCCTAGCAAAAAAGTTGCGGAATTCTGCAATTTCGAATTCGAAGGTTTGCTGAAAAACGATTACAGAAAAAGGCAGGAAGTTATTACAGATATGTTACTTTATTCGTTTACAATGGCAGTTTAGCAGAGATTTTATTTCTAAGTTTCAAGCTTGGTTTTTCAATAAAGTATCCGTAAAATAAACCTCCAAAAATACATCCAATTAAGCAGATAATTAAAACTAAATTTTCTGAAATAGAAATTTTATAATATTCTATGAAGTTTTGTATGATGTGAATAATTCCTTTGTGAGAAAGATAAATTGCAAAAGATAAGTTCGCCAATTGTGAGGTAAAATAGTTTTTGGACTTGTTCAGAATTGAAGATTTAGAAACTGCAGATGTTACTATCAAACCATAACTTACAGCAACGAATGTAAATCCAAATATCGAAGCAATTTCTGAAGATTGGTCATTACAAATCCAAAATGAAAAACCAAGAAAAACTAAACCTAACAGCAAAAACAAATTACCATTTTTATCAATCGATTTTCTGAATCTTGAAGAATTTTGAAACAGATATCCAATCAAAACGCCAATTGCCAGTCCGTCCAATCTTGTGTGTGTTGGATAATAGATTTTCAAATACCAGATTTTCCAAAATTCACCCGAATTGAGATTCGGAAAAACATATTCCTGCCAGGAAAAATATCTCGCCAAAATCGAAAATATTATAATTATGAAGATTGTAAATTTTAAATATTTCAATGTTTTTGATTTGATAAATAAGAGTAACGAAAAAGGCAAAATCAAATAGAACTGTTCCTCGATACACAAAGACCAGGCGTGTGAAAATGTTCCTTTGTTGATAACATCCAATCCATAATTCTGAGTGAAAGTGAGAAATTTCCATAACGACGAAAGCGATTCTCTTTCTCTGAAAAATGGAAAGCAGAAATATAACAACAATGTGAAAAAATACGGAGGAATAATTCTGAAAAAACGTTTTATAAAGAATGACTTTAAACTGAAATTTCCTTTGTTTTTAATTTCCAGAAATAACTGATTTGAAATCAAAAAACCGCTTAATACAAAGAACAGATCAACTCCTGTCCAGCCAAAGCGTCCATAAGTATCAATCCAATTTGGATGTGAAAAAGCACGATAATGGTACATTAATACCAATAGAATTGCAATAGCTCGTAGATGGTCTAAACCGTTGAATCTTGTAGAAGAAGTTGTCTGCATTATAATTTTTTCTGCAAGATGGTTTCGTTTTAATGGAAATTTTCAAAGCAGATTCAGAAAGCAGAATTTTTTATTTGGATTACTATTTATGTGATTTGAATTGCAATTCTTGTTGTTCGTCATTCAATTCGTCAATTCTGCATTCATAAAAGAATTTATCAGTTTATAATTTATAATTTTGAAGATTGTGAAAATTGAAACTGAGAAAAATTATAAACCCAATATTGGCTTTCAAATTTTATTTTGGATAGCATTATTTCTTTTGATAGAAGCGAGGAATTATGGAGAATATGATAATGCTGACATTCGGTTGATTTTTTACTACGATTTGTGCCATTGGATTTTTCAGATTATCAGCGCGAATTTTATTTATTATGTTCTGATAAAGCATTTTTTCGACCGGAAGAAGTACTTTTTATTTTCCGCTTTACTGCTTGTTGTCCTGTATGTTTTTTCTGTGATTAATCGCCTTTTTATTGTCTACATCGCCGAACCTTTTTTTTGTAATTTACCACAGGACAGCATTTACAGCATTTTTACAGATATCAGATATCTATCGATTAGCTATACTTTTTCGATTATTACCGGAACTTTTGCATTTGTATCTGTGATGTTTATGTTACGATATAAAAGTGAAAAACAAAACACAACCAAGCTTTTGAAGGAAAAAGCAGAATTAGAAGAGTGACAAACGATTTAAAGTAGAAATCATTACACCGGCAACAGAATGATAAATTGTATTATAGTTGATGATGAACCTTTGGCTGTAAAGCTTTTGGAAAACCATATTTCAAAAATTGATTCTTTGAAATTGGTTGCGACTGCAAAAAATGCAATCGAAGCGTATCAAATATTGCAGACAAAATCTATAGACCTGATGTTTTTGGATATTGAAATGCCAAACCTTAACGGAATCGAGTTTCTAAAATCTCTTGATCAAAAACCAAAAACTATTTTCACAACAGCTTACCGCGAATTTGCCATTGAAGGTTTTGAATTGGAGGCGGTTGATTATGTACTGAAACCAATTACATTCGAAAGGTTTTTCAAAGCTGTAGAGCGTGTGCTGAGAAATGTTCCTTCTAATGAACAAATAGAAGATTTCATTATTATAAAAACTGAAGGATTGAATCGGAAAATCATTTTATCTGATATTCTTTATTTCGAAAGTCAGGGAAATGACGTCAAGATCACTTTACAAAACGAAGAAAAAATCATTACAAAAAACAAAATAACAGATTTGGAAACTTCACTCTCTGATAAAGGTTTTGTAAGAATTCACCGGTCTTTTTTAATCCATTCAAAATACGTGATAGCTTTCAACAATAATGAAGTGACTGTGGCTAAATACAGTATTCCTGTTGGCAGAAGTTATAGAAAAGAGTTTGATGCGTTTGTGACTAAATTTTCAGCTTCCAGATTGTTATAATTGAGTCATTTCAACTTCAACTGATAAAGATTTCCAGCCGTTTTTTTAGTGCCTTCGTCGGTCATTAAAATGGTATTTTCATCTTTGAAACAAAGTCCTTCTTTCTGTGTAAAATGATTCAGTTCAATTTTTTCGACATTTCCTGAGAAAAAATTATTGCCTTTCCAATTGGTGAAAACCCAAACTTTGTCAGAACTTAAAATGGCCACTTTGTCTTTGTTTGGGCTGATGTCTGCACTTGTCACTGCACAATGATTGAACTGTTCGCAAGTCACAAAACTCCCAAGCTTCTTTGCGGGTAATTTTTGATTTGAGTTGTTGTCAACTTCGTACAAAACTGTTGTTCCGTCAAATTTCGAACTTCTGTTTTTCGTGAAAAGATAAAATTTGTTGTTATGAATAAAGAAAGATTCCACATCAAAAATGCGGTCTTTTTTCTTTGGCGGAAATTCCGTTTGCTCAGGATAATAAAACTGAACAATTGATTCTGCCTGTGCTTCATCTTTATTTAAATCCGAAGCGTTTATTTTATAAATCGCTAAGTTTTGTCGCTCATTATCATTATTTCCAAAATCCCCGATGTAAATATTACCTTCATCATCCGAAGTCAAATCTTCCCAATCGTTATTTTCAACATTCGTGATTTTGATGGATTTTACTAATTCTCCTTTTTCATTGAAACCAAACAAGACATTGGCATTATGATTATCTTCAATCGTCCAAATTAAAGGCGAAGCTTTCGAAATTTCACAAGCCGAAGCTTCTTTAATTTTTTTCGGTAAAGGTGAAATAGTGGAAAAATTTTCCTGAGTTTGTGAACAGGAAAATGTAATGGATAATAATGCTAACAAAGAAAGTGCTTTCATAGTATGAAATTAATGAAAATAATGGAGATTTAAACCACAAAAGTAACAAAAGAACAAAATTGAATGAAGACATTAAAGTTCAAAAAAAGAAAATTTGTGGACTTTATAAAATATTAGAAAATTTCAATTCAAAACTTTTGTGACTTTTGTGGTGAAAAAAATGCACAACCGTAAAAGTTGTGCATCCATATTTGAAAAATTCAAATCTTAAAGAATCAACATTGCGTCTCCGTAAGAGTAGAATTTATATTTTTCTTTGATAGCTTCCTCGTAAGCTCTCATTATGAAATCTTTGTTAGCAAAAGCTGCGATCATCATAATTAGAGTAGATTTAGGCGTGTGGAAATTGGTGATCATTGCATTAGCAACACCAAAATCGTGAGGCGGAT
>Ga0308163_10002963_pt1 | contig 14714 bp, 13 predicted proteins | sample PhyTR1_FD_201037 | JGI IMG/M metagenome (GOLD analysis project Ga0308163, IMG submission 201037) | Phyllosphere microbial communities from UC Gill Tract Community Farm, Albany, California, United States - DLSLT.R1 | ecosystem: Host-associated > Plants > Phyllosphere > Unclassified | place: USA...
AGAAGATAAGTAAATGTGCCCACGACTTCGGCGTGGGCTCACTTATCGTACACGGGTATACCAGTGCCTCTAATGCTGTAAGTTGAGTTCCACGCCGTTTCTTTTAGGATATGTAAAAGAGTTAGCGTTTTAGTACAGAGAATTCATTCTTACGGATCTTAGCAGTTCCTTTCGGTTATGAAGTAACTATAAAATGACTGCTTATGAAAAGAACAGATTCTTTGCCCCGAAAACTGAGCAATCATCAGTTGTACGAACTGCTGAAAAAAGGCAATCCGACCGCTCTGGAACATATTCATCTGCGTTACAAAAGACTTCTTTTCTGGGTTGGATGGCAAGTACTTAAGGATGAGTTTGTAGTGGAGACTATCGTTCAGGATACATTCCTTAAATTGTGGCTACACCGCGACACCATTGAAACCCCTGATCATATTACTGGCTTTTTACGGTTTGTTATGAAAAGAGATTGTATATCGTACGTCTCTTCTCCAAGAAATAAATTCCACCGCTTAATTGCTTCTCTTGAAAGTTTTGAGAATTATCAGGATTATCTAGCAGGTTATGACCCGCTAAAAGATAAAGAATATCTTCTCAGTCAGGAATCCGATCAGAAAAATTTCGATGAAGTCAAAAAGGTTTTACCCGTTCTGGATCCCAAAAGAAAACACCTGATTGAACTTTGCTTGGAATATGGCTTTCAGCACAAACCAATCGCAGAAGCAATGGGAAGCAGTGTGAAAGACATCAGCAATGAGTTGAGCAGAGCTATAAATGACCTTCGGAAAATTCTTAATAGAAGTTCTTTTGAACAGCCACAGGAAAAAGTTCTCGATAATAAAGAGCAGTCAAAAAAACTCAGTAGTCAACAGCTCGATATTTTGAAAAGAAGGTTTGAACAGAAATCTTCATTTGCAGTTATTGCCCAGGAACTCAAATTACCTGAAAAGACAGTACATCGGGAATTTCTGTATGCATATCAACATTTACAAAATCAAAACACTTCTGAAATACCTCTTTGAAATGGAAAAATCCACAATTACACTTACCCGAAGAATTCAGCTGCTGATCGATCTTCCTGCAAATGAACAAAAAGAGATGTGGGAAAAACTTTATCGGTATCAGAACCGCTGTTTCCGGGCGGCTAATTTAATTGTTTCCCATCTGTATGTTCAGGAAATGATCAAAGATTTCTTTTACCTTACAGAAGACATCCAATACAAACTAGCAGATGTAAACAAAGATGAAATGGGAATTTTTACAAGATCGAAAACACACACAACTGCACGGATGATCTTCGACCGTTTCAAAGGGGAGATTACGACCGATATTCTGGGAAGCCTCAACCATACTATTCAATCAACCTTTTCCAAAAACAAAGTGGATTACTGGCAAGGGACAAAGTCATTGAGGAACTTTAAAAAAGACATTCCAATTCCACTTCCGGTCAAATGCATTAGCAAAATGAAGTATGATCCAGAAAATAAAGCATATTGCTTCAATATGTTCGCTATTCCGGTTAAAACATATTTAGGGAAAGACTTCACTGACAAGCGATTGATAATGGAACGTCTTTTAAGGGGAGAGATAAAGCTTTGTACATCACAGATCCAGCTGAAAGCCGGAAAAATCTTTTGGCTTGCAGTATTCGAATTTGAAAAAGAAGAGCATCTTTTAAAACCAGAAATCACTGCAGAGGCTTCCCTGTCTCTGGAACATCCGATCGTGGTAAAAGCCAACAATGTGCGAATGACTATAGGCTCGAAAGAGGAATTTTTATATCGCAGGCTTGCAATTCAGGCAAGTCAAAAAAGGATTCAAGACGGTATCGCCTATGCCCGATCAGGAAATGGAGTCAAACGCAAACAAAAGGCATTGTATAAAACAGAGAATTTGGAAAGCAGATATGTAAGTCATCGGCTTCATTTGTACAGCCGGAAGCTTATAGATTTCTGCATTCAGCAAAAGGCGGGTACATTGATTCTAAAAAATCAGGAAGATAAAATTGGGATTGCAAAAGAACAGGAATTTGTACTTCGCAACTGGAGCTATTATGAATTGCAGACCAAAATAAAATACAAGGCTGAAAAAGCCGGAATTGAATTGATCATTGGATAGGAAAAAAATTAATGAGGGTGCTTGTAAACCCGTAGGGTGAGGTCTTGAACACTCACTAAATACTCAATAGTATATACAACGGCGTGGGCTCTTTTTTTTCCATAAATATTAAACTAGAAAATAAATTCTGAATAAATTTAGAAAAACACATCCTGTTGCCAATGAAGTAAAGACTAATTTTTATTGACTTTCCACAAATACCAAATGCAAACTTTTAAATTGACTTAATTACTAATTTGGCGTAGTTATTATATGACTTCTATCGTAAATTATAATCTGACACTTCCTGCCACGAAATTTTATTACTAATAATCTCTTTGTAGTTTTCTGAGATTTTATGTTTATTACCAAACCCTAATTCAGTAATTTTCTTGTCTAATCCCTCAATCGAAGGTATATTATGCAAAACCATTTCAATTATCATTCTTGAAGATAGAAATTGTGCATATTTAAAAAACAAGTCAAACTTTTCATAATTTTTTTTACTCATTCCAGAGTGAACTAAAGCTGATCTGTAATTGTAAAGAAGTCTCGCATTTTCAAATATATTTTTGCCTTCCTCTTCTGAGTTGGAACATAAAACTGCAAGATTTCTTCTAAAACTAAATGAAAGTTGCTCTCTTCCTGAAACTATTGTTTCTAAACAGATGCATAAGCAGATAAATGACATTTCTGGACTATTTACGTAAAATGAGTCTGAATAATATTTTATTGCATTACTAATGTAATTAATGTCTTTGTATTTTTTAAAAATTTGCAATAATGCATTTGTCTCTGAAAATTGATCTTCTGGATAAATAAAAAAATGTTGCTCAGGCTTATCATACTTATTCCAAACATATGACTCTGATTGAGACCAAGAACTTATTTGGGTACCCAAACCTTGATCATACGTGGTAGAAAAAATATTATGTATATATAATTCGGATGGATGTAAAATACGCAAAATATTGATTACTTCATAAAAGTCAGATTCAGTGGGTTGATCGTTTTTATCTAAAGGCCATAAAAGACTTCTATGTTCATAGTCAACATACAATCCAGAACTATTACCTCTTTGGGTTGCTTCTACAATCCTGTCCCAAGCAATTTCAATAATCTGAAATTCCTCAACTAATTTTTTTCTGGTATTTTCATCTGATAGCTTTCCACCCTGAATTTTCCAAGGACTTAAATCTAACTTTGAAAAATCAACATAAGAATTACCTATTGATGCTATAAGTATTTCATTCATAAAAATTAATTTAAATTTTTAGTGACTTTGTGAGGTTATGGTAATCAAAGAATAAATTTTCAATTTTGTACAAAAGTTCAATGGAAAAAATTCCGTTGAACTTTGCAGTTTCGCTCCACATTAGCAAAACCCTTGTTAGCAGAAGTCTTTATCTTTTGTATGCCCAACTCATTAGTTTATTTATTGAGTTTAAATTATTAATGTAATCATCACTGTTTCCATCATAAATTTTTAATTCTATTTCTTTGCTGATAGAAATTGTATTATTTATTTGCGTAATTATTTTATCCAACTCTATATTAGGTAATGGAAGAAGTGCTGTAAAACTTCTTTTAGATTTTTCTGAAATTAAATCAAAAACAATCATCACACATTCTAAACCTTTATTCATCACAAAATATAATCCTGGTTTCATTTTATTGGTGTTGTATCCCCAAAAATTCTCTGGATAAATTCTTTTGGTTGGATTAGAAATTTGTTCTCTAATTAAGTCGTAACTTTTATCAATTATTAATGAGTATCCGGTTTTTTGAAAAAGTATTATAAAAGCAGTTTTTAATATAGAATATTCTAAATTTTCAGGTATAACTCTACTTTTCAGGAAATTAAAATCAATGATTTTATCTTTTCCAACTTTTTCCATTATAGGATTAAGTATTTTAGGATTGTTATTTTTTGCACTGTGGAAAATACTCATTTCTCCCTTTTCATCAATTGAAATAGTTGTTCTTAAAGTCACCCCATCAATATTTGTTAGGGCTTTAAACTCTGTATTAGGCAGAAATAATTTATTATCTAACTCCTTCATTCTTTCTGCAAGATGAAAATCAATTTTTTCGCCAGCTTCATTATTACACTTTTTGCAGGTCAATGTGTTCGGTCTTCCACCTAGAGATTTTGGTGGTGCATCTTCAAGTGTTAAAAAATTATTTTCATCGATATACATTGATATATAACTCTGTAGACAAAGTGGACATAAGTAACTGTCTCTTTTGCTTGACAGTAATTGGTTATCTAATAAGAGATTGATATTGTTAATGTATTTTTTGAAAATTCGATTTCTTTGTGCTTCGTATCTTGACATAATCTTTATATAAATTTTCTACTAATGTTTTACAGCTACAAAAAGTTGGCGATTTCGGAGTCGAAAACTGTATGCTACCACCGAACCTGATTCTAAGCACAAAGCTTCTTTTAATCAGTGAACCGCCAATTTCTTGTAGGTGCTGTTACCTGTTGGCTTTATTTATAGTCCTTCATTTATTACTTCTTCTACAATGTCGCCAATTTTGTAAACTAAAGATTTTCGTTTATTCAAACCACTATGACTAAATCCTAAAATGTGCATATACTCATGTGCATAATGTCCAGCTAATGAACCATAATCATTCTTCTCACTCCACATTTTAAGTCTTTGAGGGCAAATGGCAGTAACGCCATCGCCTTGCCCATCGATACCAATCGTTCCTGCCCATGAATTTGGCTCACAGTTTTTCATCCATTTTTCTCCATCTTTCTCAAGGGTAAGTGTCCTAATTCGTAGGTCAACAACGTTGTCATAACCTCCTAAACCTTGCACTTCATGTGCTTTAATTATTAAGTCATAAATTTCTTGGTTTGACATCCCCTTAGTCTTTGTAAATTTCCTTTTAAGAACTTTTTGTTTAAACTTTTCTGAATTTAGGACTAGTTTTAATTTTTGAATTGACATATGAGCAAAGCTTTCATAATCTTCATAACCAACTATTGAATGTAACTTGACTGTTACTATTTGTTGACCAAAAGTTGATAAACTAAAAATTGAAAAAATAACAATTAGTATATTTTTCATGGCAACTATTCTTTCAATAAATTAATACTTGGTTTTGGAAGAGTGATTTTTCTATCATCTATACCAAGTTGTTTTCTTTGTTCCAATGCTTGAATATAGTCTATTATTAATAATTCATTTGAATTAATACTTATTTGTTCTTTTGTTAAATCAGTTGTCTTAATAAAAGGTATGTCATTTCCAGGTTTATTGTATTCTTTTAAAGCTGTTTGAAATGTTGCATTAAATGTTGAACTTGTTTTAGATGACCAGTCTTCACCCAAAACTTTGTTTTGTATTTCAGTAGATGTTAGTGTAAGTGTAGAATTGCCTTTTGAAAAACTTGTAGTAACGGTTTGTTGTTTGTCAACATTACTTGAAAAGGCTTCAATGAAAAACATTAAATTGTCATTGCGTAATTCACTTGTTTGCGTTGGATTGTTTTTTGGCGCAACAACTATTGCTCTTTTTGGCTCCGTTAAAATTGAAAAAATATAATCGTTCGTCTTTTTTATATCAACATATCCTGATTGTAATGGAGGTTCTGTTCCGAAAATTACGGCAAAAATTCCTGTCTTTGTAGCGAAAGGTGAACTTGGTAAAAAATTTAAACTAATTTTTCCTGTTGGTATCCTTTCCCTGATGTTATTTTCCGCATCATTCTCAGGGCTAAGCATATCGTTTATTGACCCTGCTAAACTTTTGACAATTGGGTCAAATGGATTTGTAGGGAAAGGTAAATTTTGTGTAAGCTTTGCTACATTTTTAAGGACAAAGCCAAAGTCAGTGTCTTTTCTCTTTTTAAGCAATATAATTTCTAGTTCTACTTTTGTATAAACGTTCTTATCAAATGTTAGTGGAAAATTATCGAATAATGTTCCTTCGATTGGAAGGGAAACTTGTCCAGTTGGATATTTCGTTACATCAACTAAATAAAGTCTTTCAATAGTTGTAGATTGATTTGTTCTTGTTGGTTTGTCGTAACCGCTCAAAGTTGCTCTAACTAAAACTCCGGCTTGTGCGTCTTCTCGAAATAGACTTGCGGTTTTTGTGAGGTCAACACTAACAAGCCCCAATGTTATTACATCAGTAGCATTACTGATTGTTCTTGAGTCTGTGTAGCCTATTCTAAAAATGTCAGAACCGCCAAAGTAATTTTGACCATTTACTGAAAGTGTAGCAATTATAGCTATCAATGTCAATAGTAATTGTTTTTTTTTCATGTTATTGTTATTTAGTTTTTCAATTTATCTTGTCGTTGTTGTGTCGGTTAAGCTTGCAGATAGCTTCCCGTTATTTACGCATTGCGCCAATCTGAATTATATAGTTTGAGTAAAACTATTTCTACTGCTAATATAAAATTTATTTTGATTATTTGATTGCTAGGTACTTACATTTTTTTTCTTACATATTCTTTGGATTGACGAATGTTTTGTTTTTTTATAAAAAACAGATGCTGATAAAAATAAACTCCACTGCTAAGACAGGGCTTCAATATCCACCAACAACAAATCTACAATCAAAAGATATTTTAATTTCATCCTACACCTAAAAAATTGCACGTCCTATTTGAATTGTTTTTGATACTAAGTTGTATCAACTTAGTATTCTTATTCAATATTTTTCATTTAATTTTCGTCATATTTTTTTTCTTTTCACCAGCAATTTCTTCTATGTATCTATACAAAATACATAGTTTTCTATTTTTAAAAAAAATGATTTCCATAACAAAAAAAACGAGTTCCGAAGTTTTTTCACCTTTTTCGCAGAAAAGGCAAGAGAGTCTAGGTAGTATAAAATGTAAATTTTGTACATACAAAGACACATCTTGCTATATAGCTTTCATAATTTAGAAATTTTATTTAGTCTAGTATATTTTAGACTATTGGGTATAGATAATTTTAGTCTAGTTTCGGTCTCTTAATAATTGGAAGATTAGATAGCGAAGAACTTTTGTAAGAGTGTGAAAACTCAAGTGTATTCATATTTTTTTCGAGAGTAGACTGCCAATTCAAAATAGGTCTTCCCAATGAATTTTTCCACTCTGCTTCTTCCCATTTGTGAAATTTTTGAATCAATAGATCATCTAATTTTTCTGAATAGTCTTTTAAAGTTATAGCAAAATCCATAAACTGTTTTAGGCTAGGATATTTGGAAGATGAATTCTCCCCGACAATTGTCGACTCTAGAAACTGATCTAATTCTTTAATCGGGTCTTCCATAGTTTCAAGAGTCTTTGGTGCTACTTTGGGCAATTGATTTCCTTTTAGAATGAAACGATTCGGAAAACCACGATTTCTATTGTAATCTAAAAGTCCTAAAAGTTTAAGCTTATTTTTCGCAGTAATAACAGTTTGTCGGGAAAGCCCGAGTTCCCTTGCCATTTGATAGTCTGATAACTCAATTTCATTTCGCAGATCTTCACATTTGTAAAGGATAAAAGTGAAAACCGCTATGGTATTTGCACCAATTTTATTTTTTGAGTTTAGCTCAAAAATTTTTTCAAATAAGTTTACGTCAAAAGTTTTAGAATTTTTCATCTCTTAAATCTCGGTTTAGACTGGTTTTCAACTTCACTGCTTTGTTGATTAAGATATTCATTCAAATCTTTAAAATCTGAATATAAAACCCGACAATCTTTTACATTTTGTATTTCACTACTAATGATTTCAACAGCACGATTTCCAGCTTCATCATTATCAAAATAAAGCTCCACTTTTTCATATTCTCCGAGTGAATTTTTAATATTATTAATCATTGAAACGGAATTCAAAATGATATAATCAGAATATTTTTTTTCTAATTCATTTTCTAGATTTTTAAATGAAAGAAAATCAAAAAAACCTTCGAAAATCCTTATTGAATTTGAATCGTTTTTAATCGTCGAAATGTCTTTTTTACCCAAGCAAATTTTGGAGTATTTATTGCGAATTTCGTAACCGCCAGAATCGTTTTTGAAACCAATTCCGAAATAGTTTTTATCGTTCATTCGGTAATGAATTTCGTATAAAAATTGGGTTTGATTTCCAACATTTCTTTCCTTTAAATATTCCAAAAGTGCAGGATGCTGAACATTTTCAATTTTAATGATCTCATAGTTTTTAGAAATATTTTCTGGTTTAAGATTTGAAATATTTTGCTGATGAAAAGAAGAGAAATTCTGATTTTCTGCCCAAAGTAAAACTTCACTTACTGATGCATTCAAATATCTTTTCATAAAATCGATATTTTTTCCACCGATTCCTTCAGAGTGCAAATACCAGTAGTTTAGATTTTTATCAATTTTAAAAGAGGCGTGGTTTTCGTTGGCGAATGGATTGAAAAACCACGCTTCTTTTTCTGATTTTTTCGTGGGAAGGTGTCCGAGAGAAAGGAGGACTTCTTCCAACGGGATTGTATTAAATTGTTTGCAGTTCATTTTTAATTTTTCTGTGTTTTTTATTAAAAGACTTACCTAATTACCATAGTCGTGATAATCAAATTATTATCTCAATTTTTTACCTTACCTTAAAATACCTATTTACCAGAATTTTCTTTTTAGGTAAGTTCAGGTAGTTATAAATAACTGGACATACCTTAGTAATAAATTGGTTTTCAAATATTTAAAACATTTAGGTAAGTAGGTAAATGATTATATAGTATTAAAATTAATCTGCAATTTTCGACCGAATGAGGTAACCGTAAATCTGTCTTTGCGGATGTTTAACTCTGGGAAATTTGAAAGAGGATAAAGCCCTTCCAATTTTCAAATGATTGAGACGAATTCCGTGAGCATTTAAATCAATCATTACTTCTGTGGCGGTTTTAAATTCTTCCAGATTGTCAGATGCTTCATAGAATTTACTCACCATTTCCTGTTCTAAAGTCATTTGTGTGAATCGCTCATTGCGTTTTTCGTTTTCGGAAATATCTGCTAAAGTAAGTTCAGGATTGTAATTTTCTCGTTTATAAGCGTTGAAATAAGCTTGAGCCCAAACTTTATTAATATCAATTTCAGATGAATAATTGAAGTTGATCTTCTCAATGACTTCAAAAATAATCCAACGAACACTTCCGGATTCGTCTGTTAGAAAGTCTGTTTTGTTGGTAGAACCCACGAAACTGCAAATTCTTTCCAGATATTCGGCTTTCCTTGCATAAGGCAATCTTTCGTTGATATGCGTTTTTGAGATCATCGCTTTCAAAGAATTGATGTCAGCTTTAGCCAAAACCGAAAGTTCATCTAAATTGATAATCAAATTTTTGCACAATTTGATTCTGCTATCTTTATCCAAACCAATATCTTCTGAGAGATAATTCGTTAGTTTTTTAGGAATGAAAAATCTTAAGAATGTTGACTTTCCACTATTCTGAATTGTATTTGCCAAAACCAAACAATGTTTGTTTATTTTCTCTTTTTCTAAAGCACAAAAGACCGCTCTGGTAAACCATTTTTCAACGTGATACAAAAATTTTTCATCATCGTTAGTCCTCACATAACTGCATAATTTTGCAATATGATCTTCGCCATCCCAATCCTCCAAACTTTCAATATATTCTGAAATAGGATTATACTGTTCTATCAAATGGCTTCTGACCAAGATTTCCAATTTATTAATCGGTATATTAATTCCAGATTGAATGAGCTCTATATATAATGAGTTTAAATTTAGATCTGCCCATTTTTTATTTTGTATCAGTTTGATTTCAAACTCCAGAGATATGGTATTGAATCTTAATGAATACTTCGAATTGAGATAATTTAGAGTGCTATCAAAAATGGTTTTGCCTTCTGTACCATTTTGATACAGAGTATTTTTCTCTTCCATAAAAACATCTGGGTATTGTGGAAACGGAAACAAATAATTATTATATTTGTACCTTACTTCCAAGTAAAACAAAGATTTTAAGCCTAACTACTGCTATAGTTAGGCTTTATTTTTTGCGTAAAGAAAATTCTATTGCTTCTTGCTGAATTTCATCATTTGATTTATGGCTGTTTTTTAACAACCATTCATCGATTTTTTTGCGTTCAAAAAAGAGAACTTTCCCGTTAGGTTTAGAAAAAGGAATACTGTGCGAATGAACTAATTTATAGATGTAGGATTTTTTAAATCCGGTGTAATCTGAAAGTTCTTCGACATTCAGAATTTCCTTTAAACCGAAAATATGTTTTTCAATTCGGTTGAGTTTGTGCAGAATGATTTCGTTATTTTCCATTGCTTTCGTTTAACAAATTTAATGAAGCAAAAGTCATCATAGAAAATCATAAAAACAATAGAGTCAAACAATTAAAGGCGAAATAAGAATGATATGGATTAATCTGGAATGTCAAAAGTCTAAAAAAGAATAATCTGGATTAAAATAGACTCAGTACAATTTTACTAACTAAAATATTACTCTACCTAAAAGTATATATTTTACAGTTCGATATTTAGTTCCGGGATAATCTCAGCAGCTTCTTTCATTTTGCTATCCACAATTTTTGCATAGATCTGAGTCGTTCTCAATTCTCGGTGCCCTAATCTTTTTGAAACCGTGTAAATATCTGCACCATTTTCCAATAGTAAGACAGCATTCGTATGTCGAGCTGAATGAAAAGTAATATGTTTCGGAACCGCAGCGCGATTGCACCAGCGGATAATTTCTGTATTGTAAGTCATCCCATATTTTAAACCTTTGAAAACTCTCTCTAGTGGATCTTGTCTTTCGCCCAACAATTCTCTGGCTTGTTTTGAAATATAGAGATATTCTACACCCTCTGTTTTTTCTTGTCGGAAATTGACTCTGGAAATATCACCTTCATCACGGACTTCTTTCCAAATCAAAGTATTGATATCTGACCAACGTAATCCTGATAAACACGAAAAAAGAAAAGCTTTTTTCAAAACCGGATATTTACATTCCGCTTTTGCTAATCGTTGTAGTTCATCAAAGATCAGATATTCTCTTTGGCTTTCAGCCTGCTCAAATGATTTAATTTTTGCTGCGTAATTTATTGTCAAATATCCATTATCGAAAGCATATCTAAGTGCAGCTTTAAACTTGTTGAAGTAAGAATACTTGGAATTTTGAGAAAGAGGTAAATCACTCTTACTGATTGCATCCTTCTCAAAGTATTTCCGGACTTTTTTAATGAAAAATTCATCAATCTCCTCAAAAGTTAAATTCTTTGGAACTACTTTTTTCAAATGCTGGTAAGTAGAGAACCAATTACCATAATTATTTGACGAATCGAGCGTTCGTTTTTCCTCCGCAAGATCAGCGAAGAAATTTAAAAATACCCGTTTAGCTTTCGCAGTATTTTTCAACTCAAATCTTCCTTGAGCATATTCAGCTTTTCGAATTGAAATTACATTTTCTGCAAATTCCAAAGCTTCTTTATTTTCTTTTTTTTCTTTGGCAGTCTTCGGATCAACAATTAGATAGGTATCTAAATTCTCAAAATTCCTCAGATGCTTTCTTTTTCCGTCATCAGTAATTTCTGAACCACGGTAAAACTCGATTGACAAACTAATCCTTCCGTCCTTTAATTTTCTTTGAATAAGTGATATTTTCATAGATTCGGTTTTGTACTACTTTGTACTACTTTTGACTATTTTTGAAGTCTGAATTTGTACAAAAGTGGTACAAATATACAAATATAGTCTAATAAGAGAAAATAAACTTTTTCTAAATGTCTGATAATCAACTAAAAGAAAGAAAAAGAAATCAAAGAAAAGCTAATTTATTTCCCGATACAAAACTTACTAAAAATATTTCCCAACACTTCATCATTGCTGAATTCCCCAGATATTTCTCCAAGATATTCCAAAGCGTTGCGGAGCTCATACGCTAGAAGTTCGGTTGTAATTTGTGAAGTGACTGCTTCTTCAACTTTATTGACAGATTGCAAAGATTTTTTCAAAGCCTCATAATGACGCTGGTTGGTTATCACCACATTGCCTTCTTCGGATTTCATATGTTCAATATGCGACGACAACTCGTTTTTAAGGTCTTGGATATTCTGATTTTCAACAGCTGAAATTTTTATAAAATCAAAGTCAGCAGAGATAGATGATCTGAAAATCTGTTCAACATTCTCATATTGAACAGGAACTATTTCATCAATCTTTGTAGCACAGATAATCAACTTCAAATCTTCTCTCAAAAGCGATTTTATCATTTCAATATCTTCTGAGAAATCCTTCGTTCCGGCATCTGCCAGATAAACCAAAATCTCAGCATTTTCTACTTTTTCTTTAGCTTTTTTTACACCGATTGCTTCAATCTCGTCAAGAGTATCACGCAAACCGGCTGTATCAATCAATCGGAAAGCATGTCCTTTGATGTGCAGAATCTCCTCAATTGTATCTCTCGTAGTTCCGGCAATGTTACTTACAATCGCTCTTTCTTCCTTTAACAAAGCATTCAAAAGTGTGGATTTTCCGGCATTAGGTTTTCCAATAATTGCGACAGCTGTACCGTTTTTAATAGCATTTCCGTATTGAAAACTTTCTATCAAAGAATTTAATTTATCTTCAATTTTTTTTAATAGCGATATTAATGCGGTTCGGTCTGCAAACTCCACATCTTCTTCGGCAAAGTCAAGTTCTAGTTCAATGAGTGAAGTGAAATTCAATAAATCATTTCTCAGGAATGAAATTTCGTTTGAGATTCCACCTTTTAACTGGTTCAAAGCTACTTTTCGTGAGGCTTCATTTTCAGATGCAATTAGATCCGCAATAGATTCGGCTTGAGAAAGGTCAATTCTACCATTCATAAACGCACGCATTGTAAATTCTCCGGCTTTCGCCATTCTTGCACCATTTTTAATCAAAACTTCAAGAATTTTTTTCCCGATGTAAGGCGAACCATGAAAAGAAATCTCAACCGAATGTTCTGTGGTAAAGGTTTTCGGGGCGTGGAAAACAGAAATCATCACCTCATCAATTGTTTCATTTTCATCTCTTATAAAGCCATAATGAACGGTGTGAGAATCTACTTTTTCCAGATTTTTGCCTTCAAAGATTTTGTTGACAATTTCAAATGATTGATTTCCGGAAACTCTGATAATTCCAATAGCTCCAATTCCGTTAGCTGTTGCCAGCGCACAAATAGTATCCTGATTCATAAATGCAAAGTTACGGGTTTTACTTTAGTTTTTAATAGGACATAGTTGTACTAAATATTGAATACAATATTTAAATTTGCACTTTAAATCCCATCCATTGAACAAAATCCTCATCATCGACGACGAAGAAAAAATCAGGACTTTACTTTCCAGAATTATCAGTTTGGAAGGCTTCGAAGTTTTTCAAGCTTCTGATTTGAAAAATGCAAAAAAAAGATTAGAAGTTTCTGACATTGATGTTGTCATTAGTGATGTCAAACTTCCTGATGGAAGCGGCGTGGAGTTTTCGAAAATTATCAAAGACAAATATCCATCTTTGGAAGTCATTCTTTTGACGGCTTATGGCAATATTCCGGATGGCGTTCAGGCGATTAAAAACGGCGCTTTCGATTATATTACGAAAGGTGATGACAACAACAAGATCATTCCTTTGGTTTATAAAGCTTTGGAAAAGGTCGCGCTAAACAAAAGAGTTTTACAGCTCGAAAGGCAGTTGGACAACAAACAGTCTTTTGACAACGTCATCGGAAAATCAAAACTGATTCAGTCCGCGATTGATTCGGCAAAAAAAGTTGCTGTTACAGATGCGACAGTTCTGCTGACCGGAGAAACTGGAACCGGAAAAGAGGTTTTTGCGCAGGCTATTCACAATGCAAGCCATCGGAATAAAGAGAATTTTGTGGCTGTCAACTGTTCGGCTTTCAGCAAAGAATTATTGGAAAACGAACTGTTTGGCCACAAAGCAGGCGCTTTTACGGGCGCAGTGAAAGATTCAAAAGGAATTTTCGAAGAAGCGAACAACGGCTCTGTTTTTCTGGACGAAATAGGAGAGATGCCTCTGGATTTGCAGGCAAAATTGCTCCGTGTTTTGGAATCCGGCGAGTTTCTGAAAGTCGGAGACAGCAAACCAACGAAAGTGAATGTCCGAATTATTGCAGCGACCAATAGGGATTTGCAAACCGAAATCGACAAAGGAAACTTCCGGGAAGATTTGTTTTATCGGATCAATATTTTCAATATTATTCTGCCATCGTTGCGTGACAGGACTTCTGATATTCCGGAATTAGCGCATTATTTCCTCATCAAATTCTCTCAAAAAATCGGAAAAAAAATCAATTCTATTTCCGATGACTATCTTGATATTTTGAAAAAACATTCGTGGAAAGGAAACATCCGTGAACTTCGGAATATCATCGAGAGAAGTGTCATTTTAGAAGACAGCAACACCTTATCAATCGATAGTTTACCTTTCGATTTACAACAAACAACAATTTCTAATACCTCAAACAAAACTTTGTCCGCATTCTCAATGGCAAGCGCAGAGAAAATCCACATCCAAAAAACGTTGAATTACACCAAAGGCAACAAAGCCGAAGCTGCACGTTTACTCGAAATTGGCATTGCAACATTGTACCGTAAAATTGAAGAGTACAAAATATTATAAACTAATTATCATATTGAGA
>Ga0308163_10002964_pt1 | contig 14711 bp, 16 predicted proteins | sample PhyTR1_FD_201037 | JGI IMG/M metagenome (GOLD analysis project Ga0308163, IMG submission 201037) | Phyllosphere microbial communities from UC Gill Tract Community Farm, Albany, California, United States - DLSLT.R1 | ecosystem: Host-associated > Plants > Phyllosphere > Unclassified | place: USA...
AGCCCGCTTACCGCGCGGGGGCGGGTCACTTTCTTTTCTGGCAAAAAAGAAAGTAACCAAAGAAAGTTGCCAGGGATCGGACTACGACAAGAATCGGGCCTTTGCTTCGCTCGGCCTGGGGAATATGCCACCGAACACCCATATCCCGACGACTTGAGCATGCCTGATATAACCTCACCGCTCCCGACAGGCCAATAGTCCAGACTGCGTCGATTTAATCGCTCCGGCCTTCAGGAATAATGCAGGGCGGCGATTATTCCCACGCCGGCCGTGATCGGCGGGCGGTGCGCTTGTTAATGACCTTGAATAATTGGCCGCGATCGGCGGGCGGTGCGGGTGAATAGGCGTGGCGCTTGTTGTGCGGCGGCAGTGCCGTGGTTCGTGCATGGTCGGGACTCTTGGCCTGTCGGGAGCGGTGAGGTTATATCAGGCATGCTCAAGTCGTCGGGATATGGGTGTTCGGTGGCATATTCCCCAGGCCGAGCGAAGCAAAGGCCCGATTCTTGTATGGCTACCCGATCCCGAAGCAATTTCTTTGGTGACTTTCTTTTTTGCGAAAAGAAAGTTACCGCCACCGGCGTAGGGTCTCACCCCGAAGGGGATCAAAAGAAGCCACAAGCCGAAGGCAGCCAAACATCACCAATAAAGACAAAAAAGCAAAAATCACCCCACCCCCTCCAGCAAATGCAATTTAAAACCAACCCCCCGCCACTCAGCATGACCCAAAAGCGGCTCCTTCTTCACGCGAATGGGCCGCCACCGTTCATCCCGCGCCAACCGCGCATTCAATTCGATGAAAGCAACCTGCCCTCCAGCAGCCTCCGAAGCATCGACAATAGCCCCCACAGGGCACTCCCCCACACATACAGAACAATCAATACACCCATCCGGATCGATAACCAAAAAATTCGGCCCTTCGACAAAACAATCCATCGGGCAAACAGCAACGCAGTCCGTATATTTACAGCGAATACAAGGCTCGGTAACAATAAAAGGCATAACCCAAAAACCTAGCCGTCGATGTTTTCATGATGCCCCGCCGCACCCGCTTTCCAATAAGCAGCCGCCCGGATCGCATGCCGGTCGTGTCCTTTTTCCTCGACCAGAATCCGCCGCAGCGCCGCCGTGGTCACCGCCTCGCCCGCCACCCACGCATAGCCTTCGCCGGCCGGCAGATCCAACGCCCGCACGGCCTCGATCAGCGCCTGGTTGCCTTCCACCCAATGCACCTCCACCGCAGCGGCGCTAGACAACTCCCGCCGGTCCGCAGCACCGGGCAGTGACACCACCACGACGGCCCGCGCACCGGCCGGCAACTCCTCCAGCCGCCGGGCGATGGCCGGCAAGGCCGAGTCGTCCCCCACCAGCAGATGCCAGTCGTAATCCACCGGCACGACGAACGACCCACGCGGCCCGGCGATGGTTGCCGGCTGGCCCGGCCGGGCCTGGGCGGCCCAGGCAGCCGCCGGCCCGTCGCCATGCAGCGCGAACTCGATGGTCAGTTCGCCCTGGGCGGCGTCGTAATGGCGCGGCGTGTAGTCGCGCATCACCTGCGCATCGGTACCCGCGCCGAGGATGAACTTCAGGTGATCGTCGAAAGTCGCACTGACGAAACCCGCCAGCGCCGGCCCACCGAAAGTCACGCTCACGAAATGCGCACCCAGCGGCTGCACACGCACAACTTCCAGTTCGCGCCGCACGATTTCGTGGCGCACCCGCCGAACCCGGGTCGCGGCCGGGGAAGAAGGAGAGGATGAAGAAGAAAAAGAAGATGAAGATTCGACGGCGTCGGTCATGGTGAAGTCCTGGCGCTCGACAGCGCAATGATTGACAATGTCTCCCATAATGACCCACGCAATTGACAATGTCAACCAATCCGGCGACGACGTGCTGGACATCGTTCATACGGTGATGCACCAGGTGCGATCGCAGCAGTACCGCCATTTGCGCGACGGGCCGCACGACATCACCCACATGGACAGCCGCGTGCTGGCGTATTTCGGCCGGCATCCCGGCGCCACGCAGAGCGACCTGGCTTCTTTCAGCGGGCGTGACAAGGCGCAGCTGGCGCGCCTGGTCAAGGGACTGCGCGATCGGGGCCTGCTGGCCGCCGAAGCCGACGACACCGACCGGCGCAACGTCCGGCTCACCCTGACCGAAACCGGACGCACCCTGCAGGGCGAGTTGCGATTGCAGGCACAGCGCCTGGGCGACAAGGCGGTCGCCGGCTTCAGTGAAGCGGATCGCCACACCCTCGCCGCGCTGCTGCGACGGGTGCAGACCAACCTGGAGGCCTAGTCACGGGGCGGTCATCGGCCGCGGCGACGATGTGCGGAAGACCGACGAAAGCCCGCACATGTCCCTGAACGCGATTCCCGACAACGACGACCTGATGCGCCGCATCTCCCGCGACCTGGTCGACAGCTACGACGAGGAGCTGGAGCTCGAACTGGAAGACCGCTCCTTCGACCTGCAGCACGACGACAAGGCCGCCCGACAGGCCTACTTCCGCGAGCTGTTCCGCCTGCAGGCCGAACTGGTCAAGCTGCAGGACTGGGTGCAGCACTCCGGGCAGAAGGTGGTGATTCTTTTCGAGGGCCGGGACGCCGCCGGCAAGGGCGGCGTGATCAAGCGCATCACCCAGCGCCTCAACCCGCGCGTGGCGCGCGTGGCCGCCCTGCCCGCGCCCAACGACCGCGAACGCACCCAGTGGTATTTCCAGCGCTACGTGGCGCACCTGCCGGCCGCCGGCGAGATGGTGCTGTTCGACCGCAGCTGGTACAACCGCGCCGGCGTCGAGCGGGTGATGGGCTTCTGCGACGAGGCCGAGTACGAGGAGTTCTTTCGCACCGTGCCGGACTTCGAACGCATGCTGGTGCGCTCGGGCATCAAGCTGGTGAAGTACTGGTTCTCCATCACCGACGACGAGCAGCACCTGCGCTTTCTGGGGCGTATCCACGATCCGCTCAAGCAATGGAAGCTCAGCCCCATGGACCTGGAAAGCCGCCGCCGCTGGGAGGCCTACACCAAGGCCAAGGAAACCATGCTGGAACGCACCCACATCGCCGAGGCGCCGTGGTGGCTGGTGCCGGCCGACGACAAGAAGAAAGCGCGCCTGAATTGCATCTCCCACCTGCTGGGGCAGCTGCCCTACCAGGCGGTACCGCACGCGCCGGTAGAGCTGCCGTCCCGGGTGCGCAACCCCGACTACCTGCGCAGTCCGCCGCCGCCGGAAATGATCGTTCCACAGCGGTACTGAGCAGCGCTTCAACCGGTTGTGAAACGATATAAACTGTTTATATCGTTTCAAGGAGAAGTCGCATGGAAAACGCTGTCGAGCAAAACCCGGTTCCGGAGAAGTCCGCCCCCGCCACCACCAAGCCGGTAAAGGGCGTGAAGGCCGCCGCCACGAAGAAGACCGCCGCCAAGCCGGCGAAGAAGGTCGTCGCCAGCAAGCCCGCGCCGAAGAAAACCGCGCCGGCCAAGGCCGAAAAGCCGGTGAAGACGGTCAAGGCCGAAAAGGTCGAAAAGACCGCCCGGCCGGAGAAAGCCGAGAAGCCGGCCAAGACCGAGAAGCTGGTGCGCGACAGCTTCACCATCCCGCGCGGCGAGTACGCCCTGCTGCAGGAGCTGAAGACCCGCATCGCCACGCTGGGCCGGCCGGCCAAGAAGAGTGAAGTCCTGCGTGCCGGCATCCAGGCCCTGAAGGCCCTGGACGACGCCGGCCTGCTGGCCGTGGTGGGCCAGGTGCCCGTCATCAAGACCGGCCGTCCTTCCGGCGCCTGATCCGCCGGGCCTGTCGGCCGGGCCCCCCGCGGCGCGGGGCCGTCACGAGGTCGTTATATGGCGCTGCTAAAAGTGTCGCCATGCCCTCCACCCTGTACGACACGTCGGCGCCGGGCCGCCCGGTTTTCGACGGCCTCGTCGCCTGGCAGGCTCGCCACCAGCGCGAGGACACGGCCCGTTCGGATGCGGCCGTGGCCGGCCCCGATCTCACGACACAGCAGAATGCAGCCCTCGTAAAAGAATCCGCCGACGCCACCGGGCGCCTGGTGCGGCATTTCTGCCTGTAAGTCGATCGGAGCCCCTCCTGGATTTTCTGAACCAACTCGATACGGCGCTGTTCCTGTGGATCAACGCCGGTCCCGCGCCGCTCTCGGCGATGGTGGCTTTCGCAGGCTTCATGTCGGAGATCTCGCCCAGCCTGGCCGGCGTCGGCCTGCTGGCGACCGCCGTCGCCGGCGGGCGATCGCTGCGCCGCGCGGTGCTGCGGACCGTGGTGGCGATGTGCCTGGGCTGGATCACCGTGTCGCTCATCCGCCGCGGTTTCCCCCTGCCGCGGCCGGCCGCGCTCAAGCTGGGCTGGCAGTGGCTGGCCCATTCGGGCAGCGCCGGCTTTCCCAGCCACCACGCCGCCGGGGCGTTCGCCTGCTGGGCGGCGCTGGCCCTGTCACCGGCACTGCGTTCGTGCCGGCTGCTGATAGCGGCCGGCCTGGCGATCGCCGCGACCATCGCCTGGAGCCGCGTCTACCTGGGGGTGCACTTTCCCAAGGACGTGCTGGTGGGCGCCGCCATCGGCTGCCTGGCGGCGGTGCTGGTTTCCGCCGCGGCCTCGCAATTGGGCGCCGCGATGGCGGCACTGCGCGGCCGCATGCGGCCGGTCGCGCGGCCCATCGCCACGCCTGCGCCCGTGCTCGCCCCCGGCGTCAAGCCCTGAGGCGCCGGCCAGGACCAGGGTGCGCGCGCATCGCAGCCCTCGACCGACTCCGGCCCGGCGCACGGGCGTAAAAAAACCGTCCTGCCCGGAGGGCTGGGACGGTTTTCGCGAAGCCGGCGAGGCCGGCCCGGCGGATCAGTCGGCGTAGACGCCGGCCGCCTTGATGATGGGCGTCCACTTGGCGATCTCGGCGGCGACGAACTTCTTGTGCTCGGCCGGCTCGATCCGCTTGTCGGTCGCCACCACGGCGCCCAGGGCTTCCTCGTTCTTGATGAAGGCCGGGTCCTTCAGCGCGACCTTCAGGGCGTCGTTGAGCTTCTTGACGACCGCGGCCGGCGTGCCCTTGGGCGCGTACAGGCCGTGCCAGATGGTCACTTCGAAGTTCGGCACGCCCACTTCCTGCATGGTCGGCAGGTCCTTCAGGCCGGGCGTGGTGAGGCGCTTGGAAGTGGTCACGGCGTAGGCCTTGACCTTCTTGCCCTCGATCTGCTGGCTGGTGTTGGTGGTCTGGTCGCAGAGCAGGTCGACCTGGTTGCCCATCAGGTCGGCGATGGCCGGGGCAGCGCCCTTGTAGGGCACGCCGGTCAGCTCGGTCTTGAGGGCGCTCTGGAAGAGCAGGCCGCACAGGTGCGAGGCCGAACCGATGCCGGCGTTGGCCAGGTTGATCGTCGACTTGTTGGCGGCGATGTAGGTGGTCAGTTCCTTGAAGTTGTTGGCCGGCAGCGAAGGCTTGCCGACCAGGGTCATCGGCACGTCGTTGATCACGCCCAGGTACTCGAAGTCCTTTTCGACGTCGAAGGGCAGCTTGCGGTACAGGCCGGGCATGGTGGCCATGCCGATGTGGTTGAGCAGCAGGGTGTAGCCGTCCGGCGCGGCGCGGGCCACCTTGGCGGTGCCGATGGAACTGCCGGCGCCGGCGGTGTTGTCGATGACGACGGTGGCGCCGCCCAGCGGCTTGATGAGGGCTTGTGCCAGGTCGCGGGCCACGCGGTCGGTCGGGCCGCCGGCGGTGAAGGGAACCACGATGGTGATGGTGCGGCCGGCGGCCGGGAAATCCTGGGCCTGAGCACCGAAGGCCATCAGCACGGTGGCGGCGGCGACGACGGAAAGAGAGAAAAGCTTCTGCATGGAAAGGGTTCCTCGCGGCTCGGCAAGAGCAAATGGAAAAGGGCGCCGATCTTATTCAGGCAAGTCGAAATCGGCGGAGGGTAGAAACACCTAATTTCCGCGCCTGGCAAGCGTGCCAACACATCCGTTACAGGAGAACGAGACAGATTGCCTAGCATCTCTTGTCAGCTTCCTGAAAGGTTTCCAATGGCTCGTTCCGATTCCCGCGCCGTCAAGACGGTGGTTGCAGAACAAAAGGCAGTCCAGGCCGCACAGGCCCGCCGCGATGCCCGCGCGCCCGCCAAGAAGGCCGCCAAACCCTTGCAGGCCGGCACCCGGCTGCAGCCCGAAGGCCCGCTGCCGTCGGCCCGCCTCAAGAAGCCGGGCCGCGAAACCGACCTGGCCCTGAAGCCGCGTTTCACCGCCCCGGGCTACCTCGGCAGCGGCAAGCTCGAAGGCATGGCCGCCATCGTGACGGGCGGCGACTCGGGCATCGGCCGCGCGGTGGCGGTGCTGTATGCGCGCGAAGGCGCGGACGTGGCCATCGTCTATCTCGACGAGCACGAGGATGCCGAGGAAACCCGCCGCCATGTCGAGGCCGAGGGCCGGCAATGCCTGCTGATTCCCGGCGACGTCAAGAGCGCGGCCTTCTGCAAGCGCGCGGTAGCGCGGGCGTTCAAGGCTTTCGGCCGGCTGGACGTGCTGGTCAACAACGCGGCCTTCCAGTCGCATGCGGCCGACATCACCGACATCAGCGAGAAGCAGCTCGACCTGACCCTGCGCACCAACGTGCACGGCAACTTTCATATGGTGCAGGCCGCCCTGCCGCACCTGGGCCAGGGCGCGAGCATCGTCAATACCGGCTCCACCACCGGCCTGCGCGGCAGCGCCGAGCTGCTGGACTATTCGGCCACCAAGGGCGCCATCCACGCCTTTACCAAGGCGCTGGCGTCCAACCTGCTGCCACGCGGCATCAGGGTCAACGCGGTCGCGCCGGGGCCGGTGTGGACACCGCTCAATCCGGCGGACAAGCAACCCGCCGAGGTGAAGAAATTCGGCAAGGGGACGGACATCGGCCGGGTGGCGCAGCCGGAGGAACTGGCGCCGGCCTACGTGTTCCTGGCGGCGCCGTCTTGCGCGAGCTACATCACCGGCATCGTGCTGCCGGTCACCGGCAGCGTGGGCGCCATCTAGCGCCTGCACTGCTCAGAGTTCGGGCTGGCCCAGGGCCGGATCGCTCAGCGTGGGCCGGCCGGTCTCGACCCGGCCGGCGAAACGGCGGCTCCAGGCGGGATCGCTGCTGCAGGTGACCGAGAAGTCGTACCACTGGGCGCTGTCGGCCAGCGCCCAGCGCTGGTCGACAGCGCCGCCGGCGCCGACGGTGGCGGTCCACGGGCCGTCTGCACGGTAGGCGCGGGCGCGCACCGTGAAGGTGACCGGCGCCACGCCCCGGTTCAGCATGCTCAGGTAGACGTCGCCGTTGGCGATGTCGTAGCAGACCCGGACTTCCGGCTGTGCCGCGTCGGTGGTGCGCTGCGTCGTCAGGTCGCCCCGGAAGCTGCGGTGGAAGCCGTTGGGGCCGAGCACCCAGAGGTCGTATCGGCCGGCGTCGTTGGCCATCGCGGCCCAGCTGTCGTCCAGGGTCTTGCCGGCCTCGAGCATGTAGCGGCGCGGCACGCGGTCGAGGTGCAGGCGGTCGTACACATGGAAAACCGCGGCGGCCGCGCCGGTGTTGGCGAACAGCAGGCGGATGGTGCCGGCCGTCAGGTCGCTGCGGGCGCTGGTGTGCAGTTCGTAGGGCAGCGCACGCGACGGCCGTGTGCCCGCCGCCTGGCTGGGCAGCTGCTGGGTGGCCGGCGGCGTGATCTGCGCCAGCGCCGCCTGGCGGATGCGCAGGGCGTCGGCGTCGGCTTTGCTCTTGCGGCCGCCGAGCGTGGGCAACGCTTCGCTGTTGGGCGTCTTGAAGTTGAAGGCGCTGGTCAGGTCGCCCGCCACGGCACGGCGGTAGGGGCTGATGTTGGGCTCGGCCACGCCGAAGCGGGCCTCCAGGAAACGCAGCACCGAGGTGTGGTCGAACACCTGCGAGTTGACCCAGCCGCCGCGGCTCCACGGCGAGATCACGAACATCGGCACCCGCGGGCCGGGGCCGTACACCCGGCCGTCCGGCGCGGGTTGCGAGCGGCTGCCGTCGGGCGCCGGGTGGGTGAAGTACTCGGCCGCCAGCGCGGCCTCGGGCAGCGTGGTCTTGCCGGCCAGGGTGCCGTCGGCGTTGCGGGTGGGCGCCGAGGGCGAGGGCACGTGGTCGAAGTAGCCGTCGTTCTCGTCGAAGTTGATCAGCAGCACGGTCTTGCTCCACACCTCGGGCACCGCCGTCAGGGCGTCCAGCACTTCCTGCAAGAACCAGGCGCCCTGCACCGGGCTGGAGGGACCGGGGTGCTCGCAGTAGATGGAAGGGGCGTTCATCCAGGAGACCTGCGGCAGCCGGCCTTCCCGGATGTCGCGCTTGAAGGCGTCCAGGTAGCTCTCCGGCGTGCTGCCGGGCAAGGTGTTGGCGACCCCCTTGTAGAGCGGATTGGCGGCGTTGTCGGTGGCCGGGTCGTAGGCCTTGTAGGGCAGCGCCTGTCCGGTATCGGCGTAGGGCCGGCCCGGCGAGCCGCCGCTGGCCACCGGATAGCCGGAGGCGATGTTGGCGCGGCGGAATTGCCGGAACGCGCCCAGCATGTTGTCGCCCCATTCGTCGGGCATGTTCTGGTAGCTGATCCAGCTGACGCCGGCCGCTTCCAGGCGTTCGGCATAGGTCGTCCAGGTGTAGCCCACGGTCTGCGACGAGGCCAGGCCGTCGATGTAGTCCCACTCGTTGTTGACGAAGGAGGCCCCGGTGGGCGCGGCGCCGTTGGTGCCGGTCATGTGGAAGGAGCGGTTGGCGTCGGTGCCGGTGTGCATGGCGCAGTGGTACGCATCGCACAGGGTGAAGGCGTTGGCCAGGGCGAACTGGAAGGGGATTTCCGCTTCCTTGAAGTAACCCATCGAGATGGTGTTCTTGTAGCGCGGCCACTGGTACATGCGGCCGCCGTCCCAGGCGTTCTGGCTGTCGTCCCACTCGTGGGGCGTGCCGTTGGCGCGCTGGGCGTTGCCCCGGGAGCCGTCCAGGTGGAAAGGCAGCACGACCTTGCCGGCCGCATCGCTCTGCTGCCAGACGTTGAGGCCCTTGGGCAAGGGCAGCGGAAAGCGGTCGCCGAAGCCGCGCACGCCCGCCAGGGTGCCGAAGTAATGGTCGAAGGCACGGTTTTCCTGCATCAGGATCACCACGTGCTCCACGTCCTGGATGGTGCCGGTGACGTTGTGGGCCGGAATGGCCAGCGCGCGGCGGATGGCCGGCGGGAAGGTCGCCAGGGTGGCGGCGGCGATGCCCGCGTTGCGCAGGATGTTGCGTCGAGTGGTCGTCATGTCGTTCTGGGGCGTGGGTTCAGGGGGCGCAGCGGATGACCGGCTTGACGGAGGTGTCCGGCGCCGGGGCTTCGGTCCCGGGCGAGACGGGTGCGGGTGTCACCGCCGGGTTGCTGCCGCCGCACGCGGCGAGGGTGCAGACGGACACGCCCAGCGCGAGGCGGGCGATCAACTGGCGAAAGCGGGGAGGCGTCATGGCGTCGTCCGGCTCTGGAGGCCGGTCGTGTGGGCAAGCCCTCAAGCATGCGAAGCCGCCGTGACGCCGTGTTGACCTGTCGGTGACAGGCGGATGGCAGTTCGATGACGGTGGCAACAGCGTCGGCGGCGGCCCGCGCCCGGTCGCCGTCCGGCCCAAAAAAAACCGGCCGCGAGGGCCGGTGGGTGTCTCAGGCGGAAGGCGCCCGGGCCGTCCAGTCGGCCATGGGTTCACCGAGGCGCACCGCGCCGGCCGGCGCCCAGCCGCCGACGAAGTCGAGGGGCGATTCCGGGAACAGCAGCACGACCGTCGAGCCGAGCATGAAGCGCCCCATCTCCTCGCCCTTCTTCAGCATCACGCTGCCTTCGCCCTCGGCGGGATAGTCCCAGCTGCGAACCTCGGCGCAGCGTGGCGGGTTCACCGTGCCGTGCCACACGGTGGCCATGCTGCCGACGATGGTCGCGCCCACCAGCGCCAGCACGAACGGGCCGGCCGGGCCGTCGAATACACAAACCACCCGTTCGTTGCGGGCGAACAGCCCCGGCACGCCGCGCGCGGTGACCGGATTGACCGAGAACAGGTCGCCCGGCACGTAGACCATGCGGCGCAGCACGCCGTCGCAAGGCATGTGGATGCGGTGGTAGTCGCGGGGGCTGAGATAGATGGTGGCGAAGTGGCCGTTCTCGAAGCGCCGGGCCAGCACCGGGTCGCCGCCGACCAGCGCGCGGGTCGAGTAGCGGTGGCCCTTGGCCTGGAAGATCTGGTCCTCGGAGATGGCGCCGAACTGACTGATGGCGCCGTCCACCGGGCTGACCAGCGCGGTGTCGGCGATCGGCCGTACGCCCGGGCGCAGCGCGCGGGTGAAGAAGTCGTTGAACGTGGCGTAGTGCGCCGGATTGGGGTCCGCCGCCTCGGACATGTCCACGCCGTACTTGCGGATGAACCAGCGGATCAGGCCCGCCGTGCGGGCGCCGCCTGCGTGGCCGGCGACCCGGCCGGCGAAACGGGTCAGCGCCTTCTTGGGCAGCGCGTATTGCGGCAGAACGGGCAGGCGTGGGTGCAAGGGCTGAATCCGGTTGTTGCGGGCCCCCGGCCCGCGAAAGGTGGCGCGGATTCTATGCGCGTGCGACTCCGCTTTGGCATCCGGATGCGTCCGGCGTCAGGGCCGGGACGGTCCGACCGCCGTCTCGCCCCCCGGGCGGCAGGCCCGCCACGATGCGTTCGAGGTGGCCGGCCACCCGCGCCAGCTGGTCGCCCATGCCGTCGCAGCGGATACGCATCTGCATGCGCAGGGTGCGCACTTCGTCTTCCGAACCGCCGGCCTGCTCGGCCAGGCAGCGGTCCAGCCAGACGACATCCTGACGCAGGCCGGTCAGGAGTTCGTCGAGCTCGCCGTGAAGATGAGGCGCCGGGGGGCCGGAGTACGAAACGAAGGCGGAAGAAGGCATGCAAGGCCGGTAGCAACGGATATGCCGGAAACGCCTGCCGACCCTCCGCCGAAACCACTGTTACCTCTTCCGGCCCTCAGACACGATTGCTGGCGGCGGGCTGGAGCGGGTCCGCATCGATCAGTTCGCCCATCAGCAAGGCCAGTTGACCGGCGGCCGCGTCGATCAGCGCCCGGCCCTTTTCGGGCGTGGCGGCCGCCGCGTTGCCGACCGCTCCCTGCGGGTTGTAGTCTTCCATGCTCCACGAGAGCTTGGCGCTGCGGCCGTCTGCCAGCAGGGTGTATCTGCCCGCGCGGGCCTCGGAGGCCGAGGCGAAATCACGGGCGGCCGCCATGTCCACCCGCTCGGGGTGCAGGGCCAGCATCATCGAGGTCTCGGTGTCGCCGGCGTGGATGCCGTAGCGGTGCTCGCGCGGCGGGAACAGCGCGGCGACGGCGGGCGGCTGCGGCAGGGCGAACCAGCTCGACGACCACACGGTGAGGCCCAGCCGCGCCCGCAGGTCGCGCCCCACCACGTCGAGCAGGCCCACCTGCCCGCCGTGGCCGTTCAGCAGCAGCAGCTTCTTCACGCCGGTGCGCGCCACCGCCTCGCCGATTTCGGTCCAGAGGCGGATCAGGGTGGCGGCACTGAAGCTCAGCGTGCCGGCGAAGCTGCCGTGCTCGGGACTGAAGCCGACCGCCTGGGTCGGCAACACCAACACCGGCAGCGTCGGCGGCAATTGCGCCAGCGCCGCGGACAGCACGCCGTCGAGGATGTTGGTATCCACGCCCAGCGGCAGATGCGGCCCGTGCTGCTCGGTGGCGGCCACCGGCAGCACCGCCATGGTGCGTGCGAGGGTTCCGTTCTGGGCCAGGGCGTCGAAGTCGGTGGTGCGCAAGTCGGCCCAATAGCGGCTGGGCAGGCTTGGATGGGATGCGGCGGTCATCGGTCGATTGTCGCCAGATCGTTGACGATCTTATTCAGATCAGCGTGTTTATCCGGCGGACCGCAAAGCCTAAAGTCCATCCATCGCATCGCAGACCTCCCGCGATACCGACCACGGAGGCGGTCGCGAAGGACTCTCGCTACGGCTCCCGCGACAAGACACCAGACACAAGACGGAAAGATCACCATGACCGCCCAACGCACCCTGTACGCCCGCAACGCATTCGCCGCGGCTTCCCTGGCCCTCATCGGCACCCTGTCCGCCGCGCCGGTCCAGGCGCAGCAGCCGGCCGGCACCACCCGCGCCCAGGTGCGCGCCGGCGCCGAGGCGGCCGTCGCCAGCGGCGAACTCACCGCGCAGATGGGCGACCAATACGGTCTCGTCGCCCCGACGGCATCGAGCACCCTGCGCCGTGCCGACGTGCGCGCCGTCGCCGAACAGGAAGTGCGCGAAGGCCGCATCGACGCCCACCTGGCCGAAAACGACGGCACCCGTCCGCTGGCCTTGCGCGTCGGCCGCGACCTCCTGTAAATCCCTCGCTGCCCCGTGCAGCGTCTTTCTCTCGCCCCCCGCCGATCGGAACCCCGCCATGACCACCGCCGCACTCCCCGCCCTCCTGCTCCAGCACGGCCCGCTGCTGGTGCTGGGCGTGACCGCGGCGGCACGCATCGGCCTGCCGGCGCCGGCCGCGCCGCTGATGATGGCCACCGGCGCCCTGGCCGCCGCCGGTCTCATGTCGCTGCCCTGCCTGGCGGTGATGGTGGCGCTGTCGGTACTGGCCAACCTGCTGGGCGACGGTGTGTGGTTCTGGGCCGGCCGGCGCCACGGCGCCCGCGTCATGCGGCTGGTCTGCGGTGGCAAGTCCGGCGGCGAATGCGCCGAGCGCAGCGCGGTCACCATGCGCCGCTGGGGCGCCGGGGCGCTGCTGGCGGCCAAGTTCGTGCCCGGTGTCTCCACCGTCGCGCCGCCGATGGCCGGCGCCATGGGCATGAGCCTGCGCCGCTTCGTGGTCGCCGAATCCGTTTCCGCGCTGATCTGGACCCTGGCCTTCATGGGCCTGGGCGCCGTTTTCGGCAAGCAGGTCGAGGCCTTGCTGCAATGGTTGTCCGCGCTGGAAGCCACCACCATCGGCGGCGTCGTGCTGGCCCTGGCGCTGGCCGGTGCGCTGGTGTGGGCCTGGACACGCCAGCGCCGCATGCCGGCCGGCGTGATGAACAGCCACTAACAGTCATCCGCCCGCCGCGCCGAAAAATCGCGGTATGACCGCCGCCACGTCCGTCGCCTCACCGCCCGCTAACCCCCGGCCGCCTGCCGGCAGCGCTGCCGACAGCATCCCCGCCCGCCTGGACCGCCTTCCGTGGTCGCGCTGGCACTGGCGTGTGGTGCTGGCGCTGGGCATCGCGTGGATCCTCGACGGCCTGGAGGTCACGCTCGTCGGCTCCATCGGATCGGTACTGGAGCGCTCCGACACCCTGGCCCTCACCGCCGGCCAGGTCGGTGCGGCCGGCTCCATCTATATCGCCGGCGCGGTCGTCGGTGCCTTGTTGTTCGGCCGCATGGCCGACCGGCTGGGCCGCAAACGCCTGTTCATCGCCACCCTGGTCGTCTACGCCGCGGCCACCCTGGCGACCGCCTTTTCGCCGGGATTCGCTTTCTTTGCGGTGTGCCGGTTCCTGACCGGACTGGGTATCGGTGGCGAATACGCGGCGATCAATTCGGCGATCGACGAACTGGTGCCGGCGCGGGTGCGCGGAAGGGTCAGCCTGGCAATCAACGGCAGCTTCTGGGTGGGCGCGGCGCTGGGGGCCGGCTTGTCCCTGGTGCTGCTGGACCCGGACGTGCTTGGGCCGGTGGCCGGCTGGCGTGCGGGTTTCGGACTGGGGGCGGTGCTGGCGCTGGCCATTTTGCTGGTGCGGCGCGACGTACCGGAAAGCCCGCGCTGGCTGGCCGCCCACGGGCGCGAGGACGAGGCCTTGCGCATCCTGGACCGCATCGAAGCCGAGGTTGCCGCGCAGCATGGGCCGTTGCCGCCGGTGGCGGTGCAGCCGGCGCGGCCGCGGCCCGGGGCGCCGACGCTCCGGCAGGTGGCGCAGGTGCTGTTGCAGCGGTTTCGGCGCCGCAGCGTGGTGGCTCTGGCGCTGATGGTTTCGCAGGCGTTTTTCTATAACGCCATCTTCTTCACGTATGCGATGGTGTTGACGCGCTTCCATCAGGTGCCCGAAGGGCGGGTGGCGCTTTATATCTTTCCGTTCGCGCTGGGGAATGTGCTGGGGCCGGTGTTGCTGGGGCCGCTGTTCGACAGCTGGGGGCGGCGGCGGATGATCGGGTTGACCTATGTGCTGTCGGGGGTGGGGCTGGCGGTGACCGGATGGGCGTTTGCGGAGGGTTATCTCGATGCGCTGACCCAGGCGCTGGCCTGGTCTGCCGTGTTCTTCCTGGCTTCGGCGGCGGCGAGTTCGGCTTATCTGACGGTGAGTGAGGTGTTTCCGCTGGAGATGCGGGCTTTGGCGATATCGCTTTTTTATGCGGTGGGGACGGGGGTCGGGGGGTTTGCGGCGCCCTGGATTTTTGGGTTGCTGATTGAGAGTGGGAGTCGGGGGGCTGTGGCTTCGGGGTATTTTGTCGGGGCTTTTTTGGTGATTGTGGCGGGGGTGGTGGCTTGGCGGTTCGGGGTGGATGCGGAGAGGCGGTCTTTGGAGGATATTTCTGGGTGACTGGGTTTTTATTATCTTTACTGGTTTTTTTATTATTTTTTAGCTGCCTTCGGCTTGAGGCTTCTTTTGATCCCCTTCGGGGTGAGACCCTACGCCGGTGGCGGTAACTTTCTTTTCGCAAAAAAGAAAGTCACCAAAGAAATTGCTTCGGGATCGG
>Ga0308163_10002968_pt1 | contig 14700 bp, 11 predicted proteins | sample PhyTR1_FD_201037 | JGI IMG/M metagenome (GOLD analysis project Ga0308163, IMG submission 201037) | Phyllosphere microbial communities from UC Gill Tract Community Farm, Albany, California, United States - DLSLT.R1 | ecosystem: Host-associated > Plants > Phyllosphere > Unclassified | place: USA...
CGCTGGCGCGCCGGCTCGGCACAATGGATTGTCCCTGTCCTTATTACCGTGATTTTCTGAAGCGAGTCCACATGGCCAGCATCTCTCCGCCGATTCACCAGCAACGACGTGCGCGCCTGCGGCGCGTACTGACCGATTTTCCGCTGTCGATCGGCATCAGCGCGCTGCTGGCATGTTTCATCAGCCTGGTGACGGGACGCTTTCTCGAAAACATGCTGGTCTCGGTCCTGATCGGCATCGTGGCCTTCACGATCGTGTATGGCGGGCGCCTGCTGTTCATCAAGCGGCCGGTCTGGCGCCTGCGCGAATGGGCCATGTTCGCTGCGCTGGCGGTGCTGGCGGCGCCGGTTGCCCACTTCACCGGTCTGTACACGGCCGGGCTGTTGCTCGGTATTCGTACGCCCACGCTGGCGGAATACCCGTCCGCCGACCGCATCAGCATGATCGTCTTCACCTTCCTGGGCACGACACTGATGGTCGTGCTGATCAGGAACCGCGAACGCATGCGGCGTGCCCAGGAAGAGCAGGCCGAGGCGCACCTGCGCGCGCAGATCATCGAGCGCCAGGCGTTACAGGCGCAGCTGCGCCTGCTGCAGGCCCAGATCGAACCGCACATGCTGTTCAATACGCTGGCCAATCTGCAGGGCCTGATCGCGCTCGACCCGGCGCGGGCCAGCGACATGCTCGACCAGCTGATCCAGTATCTGCGCGCCACGCTGAGCGTATCGCGCTCCGAGACCACGACGCTCGAGCAGGAGTTTGCCGCCATGGGGGCGTACCTGGGCCTGATGGGCGTGCGCATGGGTGAACGGCTGCGCTACCGGCTCGACCTGCCGCCGGCGCTGCGCACTGCGCGCCTGCCCACGATGCTGTTGCAGCCCCTCGTCGAGAACGCGATCGTGCACGGCGTGGAGCCGAAGATCGACGGCGGCGAGATTACCATCAGCGCGGCGATCGAGGGCGACAGCCTGGTACTCGACGTCCAGGATACGGGGCTGGGTCTGGGCCAGGTACCTGCGCGGCGTGGTGGCGGCGTCGGCGTGGCCACGTCGCGTGAACGGCTCGAGGCCCTGTATGGTGAGCGCGCATCGATGACCTTGAATCCGGCGCCGCCGCAAGGTACGCTGGCCCGATTGACCCTGCCTCTGGAGTTCGACGAATGACCCGTGCGCTGATTGCCGAAGACGAACCGATCCTAGCCGCCACGCTGGCCAAAACACTGCAAGGCCTGTGGCCCGGCCTCGACATCGTCGCGACCGCACCCAACGGCGTGGTCGCCGTGGAGCAGGCCCTGGCGCTGCGACCGGACGTGCTGTTCCTGGACATCCGCATGCCGGGCCAAAGCGGCCTGGAAGTGGCCGAAGAACTGGCCGAGCGCTGGGAGGGACCGGCGCCGTTTCCGCACATCGTGTTCGTCACCGCGTTTGATGACTACGCGGTGCAGGCATTCGAGCACGCGGCGTTCGACTACGTGCTCAAACCGGTAAGCAGCGCGCGGCTGGGCAAGACCGTCGAGCGCCTGCGAGGTGCATTGGAGGCTCGCACGGCGCTGGCGCCGGATGCACTGGGCCAGCTGCTCGGGCAATTGCAGGCGCTGGCGCCACGCGCCGCACCAAGCGAGCGTTTGACGACGATCCGGGCCGCGGTCGGCAACGCGGTGCGCATGATCCCGGTGCCGGACGTCGTCTACTTTCAGGCGATCGACAAGTATGTCAATGTGGTCACCGCGGACGCCGAAGCGCTGATCCGGTTGCCGCTGAAGGAACTGCTGCCGCAGCTCGACAGCGCGCAGTTTCGTCAAGTGAGCCGTAGCACGGTGGTCAATATGGGATGCGTGACCAGCGCGGTGCGGGATGATCTGGGCAAGGTGATGCTGACGCTGCGTGGCCGGCCGGAAAAGCCGCGTGTCAGTCCGGTGTATGCGCATTTGTTCAGGCAGATGTAACGTATGCACCGAAGCACAGCCGGCAGATTGGGTAAAATGCCCGCTTTCGTCAGATTAGCAAACACCATGGAACTCCGCGCCGCCGCGCTGCACGCACTGCTCGACACCGACCCCGCCGCCAAAGCCAGGGCGGTCGCCGCGCTGGCTGCGGCGTGCAAGGCTGGTCAGTTCACGGTCGATACCCTGTCCGTCATGACGGTGCCGGCCGGCATCCCTGGCCGTCCGGCACGCCCAGAACTGGTGCCGCCACTGCAGGTCGGGCGCCGCTCGATGGGCACGCCGGAAGGGCGCGCGATGCTGGTCCATGCGCTGGCGCACATCGAGTTCAATGCTGTCAATCTGGCGCTCGACGCCCTGTGGCGTTTCGATGGCATGCCCGAGCAGTACTATCTGGACTGGTTGCTGGTGGCCGATGAAGAGGCGCTGCACTTCACGATGCTGAGCGATCATCTGGGCACGCTCGGTTACGCCTACGGCGACTTCCCTGGTCACGACAGCCTGTGGGAGATGGTTGCCAAAACCAGTGACGACGTGCTGGCGCGCATGGCGCTGGTGCCCCGCACGCTCGAAGCGCGCGGCCTGGACGCGATCCCGCCGCTGCGCAAGAAGATCGCGCAGGCGGGCGACCTGGCTGCGGCGCTGATCCTCGACCGCCTGCTGGTCGACGAAGTGGGGCACGTTGAAATCGGCAACCGCTGGTACCTCGAGCTGTGCCTGGCGCGCGGCCTCGAGCCGATCGCCACCTACGATGAACTCACGGTGCGCTACAAGGCGCCCGTGCTCAAGGGCCCATTCAATATCGAAGGGCGCCGCGCCGCCGGTTTTTCCGAGGCCGAGCTGGAACGCTATCGCTGACATGGACGATGCGGCGTCGGACAACACCGGCTTTCTGCTGACGCGCCACTGGCGCGACACGCCTGCCGGCTGCGAAGTCGAGTTCTGGCTCGCCACCGACGCCGGCCCGCGCTGCGTGCGCATTCCGGTGCAGACCCCGGTCGCCTTCATTCCCGAAGCGCAGCGCGGCACGGTCGAGCAACTGCTGCAGGATGAACAGGGCTGGGAATTGCGCCCGCTCGATCTGCTCGACTTTCAGCACCGGCCCGTCGCAGGGCTGTACTGCCGCAAGTACCGCCAGCTGATGCAGATCGAACGGCGCCTGCGCCAGCATGGCCTGGACGTGTTCGAGGCCGACGTGCGCCCGCCCGAGCGCTACCTGATGGAGCGCTTCATCACCGCGCCCGTCGTGTTTGCGGGGCAGCCGGTCGAGGGCAATCCGCACCTGCTGGTCGAAGGCGTACTGAAGCCTGCGCCCGGCTACCGGCCGACCATCCGCACCGTGTCGCTCGATATCGAGACCACGTTCCAGGGCGAGCTGCGCTCGATCGCGCTCGAAGGGTGCGGGCAGCGCCAGGTGTACATGGTGGGACCACCCAATGGCGTCGATGGCCCGCGCGATTACGATCTCGCCTATTGCGCCACCAGGCGCGAGCTGCTCGACCGCATGGAAGCGTGGTTCGTACAGCACGACCCGGACGCGATCATCGGCTGGAACGTGATCCAGTTCGACATGCGCGTGCTGCAGCGCCATGCCGAGGGCATGAAGCGCCCGTTGCGCCTGGGCCGCGACGGCAGCGCGATCGAGTGGCGCGAAGCGGGTGGCAAAGGTGGCGGCAACCGCGGCGGCCAGGAACACTACTTCATCTGCATCGCCGGTCGCCTCGTCATCGACGGCATCGACGCGCTGCATTCGGCCACCTGGACCTTCCCGTCGTTCAGTCTCGAAAACGTCTCGCGCACGCTGCTGGGCGTGGGCAAGGCGATCGACAACCCGCATGACCGCATGGCCGAAATCGATCGCATGTTCAACGAGGACAAGCCGGCGCTGGCCTATTACAACGTCATGGATTGCGAACTGGTCACCCGCATCTTCGACAAGACCCGGTTGCTGGACTTCCTGCTCGAGCGGGCCAGCGTGACGGGGCTGGCGGCCGATCGCAGTGGCGGGTCGGTGGCCGCGTTCGAGCACCTGTACATGCCGCTGCTGCACCGCCAGGGTCGGGTGGCACCGAATATCGGCGACGTCGAGGGCGCCGACAGCCCGGGCGGGTTCGTGATGGATTCGCGTTCGGGCCTGTACGACTCGGTGCTGGTGCTGGACTACAAAAGCCTGTACCCGTCGATCATCCGCACCTTCCTGATCGACCCGCTGGGCCTGATCGAGGGCCTGCGCGAGCCCGAAGAGACGACGGTGCCCGGTTACCGGGGCGGGCGCTTTTCGCGCACCCGGCACTGCCTGCCGAACATCGTCACGCAGGTGTGGGCGGGTAGGGAAGCGGCCAAGAAGGCGCAGAATGCGCCGCTGTCGCAGGCGCTCAAGATCATCATGAACGCCTTCTACGGCGTGCTGGGTACGACCGGCTGCCGCTTTTTCGACCCGCGCCTGGCCTCGTCGATCACGATGCGCGGCCACGACATCATGCACCGCACGCGCGCGCTGATCGAAGAACAGGGCTACCAGGTCATCTACGGCGACACCGATTCGACCTTCGTCTGGCTGGGCAGAGCGCATACCGAAGACGATGCGCGCCGCATCGGGAACACATTGGTCAATCATGTGAACGGCTGGTGGAAGACACATCTGGCAGATGAACTGGGCATCGAGAGCGCACTCGAACTGGAATACGACGTGCACTTCCGGCGCTTCCTGATGCCCACCGTGCGCGGTTCGGACGAAGGCAGCAAGAAGCGCTACGCTGGCCTGGCCACCACGCCTGACGGCGTTGACGAGATGATCTACAAAGGGCTGGAGACGGTGCGCAGCGACTGGACGCCGCTGGCGCAGCAGTTCCAGCAAGGCCTGTACGAACGGATCTTCAAGGGCGAACCGTACGAAGACTTCGTGCGTGAACTGGTAGCGCGGATGCTGCGCGGCGAGTGCGATGACGACCTGGTTTACCGCAAGCGCCTGCGGCGGGCGCTGGACGACTACGAACGCAACGTGCCGCCACACGTGCGCGCAGCGCGCATGGCCGACGAACACCACCTGCGCAACGGCCGCCACGCGCTGTACCGCAAGGGCGGCTGGATCCGTTACGTGATGACACACGATGGGCCCGAGCCGCTGGAGCTGCGTCGCTCGCCGATCGATTACGAGCATTACCTGACGCGCCAGCTCGAACCGATCGCGGACGCGATCCTGCCATTTTTGGGCGACAGTTTTGCGAACCTTACCCGTCATTTGACGAGTCCGCAGGGCGCATTGTTCTAGGCGCTGCGACCATGCCGATCCACCCGTGCCGTCACCGACAACGCCGATGGTTGCCGATATCGGACAGGCTGTCGACGCGACCATCAACGGTAATGGCCTGGAGGCATTGTCGTGTGCGGCCATTCCACCAGATCGTGCCTTTACCATCGCCGCCCGACTGGAAACCATCGACGCGGATGAACCCGCGCGACTCGAGGCTGTTTTCCGCGCCCGAAGCGCGGGCGCCATTCAGGTCGGATACATCGACCGACGGCGCATAACCGCCGCCCCAGCGGTGGTCGTCCCGGTAGGCCGTATTCTGGCCCCGTTGCCGGACCCCGCTTTCGTAGCCGGAACTGTACGCATCCCGGCGTGAATAGTTGTGGTACGGCTGGTTGTAGATGCCATCGTTGTAACCGCGCTCATAGTCGGCTTCCTGCTCCCGGTCCGCGTAGTGCCGGCCATCGTCGTGGTGACCTGACTTGTGCGACGCCAGCGCTGCGATGAGCGCGATGGCGCCGACGGCGCCGATGGCGACTGCCGCATTGTTGCTGTCACTTTTCTGGTTGCAGTCGCCGTTGGCCACGTCGGAGATTGCTGCGAACCTGCCATCGCTTGTCCTCACCATCACGCACTGCTTGCGCGAGGCATTCCACCAATAGGTATACGAAGCGCTGCCCGACTGGTGGCCGGTGATCGACACCCAGCCCCGCGATTCGAGTTCGCTCTCGCCGCCCGCAGCGCGGGCGCCCACCAGGTCGCGCAGGTCGTCGGCGCTGGCGGCAATGGACGCCGTCGGGGGCAATGCAGTAGCCAGTGCCACGCATGCCACGACAAGCTGCTGCATCGTTTTCGTCATCAGCGATCTCCTTGATTCTTTTGTCGAAGAAAACCAGCGCATCAGGCTGGCTCACCAGATTTTCACGCGTTTTTCCGGCGCGAGATACAGCTTGTCGGCTGGCCTGATATTGAATGCCTTGTACCAGGCGTCGATATTGCGCACGATGCCATTGACGCGGAACTCGCCGGGACTGTGCGGGTCGGCCAGCGTGCGGCGGCGTGTTTCACCCTCGCTGGTGATGTTGCGCCATAGCTGTGCCCAGGCGAGAAAAAAGCGCTGATCGCCTGTGTAACCGTCAAGAATCGGTGCATTGCCGCCTTGTTTCTCTTGCACGAAACTGCGGTAGGCCGCGTAAGCGACCGACAGGCCACCCAGGTCGCCGATGTTTTCGCCCAGGTTCTGGCGGCCGTTGATCTTCAGGCCGGGAAGCACCTCGTACCCGTCGAACTGAGCCACCAGGCCCTGCGTACGCTTCTCGAATTCGCGGCGCGACGCCTTGGACCACCATTCGCGCAGCTTGCCGTCGCCGTCAGAGCGACTGCCCTGGTCGTCGAAACCGTGCCCGAATTCATGGCCGATGACGGCCGCGATCGAGCCGAAGTTCACCGCAGCGTCGGCGTTCGGATCGAAAAAGGGCGGCTGGAGTATCCCGGCAGGGAACGTGATGGAATTGGCCGATGGCGTGTAGCCCGCATTGATTTCCTGGGGGCTGTAGGGGAACTCCCATTTTCGTGTCGGTTCATGCAGCTTTTGCAAGTCATCGGCGCGCATCCAGTCGAACAGCCGGCGATAGTTTCCGACGAGGTCATCGGCGGCAATGCGGACGTTTGACCGGTCATGCCAGCGTTCGGGATAACCAATGTAGCGCGTGACCTTGTCGAGTTTATCCAGCGCCGCAGCGCGGGTGGGCGCATCCATCCAGTCGAGCTTGCTGATCCGGTCGCGGTACGTGGCGCGCAGATAGGTCACCATTTCTTCGACTTGTGCCCGTTCCGTGGCCCCGAAATACTGGGCGACATAGATGCGCCCGATCTCTTCGCCCAGCGCGGAACCCACCGCCATGATGCTTTCGAGTTCGGCGGGGCGCCGCTGCGGCGTATCCTGAAGCCGCTTGCTGTGGAAGTCGAAATGCGCCTGCACCCACGGTTCCGACAGCGAATCGGCCCAGGCATCGAGCGTCTTGAAGACGAGGAAGGTTTGGAGATCGGCGGCCGGCGTGGCGGCAAACAGCCGGGCCAGGTCGCGCACCGCTGTATCGGTGGTGACCTTGAACTTCGGTTGCTTGTTGTACTGCAGTTCTGCCAAATACGTGTCCCAGTGGAAGCCAGGTGCGTATTTTTTCAGTTCGCCTGGTGTCATGACCCGGTTCATTCGGACCACGTCACGACGCTGTGCCACGGTCCAGTGCAGCCTGGCGATCGCGGTTTCCAGCGCCAGGACCTTGCTGGCGCGGGCATCGGCGTCGGCAAATCCGGCGCGGCGAAAGCTCGCTGCGATGTAGTCGAGCAGGGCCTTGCGGTGCCCGATATACGGTTCGGCCTCGGTCAGGTAGTAGTCGCGCGACGGCATGGTCAGGCCACCGACGCCGAGCGCCGCAATCTGCCGCGTCGGAACGCCCGCATCGGTCATCGGGCCGGCCGGGAAAAAGCCATCGATCCACGGGTAGGCCATGATCCGGGCCAGTTCCCGTTTGTCGGTGGTGCCTGCGATGATCGAGAGCGTGCTGGCAATCGGCGTAATGCCCAGCGCGTCGCGGCGCTCCCGGTTGGCATGCGAGCGGTGGAAGTCGCCAATCAGCTGTTCGGGACTGCCGGGAGCCCCCGTCGTTTCGCGCGCCTGTGCGACGATGCCGGCCACGCGTTTTTCGGTGGACAAATAGACTTCGACAAAGGAATCGATGGCGGGCAGACCGGGCGGCGCTGTGGCGGTCGTGAGCCACCCGGCATTCACATAGCGGTAGAAGTCGTCGCCTGGCCGCACTGTGGTCGACAGGCCGGCCGTATCGACACCCCATTGACCGATCGCTGCCTGTGCGGCGGGTGCGGCCAGCGCCCAGGGCCCCATGTAGAACATCAGCGTCAGGGCAAATAGAGTACGGAGCACGTCGTTCATTTCGCTTCTCCCACAGTGTGTAGGCGGCCGCGCTTACCCGCCGATGATGAACGCGTCCGGGACCCGGTAGACTTCGATGGCACCAATGCGGATGATCTGGACGTCGTCCTGGCGTCGCACATCCAGGCCGGCGGCGGCATCGCTGCCCGTTGCCTGCCCATTCGTGAAGAAAATGCGCCGCTGGCCCCCGTCGGGCATGGTGAGCTCGATGGTCGTGATGCTGCCCGCGCGGCGAATGACACCTGCCTTGCAGGGGCCGGGCTTGCCGCCGTCCGACGTCGTGCAGGTGATGTCTGCTGTCGCGTGGTAGCCGGTGCCGGGCACCAGCGCATCGCCAGCGGACGGCGTGGCGGCGGGCATCGTGGCGGCTGGCGCGTCGCGAAGATCGATGCGCAGCGTGTAACGGGCGACCTCGTTGCGGCGCGCTGCATTGCGCATCAGGTAGACCAGCACGCGGTACGACCCGTCGGCCGGCACCGGGGCGGCGAAGTGATTGCCGCTTGAGGCGCCCACGAACAGTGCGTCGCCGGTGCTGCCCGGCGCAATGATGTTGACATACGCCGATGCATTGGTCGGCTTGAAATCCACCGTCAGCATCTGTCCTGCGCGCGCAGCGACCAGGTAGCCGTGGTCGGTATCGCCCTTGATCGCGCCTGTCAGTGTGACGGTGTGGCGGCCGGGGGCGAACACGACATTGGTCTGTTGCCGGGCAGCGGCGGGCGCTGCCAGCAGCAGGGTGATGGCGTACAGTGCGGCGAAAAGGGCATGCGGCATGGGGCCTCCGGACACACTCGTCATGGGCGCAGCGGTACCGACACCAGCGTGATGCCGTCGACGGTCGCGATGAATTTGCCGCCAAGCTGCATGGCATCGCGCTGGGTCGGGCACCCGACGAGAATGGCAGTGTGGTCAAGGAAATCGATGGTGGCAGCGCTTTCGCCAACACGCCGACAGGACGCACCAGATGCGGGATACCCGTCGCCAAGGGGCGTCAGCGAGTCTGGCCACGGTATGGGCCACGACACGGGCGTTGCCACCGTCCCCGCGACAGCTGCCGGCCGCTGGACGCACGAGGGCAGCGTGAGCGTCGCGGCAAGTGCTGACACCAAGAGTTTGCCATGTAGATGCATGCGTCGTCCCTTTCCACCAACGAGTTCGCTAATGGTGCGCTGCAGTGGCCATCCCAGATCCGCCTTCGAACGATACTGGCGCTGTTCTAAATCTCCTGTCAATACTGCGTTGTCCGGTGCGCGCATCCGCAATCGGCGTCCGGTTGCGCGTGATCGCAGGCGCGCTGACTACGGGCGCAGTGTCACGGGTTCGGGTGTATTCTTGGCCAGATGGCCACCCGGCGCCGGGCGACTGTATGGCGGTCCGGAACGGTAGGTGTGACAATTCGTGGTTTTTTTGCACCGACCGATGCTAAATCTGCGACGCTTTCGGTCTGTAATGACCCAAGGACCTGCAGCCCGTCTACAATGATTTCCGGACAGCACTATTTTTGACAGGATCAGCCATGAAATCGGTACAACAAGAAGTCGATGAGCGCAGCAACCTGACGGGGACCAACAAGTTCGAACTGCTGCTGTTTCGCCTCGGCGGCGATGCAGACGGCAATCATAACGAACTGTTCGGGATCAACGTCTTCAAGATTCGCGAGATCGTGGCGATGCCGGAAATCACTGCCGTCGCCGGCGCGCCGCAGCACGTGCTGGGCGTGGTCAACCTGCGTGGCCACATCATCCAGGTGCTCGACCTGCCGGGCATCACCGGCGTCACGCCCAAGACGGGCCTGAACATCATGCTGGTGACCGAATTTGCGCGCACCACGCAGGCGTTTGCCGTCGAGAGCGTTGAAGAAATCGTGCGCCTCGACTGGAGCCAGGTCATGACGGCCGAGAACACCGCCGGCACCGGCATGGTCACCAGCATCGCCCGCCTGCCGGAAGCCGAAGGCCAGCCGGCCCGTCTGGCCCAGGTGCTCGACGTGGAAACCATCCTGCGCCGTCTGAATCCCGAGCAAGACCGCCAGGACCTGTCGCAGGCCGTCGGCAACAAGATCTCGATCAAGCCGGGCAGCGTCATCCTGGCGGCCGACGATTCGGTCGTCGCCCGCGCACTGATCGAGCAGGGTCTGGATGCGATGGGCCTGCCGTTCATCATGACCAAGAGCGGCAAGGAAGCCTGGGATCAGCTGGGGGCGATTGCCACCGCAGCCGAAGCCGAAGGCCGTACGGTCTACGACCGCGTCGCGATGGTGCTGACCGACCTCGAGATGCCGGAGATGGATGGCTTCACGCTGACCCGCAACATCAAGTCGAGCCAGCGCTTCGGCAACCTGCCGGTGGTGATCCATTCGTCGCTGTCGGGCACCACCAACGAGGAACACGTCAAGAACGTGCGCGCCGACGCCTACGTCGCCAAGTTCTCGGCCGAAGACCTGTCGCGCACGCTGCGCAAGGTGCTGGGCGGTTAAGCCAGCCACGGGGGATCACGCCGCGCAGGCCCGGTGCTATGATGCGGCCGTGATTCCCGACCTGTCCCAGTTACTGATCCTCGACAGCCTGCTGCGCGAGGGCAGCCTTACCCGCACTGCCGAACTGCTCGGCATGAGCCAGCCCACGGTCAGCCGCGCGCTGGCCCGCTTGCGTACCCACTTCGACGACCCGCTATTCGTGCGCACCGGCCAGCGCATGGTCGCGACCACCCGCGCGCTGGCGCTGGCCGGTCCGATCGCGGCCGTGCTCGACGCGGCGCGTGAACTCGACAGCGGTCCCGCTGTCTTCGATCCGCTCACCGCGCAGCGCTCGTTCGGCCTGTACATGGTCGACGGCGCCGTCGTCAACATCCTGCCGCAGTTGCTGGCCGGGCTGGCGCGCCTGGAAGATGGCGCCAGCGGGTTGCAACTGCGCAGCGTCCACATCGACCCGGGCGCGATCGAGGCGCAGCTCGAGCGCGGTCACATCGACCTGGCCATCGGCCGCTTCCCGCAACTGGTCAACAATATCCGTCGGCGCAAGCTCTGGACCGACGAGTATGCGTGCGTGATGCGGGCTGGGCATCCGTGCGCCGGCATGCTCGATCGCGATGCTTACCTGACGCACCGGCATGTGCTGATCGAGATGGAGCAGACCAGCCAGCACAACGGCGCCGTCACGCGCAAGCTGGAGACGCTGCTCGCGCCATCGCGCATCCTGTGTCACGTGCCCAGTTACACGTCGGCCGCCCACATCGCGCTGCATACCGACGCCATCGCCACCATTCCGCTGCGCCTGGCCCGGCCGCTGGCGCGCGACCTGGGCCTTGTGCTTGCGCCCCTGCCGATCGACCTGCCGCCCGTGCATCTGGCGCTGTACTGGCACGAGCGCAGTCATCGCGATCCGGCCAATGTCTGGCTGCGCGCGTTCGTGCGTTCCACGCTGACGGCGTCGGACCCGGGATCCGCAGACGCCTGAGGCAGCAGGTGCATGCAGGTCATGCAGAATCTGTATGACCTGCATGCGTTTGTCGGCATGGCCGGCACGGGCGGAGCCGCGTAAGCTTCGGCCTTCCCGAAAAAAGCCGAGGCACACCATGCTTCAACCCACACGCACGCCGGGCCGGGGCGCATGCCGCCTGGCCCTGGGCGCTGCGATCCTGTTAGTGACTGGCTGCGTGTCGATGGGACCGCAGCCCACGCCCGCGCGCCTGAATGTCGATGCGGCGGCACATTCCACGCGTGCGCTGTCGACTCAGGCTCTGCCGGCATCGGCGCCTGCCGCCTGGCCCGTACAGGACTGGTGGCGCGCCTACGGCGACCCGCAGCTCGACCAACTGGTCGACGGGGCGCGCGCGGCCAGCCCCACGATTGCTGCCGCACTGGCGCGCGTGCGCCAGGCGGCCGCCCTTGAAGGCCTGGCGGCCGCCGCACTGGCGCCGCAGGCCAGCGCCACGGCGCATCCGGTGCGCCAGCGCTACAGCGACAACGGCAGCGTACCGAAACCGCTCGCAGGCAGCTGGCAGTGGGCGAACGACCTCGGGGTCAGCCTCGGCTACGAACTGGATTTTTGGGGCAAGAACGCGGCCGGCGTGGCCGCCGCTGCGGGACGCGTGAATGCACGCCAGGCCGAAGCGCAGGCAGCGCGCCTGGCCGTGGCCGGCGCCGTCGTGCAAGCCTATCTGCAGCTGGACCACCTGTACACGCGGCGCGACCTGGCCGAACAGGAACTGCGCCAGCGCACCCGCATCGCCGACCTGGTACGCCAGCGCGTGGCGGCGCAACTGGATAGCAAGGCGGAACTCCGGCAGGCCGAGATCGGTGTGCCGTCGGCGCGCGGCGAAATCGCGGCGCTCGACGAAGCACTCGCCTTGACGCGCGGCCAGCTCGCGGCCCTGAGCGGGCAGGGGCAGGATGCCGTTGCGACGATCGCGCGGCCGCACCTGGCGCCGGCCCGGCCACCGGGCGTGCCGGCAGACATTCCCGCCGCGCTGCTCGGGCGCCGGCCGGAGCTGGTGGCGCTGCGCTGGCAGGTCGAAGCGGCCAGTGGCGACATCGATGTCGCCAAGGCGCAGTTCTATCCAACCGTGAACCTGACTGTCTCGGGTGGTCTGGCCAGCCTGGGCTTCGACCGGCTGGTGCAGGGCGGCAGCCGCACGTTTGCCGCAGGTCCGCTCGTGACCTTGCCGCTGCTCGACGGCGGGCGCCTGCGCAGCAATCTGGCGGCGCGCAACGCTGACTACGATCTCGCCGTCGCGCAGTACAACGGCGCCGTGCTCGAAGCGCTGCGTGACGTGGGTGCGCAACTGACGTCGCTGCGCTGGCTGGGCGAGCGCAGTCGCGAGCAGGACGCGGCGCTCATTGCGGCCGAAGAAGCCTATGCGCTGGCCGAGCAGCGCTACCGCGCGGGCCTGGGCAACTTCGTGCAGGTCTTGATTGCCGAAACCCAGGTCGTCGCGCAGCGCCGCGGCCAGGCCGACCTCGCGGCCCGTGCCTATACGCTGGACGTGCATCTCGTGCGCGCGCTGGGCGGAGGCTTTCAGGCCGCCATCCATTGAGAACGTTGGAATCATCACATGACTGAACAAACGAATCACGCGCTGCAAAGCCGGCGCAAGCTGGCGCTTGGCCTTTGCGCCGCCGTGCTGGCTGCTGCCGCCGGCATTGCCTGGTCCTCGCCCGGGGTGCTGGGCATCGGCTGGAACAGCCAGCAGACCGAAGACGCTTACGTGGAGGGCAATCTGGTGCACGTCACGCCTCAAGTCGCTGGCACCGTCACGCGCATCGCGGCGGACAACACGGATTTCGTGCGGCCGGGCGAGGTGCTGGTCCAGCTCAATGACGTCGACGCCCGGCTGGCGCTGGACCGCGCCGAAGCGGCGCTGGCCAGGTCGGCGCGCCAGGTACGTTCGCAACTGGCCGGCGTCGGGCAATTGCGCTCAACTGTCGTGCAGCGTGAGTCCGACCTGGCCAGGGCAGAGAGCGATCTGGCGCGCCGCCGTCAGCTGGCCGATACGGGCGCCGTGTCGGGCGAAGACATCCGTCATGCCGACGATGCGGTGGGCGCCGCCCGCGCCGCGTTGAACGCCGCGCGCCAGCAGTTGGATGCGGCGCGCGCGCTGGTCGACGGCACGACGCTCGAGCAGCACCCGGACGTGCTGTCGTCGATTGCCGGCGTGCGCGATGCGTCACTGGGCCTGGCCCGCACGACGCTGGCCGCCCCGGTGGGCGGCATCGTCGCCCGGCGCAATGTCCAGATCGGCCAGCGCGTAGCGCAAGGCGCGCCGCTGATGGCGATCGTCCCGCTTGACCAGATGTGGGTCACGGCCAACCTGAAAGAGACGCAACTAAAGGACGTGCGCATCGGCCAGCCGGTGGCCGTGACGTCGGACGTGTACGGCGCCGACGTCGTGTTTCACGGCCGCGTGGCCGGGCAGGAAGCTGGTACCGGCAGCGCGTTTGCCGCCGTGCCGGCGCAGAACGCGACCGGCAACTGGATCAAGGTCGTGCAGCGCGTGCCGGTGCGCATCGCGCTCGATGCACAGGAGCTGGCGCGCCACCCGCTGCGCCTCGGTCTGTCGATGAAGGTCGCGATCGATACCAGCCGCGCCGATGGTCCGAGCCTGATGCAGGCCGGCGCGGTGCGCCATTCGTACGAGACGGTCGTGTTCGAGACGGAATCGCACGGCGCCGACGCGGCGATCCGCCGCGCGCTTGGCGCGCCAGCGGCCGTGGTGGCGCGTTGAACGCAGCCGCTGGCGTTACGACGCCGCGCCCGGCGCTGCTGGGCGCCATCTTCGTGTTCAACCTGATCGAATTTCTGTCGACAGGGATGATGGTGCTGGCCGCACCCGCGATCATGGGCCACATCGGCGCCTCGCCCGAAGAGTACGCGACGGTCTCGGCGCTGTACGCCGCGGTGGCGGTGCTGGCGATCTCGCAGATGACCGTTCTGCTGCAGCGCCTTGGCTGGCGCAACTACCTGCTGGGCGCCGTGCTGTTCTACCTGCTCGGCGCGTGGGTGTGCGCCACCAGCGCCAGCGTGGCCGGCTTTGCCGGCGGCCGCCTGCTGATGGCGC
>Ga0308163_10002969_pt1 | contig 14696 bp, 30 predicted proteins | sample PhyTR1_FD_201037 | JGI IMG/M metagenome (GOLD analysis project Ga0308163, IMG submission 201037) | Phyllosphere microbial communities from UC Gill Tract Community Farm, Albany, California, United States - DLSLT.R1 | ecosystem: Host-associated > Plants > Phyllosphere > Unclassified | place: USA...
AACAAAAAGCCCCATCGGTTAAGACGGGGCTTTCGGCCTGATATGCGAGATGAATGATTGGACTAAAGAACAATACACATCAGGCGATTCACTTTTTACAAAAACTTTTTTCGGGTGTCAATATCGCAAAAAAGCCCCGCTAGCTGGTGAGGCTACGAGGCTCTTTAACTATCTCACGATTTTTGCAACTGACCGATTAAGCTGCGATCTGTTCGCTTCACTTCCCGATCATGCCACTAACTTGCCAGGTTGCTTGCCCTTTGTCTTTAGCTATTCGTGCTATTTATGCTCATCATGCCGCCATTTTAGGAATCTCCTTCTCCATTTCACGCTTAATTGCGTAAAACATTTCTCCTTCGAGGATATCCAGCGCCCATTCCATTCTGTTTCGCGCCTCCTTCTGGCTGATGCCGGTGAAGTAAATTAGCGATGAACCGATATTTTGCACGCTCTTGCGCTTGCAGTATCGTAATCTGGCTACGTTGCGAACCGGGTTGTCTTTACCGAACGTCTTCACCATGACTGATTCAACGAAGGCAGCATCATCTGATTCTTTGGCGAGAGCGATGATGTTTGCCGTTGATGACTGAGGTATCAGTAAGTCCCTTGCCTTGCGGAATAGTTCTTCCCCGCGCAGGCCTTCGCAATGCAGTTCTGACACGATTTTCTCTATCTGCCTGCCCTTCTGTTCACTCCATTCACAGCGCATCATCAGGCGGCCAATAACGTTCACCTCGCATCGGTCGTAATCCTCACCCCCGAGGTGCTGGCCCCACACGGTTAGCAGGTGCCGAATCCATGCCTGTTGCGATCGGTTGATAGTCTTCCATCCGTTTCCGAACAGCCGGCGCATATCAGCAGCGCTACGAACACCGGCAAGCCTGACGATTTGCTGAAAGTCACGTTCAATGCGCATGCTTAATCCCCATGATTTTAGCTGTGTGCTTAATGATTCGGTAATCAACCGGGAAGGTGTTGCGGGTGCGATACATACGCAGTAGCTGCCACTTCTGTCTGAGGTAGTCGGTCATGCGGCCTGCTCCATAGACTGCTCATAGTTCAGGTACAGCCCCCAAAAACTCACTAACAGATTTGCTTTCACGACCATTTTTTCCTCATTGCACCAGCGACTAAACCAGCCAATCGCCAGCTTCAACTCCTGCTCAATATCGCGTGGGCTTTCGATATGCATGGGGAAAATGATGTCGTCAAAAACAGCCGCTGTTGAAATTGGATAGGTAATCTTGCTCATGCTGCCTCTCTTCGCTTATTCAGCTCTCTTGTTTTTTGCCGGTATTGCGCCGCCAGCTCCTGCAGCTCTTCCCGCGTCCACTTTTTCAGCTCATGTGGGCCCATCAGGCGATCAAACGCAGCCTGACCGATTTTCTTAATCAGGTTTGGCGTGTAGTTTTCGATGTTGCCGGAGAGGTGCTGGTTACAAGGAACGCATTGCTTATGGCAGTTGGTTTCGTCGTAACGTGTGGCCGGTGATGCGCCACGTGTGCGGTAGTGGCCTGCGTCATATTTTCCCTCATGAAAACGCCCACAGCTGATGCATGGCGCTTCTGCGTCACGGGTGCGGATGTATTCGTTGAAGGCGGCTTGTGCTTGTTTGTGGAAGTGGCTGAGGGGTTGTAGTGCTAACTTGCGGACTTTGATACTGCGTCTTTCTTGCTGGGCTTCATCCTTTCGTCGTCGTTCTGCTTCCTGTATCGACTTCTGCCGGTCTTTTTCTCTTTTGGCTAGTGCGATTACCGTTCCGCATTCCGGGCTGCACCACGTTTGATTCTGAAAGGCTGGATGGAACCATTCGCGGCAGTCGGGGTTTTTACATCGTCTTCTGACTTTCCTCATCGCTTCCTCCGCACATCCTGAAATTCGGGTCGCTCATTAGCTCCACCTCGCAAGCGCTGCAGCAATAGGCCTCGCAATCGGCCAGGGTAATGGCGCAGAACACGCACACCAAAGCAGATAGCTCGCCAGCGCCAGTAGGCGGATTTGATGGTGAGGTGTTGTTCATACTCTTCCCATTGCATGTCGCAGTCGCAGGTTTCGCAGCTGATGGAGTAGTGATGCTTATCTTCACTGGTGAGGATGGTGTGGCAACGGTGGCAGCGTTCACGCATGTTGAACCTCCATGAATGACTCTATGAATCCTTTCGCGACTTCCGCGTTGATCGCGTTACCGTAGGCGCGCAGTCGTCCCACTCTTTGGGTAGCGCCATGAGCCAGCGGGAATGAGCCGGGCTCAACTGGCCGCCACTTTCCATCCCTGCATAGGAGCCAGTCAGAATCTCTCCAAAAGCCGTTAGTCGCTGCGGTTCCGGCATAGGTGTTGTTATGTCGATTCCCGAGCCCTGTATCTGTGCTCCGCAAAGCGCTGATGTTTTCCTGCTGCTGTCCGTGTTGCCCGCTGCATTGTTGCCGTTTTGTGGTGGAGTCCCCGCCATCGGCGTTGGCCATCCCGCCAACGCAGCAGCCCAGCCTAGTTTGTTCGGCGTGGTCCTTCCGTCTCCACTCATTTGAACCTTGGTGCAATTGGTTATCATGCTTACCTGAGGAGTTGGCCAACCCGCTAGCTGTGCTTCCGATTGAAGGTTCATTCCACCCTGACGGCCGCTCACTCCTGCTCCGGTTCCGTTGTTCGCTGTCGGAGTTGGCCACCCAGAAGAGTCGCTGCCTGATGTGCGGCGCACCGAAGCCCGCAGCGCAGATATCAAGAGCTGCTGCGGCGTATCCCGTTCCTTCCAGGTCAGTTTGTACAAGGTCGAACCAAGCAAGGCCGTCTTTGCTCGCAACCTGCTCTCCAAAGACTGTCTCAGGTCGCAACTTTTCGATGAGGTAGTGGAAGTGGGGCCAAAGGTGCCGCTCGTCATCAAACCCAGCGCCCTTGCCCGCGTCGCTGAAAGGTTGGCATGGGCAGCTTCCTGTCCACACTGGCCGATCGTCACTCCATCCTGACTGGCGGAGCGCGTAACTCCAGACGCCAATTCCGGCGAAGAAGTGACACTGAGTGAATCCTCGTAAATCTCCGGGTGTAACATCCTCAATACTCCTTTCATCAACAACGCCGGCGGCGATGTGTCCTGCTTCAATTAAGTTGCGCAGCCATTGGGCGGCGTAGGGGTCGATTTCGTTGTAATACGCTGTCATCTTGTCAGCCTCATGCGGTTCCACTTGGCGCGCAGCAATCCGTAGGTGTAGTCAAAAGTCTTCACCTCGCTGGATGGCGGTATGGGTTTGCGTTTTGTTCTTGTGCGGCGGGTAGGCTGGAATATCAGGTGGTCGATGCAGATTTGAGTGGGTGATTTACGCTGTCTGCTCATAGGTATTTCGCCCTGATGTAATTGCAACGCCGCGCGGGGATATTGGCGATTACAGCCATCTCTGATGCCGACATCTCTTGCAGAGATAGTTCGGCAATTAGCTTTATTTCGCTGGTTTTAACCTGGTGATACTCGTTCTTGCTGATGTCTAAATTTCGGCGGGTGATAGCGTTGTGAACACTCGACGCAGGTCGGTTTAGCTTCTTGGCAATTTCTGATGCGGTGTGATTAGGCGCCATGCGTTTTATGGTTCTAATCTCTGCATCTGTGAATGGTTTTCCGTTCATGCTGTGCTCCTAGAAGTAGGAATAAAGCTGGTTGATGATGTTCTGGTCTTTGGTGCCGGCGAAGACGTGTTTGATGGCGGCGTTAATCAGGGATGAATAACAGCGCTCAAACTCTTCCTGCTCCATGTTGCTGTAAGCCAGGCTCTTTGCTTCTGCCCTCACCTCGCCGCGGATGTTCGTCACCATGTCGTAATGGCCTGCCAGAATGGTCAGGTCTTTGCGGAACCGGTTGAACTGCGTGGTTTCATCGGCATGCTCAAGCCCTGCCCGGTCAGCAGCCCAGTGCTGAAAGCAGAAATTGAAGAATGCGAAGGCCTTGCGGTGAAATGCGGGGTTGCGGGTTAATTTGATTTCGGCGGTGTACTGCTCGCCATTTTTGAAGCGGGTAAGGCGCCGTATGTCACTATCAAGCGCTGGGGTGAATATCCCCCCGGCCGATTTTATCAGCTCGATTTGCATGACTTTCCTCGATAGCTTTCTCCAGATATGACGCAATGCTGTCGACCAGTTGCTGTTGCTCTGGCGTCAGTTTCGTGTCGTTTAGTTTGTCGTTTGCTTCGTAGGCTTGGCGGAGTGGGTCAGGACGGAGTGGGATTACGTTGCTCATCTGATTAACCACATTAAGTCATCATGTGCCGGCTCTGGATCTTTCATGCTAAGCAGCACATATCCAGGTAGGTAAGCAGATACATCCGCGACATGTGAAATGAGCCTGATTGCGAATCTGCCCGTGAAGTTGTGTCCGTCCCACTCGCAAAGGTTGAGAATGTCACCCTGCTGGTAGTTCCGGTCGTTTTTTCGAAGCTCCGCTCGTTTGATGCCAGCATCAACTGGTGAGAAGTGCTCTGTTAGAATTTTCAAGTCATGCTCCACTTTGGTTTCCCTCTCTCCACTCTCACGGCAATCATCGCCGCTGGTTTGATGGTTCATAAACCCTCCGGCTTTTCTGGTAATGGCTGCCAGCGAATATCTTCCTGCCTAGCGTCCACTTTTGTTGCTTGCCATCCGCCTGCGTCATAAATCGAAATTATCTTCCCGCCGAACGTCATGCCGAATTCCCAATCGTTTCGATACCAAATGAGAACGGTTTTACCTCTAGGCGGCATTTGATCTGTGCATTTAATCCATGCGCTCACTATTCTTCCCTCCCATCATTTTCAATCACCCGATAGGCGACAATTCTTCCAAAGCAAAGTCCAGTCCATCCATATGACGATGCTATACCAGTAACTATGGAGCCATCATTCCATTGGATTTGAACTCTCGTATTTCCATCCACCGGGCGCTCTCCACCCTTCCACTCAATCCAGCCATCATTTTCAATCTGCCGGTAGGTGTCCGTTGTGGGCTGTGGTGGTGATTTCACTTCCTGCACATTGAGGATTGCAGTTATCACTTTCACTAGTCGGTCGGTGTTCCTCAGGGCGGCATGGCGATGAAGATGCTTAACGTCTACCCCCTCAATAAGGTCTCTAGCAAGAAATGCTCCATCACTCATGGATATCCGTAAAAGCTCTTTCCAACCACAAGGGAACGGGCACTCAATCTTCGTCTGCCGCGCCAGTGCTGGCAGGGCAATCTCAATCAGCGCCAGAATATTCTCCGGGCTGGCTAAGTCCTGCCATGCGTCTGATGCGTCAGAGGCTTCGCGGCACATGATTTCTTCCTGCGCTGCTGACTTGAGTTTTTGCACTAACTCCATAGCGTTAGTCATGGGTGTTCACCTTTTTAGGCTTACTGGCTTCCTGAATGCGCTTTAGCTGCATCCGCAAGGTCCATTCGTTGAGGCGCTGCGTAAGCGTCATAAGTTCGACAATTTGTTCTTCTCGTTCAGATTTTTTCAAAATCCACCTCAACCCTTAGTTTTGCTCTTGCCGCCTTTGTCGGAACGGGAATCGCGCTCGGCCGCCATCTCACCTTTGACTAGGATTGTGGTTATAGCGCTGGCAACTGGTGATTTCTTGTTGAACACATGCGAAACCATCTGTGCTCTGCCTAATCCGTGAATAACTACCGTCATTGTGCAGCCCTCTTGCCAGAGAAAAGCTTGCCGGATGCAAACAGCAGTGCGAGGTGAACGTGCGATGCTGCGCTACGCATGTGCAGCTCTTCAAGATTTTCGAGATCGATGATTACCGGGCCACGGTGATTGGGGTGATCGGCAACGTAATACGATGCGATTACGTGTGAGTCTTCATAGGTTAAATTCATACGTCAGCCCCTTTGTTGTAGCGGCGTGATTGCTGTTGAGGTTGCTCAGGCTTGGCGCGGCACAATCTGGCGGCCTCTTCCTGATCGGTTGGCTGGAAATGACCGTTGTTGAAAGCTTGATAGACCGTGCCGAGTTGACCGAAGCGGTTCTTGGTGACGATGATTTCTGCCAGTTTTGCAGCCGGTGATTCTTCGTCGTAAACGGCTTCGCGGTAGAGCATGATGATGCTGTCGGCGTCCTGCTCAATGCTTCCTGAGTCACGTAGGTCTGCGTTTGTCGGGCGGCGCTGACCTTTCGGGCGCTTCTCAACGTCACGCGATAACTGACTCAGTGACATGACAGGCGTCTTCAGGTCTTTCGCCATGCGCTTCAGGCTTCCGGATATGTGCGCGATAGCGAGATCGTTGCGATCTGCCTTTGGCTTATCAATCAGCCCAAGGTAGTCGACAAGGATGAGAGACAGCGCCGGATGGTTGCGCTTGTGGCGTTCTGCAATGGCCCGGATTTGCTCAACGTTCATCTTGCTGGCATCGACAATCCACACATCCAGATCCAGAAGTCGCTTCATGCCCAGCGTAACTTTCGCCCAGCCTTCGTCGTCCATCTTCGCCGGGTTACGCAGCGACGATACGGGAAGGTTTCCAGCGCCTGCCAACTGACGTTCGATAATCTGGTTAGCGTCCATCTCCATACTGAAAATCAGCACGCCGCGATTATCTTTGCTGCCGGGTAGCTGCTGCCGGCCAACACCTTCTGCCACTCTGAGTGCAAATTCCGTTTTACCCATGCCCGGACGTGCCGCGACGATCACCAGGTCAACCGGGTTGATGCCGCCAGTAATCTGGTCAAGCTCTGGAATGCCGGTCTTCAGCGTGTCGGATTCTTCACCCTGTCGAACGCGCTTCTCCAGCAGCTCCTGATACCCGTCGAGAACGTCACGGATGTGCATCGGCCTGATTTCATCTCCGGGGCGGTCAATGTCGGTCAGCGACGCCATGAACTGGTTGATGGCGTTGAGCGCTAACTCATGATTACCGGCCGAAGATATCTCGCGCTTTCCAGCGTCCATCAGCTCGGTAAACCGGCGCACCTTGTGATAGTCAGCCACAACGCGTGCATAGCCTTTCAGGTTTGCTGCTGATGGGCATTTGCGGGTGGTTTCCATGATGTGAGCGACGTAGTCATTACCCATGGCTTCCGCAACCATCATGCCGTCAATCAGTCCTCGCTGTTTCGCCTGGCGCTTAATCTCACCAAATGCGCGACGGTACAGCTCAACGCTGAATGCGCTGTCGTCCAGCGTGGCGATCACGTCACTCGCATCAGGCGTATATCCGCCAATCAGCAAGCCTCCGATTACACTGGCTTCGATATCTGTGTTAATCATGCTGGCTCCTTGTGGTCTGCAAACTTGCCTTCCCTGACGCCTGTCAGCGTTGCATCCCTGAGCAGGTAATCGAGATCTGCTGACCAGCCAGTGTCATTGGCGCCGAAGTAAAACGGCTTGGCCTGACAGACAAACGCCCGGACGTATGACCGGAATCCGGCTACGTTAGGCGTTTTCAGTTGGGGGATTAATTTCTTGATGCGACGTTTGCGGGCTTCGTTTGCAGCGACGGCATGTGGCAGCCGATCACCAACTTCCTCGTTGTAAGCTACCAGGTATGAGTCGTAATCGATGCGCTCTGCCTTTCGCTTTTCAGGTGAAACCTGATCGCCATCCCGGCCCCCTTTGGGGGTATGGGGGTAGTTATTATTTAATTCTTGTTCTAGTAACTTCTTGTTCTGTTCACCGGTTGGTTCTTCGGATGGTTCATCGGGTATGGCACTCAAAGCCGCGCCAGAACTGGGTTTGTTGTTATCGGATGGTCTTTCGCGAGGTTCATCGGGTGAAATGGCCTGATATTCGGCATAATTCGTGATGGTGATCACCGTTCCGAAGCGCGTTCCTTTGGTGGTGATCATCCCTTCTCTGGCGAAGAAATTAATCATCCGGGTCACCGCCTGCGGACTCTTCTCATGACCGTCCTGATCACGCAATTTGCGCCCCATAATCGCCGCTGTGGTCACCAGTTCGCCGGGTTGTAGATTCCACTCTTTGCCGGAAAACTCTACTGTGCGTGGTCTGTAGGAAGCCTCACCGATAAGCCGAATCCACATTGCCAGCTTGGCAGTATCTTTGGCCCAATCCTTGGACAGAAGACTCCTGAACAGTGCAAAGTGCCCCTGCTTTTGGTTTTCCATCCTTGCGCTCCTGAGCTTGCGAGCTGCGTTGAAGTCTAAAAGTTCAGCAGTTGCCATAACTGCCCCCTTTACTGTTTACATATCCAGTTAGTCCTGGCATTATTAACTCCGTCGATTGTCAGAATTCGATTGTGATTTGAGAGCCATCTGTTACAGCAGGTGGCTTTTTCTTTGTAAGCACGTCAGCAAATCTCCGCGCCAGTTCGACTATTTCCGTGTCGTCTACCCCATATTCCAGAATTGCCATCGCCATAGCGGCCTGACTGAAGAAACCTTCTTTCATTCGGGTCACCTTGCAATCAGGTATGCCCATCAGCTTTGCGAACTTTGTCTGGCCCATCACGGCCAACTTCCCTAACAGTTGCGACTCAATGCGAGACGCTTTTTTGCGGTACTTTGCAGCTTCCATAACAGATACTTCTCCGTGTTGAATTGGTTGCGTGACATTGCGGTGAGCAAGTCACTTGGTTTTTGCCCTGGTGTTCCGAGGGCGGTCAGATTGATAAAGAGCGGTGCTACTTAAGCTGCTTGACCCGGGTGCGGGAACAGAGCTGGTAAATCAGGACGGAACTCGTAAGCAGGGATCTTTCCATCTGTAGCAGCGACCAGAGAGTGGACGTGCTCAGGGGAAATCCTTTTCTTACCGTTCAGCCAGTCACAGATTGTTGACTGCGCCTTGCCACAACGACGCGCTAGCGCCATCTGGCTACCGGCAATCTCAATCGCTTTTTCGACAGCTGCGTTTTTCATAATCACCTCTTCGATTGATTAAGGGTGAGTTTAACTATCGCTTTAGCGAAAATCAATCGCCTTTGCGATTTTGATTATAAATCGCCCCAGCGATAGAATTGGATGTCTAAATCTGAGGTGTATATGACTTTTTCCGAACGGCTCGACTTAGCCATGAAACAGGCGGGTATGACGCAAGGGAGGCTTGCTAAATCCGTTGACATGGCGCAGTCCACAATCAACAAACTTCTTAATGGCTCTAATGGTTCTCGCAAAACCGTTGATATAGCCAAAGTTCTGGGCGTCCGCGCTGAGTGGCTTGCAACTGGTGAAGAGCCAATGCATCATTCAGAAAGCGGAGCGCATCACCCAGATTCAACCATTCCTCCTGAAAATGAATGGGTTGGCGTTAAAGCATGGGACCGTAGTACTCCGCTAGATGATGATGAAGTTGAAGTGCCCTTCCTCAAGGACATTGAGTTCGCTTGTGGGGATGGCAGCTATAGCGAAGAGGATTACAACGGTTACATGCTTAGGTTTTCTAAAGCGACACTGCGCCGCATTGGGGCAAAAACTGATGGATCAGGGATTCTTTGCTTTCCGGCAAGGGGTGACAGCATGGAACCGAGAATCTCTGATGGCGCTACCGTTGCCATAAATACTGATGACAAGAAGATCATCGACGGAAAGATGTATGCAATTAACCAGGATGGATGGAAGCGCATTAAAATGTTGTTCCGTGTTGGCCCGGAGACCGTAAGCATCCGCAGCTATAACAAAGCAGAGCATCCAGATGAAGATAAGAGCCTGAATGAAGTGGAAATTTTGGGCCGCGTATTCTGGTGGTCGGAAGTGGACTACTAACCCTTCAAAAATCCCCTCCTCAAATTAGAGACCGCAAACGCGGTCTTTTTTTTCGCCCTTACAAAAATAAATCACTTTATCATTCAACAAATTATCGCTTTATCTATGTTATTTATCGTTTAGGCGATTGACTGCGATTATCGCTTTAGCTATTGTTTATCCCACAGCAGGACGCTGGCGAACAACGAAACGGATTTCAGCTCTTTAAAAATTTAGCCCTGTGAATACACAGGCCGAGGAGAGTGCTTCGGGGTGGCAAGAATTGCAGCGTGAAAAAGCGCAATCACGAAGATCAGCGGCGTGACATGTCATCACCCAAGCACTCATTGAGGAATACCCATGAACAGAAATCAACGTCGTATGGCTGCGTACAACGCTCGTAAAGCCACTGAACAGATTGAGCGTGACGGTTACACCAAAAGAATCGATCGGGCCTTCACGAAGCTCTCATTAGGCTGCACGGCGAAGGTAGCCCGCGCCACCTCCTCCCCTATTCTGCGTGATAAGCCGGAAGGTGGAGGGGTATGTTTGCCGGAAATCGCAATTTATAACGCGGGATACCGCACTGTCCGCAAAGACGCGGTTCACATTGTTAAGTGAGGGAAGCATGGAAACTTGCAAAAAATTCGCGGCTGAATGCCGGACTGATTACGCCGCTTACCGCGGTAAATGCAAAGCATCAGTGCGTGGTGATGGCGTTCACGACTTGTGGGTGAAATTAGCCTGGCTTAACAGGCAACAAGCGCGTCACTGGGAATCACAGGCTGCCTAACGGCGGCCTTTTTTATTGGCTATCGGAAATCTAAAGACAACGTGACGGCGAGAGGTTGAGCATGAGTAAGCGCCTGGACATTTTGAAAGCTTCACTGGCAAAGAAACAGCAGCGATTTGACGATCGCCTTCAGAACCACTTTGACACAGTTGCTTCGGCTAACGGACAGCCACTGAATGACAAGCGCAATGGACAAGCAACGCTGAACAAGTGGGATAAGCAAAGTGACGCTTTGCGAGCGTTACAGGACAGCATTCAGCGCACTAAGGACGCAATTGAACGAGAAGAAACAAAGATTGCGATCGTAAGTCTGGTTGAGTTACCTGCATATCTTCAGCAGGCGATTGATGGTGGCCTGATTACTCAATGGCGCAAGCATCCGCGGTTCTTCTTCGTCGTAGGCGTTAGCGGCGCCCGAATCGTTCTCGATGAAGAAACAGGAATTATCGGGTATCGCTATCTGAACAAAGTCTCGAAAGAGGAATACCCCACTTTCAGGGATGTGTTTAACCTGCTTAATAAGCAATGTCGTGAATCACAGCTGGTTGCCTAGGCGGCCTTTTTTTTAAGCCACCTGTTTACTAAACAGCGTGGGAGAAGAAGCATCATCGAGTGGGATGCCTTTCTACTTGCGCCGGCACCGCTCCGAGCACTTACGCACTTCATCCCAGCACTTCTCCCACTTTTTACGCCATGTGAAAGGCCGTCCACACACGGTGCAGATTTTGGTTGGGAGTTCACTTTTCTTCATAACGCACCTCATCTGGAAAGTGATGCAGAGGGATTATTTTAGATGAATTTAGAGCGGTCGCAACGAGGCGGCCGGTAACCACTGACAGGAGAGATGATGACAAAGGTCTACATCACCAAATATGCGCTGACCTATGGAGTATTTGCCGTTGAAGGAAGTTTGTTCGCTGATGACACCGCAGTGAGCTACAAGCGCGCAGAGGGTTATTTCGTAGAGCATGCGCATGGCAAAGATTTTCAATTGACAGAAGAGGATGCACTGGCTCGTGCAGAAGAAATGCGCATCGCAAAGTTAAAGTCACTGGATAAGCAGATTAAGAAAGTCAGCGCAATTAAGTTCCAAATCAAAGAGTGACACCGCAGAGCTGATTGCTTAGTCAGCTCAACGGTGCATTCCGCACCAACGCTTAAGAGTCGAGCCCTTGAGCAACAAATAGAACGTTAGACACCTTCGCCCTCGCAATGAGGGCTTTTTTATGCCCGCAGGAGAGGAACATGAGTGAAACAACGGAATTAGTTGTAATCGATAAAGCCGATGCAGTGTCAGTTTTCACCGATAAATCTCGCATTGAGAAGATTTTAGAGCGCATCGAAACAGAGGTGCGCAGCTTTGTACCAGACCTAAGCACTGGCGTTAGCCGCAAAGCTATCGCTTCAATGGCAAACAAGGTCGCCCGTTCAAAAACCTATATCGACGGTGTCGGCAAGGATGCTGTAGCGGAACTGAAAGAGCTGCCACGACAAATCGATGAACAGCGCCGCATTGTGCGAGAGCGCCTCGACGCGCTGAAAGATGAAGTCCGTCTTCCGCTAACGCAGTGGGAGGCGCAACAGGAGCGCGTCAAGGCTGAAGAAGAAGCGCGTATCGCTGCTGAAAAGCTAGCGGCACAAATCGAAGCCGACCACGAAATCGCCCTACTTCTGAATGAAAAGATCGACCGTGACGCAGCTGAAGCCAAAGCCGAAGCAGAGCGCCAGCTCATTGCTCACGAAGAAGAGATTAAGCGTCAGGCTGTCGAGCAGGCACGCATTGAGGCTGAGCAGAAAGCCCAGCAGGAACGCGAAGCAGCAACACGGCGCGAGGCTGATTTGAAGGCGGCGAAGGAAAAGGCCGAGGCCGACGCAAAAGCCGCACAGGAGCGTGCAGAGCGTGAAGCCAAAGAAGCGCAGGAGCGCACCGCAAGACTGGCGCAGGAAGCGCGTGAGCAGGCTGAGCGTGAGAAACAAGCGGCAATCGCCGAAGAGCAGCGTAAAGCCAAAGCAGCGGAAGATGCCCGTATGGCTGAAGAGAAACGCATCGCCGACGAAGCAGCAGCGCGTGCCGCCAATGAAGCGCACAGAAAGACGATCGGAACTGCGGTCGTTAACGCCCTGATGGGCCACGCCGGACTGACTCGCGTGCAGGCTATCGACGTTCTGATGCAAATCAAAGACGGCAACATCCCGCATACCAGCATCACCTACTAATCACCATTTAACCAACACCAAGGAAACCCACGATGAACTATGCCATCGCGGGCGGCGCCATCGTGGGCGCTGCTCAGTTTAATGAATCACAACTTGACCGTTTAGTGCGCCGCCTCCGTTCTGGCCTGCGCTCACTTTTGGACACTCTGAATCAGCGAGGCGAACCATGAGAACACGTCATTTCAGAAAGGCTCAGGAGCTTTCGCGCGAAGCCGTTCTGTATAGCAGCCCTGCCAAGTGGGCGGTAGCAATGAATCTTTTGCGGAGAGCTATCAAATGAAATTCCCTCAGTCACGCATCGCGCTTATCTCATGGCACCGCCATTACCTTTTGCTGGCTAAAGAGAGCCGCAGCACTGGCGACCGTGAATCAGCAGCGCACTTACAGATGATGGCAGCCACAACGCGCCGTCACATTGTCACCCTTCATACTAAGGCAGCGGCATGAGCGACGACGACGCAGCGTTTATTGAATTCATGCAGTGTGCGCTGGGCGACCTGTCTGACCCTATGACATACGAGCAAGCCGCAAAGGATGCGATTGCCGATCACCGCACGGAACGCCAGTTTGAAATGATGGGAGGCATGAATGAGCGTCTATAAGGCGATTAGCGCTGTAGCCAAGGAAATGGCCGAGCAAGGCATAAGCAAGGACCGCGAGAACCGACAACAAGGTTTCAATTTCCGTGGCATTGACCAGGTTTATAACGCTCTGGCACCTATGCTGGCAAAGCATGGGCTTGTCATTCTTCCTCGCATTACGGAGCGAACAGTAACTGAGCGGGTGACTGCAAAAGGCGGCGTGCTGTTCTATGTGGTCGTCAAGGCAGAGTTTGATTTTGTCGCCACCGAGGACGGCAGTAAGCACACGGTCGTGACCTATGGTGAGGCTATGGATAGTGGCGACAAGGCTACCAATAAAGCAATGTCGATCGCCTACAAATACGCTGCATTTCAGACCTTCTGCATCCCAACCGAACAGACAGCAATCGATGCTGATGCAGAGATTCATCACCCTTCCCCGCGTCATCCCGATGAAATTTTGGCTGACTTCACCGCGCAAGCTGCTGAGTGCCATAGCCTTGAGGATTTGAAGGGTATCTACAAGCCAGCGTGGAACGCGTTGGCATCATCGGCTGAGCATCAGCAGAAGTGCGTTGAAGTATTCCAGTTACGTGGCAAAGAGCTAAACAAGGCGGCATAAATGAGCAGCAGAGGCGTCAACAAAGTAATTTTAGTGGGGAATCTTGGGCAAGACCCCGAAATTCGGTACATGCCAAACGGTGGTGCGGTAGCCAATATTACCCTGGCGACATCGGAGAGCTGGCGCGATAAAACAACGGGTGAGCAGAAAGAAATTACCGAATGGCATCGCGTAATTCTGTTTGGAAAGCTGGCGGAAGTTGCTGGGGAGTACCTGCGCAAGGGATCGCAGATTTACATTGAAGGGAAACTTCGCACCCGCAAATGGCAGGATCAATCAGGCCAGGACAAATACACAACTGAAGTGATCGTAAACGTCGGCGGTGTAATGCAGATGTTGGGCGGCAAGCAGGAAGGTGGAGCGGGAAACCGACCACAGCAGCAATCGTCGCAGCAGCGCCAACCTGGGCCATCTACTCAACCGGCGAATAACGAACCGCCAATGGACTTTGACGACGACATTCCCTTCTGATTTAACCCACCAATAAGGCCTCCATCATGAACCATTCACCGGTAAAACCGGCGCATTTGTCACGCCTGGATACCGCTGACGAAGAGATAAAGCGTCGCAAGCAGGAAGTGCTGGATGGCGTGATGGCGGCCTTGCAGGCGCAGACTGTCGGTGCTGACCATCCTCGCCTGTTAACGCCTGAGCGAAAGGAATCGCTCTACATCAAAGAGATTGAGCGGCGTGAACATTACGAGATGTCGAAGCACCCACCGCTGCCACAAATCATCGTGACGAAGAAAGTCGACGATTACGAATGGCGCGACTTTACGAACACTATTCGAGGGCGTTTCGGCGCTCAGCTACAGGAGTGAGCATGGCTGTTATTTGCGATT
>Ga0308163_10002970_pt1 | contig 14694 bp, 12 predicted proteins | sample PhyTR1_FD_201037 | JGI IMG/M metagenome (GOLD analysis project Ga0308163, IMG submission 201037) | Phyllosphere microbial communities from UC Gill Tract Community Farm, Albany, California, United States - DLSLT.R1 | ecosystem: Host-associated > Plants > Phyllosphere > Unclassified | place: USA...
CGACCGCATTTTTGATAAGATTGCCAAAGGCCTGGGCCAGCATGCGGGCGTCAAACGAGCCCTCGAGCGGGGTATCGCCGACATCACGAATAAACTCGCATTCGCTATGGCCGATTTCGCGCAGGAAGATCGCGTCTTTCAGAATGTCGCGCAGATCCGCAGGCTGTTTGGTGGGCTTCGGCATACGCGCAAAGGACGAAAACTCGTCGACCATCCGGCCGATGTCCTCGACCTGGCGCACGATCGTATCGGTACACTGGTCGAAGACCGCCCGATCTTCCGGCACGATCTGCTTGCCATAACGGCGCTTCAACCGCTCTGCTGATAGCTGAATCGGGGTCAGCGGGTTCTTGATCTCATGGGCGATGCGGCGCGCCACGTCGGCCCAGGCAGTCGAGCGCTGGGCAATAACGAGGTCGGTGATGTCGTCGAGTGTAATGACATAGGATTCGGTTGCGTTGCGGGTTTCCTCGCGGGTCACCTGCACCGACAGCGTCCGCTCCTTGCCGCTGCGCACGAGGTTGATCTGCTTGCGGAAATCACCTCTATGGCGCAACGCGGCTTCGGCAAACACCGTATTGATTTCCGGCGCTACGGATTCCAGCGTCTCGCCCAGCAACCCCTCGGCGCTGCGGGCCAGGAACAGCTCCGCCGACGGATTGACGATCGTGATGTGACCATCGTCCTCGACGCCGATGACCGCAGCGGTCACACCGGAGAGCACGGCCTCAATGAAGCGACGCCGGTCGTCAACTTCGTCTTTCGCTTCGAGAATTTCGTCGCGCTGGGTGCGGATCTGCGAAATCATCTTGTTGAAGGTGCGCGACAGACTGCCGACATCGCCATCGGCGACGCGGACCGGCACAACCACGTTCATATTGCCCGACGCGACGTTGTCGGCCGCGCCGATCAGGAGGCGGATCGGCCGCACGATCCGGTCGGCCACCGCAATCGCCGTCCAGATGGCAGCAAGCAGCACGATCAGCGCAAAACCGAGATAAAGCACGGCGAAGGCGATCTGCAGCGTCGTACGACCAGCCTCCATCGACTTATATTCTGCCGTATTGTCCTCCATCTCCCGCATGGCCCGCATGACCTTCGGATCGACGGCACGCACCGTGTATAGAAAAGCGCCGCTGAGGGAATCCATCTTGACGATGCCGCCCACCAGATTGGTGACGCCAGGCGGGATCAGCGTAGGCTGGCCAGCGGCAGCCTTGTCCAGCGCGTCCTGGGGAATGGCCGGTAATGGCTTGTCGGTCGGGATATCCGCCTGAAGGATCGGCGTACCATCCTTGCGCACCAGAAACGCGCCCAGCAGGCCCCGCCCCTTTGCCTGGCGGCTCATCAATTCGATGAAACCCGTGCGATCGAGAAAGAATAGCGCCCGGTTGCGCTCGAGATCCGTCGCCATGGAAATGGTCTGGCCCTGCAAATAGCTGGCATTTTCCAGCATATAGGCCTGAGCGACATTCAGCGACGAATTGATGATGCCTTGGGTGCGGATCGAGAACCAGCGATCAAGACCGACATTGAGCGTGATACTGGCGAAGATCGCCACCAGGATGGCCGGAGTAATCGCCACGATGGAAAACAGCACGACGATGCGCACATGCAATCTGGCCGCCGCCCTGCCCCGTCGCCGCGCCTTGACCAAGCGGCTGACTTCGCGGCCGATCAGGAACAGCAAACCGACGACGAAGAGCGCGTTGATGACGGCAGAACCGATCAGGACATTCGAGGTCGGCGCAATCGGGGTGAGACCGAGCAGGACCGGCAGCGTAAACATCGCGCAAGCAAGCGCGCCGCCGGCCAGGATGAGCCCAGGCAAGGCAAAGGAAGACTGCCGCTCCTGCTGGAGCGTCAACGCTGCCTCTTCTTCGGTCTGCACGGCAGGCCTGCCAGTCCTCATTTCGTCCCGTCTCCGCATAGGGAATATTGCTACACCGGCCTCATCTCGGCGGTGGCGCCAGCGCAAAAACGCCGCAAACGCCTAACCGTCTGATGTCTCGAGCCTTGGTATCAGTCTCCCCACCGTTGCCATTGAGCAACGCATTGTGGCGAAATTGCAACGCGCATTGCCTAAATGTCAAGCGCCGCGGGAACTGCGATAGACGGAAACGCCGAGCTCGCGGATTTTCTTGCGCAGCGTATTGCGGTTGAGGCCGAGCAGATCGGCGGCCTTGATCTGATTACCACGGGTTGCGGTGAGAGCCGCAAGGATCAACGGATACTCCATTTCCGTCAAAACCCGGTCGTAAAGGCCCGGAGGCGGCAAATTATCGCCGAAAGAGGCGAAATAGGTGCGCATATTCTCTTCCACCGCCTGGGCAATGGTCATGTGACCACCGCCCGAGCCTGCCTTGGCGATCGGGCTGTCGGTGATGTCGGAGCGCAGTTCCTGCTCGATGATTTCGCGGGTAATAACATCCTGTGGATAAAGCGCCATCAGCCGGCGCACCAGGTTCTCCAGCTCACGAACATTACCCGGCCAGGCATAGGACTTCATCACATCGAGCGCATCCTGCTCGAATCGCTTGGCGTCCAGACCTTCCTTTTCACCCTGCTGGATGAAGTGGCGCACGAGATCGGCGATGTCCTCGGCCCGGTCGCGCAGCGGCGGCAGGCGCAGCGGCACCACGTTCAGACGATAATAGAGGTCTTCGCGGAAGAGGCCCTGATTGATCGATTGTTTAAGGTCCTTGTTGGTGGCGGCGACGATGCGGACATCGGTGCGGATCGGGGTGCGTCCGCCGACCGTGGTATATTCGCCCTGCTGCAGCACGCGCAAAAGGCGGGTCTGGGCATCCATCGGCATATCGCCGATTTCGTCGAGGAATAGCGTGCCGCCCTCGGCCTGCTCGAAGCGGCCAGTCGAACGGTTCTGGGCGCCAGTAAAGGCACCCTTTTCATGGCCGAACAGTTCCGATTCGATCAGGTCGCGCGGGATGGCCGCCATATTGATCGCAACGAAAGGCCCGTTGCGGCGCTTGCCATAGTCATGCAGCGCCTTGGCCACCAATTCCTTGCCCGTACCGGATTCGCCTGTAATCATCAGCGTCAGGTCGGTCTGCATCAGCCGGGCGAGTACGCGGTAAATTTCCTGCATGGCGGCGGAGCGGCCGACCAGCGGCATTCCGTCCTGCATGTCGTCGCCCAAACGCGCAGGCTTCTTCTTCGGCTCGGCCAGCGCGCGGCCGATGATGGCGATCAGTTCCGTCAGGTCGAAGGGCTTGGGCAGGTAGTCGTAAGCGCCCTTTTCTGAGGCACGAATGGCGGTCATGAAGGTGTTTTGGGCGCTCATGACCAGCACCGGCAGGTCCGGCCGTGCCTTCTTGATGCGCGGCAAGAGATCGAAAGCGTTTTCATCGGGCATGACGACATCCGTCACGACCAGATCGCCCTCGCCAGCTGAAATCCAGCGCCAAAGGGTGGCGGCGTTGGATGTGATGCGCACGTCGTAACCGGCGCGGCTCAGCGCCTGGTTGAGCACTGTGCGGATTGCGGCATCGTCATCGGCAACAAGGATAGTGGCTGTCATCTTATTCTTCCCACGGATTTCGCAACGGGCGCGTCTTCATCTACCGTTTCCTTGGAGACCGGCATCAACACACGGAATATCGTCCGGTTGCCCTGGCTATCGCACTCGACGATGCCGCCATGGCCGCCGATAATCTTGGCGACCAACGCCAGCCCCAGGCCGGAGCCGTTCGTCTTCGTCGTGATGAACGGATCGAACAGATGCGGTAAAAGATCCGACGGCACACCCGGACCATTGTCGGCTACGCAAAATTCCAGCGGCAACGAGATCTTTTCGCGGGAGCCAGCCACCGACAGGCGGATGCCCGGCCGATAGGCGGTCGTCAGCTGGATCTCGCCGTCAGACTTGTCGCCCACCGCCTCAGCGGCATTCTTGATCAGGTTCAGGAAGACCTGCACAAGCTGATCGCGGTTGGCAAAGACCGGCGGCAGCGACGGATCATAGCTCTCTGTGATCTTCAGATGCCGCGCAAAGCCCGCCTGGGCAATCGCCTTCACATGGTCGAGAACCGAGTGGATGTTGATCGAGGTGCGATCCACCGGCCGCTCATCGGAAAAGATTTCCATGCGATCGACAAGCGAGACAATGCGGTCGGTCTCGTCGCAGATCAGCCGGGTCAGGTTGCGATCCTCGGGCGGCACGGAGCTTTCCAGCAATTGCGCCGCGCCACGAATACCTGACAGCGGGTTCTTGATCTCGTGGGCAAGCATGGAGGCAAGCCCCGTAACCGAACGGGCGGCGGCGCGGTGGGTAAGCTGGCGGTCGATTTTGTCGGCCATCGAGCGTTCCTGGAACACGATGACGACGGCGCCGGTTTCGACTGTTACAGGCGCGACGTAGAGGTCCACCAGCTTGTCCTGGCCGAGCCGGGGCGAACTGAGGTCCACACGATATTCATTGACCGGCGCACGCCGCTCCCGCACCTGGTCGATCAGCTCCAGCAACGGGCTGCCGAAGGGAATGAACGTGGAAATCTTGTGGCGGGCAAGATGGCTAGCGCTGGCGCCGAAGAACGCTTCCGCCTCCCAATTGGCAAAGACGATATGCCCCTCCGCGTTGACCATCACGACCGGATTTTGGATAGCATTGAGCACGGCCATGGCGAGCATATTGCCGTCGCCCGGCTGGACTGGATCGCTCATGCAGCCTCCTCAAGCGGCGTCGTGACTGTGCGGGCCAACGCCTCATAGAAGCGTTCAGCCACCTGGTCTGGGTCTTTCGATGTCATCAGCGCTGTCTTTTCTTCCGGATCGAGCTGCACGGCATGTCGATCCAGGTACCAGCCGAGATGCTTGCGCGCATGGCGCACGCCGACATGGGCTCCATAGTGATCGAGCATGGCGCGGTAATGGGCAACGGCAATCGCCGGGATCTCCCCGCGGGCCGGTGGCGCATGACCAGCCAGCACGCCGGCATGCCACGGGCGACCCTGGCAGCCGCGCCCGACCATGACGGCATCGGCCCCGGAGCGGCGCAGGATCTCCTGCGCATCGGCAAGCGTCTCAACATCGCCATTGGCAATCAGAGGAATGGAGATTGCCTCGCGCACGGCGGCAATCGCGTCCCAATCGGCGCGGCCTTCGTAAAACTGCATGCGGGTGCGGCCATGCACGGTGATTGCCTGCACTCCGAGCGCTTCGGCTCTGCGCGACAGTTCCGGCGCATTGATCGACTGCGCGTCCCAACCGAGCCGCATCTTGACGGTCACGGGAACCGATACGGCCTTCACCGTCGCCTCGATCAGGGCCAGCGCCGTCTCCGGCTCACGCATCAAGGCGGAACCGGCATAGCCGCCGATAACCTTCTTGGCCGGACAGCCCATATTGATGTCGATGATATCTGCGCCATTGGCCTCGGCGATCTTTGCCGCCTCGGCCAGCCAGTGTGGATCGCGGCCGGCAAGCTGCACCATGTGCGGCGTCAACCCGGCGCCTTTCAGACGCGACCAGCTTTCGGCTGCATTGAAGACGAGCTCGCGGCTTGCCACCATTTCCGTCACAACTAGACCGGCGCCGTGGCGGAAGGCCAATTGCCGAAACGGCAGATCCGTGACGCCGGACATGGGCGCCAGCACCACGCGATTGCGAATGGCAACCGAGGCGATTTGAAACCCTGTCTGGAGATCCGGTTGCGGCAATGTCTATCTTTCGGGCAAGATACTAATGTGCCCGATTTTTAGACATAAAAAAACGCATTGCCAAGCTCTTTCCGGGAGATACAGACAATTTTTCGGGCAAATGCTGGAAAACTTTCGACCGCGCCGATAGACAGGGGAAAACGGTCGGGGCAGCGAGATACTATGGTGCATACTAAAGCGCAGGCGGCAAGGTCAACTGCTGTCATTTTGGTCGCTGCCGGACGCGGCGAACGGGCCGGAGCCTCCAGCGAAGGACCAAAGCAATATCGTCGGATTGGGGGCAGGCCCGTGCTCGTCCACAGCCTGCTCGGCTTTGCCGATATTCTGCCGCGAGCTGCTGTCGTCCTGGTTATCCATCCAGACGACGGGGCGCTGCTTGCCGAGGCGCTTGCCGGCTATCCCGAGCTTGCCGCATCATTGATCGTCACCCATGGCGGCAAGACGCGGCAGCAATCGGTGCTGGCGGGGTTGAAGGCACTGGAGGGCCACGCGCCCGAACATGTGCTGATCCATGACGCCGTGCGACCATTCTTCGACCAGACGATGATCGACCGAATCGTGTTAAAGCTGGCGAGCGGTGCAGAAGCCGTGCTGCCGGCGGTGGCCGTGACGGACACGCTGAAGCGCGGCAATGATCGCGGCGAGGTCAGCGATACGGTTTCGCGCGCCGGACTTTACGCGGCCCAGACGCCGCAGAGCTTTTCCTATGCCAAAATCCATGCAGCCCATCAGGCCGCAGCCGATGCAGGCCGTGACGATTTTACCGACGACGCGGCGATCGCCGAATGGGCGGGACTGACCGTGCATCTGGTCGATGGCTCACCTGACAATGTCAAACTCACCGTGAAACGAGATCTCGAAATGGCCGATGCCCGCCTCTCCAACAACGATCTTCCTGACGTGCGCACCGGCAATGGCTATGACGTGCACCAGCTTGTGCCGGGCGACGGGGTGACGCTGTGCGGCATCTTCATCACCCATGACCAGACGCTCAGCGGCCATTCCGATGCCGATGTGGCCCTGCATGCGCTGACCGATGCGCTGCTCGCCACCTGCGGCGCCGGCGATATCGGCGATCATTTCCCGCCCTCGGACCCGCAATGGCGGGGTGCTGCCTCCCGGATCTTTCTCGAACACGCCGCAAGGATCGTGCGCGACGCCGGCGGCACGATCATGAATGCCGATGTCTCGCTGATTGCCGAAGCCCCGAAGATCGGACCGCATCGGCAGGCCATGCGCGAAAAGCTTTCTGAAATCCTCGGCATTTCGCTCGACCGCTGCTCGGTCAAGGCAACCACCAATGAACAGATTGGGTTTGTTGGCCGTCGCGAGGGCATTGCGGCGATAGCGACGGCAACCGTTGTCTACCGGGCACCTCAGCAATGAGCCCGTTTCCGAGCGATCTCCTTAAGACGGCCCAGACGCTGATTGCGGATTTCGCGACGCGCGGCCTGACGGTCGCTACCGCCGAATCCTGCACCGGCGGACTGATCGCCGGCCTGCTGACGGAAGTCGCGGGCTCCTCCGCCGTAGTCGATCGCGGCTTTGTCACCTATTCCAATCAGGCAAAATCGGACATGCTCGGCGTGCCGGTGCTGACATTGCAGACCTATGGCGCCGTCTCGCGCGAAACTGCACTCGCCATGGCCCACGGTGCGCTTTATCGCTCAGGCGCTTCCAGCTCGGTTGCCGTCACGGGCATTGCAGGACCGGGCGGTGGTTCAGTGGAAAAGCCGGTTGGGTTGGTGCACATCGCAGCCATGGCGCGAACAGGGAAAATTGCGCATCTGGAGATGCGCTACGGCGACCTTGGCCGCGACACTATTCGTCTGGAAACGGTCCGGACGGCGCTTGGACTGTTGGTAGAGGCAGGAGACCCCTCGACGTAACCGGCGACTGCCCTATCTCCGCTTTAAAGGCCCGCTGTCAACGGGCAAGGGATTTTTTATAGTCTTTTTGAAACGGGGTATTCGGATGAAATGCTGGAGGATTTTCAAGCACGCCTGGAGGCTGAGCGTTGATAACAGATCGACAGCCCTGAAAATTGTCGCGCCGTTTTTTGCAGTGACCATGCTGCTCCAAGTCGTCATGACCATCTATGTCGAGATGGAAATCGCCAATGCCACTATTTTGAAAGTCATGCTCCTCGCGACCGCACTTTTCGGCTTCTTGGCCTCCTTATGGATCGCAGTGGCCTGGCATCGTTTCATTCTGATCGACGAATACCCCAAGACGATCCCGGCGTTTCACGGCGCCAGAATATTTTCCTATTTCATATCGGGACTTCTGATTGGCCTCATGGCTTTCTTGGTCATCATTCCACTCTTCGTCGCCACCGGCATATTACAGAACGCGAATTTCTTTCCCTGGTTTTCCTTCCCGATCTGGTGTGCCGCAGTTGTCGGCCTGACGATCATAACGATGCGGCTGATGACGCTGCTGCCTGCCGCTGCCCTCGGAAAACCTTTGACAGTTCGGGACACCTGGCAGGTTACCAAGGGTCAAAATGGAACTTTCTTTGGTCTTGCGGTGCTCCTGTTTCTGTTCGCCTTGCCGTTTCGAATCGTCTCGCTTCTCTTGAACGAAAGCCCTCTTTTGGTCGGTACGATTTGGGAAACATTTTCCAACATCGTGCTGCTGATCGTAACCCTGTCGGTCCTCACCACACTCTACGGCCACTATGTCGAAAAGCGGCCCTTGGTGGGCGAGGATCAGGCCGTGCCGTAAATCTTGTTGGCCCGGGTCTCGAAGGCCTCTGAAAACATCCTGAAGGCGCGATCGAACATCGAACCCATCAGGGCGCCGAGGATCATGCTCTTGAACTCGTAATCGATATAGAAATTGACGGCGCAGGTGCCGTCGCCGAGGTCTTCGAAACGCCAGCGATTGTCGAGATATTTGAACGGGCCTTCCAGATATTTCACATCGATGGCCCGCTCCTCCGGCTTCAGCAGAACCTGCGACACGAACGTCTCGCGGATCGCCTTGTAGCCGACGGTCATGTTGGCGATGAGCAAGGTCTTGCCGTCGCGCTCCTTGAGTGACTGCACGGCAAGCTCCTCGCAGAGCGGCACAAATTCAGGATAACGCTCAACATCGGCGACGAGCTCATACATGCGATCGGCGGAGTGCTGGACGACACGGCGGGTTTCAAACTTCGGCATGAACCGGACTTAATCGCGCCGAGAGACAAGATCAAGAAGTGAGGCGGCCAGCCGCTCGATTTTACCGCAAATTTCCGGGACGGAAGGCCGGAGTTGGATGCTTTTGTCTCTATAGATTTCGCAAAACAAACGAAATTCCCGGTTGGTGGCGACAGATCTGGCGACCTGATACCATTTTACACAGACGGCGACTTATTCTTCTTTTCAAATTCAATAATTTAAGCAAGGACTTGTATCATGGCCGCCCCCTCGCCCAGCAACTCCAATAGCCTCTCCACATCCCGGACAACACCGCTGCGAAGGATCATGCTAGCCAGTGTGATCGGCACGACAATTGAATGGTATGACCTGTTCATTTTCGCCACCGCCTCGGCGCTGGTCTTCAATAAGGTGTTTTTTCCAAGCGTCGATCCGTTGATCGGCACGCTGCTGGCCTTTAGCACGTTTGCTTCGGCCTATGTGTCGCGAATGGTGGGGGCTGCCCTGTTTGGTCATTTCGGCGATCGGCTAGGCCGCAAGTCGACGCTGATGCTATCACTCGGGCTCATGGGGCTTGCCACCTTCGCCATCGGCCTTCTGCCTGGCTATGACACACTCGGCGTCTGGGCGCCGATCCTGCTGGTGGTGCTGCGGTTGCTGCAGGGGCTGGCGCTGGGCGGCGAATGGGGCGGCGCGGTGTTGCTGGCAGTGGAGCATGCACCCGCCGACAAGCGCGGCCTCTATGGATCCTGGGTGCAGATCGGCGTTCCCGCTGGCACCTTCCTTGCCAACTCCGCCTTTCTGCTGCTGTCGACCTTGCTGTCGGAACAGAGTTTTCTGGCGTGGGGTTGGCGACTGGCCTTTCTCGTCAGCATCGTGCTTGTCGCGCTCGGGCTCTATATGCGACTGACAATGACCGAGACCCCTACATTTGCCCGCCACCGTCAGCAGGTGAAAGACAAGAAAATACCGCTTGCCAATCTTTTGAGCCGCCATTGGGCGACCGTGCTGCTCGGTGGCTTTGCCACACTGTCGATCGGTTCGTCCTTTAATCTTATCGCCGTCTTTGGGCTGTCCTATGGCACGCAGACGCTACATCTTCCCAAGCAGGAGGTGCTGGCGATGATCTTGATTGCCTGCGCCGTGTGCGTGGTGCTGCTGCCGCTGTTCGGCACGCTATCCGACCAGATCGGGCGCCTGCCGGTCATCCTTGCCGGCATAATCGCGGAAATCCTGTTCGCTTTCCCGATGTTCTGGCTTATGGACCATGGTGGCTTGCTTGGCGTGCTGTTTGGCTTCCTGCTGATGATGACTGCATTCGCCGCCAATTTCGGGCCAATCGCCACCTTTCTCGCCGAATTGTTCGAAACCGGGATGCGCTATACCGGCCTGTCGATCTGCTACATGCTGGCCGGCGTCCTGGGCAGCGCCCTCACCCCCGTCATCACGGCATGGCTGGTCGCGACATCAGGCAGCGCCGCTTCCGTTGCCTGGTATATCATGGGCGCGTCTACCATTTCGGCGGTGACCCTGCTTATTCTCTCGAGACGTCCACAGCCGAGGAACGCCTTCGCCGCATAACTGATGGCTAATCAGCAACGCCGACGAGGTCGAGTAGCTTGCCGACCTCGCGGCGGGATTTCAGCACCAGCACCGGCACCGGCACCTGTGAGCCGTACCGCTCGAAATTGCGGATGAAAATTGGCACGGAGTCTTTCTCGAAGTTCCAGATGTACTCGAGGAAGGCCCTATCCGGCAGTGGTTCCGGGCAGCCCTCGGCCATCGCCACCCGGACTTTACCGTAGTTGCGCCAGACACGGCAGGCCACGCCCCAAAGGCAAACACGCCTTGGCATCCTTATCCAGATGACCAGATCGGTTCGCGGCAGGCGCAAATCGAAACTGCCCGGCCCGCTCCCATCCATCACCCAGCGGTCGCGGGCAATAAGGCCTTCGATGATGGCCCGCTGTTCGTCTCTATCACGTGCCGTCCATCCGGGAAGCCAGCGAACGTCACGGTCAATAGATTGATACTCGAGCCTCAGATGCCGGGCCAGTTTCTGTGACAAGGTGGTCTTGCCGCCGCCGGAACAGCCGACAACCATTACCCTGTTGCTCCGCTTGAGAAGATCGACGGCAGCCGGCATTTCCGCATAGTGAACCATGTTGTCACCCTCGCAATTCCACCTTTGCCAGCAGTTGGGCCGTCTGTCGCCTGGACGTCAACACCAGCACCGGCAAATCTTGTCGCGCTGCTGCAAACTGCGCCTGAAATTGCGGTACTTCCTTGGCCTCGAAATTCCAGACATATTTGAGAAACGGCCCGTCGATCTTTTCCGGGCAACCCTCGGCCATTTCGGGCCGCACCTGACCGCGATATTTCAGCCAGCGCGACAGCACGCCGTAAACCGAGACGAAGCGCGGCGGACGCATCCAGATCACCATGTCGGCGCGTGCGAGCCGCACCGGCAGCGATCCCGGACTATTGCCATCAATCACCCAGCGCTCGCCCGCAACAAAGCCCTGCACGCGCTCAAGCGCCTCCGGCCGTGCGCGCAGCTGCCAGCCGGGCAGCCAGAATACATCCCGGTCCATGGAAATATAGGTCATGTCGAGCCGCTTGCAGAGGATTTGCGAGAGCGTGCTCTTGCCGCTGCCGGAACAGCCAACCACGCATATGCGCCGAGCGTTGTTTAAAATCTGCGCCGCGTCCGCGATGCTATCGACATAAAAGCCCATGCCGTCAATCCTCGCAGTCCTCCCCGCTATCGCAGGAGGAATAGATATCCAGATCGAGCGATATCCCACGCTCAACCATCAGAGTCATGACAGCAGGAGAAATTTCCAGTCCCGAATTATACTCGTTGAGAAAAAGACCGCAGAACAGCTCTACCTTGAACCTTGAACCTTGAGGCAAGAGCGAGAAACACGTCGGGCGCTGCCGGTATGCCGGAAAGGAAGCGTGCGATAGCCTCCTCGAAATTGCCGCTGTCGACGTCCTTGGCCCGGACATTCCAAAGGCCAGTTCTGCCGACGACCGGTGTTCCCCTTGGTGTTTTCCAGACCCCGCCCTTGCGATAGGCTAGATGCGGTTCAACGCCGAGGAGCGTCGTGATCTCATGCGGATCAAGATGGTCACCAGAAATCCGGAGCGTTATCTCGAACCGGCTCACGGCGGACAAAGAAGCACCCCTTTGCCGCCGAAGCCCATTACTCCGCAGCCGCCAGCAGCTTCTTCTCGCGGTTGGCCTTCAGGCGTGCGAAATCGTCGCCTGCATGGTGCGAGGAACGGGTGAGCGGGCTGGAGGAAACCATCAGGAAGCCCTTGGTATAGGCAATATCCTCGTAGGACTTGAATTCTTCAGGCGTCACGAAGCGCTCGACCTTGTGGTGCTTGCGGGTCGGCTGCAGATATTGGCCGATGGTGAGGAAGTCCACGTCGGCGGTGCGCAGGTCGTCCATCAACTGCAGCACTTCGTTGCGCTCCTCGCCGAGGCCAACCATGATGCCAGACTTAGTGAACATGGTCGGATCGAGTTCCTTGACCCGCTGCAACAGCCGCACCGAGTGGAAATAGCGGGCGCCGGGGCGCACCGTCAGATAATTGCCGGGCACCGTTTCCATGTTGTGGTTGAAGACGTCGGGCTTGGCAGCAACGACGCGCTCCAAGGCACCCGGCTTCTTCAGGAAGTCAGGCGTAAGGATTTCGATGGTCGTCAACGGCGAGGCTTCGCGAATGGCCCAGATGACCTTCTCGAAATGCTCGGCGCCACCATCGGCCAAATCGTCCCGGTCGACTGAGGTGATGACGACGTGGCTGAGGCCCATCTGCTTGACAGCCTTGGCAACATTGACCGGTTCTTCCAGATCAAGGGCATTCGGCTTGCCGGTCGCGACATTGCAGAAGGCGCAGGCGCGGGTACAGATCTCGCCCATGATCATGAAGGTGGCGTGCTTCTTGTCCCAGCACTCGCCGATATTCGGGCAGCCGGCCTCTTCGCAGACGGTGACCAGCTTGTGGGAGCGGACGAGCTCGCGGGTTTCCTGATAGCCCTTGGAGGTCGGAGCCTTGACCCTGATCCATTCCGGCTTGCGCAGCACTTCCGTATCGGGCTTGTGAGCCTTTTCCGGGTGGCGAATGCGCTTGTCGCCGGCTTCGGTTCTATCGAGGATGGTAACCATCGTGTGTCCTTTGCCGCCGATGGGCGGGCAACTAGATATTTATTTCCGCACCAGCTTGGCGACAAACAGAAGAATGCAGGCGCCGATAAAACTGGTGATCAGATAGCCAACCCAATCGCTGGCGACGAAAATGTCGAAGCGGCGGAAGATGGCATTGGCAATCACCGAGCCGATAATGCCGATGACGATATTCATGAAAATGCCGAAGCGCATATCCATGAGCTTGCCCGCCAGCCATCCGGCAAGCCCACCCACGATAATGGCCGTGAACCAGCCAACATTTTCCATTTCGTCACCCTCGCCTCAAGCATGAAACCCGGCCCTATATAATAGACCGGGTTCCCATGAGCAATGTCAGGCGTTCAGGACTTTACCATAGGCGTCGAGTACGGCTTCCTTCATCATTTCAGACAGCGTCGGATGCGGGAAGATCGTGTGCATCAGCTCTTCTTCCGTCGTCTCCAGGTTCATGGCAACCACGAAGCCCTGGATCAGCTCGGTCACTTCCGCACCGACCATATGCGCGCCGATCAGCTCGCCCGACTTCTTGTCGAAGATGACCTTGACCATGCCCTGGTCTTCGCCAAGCGCGATGGCTTTGCCGTTGGCACCGAAGGAATAGCGGCCGACGCGGATGTCCCGGCCATCGGCCTTGGCCTTGGCTTCGGTAACGCCGACGGAGGCGACCTGCGGATTGCAATAGGTGCAGCCCGGGATCTTTGCCTTGTCCATCGGGTGAACGCCGGGAACGCCAGCGATCTTTTCGATGCAGATCACGCCTTCATGCTCGGCCTTGTGAGCCAGCATCGGCGGGCCAGCGACGTCGCCGATGGCGTAGAGGCCGGGCACATTAGTCTTGCCATAGCCGTCGATGACGATGCAGCCGCGGTCAGTCTCGACGCCGAGCGCTTCCAGGCCGAGATTTTCGATATTGCCGAGCACGCCCACGGCCGAGATCAACCGGTCGGCGGTCAACTGCTGCACCTTGCCATCCTTGGTTTCGACGTGGGCAGTGATGGAATTCGCGCCCTTCTCGACCTTAGAGACCTTGGCATCGGTGATGATCTTCAGCCCGCGTTTTTCAAGCAGCTTGCGCGCCATGGCGGAGATTTCGGCGTCTTCGACAGGCATGATCTGCGACATGACTTCGACCACAGTCACATCGACGCCCATGGAGCGGTAGAAGGAGGCGAATTCGATGCCGATGGCGCCAGAGCCCATCACGACAATGGATTTCGGCATGAAATCCGGCTTCATCGCTTCGAAATAGGTCCAGATCAGCTTGCCATCGGGCTCGATGCCGGGCAATGCGCGCGGGCGCGCGCCGGTCGCGACGATAATATGCTTGGCGGTATAGGTGCCCTCGCCCAGCACGCCCTTCGGAACCGGGTTCTGCGGCTGCACGGCGGGCTTGGAAGTTGGGCCAACCTTGATCTCGTTTGGCTTGGTCAGCTTCGCCTCGCCCCAGATCACGTCGATTTTGTTCTTCTTCATCAGGAAGCCGACACCGCCGTTCAGGCGGGCCGAGACGCCACGCGAGCGGGCAACGACTTCCTTGACGTCGGCGGTCATCTTGCCCTCGAGCGTCAGGCCAAAGCTCTTGGCGTGATTGGCGTGATCGAGAATTTCAGCCGAGCGCAGCAGCGCCTTGGTGGGGATACAGCCCCAGTTCAGGCAGATACCGCCCAGGTG
>Ga0308163_10002971_pt1 | contig 14690 bp, 16 predicted proteins | sample PhyTR1_FD_201037 | JGI IMG/M metagenome (GOLD analysis project Ga0308163, IMG submission 201037) | Phyllosphere microbial communities from UC Gill Tract Community Farm, Albany, California, United States - DLSLT.R1 | ecosystem: Host-associated > Plants > Phyllosphere > Unclassified | place: USA...
ATGCCCTGATTCTTCATCCAGCTGCGGTACATGAAGCCGTTCTTGTCGGCAGTGCCAAACCATTGGGCCGAGCGCAGGGTGGGTTTCTTCTCAGACATGATCGGTTCTCTTATTGTAAGACTATTGTTTGCGAGTCACGGCTAAACATAAGCTCAAAATCGGCAGTTTGGAAGTGTTGTTGGGTAATTAGTATTACTATATAGTCGTTTTCGACGGAGGGATTGGCCCTGGCGGTTTCCGCGAGAGGCGTCCCCCGAGGTTCTATAACAACAACAATCGGAGACCGACCCCATGAGCCAGGAATTGCGGCTTATCCGCCGCATCACGCTGAAACTGATTCCCTTCCTGATCCTGCTGTACCTGATCGCCTATGTGGATCGCTCCGCCGTCGGCTTCGCCAAGCTGCACATGGGCGCGGACATCGGCATCGGTGATGCGGCCTATGGCCTGGGCGCCGGGCTGTTTTTCATTGGCTACTTTCTGCTGGAAATCCCCAGCAACCTGATGCTCGAACGCTTCGGCGCACGGCGCTGGTTCGCACGGATCATGATCACCTGGGGCGCAATCACCATCGGCATGGCGTTCGTCCAGGGCCCGCACAGTTTCTACGTGATGCGCTTTCTGCTCGGCGCGGCGGAGGCGGGGTTCTTTCCCGGTGTTCTGTACTACATCACTCAATGGTTCCCGGTGCGCCATCGCGGCAAGATCCTCGGCCTGTTCATCCTCTCCCAACCGATTGCAATGATGATCACCGGCCCGGTGTCGGGCGGGCTGCTGGGCATGGACGGCATCCTCGGCCTGCACGGCTGGCAGTGGCTGTTCATCGTCATCGGCACCCCGGCGATCCTGCTGACCTGGCCGGTACTGCGCTGGTTGCCGGACGGCCCGCAACAAGTGCAGTGGATGGATCAGGCCGAGAAAGACTGGCTTAGCGGCGAGCTGAAAAAAGACCTGCAGGAATACGGCCAGACCCGTCACGGCAACCCGCTGCACGCGCTCAAGGACAAACGCGTGTTGCTGCTGGCGCTGTTTTATCTGCCGGTGACCCTGAGCATTTATGGCCTCGGCCTGTGGTTGCCAACGCTGATCAAGCAGTTCGGCGGCAGCGATCTGGTGACCGGTTTCGTCTCGTCGGTGCCGTACATCTTCGGCATCGTCGGTTTGCTGATCGTGCCGCGCAGCTCCGACCGCATGAACGATCGCTACGGGCATCTGGCAGTGCTTTATGTGCTGGGCGCGATCGGCCTGTTCCTCAGTGCGTGGCTGTCGTTGCCGGTGGCGCAATTGGCGGCGCTGTGCCTGGTGGCGTTCGCGCTGTTTTCCTGCACGGCAGTGTTCTGGACCTTGCCCGGGCGGTTCTTCGCCGGTGCCAGTGCGGCGGCGGGGATCGCCTTGATCAACTCGGTGGGCAATCTCGGTGGCTACATCGGGCCGTTCGTGATCGGTGCGCTGAAGGAGTACACCGGGAACCTGGGTTCAGGGTTGTATTTCCTCAGCGGGGTGATGGTGTTCGGTTTGATTCTGACCGGTGTGGTTTACCGCGTGCTGGAGCGCAAGCACGTGCTGCCGGCTGACCAATTTGCCGCCAGCGCTCGTGGCGCCACCCGAACCTGAATGGCTGACAGACACCGACCCTTGTAGGAGTGAGCCTGCTCGCGATGAGGCCAACACCTTCAATATTTATGGCGACTGATACACCGCAATCGCGAGCAGGCTCACTCCTACAGGGGGCTGCGGTGTTGCGAATAACACAGGAGAGGACATATGCATCTGGTGCAATTCGAATTGATTAACGGCGAACGCCGCGTCGGCGTGGTCGACAACGGTCTGATCCGCGAAGTGCAGGGTGCCCGCAGCGTGCGTGACCTGGCCCTGGCCGCCATCGAAGCCGGCGGCTCGCTGGAGCAGCAAGTGCAAACCCTCGGCCTCGGCATCAGCCATGACTACGCCGAGCTGCTGAGCACGCGGCGCATCCTGCCGCCGCTGGACCATCCCGATCCTGCGCACCTGTTGGTCAGCGGCACCGGCCTGACGCACCTGGGCAGCGCCTCGGCGCGAGACAAAATGCACCAGCAGGCCGGCGACGAAGCGGCGATGACCGACACCATGCGCATTTTCAAATGGGGCGTGGAGGGCGGCAAACCGGCGGCGGGGCAGGCGGGCGTGCAGCCGGAGTGGTTCTACAAGGGCGACGGCAGCATCGTCGTGCGCCCGGGCGAGGCGTTTGCGTTGCCGCCGTTCGCCGAGGACGCCGGCGAGGAACCGGAAATGGCCGGCCTCTACGTCATCGGCCATGACGGCAAACCGTATCGCCTCGGTTTCGCGGTGGGTAACGAGTTCTCCGACCACGTCATGGAGCGCAAGAATTACCTGTATCTGGCCCACTCGAAATTGCGCAGTTGCAGCTACGGCCCGGAACTGCGCACCGGTGAACTGCCGCAACATCTGGCCGGCAGCAGTCGCATCCTGCGCGACGGCGAAGTGCTGTGGCAGAACGAATTCCTCAGCGGCGAGGCCAACATGTGTCACAGCCTCGCCAACCTCGAATACCACCACTTCAAGTACCGCCAGTTCCTGCGTCCGGGCGATGTACACATTCACTTTTTCGGCACCGCGACCCTGTCGTTCGCCGATGGCATTCGCACGCAACCGGGCGACGTGTTCGAGATCAGCCAGGCCGAATTCGGCGCACCGCTGGTCAACGGCATCGCCCCGGCAGCAGCGGCTTTTCAACCGGACAGCATCGGCACCCTTTAAGGAGCTCCCATGACTCAGATTCTCGGCCACAACTACATCGGCGGTCAGCGCAGTGCAGCAGGCAATGTGAAACTGCACAGCGTCGACGCGACCACGGGTGAAAACCTGCCTTGCGAGTTCATCCAGGCCACGCAGCAGGAAGTCGATGCTGCCGCCCAGGCCGCTGCCGCCGCATACCCGGCGTATCGCAGCCTCAGCGCTGAACGTCGCGCGCAGTTTCTCGACGCGATTGCCGATGAGCTGGATGCACTGGGCGATGATTTCGTTGCCGTGGTCTGCCGCGAAACCGCGCTGCCTGCGGGGCGAATTCAGGGGGAGCGCGGGCGCACCAGCGGGCAGATGCGCCTGTTCGCAAAAGTCCTGCGGCGCGGTGATTTCTACGGCGCGCGGATCGACCTGCCGCTGCCGGATCGCCAGCCACTGCCACGCCCGGATCTGCGTCAATACCGCATCGGCCTCGGCCCGGTTGCGGTGTTCGGTGCGAGCAATTTCCCGTTGGCGTTTTCCACCGCCGGCGGCGATACCGCTGCGGCGCTGGCGGCCGGCTGCCCGGTGGTGTTCAAGGCACACTCGGGGCATATGGCAACCGCGGAACAGGTCGCCGATGCAGTGATTCGCGCCGCCGAGAAAACCGCGATGCCGGCCGGTGTGTTCAACATGATCTACGGCGGGGGCGTCGGCGAATGGCTGGTCAAGCATCCGGCAATTCAAGCGGTGGGCTTCACCGGTTCGCTCAAGGGCGGTCGGGCGTTGTGCGACATGGCAGCGGCGCGGCCGCAACCGATTCCGGTGTTCGCCGAGATGTCGAGCATCAATCCGGTGATCGTCCTGCCGCAGGCGCTGGCCGTGCGTTCGGAATCGATTGCCCGCGAACTGACCGCTTCGGTGGTGCAGGGCTGCGGCCAGTTCTGCACCAATCCCGGACTGGTCATTGGTATTCGTTCGCCACAGTTCAGCGCCTTCATGCAGCAGCTCGCTGGTTTGATCGGCGATCAACCGGCGCAGACCATGCTCAACGCCGGCACCCTCGGCAGCTACGGCAAAGGCTTGCACAAGCTCCTGGCTCATTCTGGCATCGAGCATCTGGCGGGCCAGCCGCAACAGGGCAATCAGGCGCAGCCACAACTGTTCAAAGCGGATGTCAGCCTGTTGATCGGTGGCGATGAAGTGCTGCAGGAAGAAGTGTTCGGCCCGACCACGGTGATCGTCGAAGTGGCGAACAAGGCCGAGCTCAGCGCGGCGTTGCAAGGCCTGCACGGGCAACTGACGGCGACGATTATCGGCGAGCAGGCGGACTTCGAACACTTCCCGCAACTGACGCCGTTGCTGGAGCTGAAGGTCGGACGGATCCTGCTCAATGGCTACCCGACCGGGGTCGAGGTGTGTGATTCGATGGTGCATGGCGGGCCGTATCCGGCGACGTCGGATGCGCGCGGCACGTCGGTGGGTACGCTGGCGATCGATCGGTTCCTGCGTCCGGTGTGCTTCCAGAACTACCCGGACAGTCTGCTGCCGGAACCGCTGAAGAATGGCAATCCGTTGCGCATCCAGCGGCTCGTCGATGGCAAGCCATCACGCGATGCCCTGTAGGCCACACCGCAAATCCCCTGTAGGAGTGAGCCTGCTCGCGATAGCGGTTTCACATTCGACATCTTGGTTGGATGACACACCGCCATCGCGAGCAGGCTCACTCCTACAAGGTCCGGGCACGACAATGAGCTATTATTGGCCCTTTCCCCCCTAGAAAGACTGTTTGCCATGACTGCCCAAACCCTTCTCAACGCCCTCGAACACTGCGGTATGGTCGAAATCGACGGCCTGCACGCCTTCGAATTCGCCCTCGACGAAGACGACAACCTGCACATCGAATGCATCGACGGCCGAGCGGCCAAGCATTGGGAATTCACCCCGGCTCAGGTTGCGGCGGCGACGTTTGATGAAGACCTGCAGAGCTGGTTGATCATTGGTTATGCCAGCGACACCAAAACCACGGGCGAACACCGCCTGGTCTGCCTTGGTGACGTAGTCAGCAGCAGCGATGACGAGGACGAAACCGATGAACATGCGTAAATTCTGGCCGCTGCTGATGGCCGGCAGCGTCGGCGCGATGGGCCTTTCCAGTGCCAGCGCCGAGAACTATCAATTGCTGGTCGGCTCCTACACCGCCGGCACCAGCCAGGGCATCTATCGAATGAATTTCGACAGTGCCACCGGCCAGATCGCCGCCAAACCGCTGCAAGTGGTGAAGAGTGAAAACCCGTCGTGGCTGACCCTGTCCAAGGATTCTCGTCGGCTGTTCGTGGTCAATGAAAACGGTCCCGGCCAGAAAGATCCGGTCGGCCGCGTCAGCAGCTACTCGATCGATCCGAAGACCCACGCCCTGACGCTGATCAATCAGGTGCAGAGCCTGGGCAACGAGCCGACCCATTCGAGCCTGAGCGGCGATGCCAGCCATCTGTTCGTCAGCAACTATTCAGTGGTGGAAGATCCGGGTGGCACCCTCGCGGTGCTGCCGGTCGGCACTGACGGCAAACTCAAGCCGGTGGTGCAGATGAGCGCGCACCCGGCGAGCCGGGTCAATCCCGAGCGTCAGGCGTCCAACCACGTGCATTCGACGGTGTCCTCGCCGGATGGCCGCTACGTGTTCTCCAACGACCTGGGGGCGGACAAGATCTTCATCTACCAGTTCGACCCGAAAGCCAATCCGCACCAGCCGCTGACCCCGGCGAAAACCGCTTCGGTGAGCTTGCCTGCCGGCAGCGGCCCGCGTCATCTGCTGTTCAGTGCTGACGGCAAACATGCCTGGCTGACCACGGAAATGAGCGCGCAAGTCGCGGTGTTCGACTACAACGACGGCGTGCTGACCCAGACGCAACTGGTCGATCTGGCTGCTGGTCAGCCAACCTCGGACAAAGCCGCCGCCGCGCTGCATGCATCGGCCGATGGCAAGTTCCTCTACGTCAGTAACCGTGGCACCGCCAATCAGTTGCTGGTGTTCAGCATTGATCCGGCCACCGGCCAACTCAAAGAGCTGCAAAAACGTTCGGTAGAAGGTGATCACCCGCGCGAGTTCAGCCTCGATCCGAGTGGCAAGTTCCTGCTGATCGCCAACCAGAAGAGCAACGAAATTGTCGTCGTCGAACGCGATGCCAAGACCGGCCTGCTCGGCAAAACCGTGCAAAAACTGCCGATGGACGCGCCCAGCGACCTGAAGTTTCTGCTTGGCAAGTAATCTCTCGCCTCAAGGTCGTAGATACAACAAAACGGGCATCAACTGATGGGTTGATGCCCGTTTTTTTTGCACGTGAAACACCGCAGAGGCTGACTATTAATCGAATAACTTCAAATCAATACCCTCTGTCGCCAGCGCACGTCGCACCGCAGGTCGCTCGATCACTGAGTGCACGAGGCGATGCCAGGCGGGGAACGACTTGTTCATATCCAGATCGATCCACTTACCCCAGATCCAGAAAACCAACAACACCGGGTGGACAACGTTATATCCACTTAATATCGACGGGGCCTTTGCCTCGACAATGTGCTGCTCGATAAACCTGTAGTTGTCCATGACATTGCGCCGGCCCTTTTCGACAATGGCGGGGAATAGATTTTCATCGTCAACAAACCGCTGTGGTCGCCACACCTGACCATAAGAAAGACTGTGCACTGTCCCGGATAACCAGTTCAGCCATTCGAGGCAACGGCCCAATTCCCCAGGCGTGTCGGGAATAAAACGCCCGGTTTTTGCTTGATGCGCCAGATAGGCAAGGATGGCGGGTAACTCCGTCAATACCCCGGTTTCTTCCCCAATCGGACTGTCCAGACAAAGCAGGGCAGGGACTCGTCCCTTCGGATTAATGCTCAGGTACTCGGGAGTTTGGGTACCAATGCCCTTCAGGGCGGAGCGCAATTCAAGTTTGAACGGCTGTGCCATTTCTTCAAGAAGGATATGGGCGGCCAGTGAACAGGCGCCCGGCGAGTAATAAAGAAGGTACATACAGGCCTCGGGTAAACGTCGTTGTTTTAAATGGAAATCCCTATCGCGGCCGAGTCTAGCACTGTTCCAGAGGTGCGGGTAAGGCGCCGGGGTAGTTGTAGCAGGCGTTGAAGGCATGAATAAGCATTTTATGCACCTGTAGTTTTCTACAGTGTACATAAAGTTTAAATAACGACTAAATGGCTGCGCTTTCCGGAGATCCTGGTAATCGCCAGATTTTTGGAGTTAGCGTGATTCGAAGATGAACGACGAAGGAACGTCCAGATGCCATACGTAGTTGGGAAAGAGTGTCTCTCATGCAAATCTACAGTCTGTGTAGATGTCTGTCCTGTCGACGCATTTCGCGATGCCGACTACCAATTGGTCATTTGTCCGGATACCTGCATCGAATGCGGTGTATGTGAGCCTGAGTGTCCTGTCGACGCAATAATCAATCCCGAAGAATATACGGGTGAAAATCACGACGTGATAAACCTGAATTCAGAATTGTCGAAAACGTCGCCGGTGATTTTTAAATCAGTCACTGCACAGTAACTACGGAAAATACTTATAAGGATGTTCACAATGAAGGTGGAAGGGTTGAACCTGCTTGAATGGTTTGTTGCGATGGAACGCAACCCTGATGAATGGAACTTCGTTAACGAAGATTTCGAGATTCGCAGTAACGTTAACCAGTCGGCTCGATTGCTGGCGCACGACGCCTATGTCAATAACAACCAGGCTGCGCTCGCCACGTTGCATGAGTGCCTCGCTATCATTTATCGCAATGAGTTCGAGTGCACCCGTATTGAACAAGTCAATGCGGACCGCCGCCCGATTGTCAGCGACATTCAGTCGGTGCTGGAAGGCGCCATGCTCCAGTATGAAATGCAAGGTCTGTTGAATTCCGACGTTAGCGGTTTTCCGGCCAATGGCAAGGAGTATGTCAAATGGCTGAAAAAACTGGTGTCAAAGAGTCCCTCGAGTGTGCACCCGTTTTACACGCGTTTTCTCAGTGAGGAAGCGACAGCGAAGGACGTTAAGTACTACTTGATTCAAGAGACCAATCTTGATCCAAGGTTCGACGATATTCTGGCGTTTATGCAGATCGGTTTGCCGGTTGGGCAAAAGCTCGAACTGGCGAAGAATTACTTCGATGAAATGGGTAATGGCGTCGAGGCCGACGTACATTCCAGAATGTTTGCACAAACACTGAGAGCAGCGGGTGTAGACGATTCCGATATGTCCAGCGCGATGCTGCTGCAATCGATCGTTTCCGGCAACGTCAGTTCTTGCCTGGCATTGTCTCGTCGGCACTATTTTAAAGCGGTCGGCTATTTCGGTGTGACTGAATATCTGGCGCCACGCCGATTCAAGCATGTGATCAAAGCGTGGGAGCGAAACAACATGCCCGCGCACGGGATTGAGTATCACAAGCTCCATGTCTACATCGACACGGAACATGCCAATGGCTGGTTTAACAATGTTGTTGTGCCGTTAGTGGATCAAGACCCGCGTATCGGTCGTGAAATCGCCATTGGCGCACTTATTCGCATCAACTCTTCCGCGCGCTATCTGGACGAACTGAGTGTTCGTCTGGGCAGCAACACAACGACACCGGCTTAAGGAGTGAGTCGATGCCTATCAATCAGGACGGCTTCAGTATTATCGATCTTGGGGTAATACCCGCCGATGTAATCGACAGTTTTTCACGCTTGGCACTCGATCAATACATGGGCGGTGGCAATCGCTACAGGCGCTTTTCCCAGTACAAGATGATTGCCAGCGATACGGGCTGGAACTTTGAATTACTGGCCCATCGTCCGTACATGACGTTTTCCAAATACAACCCTGTAGCAGGTGGAATCAAGCGGTTTTATGAGCCTATCGAGGTCGACTTCACGCCATTCATCGAGTGTGGGGCGAAGGATATCGACCTGGATGCAACGCAGGAATGGCAAATCAACGTTCATCAATATCGGGTGATCGTTAACTCCGAGTTGAAGGGCGTTACCGTTCCCGAAGGGCGCCATCGCGACGGGCATTCGTTTGTCATGATCGGTGTAGTGACCCGCAAAGATATCAGCGGCGCCGAAATGAGCCTGTATCGCAATGCCAGGGACACCGAACCTTTCTATACCGGCACGCTGCTCGAGGGCCAGGCAGCCTTGCTCGATGACCAGAATATGTTCCATGACGTGACTGAAATTATTCCAGTCAATGAAGAGGGTTATCGCGACATTTTTGTCGTGGCGTTTTCCCCATGGACTGATCGCTGGCATGGCGATGAGTTTGAAAAGAAAGTCATTGAATCCGTACAAGCCTGATTTGCTGGAGATAACGATGCAACAGCCACATGATTTTTCCCGGGATGTTCTGTTTAGTCGCATGGTGGGTCTGGTGTCCGAGGAGGAACTCAATGTTCTTGCCGGAAAGCGAGTCGCGGTGCCAGGCTGTGGAGGCACCGGTTATACCTATGCGGAATGCTTGGTGCGCATGGGCGTTGGCGGCGTAAACATTGCCGACGCTGACACATTTGGCCCGGAAAACATGAACAGACAATTCGGCTGTTCGACGCATACCATCGGCAGAAAGAAATCTGAAGTGTTGTCGGAGCGACTGCTTTCGATTAATCCGCAAGTTTCCGTGCAAGCCATCGATTATCTGGATGAGTTCAACGTCAGCGACTACCTCAGCGGTGTCGACGTTGTGTGCGACACGCTGGACTTCTTTGTGATCAAGCCACGTCAACTGCTTTATAAAGAGGCCCGTCGTCGAAATATTCCTGTGGTACTTTGCTGCCCGGTCGCCTATGGGGTGACAGTGCATGTTTTTCTGCCAAATGGCCCGACGTTCGAAGAGTTCTTCGATATTTCGGATCAGGACAGCGAACTTGAAAGCCTGCAGAAGTTTGGTGGGAAACTCGCGCCGTCAAAACTGTACAAACAATACATCGATTCGCCGAAACTGGATTTCGAGAAGCAGAAAGTATCATCGCTGAGTGCGACCTGTTTGATGGCGACTTCATTCGGCTCGATGCTGGCTCACACGTTGCTCCTGGGGCAAACCTCAAACGTAAAAGCTGTTCCACATAGCTACGAGTTTGATCTCAGAGCATTGATGTTTACCGAAAACAAGAAAAACTGATTCCAGGACGGAAAAGGGGAACGTGGGTGAGCCAGCCTTACAGTATGCAGGAATGGGTGTTTAGAGAAGCTCATGGAAAGTACGACATTGATCTGGGAGACAGTAATGCTCCTTGCATCAAAGCAGGGATCTTCAGTGCCGATATTGAAAATTTGGTATTGGACTATGGAACGGATCGCGGCAGCCACGCCTTGGCGCTGCAGGTCGCGAAGCTCTATGGTGTCGAAGGCTGTAATGTTGGCATCGCTCACGGTGCGCAGGAAGCGCTTTATCTCTTGTATCGCACGTTGCTCAACGTCGGTGATCATGTCATTACATTTTCCCCAGGTTGGCAACAGTCCTGGAAAGTGCCAGAGGAAATAGGGTGTTCGATCAGTGTTCTTGAATATGACGCAAACTTCAAAGTGTCGGCTGCGGCAGTTAAGGGCGCACTGAGGGCGAATACCCGCGTCATCATTCTTAATAATCCCTGCAACCCGACCGGTAAGTCGATCGATGCCGATCAATTAAGGGAAATCGTTGAAGTGGCCAGGGAGCGGAATATATGTGTCATCGCCGATGAAGAATACCTTACCGATATGAAATCGTCGGTGGTCCATTTCGATTTGGATAATGTCATCGCAGTGTCTGGTGTATCGAAAATCTTTGGCGCACCCGGCATCCGGGTAGGGTGGATGTGCGGGCCCAGGAACATCGTGGCCAAGGCTATGGATTACAAGCATTTGACCACCATTTCAAATTCGGTTATCTGCGAAAAAATTGCAGAGCGTATTTTGCTCAATTATGACGGGTTGCTGAGTGATTACCTGCAACTGTGCCACAACGGTTATGAGGTGCTTCAGCAATGGTCTCGGGATTGTTTTCCGATGCTGGAGCTTGTTGCGCCAGAGGGAACACCCTTTTGTTGGGTTCACCTGACTTCCTCGGAAAGCTCGCTGGATTTTTGTCGAAGGGTATTGCACCACACCCGGGTACTGACTATGCCCGCCGAAGTGTTTGGTCAGCGCAATGGAATGCGAATTACGTTTGCCAGGCCCGTGGATGAACTGCGGGATGGACTCGGGCGGATCAAGTCCGAGTTCAAGTATGCCTTGTCTATGTATTGATTGCTCGGAGAGTACCGGTTGTGAAAAAGATATTCATTGATGGCGAATCTGGAACCACAGGGTTACAGATTAGACAGCATCTGAGAGCGCATCCAGAAGTCACGCTGATCAGCATCGACGAGGACGCCAGAAAGAATCTCGATGAGAAGAAGCGTCTGATCGCAGAAGCAGACCTGACCATAATGTGCCTGCCTGACCTGGCCGCCAAAGAACTCGTGTCTGCCGTGCAGTCAATCGATTGCCGCTTGATCGATGCAAGTTCAGCGCACCGTACCGCCGCGCAGTGGGTCTATGGGCTCGCGGAATTATCTGGCACTCAGCGCGAGAACATCAGGCAGGCGCGCAGGGTTACCAACCCTGGTTGCTTTGCCACTGGCGCAATACTGTTATTGAGGCCCTTGATTCGCAGCGGCAAGGTCCGGGCTGATGCGCCGTTGGCCATTAATGCGATATCCGGTTATTCGGGCGGTGGTGCGGCAATGGTCCGGGAGTATGAAAGTGAGGCGCCGCCCTTTGCCCATCACCTCTATGGTCTGAGTTTCAATCATAAACATTTGCCGGAAATGGCTCTGTACTCCGGCCTTGAAAGTCCGACGATTTTTATCCCGGCAGTGGGTAATTTCCATCGTGGCATGCTGGTCTCCATTCCGTTGTTCCTGGCGCCGGGCGTGACCCCTGAACAGCTACGTGAATGCCTTGCGCAATGTTATTCCGACGAACCCTTTGTCAGGGTCGCTTCTGCGCAGGAGTCCAGCGCGGCCAGTCAGACCCGACTGGAGGCGCAGGTGGTAGCCGGTTCCAATACGGTTGATCTGTATGTGTTCGGCAATTCCTCGGGGAATGATCAGTCCCGCGCCTTGTTGGTGGCCCGGTTGGATAATCTTGGCAAGGGTGCGTCAACCGCCGCGGTGCAGAACATGAACATCATGTTGGGTTTTCCCGAGTCTCTGGGTTTGCTCGAATCGACAGGAGCCGTATGAAAATGGACTTTGTAAAGTACTCCGCACAGGGCAATGACTACATTGTCATCGATCCCAACAAGGTGCCGATCAACTTTAATAGCCAATGGGTGCGCAAGATCTGTGATCGCCGTACCGGCATCGGTGCCGATGGCGTGTTATATGGCCCGCATCTGGTTAACGGTAAGCTTGGCCTGGAGGTTTATAACTCGGACGGCTCGGCGTGCGGTAAAAGCGGCAATGGTCTGCGCGTGTTCTCGCGCTATCTTGTCGATAACGATTATGTGCAATCCGACAGTTTCAATATCTGGTTGATTCGTCTGGCGCAAAGTGTTGCCGTGCAACGCTTGCCGGCACACAACCAGTTTCTCGTCAGCCTGGGTTCTTTTTGTCTGGAGAGCAAAAAGGTCCCGGTGATCATGGATAAAAAGAAAACCGTGTTGAACGAGCCTTTGCACATTGCGGGCAAGGATATGTCCATTTCATGTGTCGATATTGGTAATCCGCATTGCGTGGTTTTTGGTCAACCAGCGAACCGGGCTACCGCCGAACTACTGGGGCCACCTATTTCCCAGCACTCCATGTTCCCCAACAAAACCAATGTGCAATTCGTCAACATCGTCGATCCTTCGTGCATTGAGGTCGAAACGTGGGAGCGGGGCTCTGGATACACCCTGGCGTCGGGCAGCAGTGCCTGTGCGGCGGCAGCGGTCTGTCATACGCTGGGATTGGTAGATGCTGATGTGACGGTGGTGATGCCTGGAGGGAGAATGTCAGTGTTCATTGATCCCGACAGCACCTTGAATCTGGTCGGTTCTGTTGCGCATGTTTTTTCCGGCATGTTTTCCTATGACTTCGAGAAGGGCATGCAAAATGTATGAGTCCTCACGCTATACCTGTCGCGCGGCCACGCTGGCAGATCTCCCCACTATCGTTGATATCTACAACTGCGCAATTGAAGCGGGGAACAGCACCTGCGACGTCGAACCGGTCAGTGTTGAAGCCTGGAAACCGTGGTTTTTGAAGCATGCCGGCAGTCGGCGACCTGTCTGGGTCGCGGAAGATATCTCGAATCCGAGTGGTGGCGTCATCGGTTATTTGTCACTTTCCTACTTCATGAATGAGCGTCCGGGATATTTCAGAACCGCTGATCTAGGGCTCTATATTCATCCGCTCCATCAATCAAAAGGTGTTGGGTCTTTCCTGTTGCAGTCAATCATGGAGTCCGCGGCATTGCTGGATATCGAAGTGATTGCCACGACAATTTTTGCGCATAATCAACAAAGTTTGCGGCTGTTCGAAAAGTGGGGATTTACCCGTTGGGGATTCATGCCAGGCGTTGCGCGGGTGCGGGGAAAGGATTTTGATCTGGTGATGGTGGGTAAAAAACTGTACGGCAACGAAGCGGTCGTTGGCGCTGCCTGACAATGTAGCGTGGCAACAGGCGGGGAGTGTCGATACTCCCCGGTTAACGTTAGATGAGACCTAACAGCGCGGCTTTCACGGCCGCCGCTGTTTTATTGGTGGTGTTCAATTTTTGCATGATGTTAACCGTGTGATGCGTAACGGTTCGCTCTGTAACGCCGAGTACTTTTCCGATGACTTCGCCGGTTTTACCATCCGCGACCCACTTGAGGATTTCAACCTCTCTGGGGCTGAGCTTTTCGTTGGACTGGTAGGGTGAACTCAGCGTGATTATTTCGGATAGACAAGCATGAGTCAGTCTGACCAGTTTTGACATTTTTGCCTCCTTGGCTTCCAGTTCCTGCAGGGTAATTGCGTCGGTTGATCGACTGAGAGTGACCACGCCCTTGATCGCGAAGTTGTACCAGGATGATTGCAACCAACCATGATTCAGGTTGAATTTTTTCATTTCAGCGTAAAGCAGTGCGTGGTCTTTGAAGATATCTTCTGACCAGAGTAAGGGCTCGTTGCTTTTGAGTGCCTGTTGCAACGCCGGGTCGGAATCTACAAAGTTATGAGTTTCATAGTGCTCGTTCCAACGGGGGTCATAGTTGTTTTTCGAAAATGATCTTGGAGCGGTGATGGGAAGGGCGTACCTGAAGTAATAGTTAATGTAGTCGAAGCCTAAAAGGCGTGATTTTTTTTTAGTACTTCAAAAGCCGATTCAATGTTCCTGTTTTTTACAGCATCCATTAACTCAAAGTTACAGTCGGGCATTCAAACGTCCTGTCATTCTGGCCAGAAAAAGCGTCGGAATTATACTGATACAATGTAGTCGCGATAAAGTCTTTTAATGTCGTATTTATGAAAGTATTTTCATGGGGTTGAATTTGTGCGCCATATTGGTGCGTTGTCAGGGTTTTTACTGTTCCCCTCTGGTGAGCTCAGGCGTGCGCGGTGTGTTATTAATCCCGTTGATAACAGCTACTGCTACAAAGCATTTCAAGCAAGCAACCCTCGAGCGTTAAGTTTGCTTCACGGCCCAACCGGGCAAAGCAAGCCAACCGAACACGAGGGTTACCGCCATGAACTTCAATCTCTTCTCCGTCATCGCCGCTTCCGCCATTTCCGCCACCGTTGCGCTGCCCGCCAGTGCCAACGTTGAAATCGCCGGCAAAAAATCCCACACCCAGAGCTACACCCAGAAATACCTGCAACAGAGCGCCAACTTCTACGCCGCGCTGGATCACAAAGCCCAACACTGAAATGCCCGCTTCGAACAACTCCCTGTAGGAGCTGCCGAAGGCTCGGGCCGCGATCGGACGATCTTTTGATTTTCAA
>Ga0308163_10002973_pt1 | contig 14683 bp, 11 predicted proteins | sample PhyTR1_FD_201037 | JGI IMG/M metagenome (GOLD analysis project Ga0308163, IMG submission 201037) | Phyllosphere microbial communities from UC Gill Tract Community Farm, Albany, California, United States - DLSLT.R1 | ecosystem: Host-associated > Plants > Phyllosphere > Unclassified | place: USA...
TTCTTGATGGAGGTCTCATTGTCGAGCATGGCGCGCCGAGCCGTATTTTCCAGACCCCGGAACAGGAGCGCACGAAGAAATTTATTGCTTCGTTGAGCGCCGGTTACAGCTACGACATCTAACAGTCTGTTCCATAATCGCCGCTGGCCGTCTGCAAATGGCAATTTCTGTGCTTCCGGTGCTCACGTACATTAAGTACGCTCCGCTCCGGTTCTCGAAATCACCATTTTCGACAGGCCAGCAGCAATTCTTGAACAGACTGTAACACCATACCATTGAATATAGAGGGATAATCCTTCCGGCTCCGGCCGGGAGGGTCTTCTTTTGAGACATTCGATTCAAATGCACTTTCGCTACGGCAACCAAACCTTAACCATGAGGTCGTAAAACGAATCATCAGTACAAAGGATGGTTCGTATGCCCAACACTGCCGCCAAGCTTGAGCCCGTTGCCTCGACGCTGGCCTTCTTCCCGCTGGCAAGCCGCCGCGACCTGGTGCGCAGCGCCGCCGTGACGCTGGATCGGCTGCAGGGCAATGACGCCACCGTCTACTGGCGCGCTACCTGCCGCCAGCTCGGTGCCGAACTCCTCGACCTCGGCTGCCCCGAAGACGTGATGCGCGACGAGATCATGAGCTTCCAGGACGCCGTTCAGATGGAACTGATGTGGCTCAACCGCGACAAGGAAGCCCGTGGCTGACCTTGCTGCGATGGCGGCGGTTTAGGATAACGCCTGCCATGGGTTGATCAGGATGACGCCAGTCTCCTCGAAGTCCGCAGAATTTCTGGTGACGACAGTCATGCCGTGAAGCAGGGCCGTAGCCGCGATAAGTGCATCGCTCTCATTGCGGCGGTCCGGGACGTGAAGCTGGGCACAACGCGTCGCCACCGCATCGTCTATGACGAGAATGCGCCCCTCAAATTCCGGCCGAACGCGATCATCCATCCAAGCCCGCAGACGAGATGCTTGAACCGCATCACGACGCTGAAGGCTCAATATGCCGCGCTCCAGTTCAAGCATCGTGATCGCGGAAATGAACAGCCGGTCGGGGTTCTGGCCACCAATCCAGGCCGTGACATTCCTGTCCGCCTTGCCGTCTCCGGCTTTGCGCAGTTCCGAGACGACATTTGTGTCCAGCAGATAGTTCAAGACAAGTCGACCTCACGGACCGAAATAACGGCGCGTGGAGGATCGAACTCGATCGATGACAAGCCGGGCATGGACAGCGCATCGACAAGGTTGCGACGCTTACCGCTCAGCCGCTCGAACTCGTCATAGGTCATCAGCACATGCGAAGGCCGGCCACGATCCGTAATGATCACGGGGCCGGTCTCGGCGGCGCGTTTTGCGCGGCTGACGTCTTGATTGAGCTCTCGGCTGGTTAGGTGGGACGTAGCCATGATTGCCTTGTTTTGGTCCTGTAGGAACGTTGCTACATATAGCATTTGATCATCTTGTGTGCAACCGTTCCAGGCATTAGCAATATCTGTCGCTCAGGAGGGCTGACCTACGAAGAGCCTAAAGCGTCTGTCAGGCCGGATTGCCTAACTTTTCTTCAGCAAGAAATCCTGCAATGCGGCAACGAAGGCCGCGTGGTTGTCGAGCATCATGTTGTGGCCGGCGTCTGCGATGGTGACGATGGGCAAGCCGGCGGCGCGGATTTGGTCCAGACAATGCGGTTCCGGCGTTCTGGCGCCAATGATGATCAGCCTCGGCATGGTCAGACCGAGCAGCCGTTCGCAAAGATCCAGCGGCATGTTTTTTCCAAGCGAATGCTCACTGCGATACATGGCGACCGGGTCGGCGATCCGCATCGTTGCTGGCCAGATATCTCCGACAGAAGCCAGGGCAGTGGCAAAGCCCTCTTCTATGAACTCCCGTTCCGTATAAGCCTCCACCCTTAGCCGGGACGTCGGCTTTAGGCTTGGCTCGCACAGAACCAGACGTCCGACAAGATCGGGCCGTGAGGCCGCGAGCGCAACGGCAATAGAACCACCCATGCTATGAGCAATCACGTCGACATTCGACAGGCGAAGACCGTCGAGCAAACGTGCCAGACTTTCGGCCTGCCGATCGATTGTGTAGTCGTAGTCCTGAGGACGGTCGCTAATGCCGAAACCGAGCAGATCGACGAGCAGGCTTCGACTGCCGAAGAGCAAAGGATCAGCCGCGATTGACGTGAAATAAGCGAGCGCCGAGCTTCCGAGGCCATGAATGAAGAGGCGAACCGGTTCTCGCCCCGCAAGCTCGACATAGCCGATGCGGGCGCCATTATCCGCAACAGTAGCAAATTTCATAGCTCAAGCCCGCTCCACAAACCCATCCAGCACGCGCTTCTGACCGGCCCGGTCAAAATCGATCGTCAGCTTATTCCCCTCGACGACGGCGACGTTGCCGTTGCCGAACTTGATATGGAAGACCCGGTCACCGACGGTGAATTTTGAAGGTTCGTTGCTGGTGGATTTCGCTACAAGCTGACCTTCGATGGTCTGGCCGCGTGGGCCGCTTTCGCCGTATCCGATCCGTTCCACGGCGTGGCCGGAGCGCGAGCCCCAGTTGTCGCGGGTGGCGTCGGTCTTGTTGGCCTGGGCGCGTTTCCAGCCGGGAGTGGAATAGGAATTGGCAAACGGTTCCTGCTTGTCGAAGCGCGATTGGCCGTAGCCGCCACGTCCATAGCCGCCATAGCTGGTTTCGGCTTCGGCCACTTCCACATGGGCGGGCGGCAGCTCGTCGAGGAAGCGCGAGGGCATGGTAGATTGCCAGAGGCCGTGGATGCGCCTGTTGGAGACGAACCAGAGATGGCAGCGGCGCTTGGCGCGGGTGATGCCGACATAGGCAAGCCGGCGCTCTTCCTCAAGCGCCGCGCGGCCGCCTTCGTCCAGCGCGCGCTGGTGTGGAAATAGTCCTTCCTCCCAGCCGGGCAGGAACACCGTCTCAAACTCCAAGCCCTTTGCCGAATGCAGCGTCATGATCGAGACGGCGTCGAGATTTTCGTTGGTCTCGGCATCCATAACCAGCGACACATGCTCAAGGAAGCTGCGCATGCTCTCGAAGGCTTCCATCGAGCGGATGAGTTCCTTCAAGTTTTCCAGCCGGCCCGGCGCTTCCGCCGATTTGTCGTTCTGCCACATCGCCGTATAGCCGCTGTCGTCGAGGATCTGCTCGGCAAGTTCGGTATGCGGTGTGGTTTCGAGCAGGTCCTGCCAGCGGCGGAAATCCGTGACGACATCAAACAGCGCCTTGCGCGCCTTCGGCTTCAGCTCGTCGGTCTCGATGATCTCGGAGGCCGCCGCCAGCATGGGAATATCGCGGGCGCGGGCATAGTCGTGCAGGGTGCGCACGGTGGTGTCGCCCAGACCACGCTTCGGCGTGTTGACGATCCGCTCGAACGCGAGGTCGTCGGCGGGCTGGCAGACCATGCGAAAATAGGCCATGGCATCGCGGATTTCGAGCCGCTCATAGAAGCGCGGGCCGCCGATGACGCGGTAATTGAGGCCAAGCGTCACGAACCGATCTTCGAATTCGCGCATCTGGAAGGAGGCGCGTACCAGGATGGCCATGTCGTTCAGCTTGTGTTGCTTGCGCTGCAGCTGCTCGATTTCCTCGCCAACGGCGCGGGCTTCCTCTTCCGAATCCCATGCGGCATGCACCACTACCTTTTCATCATTGGGATCGACCCGGTCGGTAAACAGGGTCTTGCCGAGCCGTCCCTCGTTGTGGGCAATCAGGAAGCCGGCGGCCCCCAAAATATGCTCGGTCGAGCGATAGTTGCGCTCCAGCTTGATGACCTTCGCGCCCGGAAAATCCTTTTCGAAGCGCAGGATATTGTCCACTTCCGCCCCACGCCAGCCATAGATCGACTGATCGTCATCGCCGACGCAGCAAATATTAATTTGCTGCTGTTTGTTTGCGTTCACGCTGCCGCCGCTTTGCGGCTCGCTCCACGGGGGCGCGCCATCGGGCGCGACGGCCGCTTGGCCTTGCCGCCCGCCGTTCACTCCGTTGGGCGGATTGGTGCCCTGCTTTGGCGCGGAAGAGCGCTGTGCCAAAAGCCGGAGCCACATATATTGGGCGGTGTTGGTGTCCTGATACTCGTCGACCAGGATATAGCGGAAGCGCTGGTGATAATCCTTGAGCACGTCAGGATTGGCACGGAACATGCGGATCGGGTGCAGTAGCAGATCGCCGAAATCGCAGGCATTCAGGCTTTTTAGCCGGTTCTGGTAGGCGGTATAGAGCTCGCGGCCGCGACCATTGGCAAAGGCGCGAGCATCGCCCTCGGGGATCTGTGCGGGGTCGAGGCCCTTGTTCTTCCAGCCGTCGATCATGGCGGCAAACTGTTTGGCCGGCCAGCGCTTGTCGTCCAGCCCCTCGGCCTGGATCAGCTGCTTGATCAGCCGCACCACGTCGTCGGTGTCGAGAATCGTGAAGTCGGAGGTCAGGCCCACCAGCTCGGCATGACGGCGCAGCAGCTTGACGCCGATGGAGTGGAAAGTGCCGAGCCAGGGCATGCCTTCGACGGCACCGCCAACGAGATGCCCGACGCGCTCCTTCATCTCGCGCGCCGCCTTGTTGGTGAAGGTCACCGCCAGGATCTGGCTTGGAAAGGCCCGGTTGGTTGCCAGGATATGGGCGATGCGGGTGGTCAGCACCCGCGTCTTGCCGGTGCCGGCGCCAGCGAGAACCAGGACGGGACCATCGAGCGATTCCACCGCCTCGCGCTGTTCCGGGTTCAGACCGCCGAGATAATCCGGCGCACGGTGCTGGTCGCGCGCAGCCATGGCGCGTGCGGCAATACCGAGTCCCGCGCCAGGCCCGGGTGGGGGAGCCTTCGCGTCACCTTCCTTCGTCTGTCCTGCTGCCGGGCTCGCCTGCTGGCCCGGCGCCGGATTGCGAGGCCCCGGATTGCGAGGCAAAGGCTCTTCGTCGAAGAAGGGAATATCGTCAAATCCACTGGTCATGGCCTCCAATGTAGTGATTCTACCCCGAAAGGCCAGAAGAAACGTTCTTGTTTCATTCTGTTTTCTGGTCGATTCCCGACTGTTTACCCATCAATATTTGCTGGACCTCATGAAAACGCGGCTCCGACTACGGCGGTAAAGCCGAGTGCGCCGAGATGGGAGACCGACAGGCGGTCGATCTCGCCTGATCACAGCCGCGTGATCACAGGTGGGACTGGAGCCCCTGTCACGAAAGCTTCACGGAACGCACTTAACCCCAAGAAGCAATCGCTTGAAAAGCCGCTGGGGCTGGAGCGACCGCTCTTCAAAACGGGGATTATTCCGATGAATTTCATGAAAAACATCGCCACCGGCGTCGCGCTCGCCGCCCTTTCGGTTGCCTTCACCGGCACCGCTTACGCTGCCGATATCGCCGGCGCCGGCTCGAGCTTCATCTATCCCGTCTTCTCCAAGTGGGGCGAAGCCTACAAGGCCAAGACCGGCGTTGCCCTGAACTACCAGTCGATCGGCTCGGGCGGCGGTATCAAGCAGGTGGAAGCCAAGACCGTGACCTTCGGCGCCACCGACAAGCCGCTGAGCGACGAGGAACTCACCAAGAACGGCCTGACCCAGTTCCCGATGGTCATGGGCGGCATCGTGCCGATGTACAATATCGAAGGCGTCAAGCCGGGCGAACTGGTGCTCGACGGCAAGGTGCTCGAGGGCATCTACATGGGTGAGATCACCAAGTGGAACGATCCGGCCATTGCTGCGCTCAACAAGGGCGTGAAGCTGCCTGAACAGGCAATCGTCGTCGTGCATCGCGCTGACGGTTCCGGCACCACCTTCAATTTCACCGATTACCTGAGCAAGGTTTCGCCTGAGTGGAAGAGCAAGATCGGCTCGGATACCGCCGTCGAATGGCCGGTTGGCGTTGGTGCCAAGGGTTCTGAAGGCGTCGCCAACACGGTCAAGCAGACCGCTGGCGCTATCGGCTATAACGAATATGCCTATGTGATCCAGAACAAGCTCGGCTATGCCAAGATGAAGAACGAGGCCGGCAAGGTTGTCGAACCTTCGCTCGACAGCTTTGCTGCCGCAGCCGCCAATGCGGACTGGGCGCATGCCAAGAATTTCAACCTCGTCATCACCAATCAGCCGGGCGACAAGAGTTGGCCGATTGCTGCCTCGACCTGGGTGCTGATCCACAAGGATCCGGTCGACAAGGACGCAACCGAAGCGGCCCTGAAGTTCTTCGCCTGGGCTTACAAGGACGGTAGCGAGCAGGCTAAGGCCCTGGAATATGTTGCTATTCCGAAGCCGGTCGTGTCCTTGATCGAGAAGTCCTGGGACGAGATCCAGAAGGACGGCAAGCCGGTCTTCAAGGCAATGTGATTGCCTGCCTTTTCAACATGTTAAGAGCAGCGGGCCATCGTCGCCCGCTGTCTCCGTATGTTGAAGACCGGCACCGTTCGCTTCTTTCAAGTGGTTTCGCCAAAATGGGTTCTCTATGACCGCCATCCAATCGCCGACCGTGCTGCGCGAGGACGACAAGGCCGCTGCCGCCGCCCGGCGGGTGCGCCTGGCTGATGCGATCTTCATCCGCGCCACCTGGCTCTGCGCCATGCTTGTGATGATCGCGCTGCTCGGCGTCTTCGCCTCGCTCTTGATCGAGAGCCTGCCGACCTGGCGTGAATTCGGCCTCGACTTCTTGTGGAACGAGCGCTGGAGCCCAGCAAAGGATATCTACGGCGCCTTGGCCCCGATCTACGGCACGCTGGTCACCTCTGTCATCGGTCTGCTGATCGGCGTTCCCGTCAGCTTCGGCATCGCGATTTTCCTGACCGAAATGTGTCCGCCCGTGCTGCAAAGGCCGATCGGCACTGCCATCGAGCTTTTGGCCGGCATTCCCAGCATCATCTACGGCCTCTGGGGCTTCTTCGTGTTGACGCCGATCATGCAGTCGATCGTGCAGCCGGCGCTGATCGCAAGTTTCGGCCATCTGCCTGTGATCGGCCAATTGTTCAGCGGCGCGCCCTATGGCATCGGCGTTCTGACAGCCGGCCTGGTGCTGGCGATCATGATCATTCCCTTCATCACCTCTGTCACGCGCGACGTGTTCGGCACGGTGCCTGTCCTGCTCAGGGAATCCGCCTACGGCATGGGCATGACCACCTGGGAAGTGGTCTATCACATCATCATGCCCTATACGCGGCGCGGGCTGATCGGCGGCGTCATGCTCGGTCTTGGCCGGGCGCTGGGTGAAACCATGGCGGTAACCTTCGTCATCGGCAATTCGCACCGGATCGCCACCTCGCTGCTGGCGCCGGCCACGACGATTTCAGCCTCCATCGCCAATGAATTTTCGGAGGCGACATCGGATCTCTACACATCCAGCCTGGTGGCGCTCGGCCTCATCCTGTTTTTCATCACCTTCGTGGTGCTCGCCCTGGCCAAATGGCTGATCGGGCGCAGCGAGAGCTTCTGAGGCGCCCATGTCGATCATCTCCCGCCGCTATCTCGTCAACCGCGTCGCCCTTGGCCTGTCCTTTGCCTCGGCAATGGTGGGTCTTGCCGTGCTGGCCGCCATTCTATGGACCCTGTTCAGCAACGGCCTTGCCGCGATCACGCTCGACCTGTTCACCAAGATGACGCCGCCGCCGGGATCGGATGGCGGTCTCGCCAATGCGATCTACGGCTCCGTCATGATGACGCTGCTGGCGACGGTTGTGGCAACGCCAATCGGCATTCTCGCCGGCACCTATCTGTCGGAATATGGGCGCGGCACCAGGCTTGGCATGGTGGCGATCTTCATCAATGACATCCTGCTGGCTGCGCCATCGATCATCATCGGCCTGTTCGTCTATGCGCTGCTGGTCGTGCCGTTCAAGCATTTCTCCGGCTATGCCGGGGCCGCCGCGCTGGCGTTGATCGCCATTCCCGTCATCAACCGCACCACGCAGGACATGCTGCTGCTGGTGCCGGATGCCATGCGCGAGGCAGCAGCCGCGCTCGGCACGCCGCGCTGGAAGATCATGACTTCGGTGATCTGGCGCAGCGCCCGCTCGGGCATGCTGACCGGCGTGCTCCTTGCTGTTGCCCGCATCAGCGGTGAGACAGCACCTCTGCTGTTTACCTCGCTCAACAACCAATATTGGACATCTGATCTCAGCCAGCCGATCGCCAACCTGCCTGTGGTGATTTTCCAGTTTGCCATGAGCCCTTACGAGGATTGGCAGCGGCTGGCCTGGGGCGGTGCGCTGTTGATCACGGTGACGATCCTCATCCTGAATATCCTGGCACGCACCTTGTCTGCTGGCCGGCTCTTCCAACGGAAGGAACGATAAAATGCAAATGTCGAGCGCTGGAATGGGCGATGTGATGACCCGCAAACCGCTGCAGGCTTTCAATCCTGATGATCTCGATCGCCCCGTGAAGGTAGAGGCCCGGCAATTGTCGTTCTTCTACCAGAACGGCTATCAGGCGATCAAAGAGGTCGACATCAGCTTGCGCGACCGCACCGTAACCGCTTTCATCGGCCCATCCGGCTGCGGAAAATCGACGCTGCTGCGGATCTTCAACCGGATGTATGATCTCTATCCGGGCCAGAAGGTCACGGGCGAAGTGCTGCTGGACGGGCGCAACATTCTCAATCCTTCCGAAGATCTCAACCGGCTGCGGGCGAAGATCGGCATGGTGTTCCAGAAGCCGACGCCGTTTCCTATGTCGATCTACGAAAACATCGCGTTCGGCATCCGGCTTTACGAAAAAATCTCCAAGGCCGAGATGAACGACCGCGTCGAGGCGGCATTGCGCGAAGCCGCCTTGTGGAACGAAGTGAAAGACAAGCTGCATCAGAGCGGGCTTGGCCTGTCCGGCGGCCAGCAGCAGCGCCTATGCATTGCCCGCGCAATTGCCGTGAAGCCCTCGGTATTGCTGCTCGATGAGCCTGCCTCTGCGCTTGATCCGATCTCGACCAGCAAGCTGGAAGAGCTGATTGAGACGCTGCGGGCGACCTATTGCATCGCCATCGTCACCCACAACCTGCATCAGGCGGCGCGTATCTCGCAGTATACCGCTTTCATGTATCTCGGCGAACTCGTGGAATTCGACAGCACTGAGACGATCTTCAGCGCCCCACGTGACCAGCGCACCGGCGACTATGTCACCGGCCGCTTTGGCTGAGCACGGGCAACAGGACGGGGAATTCGCGCGCCATGGCTGGACAAGCCGGCGCGCGCTGGCCATACGTGCACACGGCTAGAGCATTTCCAGCAAAAGTGTTTAGCGGTTTTGCGTTCGGAAATGCGTTGAAACAATGTATTTCCAGCAAAAGTGTTTGGCGGTTTTGCGTCTGGAAATGCGTTAAAACAAAACGTTAGAGTATTTAGGCGTTTCCGTGAAACGCCTAAATACTCTAACGTTGCGTCGTCGTAAGGCAGGAGATAGGCATGAGCAGGAAGGATGTGGTCGCGGGCGCGCGCAACGAGGCGGGCATTGCGCTTGTTCTCGATCTGCTGAAACAGCAGTTCGGCGAGCGGCTACAGACTGGCCAATCCTTTCGCGAGCAGCATGCCCACACCACCACCTATCTGCCGGCGCAATTGCCTGACGGTGTCGTCTTTGTCGAAAGCGCCGAGGATGTGAAGACGGTGGTGCGGACCTGCGCCACCCATAAGGTGCCGATGGTGCCCTTCGGCATAGGCTCCTCGCTGGAGGGCCAGGTGAATGCGGCCCATGGCGGCATTTCCATCGATTTTTCCCGGATGGACAAGGTGCTTGAGGTCAATGCCGAGGACCTAGACTGCACCGTACAGCCCGGGGTAACGCGCGAGGCGCTGAATACCTATCTGCGCGATACCGGCCTGTTTTTCCCGATCGACCCCGGTGCCAATGCGACGCTGGGCGGCATGGCATCGACGCGGGCGTCGGGCACCAATGCGGTGCGCTATGGTACGATGAAGGACAATGTGCTGGCGCTGACGGTGGTGACCGCCAATGGCGAAGAGATCCGCACTGCGCATAGGGCGCGCAAGTCCTCGGCGGGCTATGATCTCACGCGGCTGTTCGTGGGGTCGGAAGACACGCTTGGGGTGATCACCTCTGTTACCGTCAAGCTTCAGGGCATTCCTGAAAAGATCGGCGGCGGTGTCTGCGCCTTTGCGGACGTGAAATCGGCCTGCGACGCGGTGATCATGACCATCCAGATGGGCATTCCGGTGGCACGGATCGAGCTGCTTGATGCCATGCAGGTCAGGGCCTGCAATGCCTATTCCAACTTGAGTCTGGCCGAAAAGCCGACGCTGTTTCTGGAGTTTCACGGTACCGAACAAACCGTTGCCCTGCAGGCGGAGCAGTTCGCGGCGATTGCCGAGGAATACGGCGCCGAAGACCTGCGCTTCACGTCAGATCCGCAGGAGCGGGCGCAGCTGTGGAAGGCGCGGCACAATGCCTATTGGGCGGGCAGGGCGCTGGCGCCTGATCTCGCCGGCCTGTCCACCGATGTCTGCGTGCCGATCTCAAGGCTTGCGGAATGCGTAGCCGAGACGCAAGCCGATATCGCCGAGACTGGGCTACTCGCGCCTATTGTTGGTCATGTCGGCGATGGTAATTTCCATCTGCTGATCCTGTTTGACGATAAGGATGCCGATAATGTCGACAAGGTCGAGGCCTTCATGGCGCGGCTGAATACGCGGGCGCTCGCCATGGATGGCACCTGCACCGGCGAGCACGGCGTCGGCCAGGGCAAGATGTCCTATCTCGAAGCCGAACTTGGCGGCGCGCTTGACGTTATGCGTCAGGTGAAGCGGGGACTGGATCCCGACAATCTTTTCAACCCGGGCAAGATCTTTCGGCTTTGATGCCGGCGCCCCAAGTTATGACCATCAGGCCGTTACCCTGATGGTTGGCAAACGAGGAATGGAGTTTCAGTGCTAGGCAGGCTGTTCATTGCGCTTGGCGGTTTGGTTGTGGTGGCGCTGTTTGCAGCGCTTCTGGCGCCGCTCTTCGTCAACTGGACGGATTTCCGGCGGGAATTCGAGGATCAGGCGAGCCGCTTGCTCGGAAAGAAAGTTGTGGTGCATGGCGCTGTCGAGGCCCGCATCCTGCCCTTTCCCTCTGTGACCATGAATGACGTGACGGTCGGTCCCGGCACCGATGGCAAGGAACTGGCGCATGTGGCGCGTTTCTCCATGGATGCGGAGCTTGCACCCTTCCTGTCCGGCGAGGCGCGGATCTTTGCCATGCGGGTGGAGCAGCCGAGCGTGCGCATCCGCATCCTGCCTGACGGCTCGCTGGACTGGTTGCAGGGCAGCCGCCCGAGCCTGCCGGGCCGCACGGTCGTTCTGGAAAAGGTGGCTGTGGTCGGCGGGGCTGTCACCATCGTCGATCAACAGACCGGCCGCACGCGGCAGATCACCGGGCTCGATGCCGATATGGCTGCGCGGTCGCTGGCTGGTCCGTGGACGGTGATGGGGCAGGGCGCTTTGGACGGCCAATCCGGTCGCTTTTCGCTGTCGAGCCTACAGCCGGATGCAGCCAAGGGCATTGTGCCGATCAAGATTCGTGTCCTGCCGGACGCCACGCCCGTCGATGTCGACCTGTCAGGCGATCTGGCATTGGTGGACAAGCGCCCGACCTTGCAGGGCACGTTCATGGCCGCCTTGCGCCCCCAACCCGTCGGCGAAGACGATCAGGCCAATGCCGCGATAGCCACACCCGCAGCGACTAAACCGGTGCCGCCGCCGCGCATCAAGGGCAAGTTCGAGCTGTCGGACGACCGGGTGCGGATCGCCGAATACCGCATGGAAGTTGGGGCCACCGATCAGCCCTATGTCATCACCGGCGAGGCGACGCTGGATACCGGCAAGGCGCCGGAATTCCTGTTGACCGCCGAGGGCCAGCAGATCGATGTGGATAAGCTGACCCCCAATCTGCCGAAGGGCAAGACCGGCCGGCAGGTGCAGAATTCCGCCCGCCAGCGTATCCAATCTTTGATTGCGCTTGCAGATCAGATCCCTATCCCCGACGTGCCCGGCCGCGCCAGCCTGAAGCTGCCGGCCATCGTTGCCGGTGACACCGTGATCCGCGATATTACCCTCGACCTGCGCCCGGCCGGGACCGGCTGGCAGGTGGATAAAGCCGTGGCCATTCTGCCCGGCCGCACCCAGGCGGAAGCCTCTGGCCGGTTGCAGCTCAAGGGTCAGGCTTCGTTTAATGGATCTCTGCTCGTCGCCTCTAGCCAACCCTCGGGCCTGGCCTCCTGGCTATCCGGCGATGTCGATCCAGCGATCCGGCAATTGCGCACGGCAGGCTTCTCGGCCAATGTCTCGCTGACCTCGGACTTGCAGCGCTTCGATAAACTGGAACTGGCCGTCGGTCCCGCAAGTCTCCATGGTCGTCTTGAACGCCAGTCGGTCGATGGCGCCATGCCTAGCTTGTCCTTTGACCTCTCCGGCAATGCCTTCGACTTTGATGCAACGCGGGCGCTGGCCTCCCTGGTCTCGGGCGAAGCGACCGACGATGCCCTGCTCGACCATCAGATCGCCGGCAAGATCAAGGTCGATGCCTTCTCGGCTTTCGGCGTGACAGCGCGCGATGTCGATGGATTGTTTACTTACAAGGACGGAGGCTTTTCGGTTCGCAAACTCGATATCGGCAATCTCGCCGGTGCCAGCCTGAAGGCAACGGGCGAGGCCACCGGCTCGCTGGCCGACTATAACGGCAAGGCGCAGGTCATTATGCATGCCGGCGACATGAGCGGCGTCCTTGCCATGTTGCACAAGCAATTGCCTGATCATCCGCTGCTGGCAAGGCTTGCTGCGAGCGGGCACTGGTTCTCCGATACCGATCTTGTGGCAAACGCCCAGTTCGGCGACGCCAAATATGGTGGGTTGGAGATCGGCCTGCAGGGCAAATCCAATGGCACGGCGTTTGATGCTCGTTATCGGCAGGATAGCCTGTTCGATGTGTTCGACGATGCTGAGAAGAGCTTTTCTCTGAGCGCTACCAATGATGAGCCCTCGGCGCTTCTCGGCCAGATCGGTTTCGACCCGCTGCCGGTTCCCATGGATGGCGGCGCCAAGCTTGGCGTGCAATTGAAGCAGAAGGGCGCGGCCCCGGCCGAAGGACAGGCATCGCTGGATGCCGGCGCCACCCATCTTGACTTGGACGGGATCGTCAACCTCGGCGCTGATCTGTTCCTGCAAGGCAAAGGCCAGGTTGAGCTGACCAGCGACGACATCGGGCCACTGCTGATCATGAATGCCGTGAGCCTCCCTGGCGTCGATACCGGCCTGCCGGTGGCGCTGACCGGTGCCATCGATCGCACTGCCGGCAAAACCGAAATTGCTGATATCAAGGGCAAGGTCGCCGGCGACGATCTTTCGGGTGCGCTGACCCTGGAGCCGACCGCGTCCTCAGCCAAGCTCAGCGGCACGCTCGCCTTTAACATACTCGACCTCGACTGGCTGGCCTCGACGTTGATCGGCCAGCTGGACGATCCCTCTGGTGGCGTTTCTGCAGCAAAGCTGCCTGCCTCCATCTGGGGCGACTTGCAGATGAACCTGGGTCTCAAGGCGCAGCGTGCCGAACTCGCACCGCTGCCGGCAGCGAGCGATTTTTCCAGCCGTCTGACGCTGGTTGATGGTGCCATGGCGCTCGAGGATCTTTCCGCAGGCTTGGTCGGTGGCAAGCTGGCCGGTCGTGTGTCGCTTGCCAACAACCAGGGCACCGCCTTCCTGCGCAGCGCGCTCGATGTGTCCGATGCCGATCTCTCGGCGGTATGGCCCGACGTCTCCGGTCGCGGTAAGCTCCACCTGACGGCGGAGGGAAGCGGCACGAGCCCTGAGGGACTGCTCGCCTCCCTGAATGGTTCAGGCAAAATCGATCTTAGAGGGCTGGTCGTGCCGCGCTTCGACCTCAGCGGATATCCGGCGCTCGCATCCGGTTTTGAGGCAGCAACCGGCGAAGTCACGTCAGCACAGGTCATGGCGGCGCTAAAGCCGCTGCTGGCGCGGGCTCCGGCCCGGATAGGCGACCTTACAGCCGGCTTCGGCGTCAGTGATGGAAAACTGCGGTTGCAGGACCTCCAATCCAAGCTCGATGGCGCGGTGCTGGATGGTAGTGGCGGCGTGGCCCTGGATTCTGGTGCATTGGATGGCGACATCCGTGTTGCCTTTACCCCGGAACCGGCCGATGCAGGTGGCAAGACCGATGCGGGTCAACCAGCCCCAGACAAGGGCGACGATTCGGCTCCTGCCATGCATCTTCAGCTTGGCGGCTCGCTTGCGGCACCTGACGTAAAGACAGATGTGCATGAACTCGCCAGCTACTTCTCGCAGCAGGCTTTGGAGCGGGAGCGGCGCCGGGTGGAGACGCTGCAGGCGGCGATCCTGGAAAAGCAGCGGTTGCGCCGTGAAGTAGTTTACTATCAAGCGCTTGCCGCTGAGCGGGCTGCCGCGCGCGCCAAGGCGGCTGCGGCATCTGACGCGGCAGCGCGGGCCGCGGAGGCGGCTGCAAGAGCGGCGGATCGCGGTGCGGCCAATCCTGCGCCACAGATGTCGCCCGATGAGCGGGATGGCGGGTTGAAGCTCGAGTTCAAGGGGCTGCCCGGCGTCCACTGAACGGCTTCGGCTTTGAGTGGCTCAGCTGGCATCAGGACAAAAAAGAACCGCTATGCCATCATGGCAGAGCGGTGCTGCAGATTGATCGAGATCGAAATCTGAAATCACATGAAGGCTTCG
>Ga0308163_10002974_pt1 | contig 14681 bp, 11 predicted proteins | sample PhyTR1_FD_201037 | JGI IMG/M metagenome (GOLD analysis project Ga0308163, IMG submission 201037) | Phyllosphere microbial communities from UC Gill Tract Community Farm, Albany, California, United States - DLSLT.R1 | ecosystem: Host-associated > Plants > Phyllosphere > Unclassified | place: USA...
CGGCGCGGCGGAACTGGCGAAGATGCGCCGCGGCGCGCATGTGATCAACGCCGCGCGCGGCACGATCGTCGACATCGCGGCGCTGGATGCAGCGCTCAGCTCCGGGCACATCGGCGGTGCGGCACTGGACGTGTTCCCGGTGGAACCCAAGGGCAACGGCGACCTCTTCGACTCCCCGCTGACCGCGCACGACAACGTGATCCTGACCCCGCACGTGGGCGGCAGCACGCTGGAAGCGCAGGACAACATCGGCATCGAAGTGGCGGCCAAGCTGGTCCGCTACAGCGACAACGGCAGCACCCTGACCGCGGTCAATTTCCCCGAAGTCACCCTGCCCGAGCACGACGGCAGCCTGCGCCTGCTGCACATCCACCGCAACGTGCCGGGCGTGCTGTCCAAGGTCAACGAAATCTTCTCGCGCCACAACGTCAACATCGACGGCCAGTTCCTGCGCACCGACGCGAAGGTGGGCTACGTGGTGATCGACATCACCGCCAGCGTGGAGCAGGCCGGCGCGGTACGCGATGAACTGGCCGCCATCCCCGGCACCCTGCGCACCCGCGTCCTGTACAGCTGACCAGCGGATCGGTAGCGCCGAACCATGCTCGGCGGCTCTTTGCCGGCGCGACCGGATAGCGTTCGCCGAGCACGGCTCGGCGCTACCCGCGGCTCAGCCAGCGGCGGGCCATCCGCCGCAGTGATTCATCCGCCTGCGGGTCGGCGGCGATCGGGGCGATGTCGCGCCAGGCCAGCGCCAGCGACTCTTCGCTGATCGCGAAGGCTTCCGAAGCGCCCGCGCGGATCACGAAACGCACGTCGTAGTGCCAATGCCCCGGCACGTCGTGACGCTCCGGGATCCAATGCTTGTCCAGGTCGAAGATCGCCGGATCGTCCAGTGACAGCCCGGACAGCCCGGATTCTTCCTCGGCTTCATTGAAGGCCACCCGCGCCAGGTCGTGATCGCCATCGGCATGCCCACCCAGCTGCAGCCATCGGTCCAGCTTGCGGTGGTGGGTCAGTAGAACCCGTTGCCCGTCGGCGCTGACCAGCCACGCGCTCCCGGTGAAATGGCCTTGCAGCCGCTCGCGAAAAAACGGATCCAGCGGATCATCGAGAAGTGTGCTGAATTCGTCAGCCAATGCGCCCTGCACAGGCACTTCAAGCGCGTATCGGCGAAGCAGTTGACGCAACGCATCGTCAAGCAGGGCAAGGGTTGCGACAGTTTCCGACATGTCCGGCACGCGTTCAGCAAAAGTATCGGCCATTATCGCCAGAAAATATTGCACATGCGGCTTGTGCATCACCTTCAGCTTTGGCTAAGGTACAGCGAGCCATTCGCATGGCCTTCACCAACCATACGCGCCGGCGGCAACGCATCGCCGGCCAATCAACGACCACTTAGGGAAGTACCGCATGCTGAAAGCTCTGTTGAGGGTCAAACCGGTTGAGCCAGCCGGGCACGTTGACGCTGGCGAACCCATCGAAGGCCGCCTGGACGGCGAAGCCACCCTGAAACGGACGCTCACGGCAAAACACCTGATCCTGCTCGGCATCGGCGCGGTGATCGGTGCGGGCATCTTCGTGATGACCGGCCAGGCCGCGGCGTTCCATGCCGGCCCCGCCGTCACCCTGTCCTTCGTGGCCGCTGGCCTGGCCTGCGCACTGGCCGGCCTGTGCTATGCCGAGTTCGCCGCGATGATGCCGGTATCCGGCAGTGCCTATTCCTATTCCTATGCCACGCTTGGCGAAGGCATGGCCTGGTTCATCGGCTGGTGCCTGGTGCTGGAGTACCTGTTTGCCTCCGCGTCGGTTGCCGTTGCCTGGTCGGCCTATCTGCTGAGCTTCGTGACCACTACGCTGGACATGCCCTTCCCGGCCGCCCTCAGCTCGGCGCCCATCGCCTGGGAAGGCGGCCGGTTCGTCTCCTCGGGGCAGCTGTTCAACCTGCCGGCGGTGTTGATCGTGGCGGTGATGACCGGGCTGCTGTACGTGGGCATTTCCCAGTCGTCCTTCGTCAACGGCATCATCGTCGCCATCAAGGTCAGCGTGATCTGCCTCTTCATCGGCTTTGGCGCCTCGCACATCGACACCGCCAACTGGCAACCCTTCATCCCGGAGAACACCGGCACCTTCGGCGAGTTCGGCTGGAGTGGCGTACTACGCGCCGGCTCGATCGTGTTCTTCGCCTTCATCGGCTTCGATGCGGTGTCCACCGCCGCCGGCGAGACCAAGGACCCACAACGCAACATGCCGATCGGCCTGCTCGGCTCGCTGGCCGTCTGCACCGTCATCTACGTGATCGTATGCCTGGTGCTGACCGGCCTGCTGCCTTACCAGCAGCTGGGAACCGCCAAGCCGGTCGCCACCGCGCTGGAAGCCTATCCGCAGCTGGCATGGCTGAAAACCGCCGTGGAGATCGGCGCCATCGCTGGCCTGTCCTCGGTGATCCTGGTGATGATGATGGGCCAGACCCGCATCGCCTACACGATTTCCCGCGACGGCCTGCTGCCGGGCTTCCTGGGCAAGGTCCATGCGCGCTTCAAGACACCGTACGTGGCCACCATCATCGTCGGTGTCATCGCCGCGGCACTGGCCGGCATGATGCCGCTGAACGTGCTCGGTGAACTGGTGTCGATGGGCACCCTGCTGGCCTTCGCCACGGTCTGCGTCGGCGTGCTGGTGCTGCGCTACACCCGTCCGGAACTGGTGCGTCCGTTCCGCGTGCCGATGGCCTGGCTGATCTGTCCGTTGGGTGCGCTGGCGTGCCTTACCCTGTTCGCCATGGCCTTCCGCGAACACTGGCACCTGTTCGTCGGCTGGACCGTGCTGGGGCTGTTGATCTACTTCGGCTACGGCATGCGCAACAGCAAGCTGGCCAAGTCCTCCTGATACATTGACGGGTCGGCTCCTCGCCGGCCCGTCTGCTTTGATACCGGCACATTCCGCAGGCACCGGTTGCCTGCACGCACCCACAAGAACACACACCCATGCTCAAGCAACTGTGGGCCACCAAGCACCCGCACGCCGCCCACGAAGATGCCAACGGCCTCAGCCTCACCCGTACGCTGGGGCCCTGGGGCCTGACCGCACTGGGCATCGGCGCGGTGATCGGCGGCGGCATCTTCGTCATCACCGGCCAGGCCGCCGCCAACCATGCCGGACCGGCGATCATGCTGTCCTTCGTGCTGGCCGCCATCTGTTGCGGCTTCTGCGCGCTGGCCTACGCCGAATTCGCCGCGATGGTGCCGGTTTCCGGCAGTGCCTACAGCTACACCTATGCCACCTTCGGTGAGCTGGCGGCGTGGTTCATCGGCTGGATGCTGGTGCTGGAATACGGCGTCTCCGCCTCGGCGGTGGCGGTCAGCTGGACCGGCTACTTCCTCAGCCTGCTCAGCCATTTCGACATCCACCTGCCCGCCGCGCTGGTCAGCGCGCCACTGGACGGCCAGCTGCGCCCCACCGGGGCGATCGCCAACATCCCCGCTGCGATCCTGGTGCTGCTGCTGACCTGGCTGTGCTACGTCGGCATCCGCAAGTCCTCGGCGATGAACATGGCCATGGTGATCCTGAAAACCGGCCTGATCGTGCTGGTCATCGCGGTGGGCTGGAAGTACGTGGACACGTCCAACTGGCAGCCGTTCATCCCTGAAAACACCGGCCCCGGCCAGTTCGGCATGGAAGGCGTGCTGCGCGGTGCGGCGATGGTGTTCTTCGCCTACATCGGCTTCGAGGCGGTCTCGGTGGCGGCCCAGGAATCGCACCGTCCGCAGCGTGACATGCCGATCGGCATGATGCTCTCGCTGGTGATCTGCACCATCCTGTACATCGCCATGGCGGCGGTCATGACCGGCCTGGTGCCGTACACGCTGCTGGGCACCGATGAGCCGGTGGTGACTGCGGTGGCCGCCCACCCGTCCCTGGGCTGGCTGCGCGTGGTGGTGGAAATCGGTGCGCTGGTCGGCCTGTCCTCGGTGGTGCTGGTGATGATCATCGGCCAGCCGCGCATCTTCATGATCATGGGCAGAGACGGCCTGTTGCCGCCCCTGTTCACCAAGATCCACCCGAAGTACCGCACTCCGCACATCAACACGGTGATCACCGGCATCGGCATCGCCCTGCTGGCCGCGCTGTTTCCGTTGGACGTGCTGGGCGAGCTGACCTCGATGGGCACCCTGATCGCCTTCGCCGCGGTGTGCGCCGGCGTGCTGGTACTGCGCCGCACCCAGCCGGACCTGCCGCGGCCGTTCCGCATCCGCGGTGCCTGGCTGGTCTGCAGCCTGGGCGTGCTGAGCTGCATGGCGCTGCTGTCGGCCATGACGTTCCACAACTGGATGCTGATGGGCGTGTGGACAGCGGTCGGTTTCGCGATCTACTTCGGTTACGGCTTCCGCCACAGCCGCCTGCGCCGGTAACAGGCAGCGGGTAGCGCCACGCCATGGGTTGGTAGCGCCGGGGCATGCTCGGCGAGCGCAGCGGCAAGCGACAGCGTGACGACCAACGGTCGTCACCCACCAACGACCAACGGTCGTCACCCACCAACGGCCAAAGGTCGTCAACCACCAACGGCCAAAGGTCGTCACCCGCCAAACGGAATGAGCTGACGGCCAGCGGCCGTCACTACCGGGGCAGGCACGCGCCCTGCCCGGCGGGACCGGATAGAATGGGGCGCATGAACGCGCCCCTTTTTCCGTATGACAGCCAGCGCCTGAGCGAACTGGCGCAGCTGCTGATCGACAACATCCGCGAGCTGGCCCAGGCCGGCTGGACGCCCGCGACCAGCAGCAACTTCTCGCATCGGCTGGACGACCAGCATGCGGCGATCACCGTGTCCGGCCGTGACAAGGGCCGCCTGATCGAAGACGACATCATGGTGGTGGACTTCGACGGCAAGGCCGTCGGCCGGCCGCTGCGCCCGTCTGCCGAAACGCTGCTGCATGCCCAGCTGTATCGCCGCTTCCCCGAAGTCGGCTGCGTGCTGCACACCCATTCTCCGGTGCAGACCATCGCCTCGCGGCTGTACGCACCCCAGGGCCACATCCGGCTGGAAGGCTACGAGCTGCTGAAGGCCTTCGCCGGCAACAGCACCCATGAGATGGCCATCGACGTGCCGGTGTTCGCCAACACGCAGGACATGGACGTGCTGGCCGCCCAGGTCGACGCGCTGCTGGATACGCAGTGCCTGTGGGGCTACCTGATCGACGGCCACGGCCTGTACGCCTGGGGCCGCGACATGGCCGAAGCACGCCGCCACCTGGAGGCGTTCGAGTTCCTGTTCCACTGTGAACTGGAACTGCGCCGCCTGCGAGGCTGAATCCGGCGCGCTCACATGGCCGATGGAAATCTGACCCCGCCGCGCCACGCTGCTACCCTACCCGTCCCCCCGACGTCCAAGCTGCCGCCATGAGCCGACTGCGCATCTACAACGACACCGCCCCCGACGCCCCGTTGCTGGACTCCCAGGACGGCGCGCTGATCGCTGCCGAACTGCAGAAGATCGGCGTCACCTTCGAGCGCTGGCAGGCCAGCCAGCCGGTCGCCCCGGGCGCCAGCCAGGAAGAGGTGTTCGCCGCTTACCGCACCGACATCGACCGGCTGGTCGCCGAACGCGGGTTCAAAAGCGTGGATGTCGCATCGATCGCGCCGGACAACCCGAACCGTGCCGAACTGCGGAAGAAGTTCCTCGACGAGCATTTCCACAAGGAAGACGAAGTCCGCTTCTTCGTCGCAGGCTCCGGCCTGTTCACCCTGCACGTGGGCGACAAGGTCTACGAGATCGAGTGCGTGAAGGACGACCTGATCGCCGTGCCGGACAGCGTCAACCATTGGTTCGACATGGGCGATGAACCGAGCTTCGTGGCGATCCGCTTCTTTACTGAAGCCGATGGCTGGGTCGGTCATTTCACCGGCACCGACATCGCGCAGAAGTTCCCCCGTTACGTCCCTACCCAGGCCTGAAGATCCATGCAGCCGCGCGTCATCCTCACCGATATCGAAGGCACCACCAGCAGCATCTCGTTCGTCAAGAACGTGCTATTCCCGTATGCACGCCAGGCGCTGCCCGGCTTCATCGCCGCCCATGGCAACGAGCCGCAGGTCCGGCGCTGGCTGGATGCGGTGGCCACCGAGATCGGTGGCGCCTGCCAGGACAGCGTGGTGGCAGAAACGCTGCAGGGCTGGATCGACCAGGATCGCAAGCACACGGCGCTGAAGGCGCTGCAGGGCATGATCTGGGAATCCGGTTACCGCAACGGTGACTACAAGGCGCACTTCTATCCGGAGGTCGCCGCGGTGCTGAAGGGCTGGCATGCCGCAGGGCTGCCGCTGTACGTGTATTCCTCCGGCTCGGTGCCGGCACAGAAGCAGTTCTTCGGCTTCAGCGAAGCCGGTGACCTGACGGCGCTGGTCTCCGGCTGGTTCGATACCGAAATCGGCGGCAAGCGCGAGGCGGACAGCTACCGCCGTATCGTGGCGGCCATCGGTGTTCCCGCCGCTGGGATCGTGTTCCTGTCCGACGTGGTGGAAGAGCTAGATGCGGCGCGCGAAGCCGGCCTGCAGACCCGCCTGCTTGACCGCCTGGACGACTACCCGCTGCCGCGCAGCGGCGAGGCCACGCACGGCCATGAACGGGTGGAGAATTTCCAGCAGATCACGCTCTGAGCGAGCCGCGCGGCCAAGCCCTGGTAGCGCCGAGCCGTGCTCGGCGGGGGCCTTCCCGCGCACAGCCGCCGAGCATGGCTCGGCGCTACCGACTCCCTTCCAGCACGTCGCCCAGGGTCTGCACGCGCAGTGCCGCGCGCAGCGTCCGGGCGTCACTGGCCGAGCGCACACGCAGCACCCGGCGCTCGCCCGGCAGCAGGTCCAGCAGGTTGTCCTCCAGCACCGCTTCGTTTGCCCCGAATCCGATCCATGCCGCGCGCACCAGCCCGCGTGCCTGCAGCACCACTTCGAGCGCATCGCCCTCGCCCTGCAGGCTTGCCTGCAGCTGGCCGGGCTGCAACGCCTGATCGCGCGCCTCGACGAAGCCGACCACCTGCCGCGACAGCAGCCGCTGGTCCTGCAGCAGTTCCACCACCGCAATCGTGCGCGCCGGATCCGCCCCACCCAGCAGGCGCGCATCGCTGAAACGCCCGACCTCGGTCGCTGATCCCGGCGCCAGCACCACCGCCTGTTCCTGCGTACCCAGCACCTGCCCCTGCAGGTCCATCACCCGCAGCCGCCAGCGCACTGGGTGAGGCTGCGCAGTATCGTTGAGCAGGCTCACGCGGGTCATGCCGTCATCGCGCAGCGCCGCGACGGCAAGGTCGGCGAAGAAGCGACGTGCCTGGAAATGCAGCCCCTTCCAGTTGCCGTCGTGGTCCATCCCCGACCACGACGCACCCGGCCACACATCATTGAGCTGCCAGTACAGCGAACCCATGGTGTAGGGACGCGATGCCCGGTGGTGCAGTGCAGCCAGCTGGATGCCTTCAGCCTGCATCACCTGGGACAGGTACAGGAACGCGGGGAAATCAGCCGGCTCGCCATAGCCGAGCCGGATGTAATGCAGCAGCCGTTCGTTGCCCTGCCCGGCCATGAATTTCTGGTGCGCCTGGATCACCGGACTGTCGATGCGCTGCTCGGCACGCGTGGCGAAGCGGTCGACCATGGCCTGCGACGGCCAGGACTGCAGGCCATACTCGGACATGAAGCGCGGCGTTTCTTTCAGGTAGGCGCCGACCGGCAATGCCGGATTGCCCCACACCTGCCAGTAATGCTTGTCACCGCGGGTGGAGTCGTTGGCCTTGTCGTCCAGGTCGTTGCTGGGCGAGCTGGACCAGTACGGGACACCCAGGCCCTGTTCGGCCACGACCGCGCGCAGGTCATGCCCGAACAGGTCCACGTAGCCCTGCCACACGCGGGCGGCGAACGCAGGGTCGGCTTTTCCAAGATCGCGGCCATGCCCCCAATCCTTCCAAGCCGTTTCTTCTTCGTTGTTGCCACACCACAGCACGATGCTGGGGTGGTGGCGCAGCCGCCGTACGTTGTCGCGGGCCTCGGCGACCACGCTCTGCCGGAACGCCGGATCGAACCCCGGCTGCATGCCGCCGCCGAACATGAAGTCCTGCCACACCATCAGCCCGAGCTCGTCTGCCAGCTCGAAGTACGCCTCGTCTTCGTAGTAACCGCCGCCCCAGTTGCGCAGCATGTTCATGTTGGCATCGCGTGCGGCGGTGAGGATGGTGCGCAGGCGGGCGGTGTCCACGCGTGCGGGGAACGCATCGAAGGGGATCACGTTGGCCCCCTTGGCGAACACCTCGCGCCCATTGATCACGAACGCGAAGCCCTGGCCACCCTGGGCATCCTTGTCGCGCCGCAGCTCCACGCTGCGCAGGCCGATCCGTCGGCTGGCCTGCAGTGCCGGATCGTCGCCCGCACCCAGCGTGACCTGCACGCTGTAGCGGTCCTGCGCGCCCTGCCCGGCCGGCCACCAGCGACGCGGCTTCGGGACCTGCAACGGCACCTGCAGCGTCTGCCTTCCCGCCTTCACCCGGACATCGCGAACTATCCGCACCACAGCCTTGCCGTCCGGATCGCGCACCTCCAGCCGCAGTGGCAACGTCGCGTCGGCGCCGGCATGTTCGACCTCGACCAGGGCGGTCAGCGCGGCGAGGTTCGCATCCAGCGCCTCGGTGCGAATGGCCAGGTCGGTCACCCGTTGTGCGCCCCACGCCTCCAGCCGTACGGGCCTCCACACGCCTGCGGTGACATAGCGCGGCCCCCAGTCCCAACCGAAATGGTAGGCCGGCTTGCGCACGAAGTTGCCGACCATCGCATCGCGCGGCTCGTCGCCATAAGGCGAGGGATAGTTGCCCGCGATCTTGTGCGGCATCGCCTGCACGGCCGGCAGCAACCGGGTGATCGGCGAACGGAAGACGATGCGCAGCACGTTGCCCCGGGACTGCAGGCGACCGTCGACGCGCGCCTTCCACGTCCGGTGCGCGTTGTCTGCGCGCAGCAACGGCTGGCCGTTGAGTTCCACTTCGGCGAAGGTATCGAGCCCTTCGAACACCAGCTCGGCGTGTGGCCGCGCCAGCGTCGCCGGATCCACATCGAAGCCAGCGCGATATTCCCAATCCGCCAGCCCGATCCACTGCAGCTGCGCTTCCGGCGCACCGACATACGGGTCGCGGATCAAGCCGGCGGCCAGCAGGTCGGTATGCACACTGCCCGGCACCTGCGCTGCGCCCCAGCCTGCCGCTTCCGGATGCACGGCCACCTGCGCCCCACCCGGCAGCAGCCGGAACTCCCAGCGTGCCTGCAGCACACCGGCCTGTGCCAGCACTGGCAACAGACACGCCAGCACTACCGCACCGAACCGCACCCACGCATTCCAGATCCGCATCCGAACACCCCGTCGCAACAATGATCCCGCCTGGAAAGCCCCACACCGAACGTGTCCGGCTCTGAACCCGCCGCGCACGCGGGAATCCGGCTGGGCGGCGGCGGTGAGGCCCGCGCAGGACCGTTGGAGCCCCGCACGGGCGGAAAACGAGCCTGCAGGGACGTACTTGCGGCGTGTACTGCGCAGGCCTCCCCGCCACCGCTACCCGGAATCAAACAGGCGCCGCAGCTCCGGCTCCGGAACGCACCACGTTCAACACCTCATGGCACGCGCCCATCGTGTGGTAATCCACCTTCCCGGCCGGGCTCTTCTCATCGCTGTACTTGCGGTTGTCCGCATCCAGGATGCGGAACCACGCACCGTACTCATGGTCCACGAAGTGCTCCCACGCATACGCCCACAAACGGTCGTACCACTCCCAGTACACCGCATCACCCGTGCGCTGTGCCAGCACCGCCGCGGTCGCCAGCGACTCCGCCTGCACCCAGAAATACTTGTCGTCGTCGCAGACGCTGCCATCCGGCGCGAAGCCGTAATACAACCCACCGCGCTCGTTGTCCCAGCTGCGTTCCACCGCCACGTCGAACAGATGGCGCGCCATCGGCACCAGCCAGTCCGCCTGTACATGGCGATCCAGTATCAGCAACAGCTTGGCCCACTCGGTCTGGTGACCCGGCTGGAAGCCCCACGGACGGAACAGGTGCTTGGGATCATCCAGGTTGTAGTTCCAGTCGATGTTCCACTCGCTGTCATAGTGCTCCCACACCAGCCCGTCTGCCTTGGCGGCCTGGCGCCGGGTCATGATGTCGGCCAGCTGCAGCGCGCGATCCAGGTAGCGCTGCTCGCCGCTGCTCTCGAACGCGGCCAGCATCGCCTCGCACATGTGCATGTTGGCGTTCTGCCCGCGGTAACCGCTGAAGTTCCACTGCGCATCGGCTTCGTCACGGTACAGACCGTGCGCCGGCTCATGGAACCGCGTTTCCAGCAGCTGCCAGGTCTCCTCCATCCAGCCACGCGCTTCTTCGATGCCCGCCTTCAGCGCGCAGCTGTACGCCAGCAGCACGAAGGCGACGCCGTAGCAGTGGTTGGTGGCGTCTTCCACCACGCCATCGCGCAGCGTCCAGGCATAGCCGCCGGTGGCCGGGTTGCGATGCACCTCGCGCAGGTAGCGCACGCCATGCTTGACCCCGTCCAGATAAGCGGCATCACCGAACTCGCGGTAGGCCATGGCGTAGTCGAAGACGAAACGCGTGCTGCTCACCAGATGGCGATGCCCTGTATCGTAGACGCTGCCGTCGTCACGGAAGTAATGGAAGAAGCCACCGTTCGGATCGATGCAACGCGGATGGTAGAACGCCATCGTGTGGGCGATGTGGCCGCGCAGGAAAGCCGGCGACCGGAAGTCCGGAGTCTGGGTCATCAGTGCGATTCCTCGGTTTGCAGCAGCAGTTCGTTGACTTCATCGCGCGAGGGCATGGCCGCGAATGCGCCCTTGCGGGTCACCGCCAGCGCGCCCACCGCAGCGCCAAAGCGAAGCACCTCGCGCATGGCGGCTTCATCGCTGCAGAACGCCGGCAGGCTGGCGGCATCCACGCCGCGCTCGATCAGCGCGGTCAGCAGGCCACCGACGAAGGCATCGCCCGCAGCGGTGCTGTCCACGGTGGCCACACGGAAGCTGGTGGCCTGGCCCTGCGCGCTGCGCGTGTACCAGCGCAGTGCGGCGGCGCCATCGGTGACCACCACCCAGCGCGCCTGCGCGGCAAACAGCCGTTGCAGGACCTGCGCGGCGCCGTCCTCGCCCAGCGGTGCGGCGAGGAAATCCAGCTCTTCGCGCGACAGCTTGACCACGTCTGCCAGCGCCAGCGCCTGCCACAGCGTCGGCAGCGGATCGGCGTCGGCCGGCCACAGGGCCGGGCGCAGGTTGAGGTCCAGGCTGACCAGTGCACCGGCCGCGCGCGCACGCTGCATGCCCTCGAACGTCGCCTGCGCGATGGCCGCTTCGGTCAGGCTGTTGGAACAGACGTGGAAGCAGCGTGCCTGCGCAAAGCAGGCTGGCTGGAAATGCTCGGCGCGGAACAGCAGGTCCGCCGCCGGCGGCCGGTAGAAGCTGAAACTGCGCTCGCCATGCGGATCCAGCGCGACGAATGCCAGCGCCGTCTTGGCCGCATCGGTACGCGCGATGTAGTCGATGCCCACGCCTTGCTGCTGCAGGCTGTCGGCGAGGAAATCGCCGAACATGTCCCGTCCCAGCATGCCCACGAACTGGGTATCCACGCCCAGCCGCGCGGCGGCCACCGCGACGTTGGCCGGCGCGCCACCGGCGTATTGCAGGAACGCGCGCGGCTCGGCCGGCGAGGCCGGTGGCTGCGCTAATAGATCGATCAAAATCTCGCCGAAACAGACAATGGTGCCCATCTGCATCAGCCTCCGCGGGTCGTGGCAGCCGGCAGGCGGGCGCCCACCAGACCGAAGAAGATGACGTAGCCGTAGCACAGCAGCGGCAGGATGAAGCTCGGCTGCAGACCGATGTGGTCGGCCAGCACGCCCTGCAGGTACGGCACCAGCGCGCCACCGACGATGGCCATGATCAACAGGCTGGAGGCCTTGTTGGTCAATGGGCCCAGGCGTTCGATGCCGAGCGCGAAGATGGTCGGGAACATGATGGAATTGAACAGGCCGATGGCCACCACCGAGTACAGCGCGACCTGGCCCGAACTGGCCATCGTGGCACCCAGCAGCACGACGTTGATGCCGGCGAACAGGGCCAGCATGTGCCGCGGCGAATAGCGGGTCAGCAGCGCCGAGCCGGCGAAGCGACCGATCATCGCCATCGTCCAGTAGGCGGACACGTAATGGGTGGCCTGCTGTTCGGTGAAGCCACCGATGGTGGGCATCGACAGGTAGTTGACCAGGAAACTGCCGATGGAGACTTCGGCACCCACGTAGAAGAAGATGCCCAGCACCGCGAACAGCAGGTGGCGGTGGCGCAGGGCCGCGCCGTAGCTCTGCTGAGGGCCATCATCGACCTTCTCGGTGCTCTCGCTCAGCGTCGGCAGGCGGAACAGGTAAACAAACAGCGCCAGCAGCGCCAGGGCGATCGCCAGGCCGATGTAGGGGCCCTGCACCGACTGCGCCTCGGCTGCACGGTAAGCGGCCTGTTCGGCCACCGACAGCGCGTTGATCTCATCGGCACTCTTGACCGTGTTGCCGAGGATCAACAGTCCGCCGAAGATCGGCGCGATCGCCGTACCCAGCGAGTTCAGTGCCTGGGCGAGGGTCAAGCGGCTGGAACTGGTTTCCACCGGCCCCAGCAGCGCCACGTACGGGTTGGCGGCCACCTGCAGCACGGTGATGCCGGTGGCCAGGACGAACAGCGCGCCCAGGAAGGCGCTGTACTCGCGCAGCTCGGCGGCGGGCCAGAAGCCCAGCGCGCCGACGCCGGCGATCAACAGGCCGGCCACGATGCCTTTCTTGTACCCCAGGTGGGCCACCAGCCGACCGGCCGGCAGGGACATCAGGAAGTAGGCGCCGAAGAAGGTGAACTGCACCAGCATCGCGCGCGCGTAATTCAGTTCGAACACCGCCTTCAGGTGTGGAATGAGGATGTCGTTGAGGCAGGTCAGGAAGCCCCACATGAAGAAGATGGTGGTGGCCACGCCCAGCGCCATGCGGGTGTTGACCGGTGGTGCGCCTTGCCCGGGCGTGGTGTTCAAACGGGGCGTTGATGAAATCGGCATGCGGGTTCGCGCCTCGGTGCGCGTAGGTTGAATGAGGAAGGGGAATCAGTTCGGGCGGGCGGCGCTGCTTTCGCGTATGCGCAGCTGCACGGGGGCAACGGTACGCTGCGGCGGCGCATCCGGGGTCTGCACACGCTGCAGCAGCAGCTCGGCGGCCTGGCGTCCGCGCGCCCGCGGATCAACGGTGAGGGTTGTCAACGGCGGCACGGCGACGGCCGCTTCGGGAATGTCATCGAAACCGGTGACGGCGAAGTCGCCGCCGGGACGGATCCCGCGCGAGGTCAGGCCCAGCATCAGCCCCAGCGCGACGGTATCGTTGTAGCAGACCGCCGCACTGGGCCGCCCACCACCGACGAACAGTTCGTCGACCCGCCGCGCGGCTTCCAGGCGGTTCGGCGCCGATTCGATCAGCCACTGCGGCGTGACCGACAGGCCGGCCTCGCCCAGTGCCTGCTGGTAGCCGGCACGGCGTTGTTCGCAGGAACTGGAATCGGCGTGGCCACCGAAGAAGGCGATTTCGCGATGACCGCGTTCGATCAGGTGGCGGGTCGCCAGGTAGGCCCCCTGCTGGTTGTCCAGCGCAAGAAAATCCCAGTCAGCGCCGGCCAGCGCACGGTTGAACAACAGCACGTTGGCGGTCGGGCCCAGCGCCTGGCGCACCTGCGCGGTATCGCTGCCTTCGGCCGGTGACAGGATCAATCCGGCCGGGGTGTGCTCCATCAGCGTGCCCAGCACCGCCTGCTGGCGCTGTGGTGATTCGCCGGTGCTGCCGAGCAGGGTCACGTAGCCCTGGTCGCCCAGTGCTTCGTCGACGCCGGCGGCGAACTCGGCGAAGAACGGGTTGGACAGGTCGTTGATCACCAGCGCCACGCTGGAGGATGTGCGCCGGCGCAGGTTGGCCGCCGCGCGGTTGTACACATAGCGCTGGCGGCGCAGTTCGGCCTCCACCTTGGCGCGCGTATCCACGTTCACCAGCGGGCTGCCACGCAGCACCAGCGACACGGTCGCCCGTGACACGCCGATCGCGCGTGCGATGTCGGTCACGGTGACCGCGCGGTTGCCGCTTTTGCGCGGCCCCTTGCTGCCGGTGGCGTCATTCATCCTGTAATGGACCCTGAGCTCTGGATAGGTACCTGAATCATAACGGCCCCAGCCGCGCGTGCACGGTCATGCGCAGCACGGGCGGCCGAATGCCTCACTTCAGGACCCTGCCGGGTGCGGCGCAGAACGAGACCGGCAGGTCATTGACCGCCGTGCCCCAGCCCTGTTCCGGCGCCTGCGTGCCGAGCGACCACTGCAGGGTCGGGCCAGCGCGCAGCGCTTCCCAGTCCAGCCACACCGCGGACTGCGCGGCGCCATCCACTTGCACGCCCTGCACGTACTGCAGCGTGCGACCGTCCGCGCCGGGGGCGCGCAGTTTCAGCGTGCGGCCGTTGCCCAGCGCCACATCCACCTTGGCAAAGCGCGGCGCGTGCAGCAGGAACTCACCACTGCCGGGCACCGCCGGATACAGGCCCAGCGCACTGAACAGGTACCAGGCCGACATCGTGCCCAGGTCATCG
>Ga0308163_10002977_pt1 | contig 14677 bp, 24 predicted proteins | sample PhyTR1_FD_201037 | JGI IMG/M metagenome (GOLD analysis project Ga0308163, IMG submission 201037) | Phyllosphere microbial communities from UC Gill Tract Community Farm, Albany, California, United States - DLSLT.R1 | ecosystem: Host-associated > Plants > Phyllosphere > Unclassified | place: USA...
CGGGCGGCTCTTCTTTAATTTATCGCTGAAAAAAAGCCCCACGTCATCGCTGATCGTAGGGCTTTTGCATTTTCCTGTTCGCGCTAGTGGCTCGCATTGGGACCGGTCGCGTCGTGATTAAGGAGATGGTGCAATGTCCGTCACCGTATATATGACCTCAGCAGGAGGCGTTAATACTTTAACCGTTATATTCGTATGGAGTCGATATGGAATGCGTACGTTTGGACCTAGCGGAAAGTCATTAAAGTTCCTGCTAACTAACAAACGGCCAGTTATTTCACTCGTTGCCTTTATCACGGCGTCAGGCAATTTGAGCTTCGGACCCGTATTTGTTAAGCAGTGAGCGCGAATGATGGAGGCATGATCAAGGATGTTAGGACTAATCTGAATAACTTCGAAAGATTCCAGAAAATCTTTAGAGTCAACAAATTCATCCTGAGTAATCAATCCGACTGCGCGTGTTGCGTAAAATCGGACCATAAGCTCGCTCCAAGTTACAGCACTAATCGCTGCGTCATCGAAATAGCCAAGCTCTATAGTCGCTTGGTGTACGCCACTAAAGTGGTCAATGAGCACGTTTGAATCGAATAATGCTGCCCTCATCATTCAGCGCGTTCTTTCACTTCGAAAGCGGTTTCATCAGCATCAAATATATGACGGTTTTTGTAGAGCCCAGCGGTCTTGTTGAGTAATTCAGCTCTTTTGTTTTTTTTAGCTTGAACTTTTAACTCGGTTTGGCTGGACTCAGAGTTTAAAACTCCGGCGTTAAACTTATACAACGTTTTCCTATTTGACGTTCTTCGAGTTTTTACAAATACCACACTGTAGTCCGTGAGCAAAGCTTGGCTTACGACGTGAACTGCAGAACGCTGCTGCAGATCGTAGTAATACACCTTAGCGGGTTCAACACTTTCACCGGCTTTAATAAATCCGTGTGCGCGGAGAATCCCGGCATTTTGCGGAACTCGGTCGTAGACAAGCCACGGCCAATGACCTTGATCTCGTTTACCAAATTTAACCATGAGGAGCCTCCAACAACTTAGCTTGAGTCGATAGTGTAACTCATTCGGACTTCGGTCCATCCGCTCGTAGCTGATCCACTACAAACAAGAGTTAAAATCAGTTCGTCACTTGCTCGATTGCTACTTGTGCACATCGAAACAGTCGAACGAACTCAGTTGATGGATGGCGTGGTATCGAGAGCTTCCTGCACACTACTTCTGGCCGGGCTTGATCGATGTAGCACCACCACAACAGCAGTCTGTCGAAGGTCTTGAGTTTGCGCATACCTAGTTCGAGTTGCAGCGCGTCTTCTTCATCGATCTTGCGGCGTTCGTCGCTGCCGCCGGCGCTACCCAGCGTAGCCTTACGCAGGCGCTCACAAATGGCGCCGGTCTGGCTAGACGCTGCACTCGGAATGCTTGTGAGCGTTGCCCAGCGTGCCCAATTTTCGAGGCGTGAGCCGATATCGCGGCGTTCGGTCAAGGCGTGATCTCCTCGCCCTGGTCTCCCATGCCAAAGCAAATGCACCGGCCAGCGATGTACGTGAACACTGGCGACAACACTAGCCATACCGCGAGAGCAATCACGCAGCCTCCTGCACAGCTACGTTCAAACCCTCGATGTGCTGCGCCAGCGCCAGAATGGCCAGCGCGTCGGCCTGGTTGTTGTCCTTCGGGTGGAAGCCCTTGGCGCGCGCGGTCTCGACCATCGCCGTCTTGTCCGCGTTGCCCTTGCCGGTCCAATGCTTCTTGACCTGACCAACGCCGACCGGGCGCAGCGGCACGTTATGCGCCGCGCACCACATCTCGAGCATGGCCAAGAAGCCGCCGTAGACGTGCGCGGCCAACGTGCCGGCGTGCTGCTTGACGTCCTCGTAGTAGACCGCGTGGATCTCACCGGTGGTGCGCTGCTCGGCCAAGAAGGCGCGGAACTTGAGCCAGCGTTGGCCGGCCATTTCCCAGCGGCGGTTGCTGAAGTTCTCGGTACCGCTGTGCACGGTGCCGTTGCGGTCGGTGCGGGCCCAGCCGGTCTGGGTGCCGATGTCGATTGCCAGGATGTTCATGGGGTGCTGCTCCTCGTTGTTGTTGTGGCGCTCTCGCGCGCGAAATGGTCTCGGTCAGGTAGGCATGTCGAAGCCGACACGTTCGAAAGTCCCTAAGCTCGAACCTGCGATCGGCAGCGCAGCCTGGTCGTTGCTGGCGTCGAGAACGTCGGCCAACAGGGTGCGCAGCGCGTTCTCCAGCCGCTCGAGCCAGCGGTACCGCTTTTCCCCCGATGGGTGGTCTGCGTCCGGACGTTGCCAAAGCAGGTCAGGTCGACCGTGGGCCTGCAGCTCGCGTTCGATCGTGGCGAAGGCTGCGCGTGATGCCTGGGTGCCTGGCTTGTCGTGGAACCGGACGTCGTGCACGGCCATCGACAGCCAGCGCAGCCTGTGCATCTCGTTCGTGATCATCTGGAACCGGCCGGCGCTGGCGCCGAAGTGGGCGAAGCACCACCATTCGGTGGATCCGGTCGTGCTGGTGGCCATCGAGCCGATTAGCGGGCAGCCGTAGGCAGCGCACAGGTGCTGTGGTCGGTCGGCGATGCGGTCGTCGTGGGTGTGCGTCATGCTGCTCGGCCTTTCAGCGTGTCGATCTTGGCTTGGATGCGTGCGGCGAAGTCGTGGTAGCTCTCGCCACCGCGGGCGAACATCCCGAACTCACGGCCTTTGGCCTCGATGCCCTGGTTCGATTTCTTCCATGTCCAGTCGTCGTTGCGCGGCTTTTGCGCACCTGGTGCTGGTGCTGGAGCAGCCTGGTCGCGCAGCTCTTGCTCGACGATCGGGACCAGGTACGCGAGCGGGATGGGTTTGTCGCCCTTCGACGCCCGGGCTTTGGTGATGGCGACGTTGAGCACCTCGTCGGTGACCTTCGGGTCTTGTGCCCAGGTCACGGCAATGATCGGGTTCTGCGAGGTGGCCTGTACGCCCTGGGCTCGAACGAGCAGGGCGATCTGCGTGTTGCGGGTCATGTTCGCGACCAAGTCGGTAGGGCTGTCCAGATCGACCGGCGGCGTGCTCGGGGTTGGCGGGGGCGGTGTTGATGCTTTAGGTTTACATTCTCCCTGTCCCTGTCCCTGTCCCTGTCCCTGTCCTTCTCCCTGTCCCTTAAGAGCGTTTTCCAGCGGAATTCCATCGCCGGTTTCGCCATTTCCAACGGAATCAGTAATGCTTTCCGCTGGAATTCCTGCGGATTCCCGTGGAATTTCCACCGGATTTGTCCCCGGTTCTGGTGGAAGTGGCAACGGTGGACGGCCCTCGGACTCGCGCTGCTTGTTGGATTTCCGCACGCGATCACACTCTTTCTTCCATGCGTGATGCAGCTTGGCGCGCCAGCTTTCCAGCGCTTTCTCGGCGACCACAGGGTGATACAGGCGGCCATCTGCGCACTTGACCCAGCCGTGCAGCGCGCCCTCGCGCAGGTTCATCCATTCTTTGACCACGCGGCCGTAGCCGGCAGCCTTGGCCAAGAAGCGATCGTCGTCGGGAAGGGATGCGGCGGGTACCTGGTGCCAGGCGGCGCTCCACAGAAGAACGCCGGCCCAGCAAGCCTCGGGTGATTCGTACGCGGCCATGTCGCTGTCACGCAGACGCGCGACGTCGAGCGGCATGAATGCGAAGTCCTGCAGGTTGCAGTCGGGCGGGGTTAGCGGCGCCGGCAGGGCGCCAGTGTCGATCGTAGTCATGGCGGCGATGCCTCGGACTGTTCAGCCGCGCAGCGATCCCACTCTGCCTGCCAGGTCGCGATCGCGTCCGTCGAGTGCCAGTTGAAGTTGTGCCCGTCACGATCCACGCCGCGGTCGAACGCAGCGCGCGCCTTGGCGCGGATCATGTCGAGCGAGATGATTGGTGTGTCCATTATTCGCCTGCCTCGTCTACGACCTTGCGCAGCTGCTGGCGCGCCATGTACTCGGCCTGCTGCTTGCGGTGGTCTTCCTTGTTGGCGATCGCGTCCCGGTCGATGGCACGCCAGGTGCGCGCCTGCAGGGCGATCTTGTCGTCCGCCGAATACTTCGGCTGCTTTGCTTGTTGCGACATGTGCTCCTCGGTTATGTCAGGTGGAATTGCCAGGCGCCGTCGGCTTCAAAGGCGCATGCGCAGCACGCCAGGTGCGCGGTAGTTCGAGCGGCCCGGCAGCAACATGGCCACGTTCTGGCCAGCGCCGGGTCTTCCGGCAGGCTGGTGGCGCGCATTAGCATTCCGGTCGTTGAGCCAGCCTCGTGCGAGGTCGCGCAGCTTCTTGCTTTGCGTGACGTCGTCGGCCTGGCATTGCTGGCTGAATTCGACGAACTCGTCGGCGTTCAGCAGCGTCTTTACTACGATGGTTCGTGGGGCTTTCACTGGTTCTCCTGGGGTGGGTGGATCGGGTAGGGGTGCTTCTGGAGTTCGGGTGGGCAAATGCCCGGGGTGTGAAAAAGCCGCAGGCTTACTGCGGCTGGGGTGCTTGTTCGATCAGTTCGGGCCAGATCCGCTGCCAATCGTCGGGGAACAATTCCTTTCGCGTCACAAGGCCACCAGTAGCGGCCTCGATGGCTGCGCCATGGGCGACAGGGACAGGACGTGTCCCATCTGCCCATCGGCTGATGTCGGGCGCATGTGCGCCAATAGCTTTCGCCAGCGACGCTTGGCGTCCGCGTTCTTGAGAGAGGTAGGTTTTGATGTCCATAGAGCGCCAGTATAGCGATTCGCTAAATAACGTCAATAGCGTTTCGCATATTTCATTGTTTAGCGATCTGCTATGTAATGCTCGTATGCAAACGAATGATGAAATCCGCCGTGAAAACCTCGAGGTCGCTATCAAGCGCATGGGTACAGCGGCAAAGCTCGCTGCTGCAGCGAACACTGCTCCGGCTTACATAAGCCAGATTCGCAACAAGACACGTGATAGCAAGTCAGGCACGCCGAAGATGATGGGTGACGACATGGCCCGGAGGATCGAGGCCGCGATCGGTGAGCCGCATGGTTGGATGGACAAGTCTCATCTGTTTCAAGAAGGGACAGACGCCGATGGCAATGCGCGTCCATTCGATGTGAACATCGCTCCCGTCATGCTGCCTTCTCGGCCGATTCCAGTCATTTCATCGGTTCAGGCCGGCGCGCTGCGCGATATGGAGAATCCGTACGAGCCTGGAGACGGTTATGCAGTCGAATACACGGAAGACCAGAAGCTATCTCGCTGGGCTTTCTGCCTCGATGTTGAGGGCATGTCGATGTCGCCGCGATTCCAGCCAGGCGACCGGCTGTTTGTTGATCCTGATCGAGCACCTGGGCCGGGTAATTTTGTTGTGGCACGCAATGGAAGCAATCAGGCGACATTCAAAAAATACCGACCGCGTGGGATGGATGCAAATGGAAACGAGATATTTGAATTGGTTCCGTTGAATGACGATTACCCGACGCTTCGTAGCGATACAGAGCCGTTATACGTTATCGGCGTAGTCACTGAAGTTAAGCAGCGACTTGTCTAGCAGCCGATTTTTTAGGTGTAAGGGGGATCAGTTGAAGCCACAAGAAAACATCGAAGCGGATCGATTTGATGATCACATGCTTGGCGAGTTGGCAAAAAAGAGTAGGGCATACGCTGACGTAGCTGCGGCAATAAAAGAGGCGCGAAAATCATGTGATAGCGCTGGGCTGAACTGTAAGTATGATGACCAGGGATTTCCCTTTTTTACACGGTTTCAGACGTCTAAAACAGCTAGGCACACGAGGGAGGATACGTCCGCCACATTGCTTTTACAGGCTGTCATTTTGGAGCGGCTTGACAGGAATAGAAAATATATGTGGGTAATCATTGCGTTGCTTCTTTATATCGCAAGCCAAGTTGGATCATAAAATAATCCCCGCCGTAGCGGGGACTGAAGAATCCCGTTCATTGTGGACGGAATTAGCGCCGGCGCGTCATCGCCGGATTACTGAAAGGGCAGTGCCATGGCGGTTTATATCATCTCGTACGACCTCAATAAGCAAAAAAATTATCCAAAGCTTTATGATCAGATTAAGTCGGCAGGTACGAACTGGTGTCATCCGATGGACTCAACTTGGCTTATCGTTTCCGATTCGACATCGTCAACAATCCGGGATCATATCGCCAAGGCCATGGATCAGGACGACACATTGCTGGTTTGCAAAGTTGCCAAAGGCGACTCCGCTTGGCGCGGGTTATCGCCGCAAATTTCCGCATGGCTTAAGGCCAACTTGTAATTCGTCTCCGATCCGTCAGTCGGCGCATCTTCCAGAAGGCGAAACGGCAGGCCGCCGACTTTTACCATAGTTCCTTTTGGTAATACAAACATACATTCCTCCATGCCCGCACTCGCGGGCTTTTTTCTGCCCGGACCATCCAAGCCCAGACCAGTCTAGCTCAGAAATTTAGCGCGACGCTACATTTTTCTCTTGTGTACTTTAGCGAATCGCTATAAAGTACCTCCATCGCAACCGAGCTCAGCACCCGCCGAGTCGCCGACTGGAGGAAGACATGTCCCGCACTGTATCACCCGAAGAACTGCGCAACAAAACGCTGATTGACTTGACCCGCCAGAAGTCGGCCGGCCTGCTGGCCGCCGTGCGCGCTGGACAGCCGCAGGCATCAAAGCTGATCCGCGACTGCCTGTCCGAATACATCACCGACGACAACGCGCTGGCCACCCTGATTTTGGAATCGCTGGCTGGTACGAACAGCCTGCAGGGCGTCATCACCGACCTGATCTGGGCCGAAGCCGAAGCGCTGGCTCAGCTCGAGCTGGCCGCGATCGAGCGCGAGAACCGCGAGCTGTCGACGGCTGATCGGATCGACCGCTACCTCGACAGCATCGCGGCATGAACTGCACTCACTGCCACGACACGGGAAGCCTGTCAAAGAACCTGCACGGCTACATGGACTGCGCGTACTGCGGCGTGGCCGAGGAGCGCGTGCAAGTGAACATCTGGGCAGACCGCACGGCGCCCACCGTCGACCAGGTCGACGCCTGGCTGATCTACCAGCACGGCAAAACCACAGCAGCACAGAACACGGCGCGGGGAAGCATGGAGCAGGGCAGTTCCGCGTAAAGGCAAAGCCATGCACGGCCGCACCAGCGGCGCCGGAGACGTAACCGGCACCAACAGCGAAGCCGGCCGCGCCGGCGCAAACGAGGAGAGCAGGATGATCAAGAAATTCGAGGCCGGCCAGACCGTCTACAGCGAACAAGGCGAGCGAGCCGAATATGTCACTGCGTCGGGCGATGGTCACATCGTCCGTCCAATCGTAGAAGACTGCGGCTATGACGGCGACAGCGGGCCATATGACCACGTTTGCGACCCGGTGATCTGGCGTCATGTGTTTCATCAAGAGCCGGTGGCCAAGTTCAGCGACGAGCTGAAAGTTATCCACGAGCAGATCGCTGCAGCAAAAGCTGAGCGCAGCCAGATGCAGGCCGAAGAATATGCATTGCAACGTGCTCGTGCCGAGAAATTGAAGCGCTTCTCCGTGCTTGACAGCCTGGAAGCGTTCATCGACGGCAAGATCACGCACTACGTGACCCGCGATATCTACAACCCGCCGCAGATCATCAATATCGAGCAGGCGCTTACCGGAGACAGCGACAGCAAGCGAGGAGTATTGCGTTTGCTCACCCTCGGTGGCTGCTTGAAAACCGGCGGCATCAACTGGCAACTGAACCAATACTCAGATGGTAGTGGTAGCGCCACCGGCGTGATCCCTTGCACCTCGCTCGAGCAGGCACAGGAAATCGTGAAGCAGGAGGTCATCAAGCATTTCGCAGGCTCCCGCCGTCCGGACACTGAGCGCCAAGAATGGATTGATACCGCCGAAAAGCTTGGCATCAATGTGCCGGAAGCGTATCGCCGGATCGTGGCCGCCAAGAAGCTTCGACAGCTTGAGGAAAACGGCCACTACACGCGCCGCCAAGCCGAGCAGTACAACGAGTCTGTCGCGCGCATGGATGCCGAGCTCGTTGCGCTGCGTGACTACCTCGCTACCCCAGAAGGTGTCGCATGATCGCCGTCCGCGTCACCCGCGGCCCGTATCGCGTCGTGCGCCGCCTGGCGCGCAAAGCAGCGAAGCCTGTCGCGCTGCTGTGGACCACCTGGAAGTTGAAGAAGAGCCAGGACGACGTCGCCTACCTCGCATCGCTGCGCGCGCAGTTCGAGCAGAAGGAGCACAACGAGGCCCTGCGCCAGGTGCGTTTGATGCGCAGCCGCAGCCAGATCGCGAGCTGGTGATGATCCGCCACTTCAAAGACCAGTACCGCCTGTCCCTGCGCGCCGGCTTCGGCCCGCGCAAGGCAGCCATCCGTGCGCTGCGCACGTATTTCAACGGTTTTTAACCACGAAGGAAACCATGAACGAACTCACCACCCAGGGCGAAACTACTTTCTCCCTTTCCCCGCGCAACCTGGCCGAAGCCATGGAGTTCGCGAAGATCATCGCGTCGTCGGACATGGTCCCGAAGGACTACATCAACAAGCCGGGCAACGTCTTGGTGGCTGTGCAGACCGGCGCCGAGCTGGGCCTCAAGCCGATGCAGTCCCTGCAGGGTATTTCGGTGATCAACGGCCGTCCAGGTGTGTGGGGCGATGCGATGTGGGCGCTGATCATCAGCCACCCGGAGTTCGAGGATGTGCAGGAGGAGAAGCAGGACACGCATTGCACGGTGACTTTGAAGCGGCGCGGTCGCTCGCCGGTGGTCACCACATTTACGATGGAAGACGCCAAGAAGGCAGGCTTGGCCGGCAAGCAGGGGCCATGGCAGACGGCGCCGAAGCGGATGCTGCAGATGCGTGCCCGTGCCTTCGCCGCGCGCGACCTGTTCGCTGATGCGCTCAAGGGCATCAAGTCGATCGAGGAGCTGCGCGACTACCCGGACGAGCGCGTCGAGCGCGACATCACACCGGCGCCAGCGCAGGCCGCCGCCCAGGCGACGAAGGCGGAACTGCCGCAGTGCACGGCCGAGAAGTTCACGGAGAACACGCCGGCCTGGCGCGACATGATTCTTTCGGGGAAGAAGACACCGGCGGCGCTGATCTCGATGCTGAGCACAAAAGCCGTTCTCAGCGAAGACCAAAAACTGACCATCGATAGCTGGTCCCACGAAACCGAATAAGGACACCATCATGCAAATTCACGATCTTGCCCAGGGTAGCCCCGAGTGGCAGCAGTACCGTCTTGAAAAGTTCGGCGCCAGTGAGGCGGCCGCGATGCTGGGTATCTCGCAGCTGGTCAAGCGCAACGAGCTGCTGCACATGAAGGCGACTGGCACCGCCCAGGAGTTCAGCGACTGGGTGCAGAAATACATCCTCGACTACGGCCACGAGGTGGAAGCGCTGGCGCGCCCGCTGGCCGAAGAACTGATCGGTACCGAGCTGTACCCGGTCACCTGTTCGGATGGCCGGCTGTCGGCGTCGTGCGACGGCTTGACGATGGCAGAAGACGTCGCGTTCGAGCACAAGCAGTGGAACCAGGCGCTGGCCGCATCGATCTGTGACGGCGTGCTGCCTGACGAGTACATGCCGCAGTGCCAGCAGATCATGATGGTGACCGGTGCAGGCAAGGTCGTGTTCGTCTGTTCCGATGGCACGCCCACCAGCTTCGTGCACATCGATGTGCTGCCGGATCCAGCGTGGCAAGAGCGCATCCGCGCCGGCTGGGTGCAGTTCGAGGCCGACCTGGCCACCTACGAACACGTCGAAGTTCTGCCGCCGCCAGTCGCCGCCGCAGTGCAGGACTTGCCGGCGCTGTCGATCCGGGTCGATGGCCAGCTCACCCTGAGCCACAACCTGCTGCTGTTCGGCGACAAGCTGCAGTCGTTCATCAAAGATATCGACACGAACCCGAGCGACGACCAGGCATTCGCCGATGCTGAGCAGGCCATCAAGGTGATGGAGCGCGCCGAGAATGCGCTGGGCGCCGCCGAGGCGTCGGCCCTGGGCCAGATCTCGACCGTCGACGACATGGTGCGCAACGTGGCCAGTCTCAAGGAACTGGCGCGCAAGACGCGCCTGATGCTCGAGAAGACCGTCAAGGCGCGCAAGGAAACGATCCGCGTCGAGATCCAGCAGGCCGGCAAGGACAAGGCAGCAGCGCACATCGCCGCGCTGAATACCCGCCTTGGCAAGCCGTACATGCCAGCGATCGCGTTCGACTTCGCCGGCGTCATGAAGGGCAAGAAGACGGTCACCAGCCTGCGCGACGCAGTCGACACCGAACTGGCGCGTTTCAAGATCGAGGCCAACGCCGTAGCCGATCGCATCCAGATCAACCTGGGCACGCTGCGCGAGCTGGCCGGCGGCCATGCCTTCCTGTTCGCTGACACTCCGTCGATCGTGCTCAAGGCTGCGGATGATCTGACCTCGCTGGTGAAGATGCGCATCGCCGAGCACCAGGCAGAGGAGGCGGCTAAGGCCGAGGCGCTGCGTGCGCGGATTGCCGAAGAAGAGCGCGTGAAGGCCGAAGCTGCCGCAGCGGAGAAGATGCGCCAGGAGCAGGCCGAAGCCGCGCGCGTGGCCGAAGAAGTTGCGTCGATCGAGCGGGCGCGCGTCGCGGCTGATACGAAGCGTCAGCTCGAGGAGCAGGCGGCCAGCATCGCGGCGGCCAACAAGGCAGCGGCTGCCCCAGCGCCAGTGCTAGTTGCTGCTACCCCGGCGGACGATCCTGACTCCCAGGAAGTGCAGCCCGCGCCAGCGCAGGTGACGCCGATCGCCGCAGCGCGCCCGGCCGCCAGCGCGCCAACGCTGCGCCTGGGCCAGATCAACGAGCGCCTGGCGCCTGTCGCGGTAACCGCTGATGGCCTGGCGCGTCTCGGCTTCGCCGCCGCCGGCCGCGATCGCGCCGCGGTGCTGTATCACGAAAGCGACTTCTTGGAAATTTGCCGCGCTCTGGTCGTGCATGTGCGCGCCGTTCAGGCGGCGCAAGCCGCGCAGGCAGCGTGATGCCAGCGCAGCGCCTCTCCACCTGGTTGGCCCTGCGCTGCCGCGAGCCGCTGTTCCAGCGGTTCCTGCGCGTGCCGGACGAACCAACTGCTGTGCACTCGGTGCGCGCGATCTGCGAAGTGAAGTCGCGCGGTGAGATCGATCAGAACCCGACTGCCGCGCAGCGCTTCCACGATTTCATCCGCAAGCCGTACCTGCTGTTTGCCAACGACCCAAATAACCACCCCCAGGAGAACTGACCATGTTCGAACTCACCCAAGCCACCGTCAAGCTGGCCAACATCAATCCCCGCGCCGAGATGCACGGCGACGATCCGAAGCCGGCATTCGACCTCAAGATCGAGGCAACGTGCTCAAGCGCCGCACTGACGCACTTCCATCCGGAGCTGCGCCAGCACCTGTTCATGAAGGACCAAAACCCAGACCTGATCGACCAGGTCATCGAAGGTGACGGGCTGACCGTGCTGCGCTACCCGAAGATGGGCGCCATCAAGTGGGATTGGGAAGGCGCTGGCTACACCGCCACGGTCGACTATGGCATGGGCGGCTCGAGCAACCTCGACCTGAACGACTGCAAGGTCGACCACTTCAAGATCGAAGCGCAGAACGGCGGCTCGGTGGTGATTACGTTCCGGATCATTGCGCACCCGGAGAGCGAAGACGTCGGCAAGCTGTGCGAATTCATGCAGCGCGAAATCATCCTGGACCTGCTGCCGCCAGCGCCGCAGACCCTGGGCGAACTGTTCGGCGAGGCGGCCTGATCATGGCGCGCCGCCAAGTACCCGCGACCTCGCTCGCGAAGTTGGGCATGGCCCATCGGACGGCGGCGCGCGAGGCCGCGCTGTCGAAGGCACTCGAACTGTTCGCACACGGGCCGATGACCACCGTCGAGCTGATTGCTGCCCTGGGCGTTAACCGCAGCACCGGCTTTGCTTACCTGCGCAAGTTGCGCGCGGATGGCAAAGTCTGTCTTACCGATGACAAACGTGATGGCCTGGGGCTGTACGCGCTGGGCGCCGAGCCAAGCTTGACCTGTTTGGATGAAGAGGTCGACGCGGCCATGGCTCTCAAGCGTTTTGTGGCTCAGGCGAGCCAGGTCGGCATGTGGCGGGATCCGCTCGTGGCCGCGCTGTTTGGGCCAGCGTAGGAAAGTGCAGCGTCGATAAATGGACCCGTCCCTGGCACTAATGCACAGCAGATTATCGAATTAACCAAGCGGATGAATCGAGCCCTGAGAACTCGCAGTCCGGGTTTTGGAGACCAACTGATCAGGTACGCGAATGTTTCGTTCAATCAGAAAGCATCATCAATGCCGCAAGCGAGCATGAATACTAAGCATTCATTGCGCGCACCGATTAGATGGCGATACGCTTCCGTGAGTCGACTGCGCATCCCGTCACTAAAGTGTCGCTCTTTTCGATTTTTTTTCACGCTACCGCTTTTCTCTGCCTGTTTCATAGTTTGAATAACTGACACGACCTCAGCCTGTGCGAGACCTAACTTCACAGCTAAGTGCTTGCCAATATGTAGAAGGGGCGTCAACTCAGATGGTTTCCAAATGTGCGCGCGTTGCAATATGTCAACGCAATCCAGATAATCGATATTCACGTCTGAATCTCTGTTGTTATCCAGCCATTGCATTGCTGCTGTCAAAGCGTTTTGAAGCTCGACGATTCGAACAGAAAAGTCAGCTGAGGAAATTAAAGCTAAATCTCTTTCGGCTTGATGACGACGCCTTGTCTCTGTTCTGGCAAGGTAGATTGTCCCAGCCAGGGTTAGCACGGTCCCTATTGCGCCAACCCATGTCGCCCACTCGGATTTGTTTAGGCCATGCTTGTAACCCAGAGAGCTTAGATAAGCAACTGTCGCAAATCCGAGAAGCCCGCATAGGACGGGACGATAATTCAACCACCAAAGAAAATTTTTCATCCAGAAATCTTATCACGAGAAAAACTTATGATTGAACAAAGCCACACTCGTAAATTAAAACCGGAGGAATGCATGGATAATCGAAACACACAGGAGCTTCCAGCGACGGGCTATGTCCGCCTCAAACAACTGGTGCCGAACATCATCCCGTTCTCGCCGGCGACGTTATGGCGCAAGGTGAAGGCACAGACTTTCCCAGCGCCGGTGAAGCTGTCGGTTGGCGTCACGGCCTGGAGGGTGGAAGATGTGCGGGCCTGGATGCAGGCCCAGGGTTGAACGTCACACGTTGTGCCGGAGCGGAACCACATCGGCGCCGCGCCGGAGCTTGTCTAAGTAGTCAGCCCAGCGCTGCATCATCTCGCGGCGCGCCGGCAGGTGGGCGGTCCGATTGTACGCGCGGCCGTTCACATCCTTGACCTGGTGCGCGAGCTGGTGCTCGATCAGGTCGACCCGCTCCCCTAGCACCTCGTCGAGCATTGTGCGTGCCATCGCGCGGAACCCGTGCCCGGTCATCACGTCTTTGGAGTAGCCCATACCGCGCAGCGCCGCGTTGACGGTGTTGTCGCTCATGGGCCTGCTGCCCGTGCGAATGCTCGGGAACACGTACCGCCCGGCGCCGGTGATGCGCTGCAGGTCGCGTAGCACGGCCACTACCTGGTCGGCCAGCGGCACGATGTGTTCCACACCCATCTTCATCTTCGCGCCGGGGATGCGCCACTCGGCGGCGTCGAGATCGATCTCTCCCCATTCCGCTGTCCGAAGTTCGCCCGGGCGCACGAACACCAGCGGGGCAACGCGCAGCGCGGCGGTGACGAACGGGTGCCCATGGTAGGCATCAATTGAGCGGAGCAGGGCGCCGGCCTGCGCGGGCGAGGTAATCGCGGCGTAGTGCTGCTGCTGCTTTGTCTCGAGCGCGCGGTACAGACCTGCGGTGACGTCGACGGTGACGGCCTCGGTGACGATCGCGTATTGGAATATCTGGCCGCAGTAGCCAAGCACACGCTTTGCCGAGTCGATGGCGCCGCGCTGCTCGATGATGCGCACGGCGTCGAGCACGTCGCGCGCGCGCAGGTCAGCAATCGGGATGTGGCCGATGGCCGGAAAAATGTTCTTTTCGAGCCAGCTTACGACCCGGGCCTGTGTGGTTTCGCCGCGGCGCGCGGACGACTTGGCCAGCCACTCGCGCCCGACCGCCTGGAACGTGTCCACGCTGGCGCGCGCTGCAACCCGCTTTTCCTCCCGTTTTGCGGCACTCGGATCGGTGCCGGCCGCGAGCAGCTCGCGCGCGGCTTCGCGTTTCTTCCGCGCAGCAGACAATGAAACGGCAGGATAGACGCCCAGTGCCAGTGTCTTCTGCTTGCCGGAAAAGCGATAGTTGAGGCGCCAGTATTTGCCTGTAGATGAGACGTGCAGGTACATGCCATCACCATCGGTGTGCTTGTCCCCGGCCTTGGCGCCGGTGTGCTTAACCTGCCGCACGAAGGTATCGCTGAGGGGCATCTGTGTCTCCGTTGGTATCTGTGGAAGGCGGCGGTCAAATACCAACGCCTGATACCAACAGAATTATGAGATACCATAATACTTGTTGATGCATCTTGATTCAAGAAACGCAGGAGCTATATAGAGAGGAATGGGGAATTAGAGACCACCTGATTTTGCGTGATGCAGGGTGGTGGTCCCCCCGACTGGAATCGAACCAGTATCCCACGCTTAGGAGGCATGTGCACTATCCATTGTGCTACGGGGAGGACGCCCGCGCCGCCAGGTGCTGACGGCGCGAA
>Ga0308163_10002981_pt1 | contig 14639 bp, 14 predicted proteins | sample PhyTR1_FD_201037 | JGI IMG/M metagenome (GOLD analysis project Ga0308163, IMG submission 201037) | Phyllosphere microbial communities from UC Gill Tract Community Farm, Albany, California, United States - DLSLT.R1 | ecosystem: Host-associated > Plants > Phyllosphere > Unclassified | place: USA...
AGAGGTGGCCAGGATCATGGCGCATGCGAAAGGCCGCGCTGGCAAAACGAAACCGCCCGCGATCGACGCGGCGAAGGAGCAATGATGAGCGGCAAGAAGACCGCGGCCGATCTGGCCCTGAACCATTCCGCGTACTGCTCACTGTAGAAGCAGAAGGCCGATGGGCCGTGATCTCTTCGGACAGCCCGAGTGGGATTGTGAGGTGCATCCATGCACCTCACCCTTCCGCGCTACGCGCTCCAGGGCCAGCCATTCGGCTGTCCGGATTCGCTCCTGGCGAATCCGTCGAACCCGCGCGGCTTCTGCCAGCCCACTCTCTGCGCCAGATACGCAAAACGCCCCTTTCGGGGCGTCTTGTGTATCTGGCGGAGAGAGTGGGATTCGAACCCACGGAAGGTTTGACCCTTCGCCGGTTTTCAAGACCGGTGCCTTAAACCGCTCGGCCATCTCTCCGATGTGCTGCAGTCCCGGAGGCTGTCCGGGGAGGCGTATTCTCGCATGCGTCGGGGGCGTTTGCCCATGGTCCGGCGCGTGCCAGTCGGCTGGGCGGTGATGGTTTACGCCGAGCGTGGCTCGGCGCTACCAGAGCTTGCCGGCGTGTTGCGTCAGCCGGCGTCTACGGCCAGCGCGCCCAGGGCTGTCGCCTTGATCTTCTCCTTGGCCCGCTCGCAGGCGCCACCGCAATCCAGGCGCGAGGCCTCCAGCTGCGGCGGCAGGTGCTCGGCCAGGAAGTCGATGAACACGCGCACCGCCGGCAGCAGGCCCCGGCGCGAGGCGAACACGGCGTGGCAGATGCCCTGCGGCAGCGACCAGTCCGGCAGCACCACTTCCAGTTCGCCCTTGCGTACGGCATCGGCGCAGACGGTTTCCGGCAGCATGGTGATGCCGAAACCGTCCTTGACCATGCTCTGCAGCAGCGGGAAATCGAAGCCGGCCACGCGCGGCTGCAGGTCCACGCGGCGTACCGCGCCTTCCGGGCCGTGCAGTTCCCAGCGCTGGCGGGCTTCGTCTTCGCTGATGCTCAGGGTGACATGGTTGGTCAGTTCGTCCGGGTCCTTGGGGCGGCCGGCGCGGTCCAGGTATTTCGGGCTGGCCACCAGCAGTTCCTGCACCTGGCCGAAGCTGCGCATCACCAGGCTGCCATCGTCATCCAGCCGCGAACGCACGCGCAGGGCGACGTCGTAGCCTTCGTTGATGATGTCCACGCGGCGGTTGCTGATGTTCAACTGCAGCCGCACCTTGGGGTACTGCTCCAGGAACTTGGGCAGCAGTTTGGGCAGCTGCATCTGCGCCAGCGATACCGGCACGCTGGCACGCACCAGGCCGCGCGGCTCGGCGCTCAGGCGGTCTACCACTTCGCGCGCGGCTTGGGCTTCGGCCAGCATGGTCTGCGCGTGTCGGTGTACGCTGGTTCCCACGTCGGTAACTGCGAAACGGCGCGTGGAGCGCTGCAGCAGGCGGACGCCCAGATCGGTCTCCAGCTGGCTGATGCGGCGGCTCAGGCGGGACTTGGGGATGCCCAGCGCGCGTTCGGCTGCGGCAAAACCGCCGTGGTCCACGACCATGGCGAAGTAGTAGAGATCGTTGAGGTCTTGCATGCTGCAGTTCCATATCTAGAACAATACGTGGCATTCAACCATCTTTATCCCAGATTGGCAACAACCTATTGTTTGCTCCGTCGGCAGCACGGCTGCCCACCCCACAAACCTCAGGTGACTGCCATGAAGCTTCTTCACATCGACGCCAGCGCGCTCGGCGACAACTCGGTCTCCCGCCAGCTGTCGGCGGCCGTGGTCGCCCGTTTCAAGGATTCGGTCGAATCCCTCGACGTGTCCTACCGTGATCTGGATGCCAATCCGATCCCCCACCTGCGCGGCAGCTCGCTGGCCGGCGCGGATGCGGCCGAGGTGGCGGACGCTGAAAACGTCATGGCGCAGTTCCTGGCGGCGGAGGTCGTGGTCATCGGTGCGCCGATGTACAACTTCAGCATTCCGTCCACGCTGAAGGCCTGGATTGATCGCGTGGCCGTGGCCGGCAAGACCTTCAAGTACACCGAAGCGGGCCCGGTGGGCCTGGCCGGTGGCAAGCGGGTGATCATCGCCAGCAGCCGCGGCGGCATCTATGTCGATTCGCCGGCGGACTTCCAGGAGCCCTACCTGCGCCAGTTGTTCGCTTTCATGGGCATCACCGAGGTGGAGTTCGTGCGTGCCGAGGGCATCGCGTATTCGCCGAAGCACCGCGAAGAAGCGATTGCGGCCGCGCTGGCGAGCCTGCCGGAAGCGGAATTCGCTGAGGCCTGAGTAAAGCGTTCAAGACGGTTGCTGGCGGGCTCGTCGTCGGCCGGTAACCGTGGGCTGGAAGATCCCCTCCCCCGTTCCAGCCCGACCCGGCGGCCCTGCTTTTGCGGGGCCGTTTTTTATTGGTGCGCGCGATGGGATGGGTATTGCCGAGCCATGCTCGGCGAGCGAAGCGGCAGGCGCGCAAGCGTGACGACTGACAGTCGTCACCCACCAAGGCGGGAGCTGACGGCCGGCGGCGGTCACTACCGCTCTCAGCCGATGGTTTCCATGCCGCCCATGTACGGGCGCAGGACGTCCGGGACGGTGATGCTGCCATCTTCGTTCTGGTAGTTCTCCATCACCGCGATCATCGCGCGGCCCACCGCTACGCCGGAGCCGTTGAGGGTGTGCAGCAGCTCGGGCTTGCCGGTGGTGGGGTTGCGCCAGCGGGCCTGCATGCGGCGGGCCTGGAAGTCACCGGTGTTGGAACACGAGCTGATCTCGCGGTAGGTTTCCTGCGAGGGCAGCCACACTTCCAGGTCATAGGTCTTCACTGCGGAGAACCCCATGTCGCCGGTGCACAGCAGCACCTTGCGGTACGGCAGGCCCAGCTTTTCCAGCACCACTTCGGCGCAGCGGGTCATGCGCTGGTGTTCGGCATCGCTGTCTTCCGGGCGGCAGGCGGTGACCAGCTCCACTTTTTCGAACTGGTGCTGGCGGATCATGCCGCGCACGTCGCGGCCGCCGCTGCCGGCTTCGGAACGGAAGCACAGCGAGTGGGCGGTCATGCGCAGCGGCAGGCGCTCGGCGTCGACGATTTCATCGCGCACGATGTTGGTCAGCGAGATTTCCGAGGTCGAAATCAGGTAACGCTTCTGCTCACCCAGGTGGGTGATGAACATGTCCTCTTCGAACTTCGGCAGCTGGCCGGTGCCATACAGGCTGTCGGCGTTGACGATCACCGGCACATTGGTTTCCTGGTACTCGTGCTCGCCGCTGTGCAGGTCGAGCATGAACTGGGCCAAGGCGCGGTGCAGGCGCGCGATCGGGCCGCGCAGCACGGTGAAGCGCGAACCGGACAGCTTGGCCGCGGTTTCGCCGTCCAGCCACTTGTTGCGGGCGCCCAGCTCTACGTGGTCCAGCACCTTGAAATCGAACTGGCGCGGGGTGCCCCAGCGCGACTGTTCCACGTTTTCACTTTCGTCAGCGCCGGCCGGCACGTCGTCGGCCGGCAGGTTCGGGATCATCATCGCGACCGCGTCGATCTTCTCGCGCAGTTCGTCCAGGGTGACTTCCGATGCCTTCAGTTCGTCGGCGAACGCAGCCACTTCGGCCATGATCGCAGCCACGTCTTCGCCCTTGGCCTTGGCCTGGCCGATGGCTTTGGAGCGGCTGTTGCGCAGGCTCTGCAGTTCCTGGGTGCGCACCTGGATGCGCTTGCGGTCTGCTTCCAGCGACTCCAGCGCGGACACGTCCAGCTCGAAGCCGCGACTGGTGCGCAGGCGTTCGGCAAGGTCGGCGGGCTGGTTGCGGAGCAGGGCTGGATCGAGCATGGCGGCGGTCGGTGGTTGTGGTTCAGGAACCGGATTATCGCCTGTTATGCGGATTTCTGCCGGACGGTTCATCGCGGCTGTGCCAGAATCGCCCGGTCCCGTATTGGTTTGCGTCATGCCTGCTACCCGCACCTCATCCGGCAAGTCCATCACCCTGCAGATTCCCCGCAACGCCTTGAAGATCGCCGGCATCGCGTTCGCGGTGGGGCTGCTGCTCTTCGTGGTGGTTTGGTTGAGCAGCCGCGACAAGGGCTTCTTCCAGGCCGAACCGGCCGCCAAGACGCCGCAGGAAGTGGCCGAGGTCGAGCCGCTGCCCGAGCCACTGGCCGCCGCGGCCGGCTCCAGCGACATGCCCGACGCGCGCCCTGCCCCGGCGCCGGAAGAAACCCCGACCTTGGTGGAAACCGCGCCGGCACCCGCGCCGATGGCCGAAGGCATGCCGGCCCCGGGTACCGCACCGACCACCGCCGGTCCGGTGGCCAACGACCGCCCGATGCCGATCGCCGGTCAGTCGCCGCCGCCGAGCTACCCGCCTGCCGCACTGCGCCGTGGCGAGTCCGGTTCGGTGGTGCTGCGCGTGGAAGTGGATGCCACCGGCCGCCCGTATGGGGTGGCGCTGGTGCAGCGGAGCGGGTCGCGAGACCTGGACCGTGCGGCCACCGAGGCCGTGCGCCGCTGGAAGTTCACCCCGGCGATGAGCAATGGCCAGGCCGTGCCGGGCACCATTGAGGTGCCGTTCGATTTCACCCCTGGCCGTTGATCACGCGCGCGCTGCATCGCTGAACGGTCCCCGCACCCGAACCTGAACTCCGTGCACTGCATTGACGTGACGCTTACACCCGCGCCTGCGTTAGCGGCAAGACTCTGGGCGTCGTCGGAAACGACAAGTGCAGGAGATCAAACATGAGTGCGACCCATGCTCCGGAAATGCCGGCCTCGCCGCGTCACCAGGCCGATGCCGACCTTGCCCACGAACGCCGCCGCCCGTCCCCGTTGTTGTGGATGGCGCTGATCGTGGCGATGTTCGCCGCCGCGCTGGTGTGGCTGCGTACGTCCAACACTGAAGTCGCCCCGGCGCCGATTGGCGAGCGGATGCTGCCGGCCACCGGCACACCAGTGGCCAATGCGCCGGCCACCACGCCGCGCGCTGCACCGGCCCCGACCCAGCAGCGTGCAGCCCCGGCCGTGCGTAACCGCGAGGCGCGTCCGCTGACCAGCAATGCCAAGCCGTCGTATCCGCCGAGCGCACTGCGCAATGGCGTGCAGGGCAGCGTGGTGGCCAGTCTGAAGGTGGCCCCGAGTGGCAGCGTGACGGAGGCGAGCATCGTTTCGCGTACCGGCCAGCGCGACCGCGAGCTGGATCGTGCGGTGCTGACGACCGTGCGTGACTGGAAGTTCGAGCCGGCGATGCAGAATGGCCGTGCGATTGCCAGCGTGGTCAACGTGCCGGTGGATTTCCGTACCGGGCGTTGAGTGCGGCGAGGGTGTGAAATAAAAATGCCGGCCCCCTCTGGGCCGGCATTTTTTGTGCGCGTAAGGCCAGCCGATGCTTGGTAGCGCCGAGCCATGCTCGGCGAGCGCAGCGGCAGCAGAGCAACAGCGTGACGACCAACGGTCGTCACCCACCAGGGCGGAAACAGGACCACCAACGGTCGTCACCCACCAGGGCAAGGGCATGACGGCCAGCGGCCGTCACTACCTGGTCTATGCGGCGGTCAGGCCGAAGCCTGCGCCACCGGCGAGGCTGTCAAAGCCGGGGAACGAGGTCGCTACGTTCGCCACGTCGTTGATCCGCACTTCGCCATCGGTCAGCTGGCCGGCAATGGCAAAGGCCATCGCGATGCGGTGGTCGCCGTGGCTTTCAATCGTGCCGCTGCCCAGTACCGCGCCGCCGTGGATGGTGGCGCCGTCTTCGGTTTCGTCCACCTGCACGCCCAGCGTGCGCAGCCCGGTAGCCATCGCGGCCAGGCGATCGGATTCCTTTACCCGCAGTTCGGCCGCACCGGTCACTACGGTCTGGCCTTCGGCCGCAGCGGCCGCCACGAACAACGCCGGGAACTCATCGATCATGTCCGGCACCAGCGCTTCGGGAATCCGTGCGCCCTTCAACGGGGCATGACGCACCAGCAGGTCGGCCACCGGCTCACCGCCCTGCTCGGCCTGATTCTCTTCGGTGATGTCCGCGCCCATCAGCCGCAGTGCGTGCAGCAGGCCGGTGCGTCGCGGGTTCAGGCCGACCTGCTGCAGGCGCAGTTCGGAACCAGGAATGATGCTGGCCGCCACCAGGAAGAACGCGGCCGAGGAGAAGTCCGCCGGCACCACGATATCGGTGGCACGCAGGCGCTGGCCGCCGCGCAGGCGGGCCTTGCCGGGCGAGTATTCGATTTCCACGCCGAAGGCAGCGAGCATGCGTTCGGTGTAGTCACGGGTGGGATGTGGTTCGACCACGGAGGTCTCGCCATCGGCGTACAACCCGGCCAGCAGCACCGCGGATTTGACCTGCGCGCTGGCCACCGGCGAGGCGAACGCGATGCCCTTCAGTGGCTGGCCACCGTGCACGTGCAGCGGCGGGGTGCCGTCGGCCCGGGTATCGATGCGTGCGCCCATCTGGGCCAACGGGCCAGTGACCCGGCGCATCGGGCGGCGTGACAGCGATTCATCGCCGATCAGCACGCTGTCGAACGCCTGCCCGGCCAGCACACCGGCAATCAGGCGCATGCCGGTACCGGCGTTGCCGCAGTCCAGTTCGCCCTGCGGGGCCTGCAGGCCATCGATGCCCACGCCGTGCACCACGCGCCGCGACGGCGACGGGGTTTCCATGCGTGCGCCCATCTGGCTGAAGATGCGCGCGGTGGCACGGGTGTCTTCGCCTTCCAGGAAGCCATCGATGGTGGAGCTGCCATCGGCCAGCGCGGCGAACATCACCGCGCGATGGGAAACCGATTTGTCGCCCGGGATGACCAGGCTGCCCTGCAGGGGCCGGCCCTTGCGGGCGATCCAGTGTTGCGCGTTGCTCATCGTCTGTTGCTTCCGTCAGCGCCGCAGTGCGGCGAGGGATCTGGGCGCGGGGACGCGTTGGCACCCCCGCGGAACTCACTCAGGGCACGGCTACCGGATAGGAGCCGAGCACCTTGATCTGTGCCGCGTGCCCTTCCAGTTCGGCCAGCGCGGCCTGCATCGGCGCGTCGTCGATGTGGCCGGACAGATCGATGAAGAAGCCGTATTCCCACTTGCCGTGGTGCGAGGGCCGCGATTCGATGCGGTTCATGCTGATGCCATGGCGGGCGAACGGGCTTAGCACATCGAACAGCGCGCCGGGCTTGTCATGGATCAGCACCAGCACCGAAGTGCGGTCGTGTCCGGAACTGGGGAACAGGCTGCGGCCGATCACCAGGAAGCGCGTGGTGTTGTCGGCATCGTTCTGGATCGGCTTGGTGACCACCTTTTTCAGGTTGTACACGTGGCCGGCGTTCTCACCACCGATCGCCGCCGCGTCGTCGGCATTGCGGGCACGCCGCGCGCCTTCGGCATTGCTGGACACCGGGATCTTTTCGGCATTGGGCAGGTTGGCGCGCAGCCAGGCGGAGGTCTGCATGAACGACTGCGGATGCGCGTAGATGCGCTCGATGTCTTCCAGGTGGCCGCTGCGCGACATGATGTACTGCTGCACGCGCAGTTCGGCTTCGCCGCAGATCTTCAGGTTGGAGGTCAGGAACATGTCCAGGGTGATCTGGATGGTGCCCTGCCCCGAGTTCTCCACCGGCACCACGCCGAAATCGGCGTTGCCCGCTTCAACTTCCTGGAACACTTCTTCGATGCTGGCCATCGGCAGGCCCAGTGCCGAACGACCGAAATGCTTGAGCACGGCCTGCTGGCTGAAGGTGCCTTCCGGGCCGAGGTAACCGATCTTCAGCGGCTCCTGCTGGGCCAGGCAGGCGGACATGATTTCGCGGTAGACATGTACCAGCAGTTCATCGCTGAGCGGGCCTTCGTTGCGGTCCACCACCATGCGCAGCACCTGCGCTTCGCGTTCGGGACGGTAGTAGTCCACGGCCGCAGCCAGCTTGCCCTTGGCCTTGCCGACCTGGTGGGCGAAGCGCGCGCGCTCGGCGATCAGCGACTGGATGTCACGGTCGATCTGGTCGATCTTGCCGCGCACATCGGCCAATACCGGCGGTGCGCTGGTGGCGGTTTCCAGCTTGGCCGGCTTGCTGGCCTTGGCCTTCGGCTTGGCGGTCTTCGGCGTTGCAGCCAGGGCCTTGGGGCTGGCCGGCTTGGCAGGTTTGCGTGCCATCGGTGTTCCTTGGTGCAGGGCGCGCGGTCAACGCGCGCCGGGGGTAGACACAGTGAAGCGACTCAACCGTGACGCTGCTGGAAATCAGCCATGAAGGCAACGAGCGCCTCGGCACCCGCTACCGGAATGGCGTTGTACAGCGAGGCACGGATGCCGCCTACCGCCTTGTGGCCCTTCAGCGCCAGCAGCCCGGCGGCCTTGGCATCGGCGACGAATCGCGCGTCCAGCTCGCTGCTGGGCAGGAAGAACGGGATGTTCATCCGCGAGCGCGCCGAGACGGCCACTTCGTTGCGGTAGAAGCCGCCGGAGGCGTCGATGGCGGCGTACACCAGCGCAGCCTTGGCGGCGTTGCGGCGGGCGAATTCCACCACCCCGCCCTCGGCCAGCATCCACTTGAACACCAGCCCGGCCAGGTACCAGTTCCAGGTGGGCGGGGTGTTGAGCATGGAGTCGCGGGCAGCGTGCGAGGCGTAGTTGAAGATGTCCGCACGCGGCTGGCCGGTGCGTTCGAGCAGGTCGCGGCGGATGATCACCACAGCGATGCCGACCGGGCCGAGGTTCTTCTGCGCACCGGCGTAGATGACGCCGAAACGGCTGATATCCAGCGGCTCGCTGGCGATGGACGAGCTGAAATCGGCCACCAGCGGGACATCGCCGGTATCGGGAATGTCACGGAACTCCACGCCATGGATGGTTTCATTGGCGGTGATGTGCACATAGGCGGCATCCGGCGACAGCTGCCAGTCGGCGCGCGCGGGGATGTCACGGAAGGCGTTGGCCTCGCTGCTGGCGGCGATGTGCGCGCTGACGTACGGCGAGGCCTGCTTGACCGCGGTCTTTCCCCAGTGGCCGGTGAGCACGTAATCGGTGCGCTGGCCGGGGCTGGCGAAGTTCATCGGAATCAGCGCCTGCTGGGTGGTGGCACCACCAGGCAGGAACAGCACCGCGTAGTCGTCGGGCACGCTGAGCAACTGGCGCAGGTCGGCCTCGGCTGCAGCCGCGACGGCCATGAATTCCGGGCCGCGATGGCTCATTTCCACTATGGATGCCCCGGCGCCATGCCAGTCCAGCATCTCTTCCTGCGCCTGGCGCAGGACCACTTCCGGCAACGCTGCAGGGCCGGCACTGAAGTTGTACGCGCGGGTCATGTCACACCTGTGGGGCAAGATCCCTAGTATGCCGCAGCGCATCAGGCTTTAGACCGCGCCGTTCAAGGGAAATTTGGTTGCATTGGTATCCATCGGAGCCCGATCTGGTAGCGCCGAGCCGTGCTCGGCGAGCGCAGCGGTGAGGGAGCACCAGCGTGACGACCAACGGTCGTCACCCACCAAGGCAGGATCTGACGACCAGCGGCCGTCACTACCGAGGCAGGATCTGACGACCAACGATCGTCACCCACCAAGGCAGGATCTGACGGCCAGCGGCCGTCACTACCGGCAGGTCAGCGGGCGCCGAACCACAGCAGCAGGCTCAACACGCCGGCCAGCAGCAATGCGCTGACCAGCAGCCAGGGCCAGCGGCGCACGCGGCGCGGGGCCTGCGGTTCGGCCGCTTCGTCGAGGTCGTTGAAGACGAATTCTTCGGTCGGCAGTGGGCGCTGGCGCGGGTCGTCAGGCACTTCCAGCACGAAGCGGTGCTGGCCGTCGAACACCACCTGGTCACCGCCCTGCAGCCAGCAGTGGCGCACTGCCACGCCGTTGACCCGACTGCCTTCGCCGGTGCCCAGGTCGCGCAGCAGGATCCGCTCGCCATGGCTTTCGATGCGCGCGTGCTGTTCAGCGAAGGCCGGCTCGTCGATTTCGATGTCCGCTTCGCTGCTGCGACCCACCAGCAAGGGTCCGTGCAGCGGATAGCCGCGGCCGTGGTGTGGCCCGCCCACGCCGCGCAGCAGGCGCGGTTCGTCGGACTGCACCGCCGCCTGTGGCGAGGGCGGCAGCATCGGCGTATCCACTTCGCCCTGGATCAGCAGCTCCACGCCTTCCACGTACACCGCATCACCGGCGCGCAGCAGCGCCATGCGCTTCACCGGGCGCCCATTGACATGCACGCCGCGCACGCCGGCAGCCACCTGCAGCCACAGGCCGCGCTGGTCCAGGCTGAGCTGGGCCAGCAGCAGGCTGCCCTGGCTGGCTTCGACCAGGCGGATGCTGCCGTTGGCCTGGCGCACGATCTTCTGCACGCCCGGCACCAGCGGCTGGTCGGGTTGCGAGGGTTGGCTGTAGTGCACGAGCAGTTTAGGCATGCGGCGCAGACTAGCAGTTGGCTGGCAATCGCAGAAGAACCCTCGCTTGGCGTTTGCGCGCCTGATGCGCACAATGCTCGCCCTGTCATCGCTCCACCCCGCAAAGGAACCCGCATGTCCAGCATCGATATCGTCCACGCCCATGCCCTGGCCGCACCGGCCGCGCGCCAGGCGATCGAGGAAGTGGCCGCCAAACTGGCCGATCGTTTCGGCCTGCAGTCCACCTGGCGCGGCGACGTGCTGGATTTCTCCGGCAGCGGCGTGGACGGTGCCATCGAACTGCAGCCCACTGCGGTGCGCGTGACCGCCAAGCTCGGCTTCCTGCTGTCGGCGATGAAGGGCATGGTGGAAAGCGAGATCCAGCGCGTGCTGAAGGAAAAGCTCGGCTGATCCAACCGTCGGCTGAACTGCCGGCCGGCGCTGTTGCCGGCCATCACGCCGCCCCGGCATTTGCAGCGCTAGTCTGGTCCCTGCATCCGCCCATGCAGGAGACCCCATGAACCAGTATGACGAGCACGACCCCCGCAACGACGGCCAGGACAAGGCGTCCTTCCAGGACCAGGCCGAGCGCGTTTCGCGCAAGCTCAGCGACTCGGCGCAGCAGGTGTGGCTGGCCGGCCTGGGTGCGCTGGGCCGCGCGCAGGCCGAAGGCAGCCGCTTCTTCGATGGCCTGGTGAAGGAAGGCGAAGCCTTCGAGAACCGCCGCCGCGAGAAGAGCACCGAAGACGGCCCGGGCTGGCGCGACAATGTGGAAGAACAGCTGGGCCAGGCGCGTGAAAAGGCCTCCGGCACGTGGGACAAGGTGGAAAAAGCCTTCGAAGACCGCGTGCACGGGGTCCTGAAGCGCCTGCACGTGCCCAATGCCGAGGATGTGTCCACGCTCAATGCACGCATCGATGCGCTGACCACGCGGTTGAATCGGCTGGAAAGCCGGCAGGCCAGCGCGGCAAGCGGGGAACCGACCCCGGGCAGCCACCAGTCGCCCACCGGCAGCTGATCCTGCCGGAACACTGTGTTACCCGCCGCTTTGTTGCAATGCAGCAGGCGGTGGGTGACACTGCATCCAACCCGTCATTACCCCGTTTGTCCCTCCCCTCACGGATTCGGTAATGGCGGGTTTTTCGTGCCTGCGATTTGAGATGCAGCGCCCAGTTGTAGGGGGCGCCCTGACGCGATCAGCGCTACGCCCCAGTACACTGTCCGCCCCTTCCTGCGTTGTGCGTTGCTGCCTGCATGTTCTCCTGGATACTGGCCCTGCTGTTGGCCGTCACCTGTTTCGTCCTCGCCACCGGCTACTTGTGGCTGGTCAAACGGCGTCGCAAGGAAATGCAGCTGGGCCTGCAGGCCCTGGCCGGCATGCATTGGCGCAACTTCTCCGAACTGGTCAAGCGCGCCCTGCACGAACGGCGCGGGCTGACCGAGATGAGCCGGCACGAGGATGACACCCGTGAGCCACGCAGCGACTTCCTGATGGCTGATGCCAGCGGCCACTTCCTGGTGACCTGCAAGCATGGGCTGGCGTACCGCATCGGCACCGCGGCGATCAACGAGTTGGGCGCGGCGGCGCGGCTGGCGGGTGCCCGCGGCGGCATCCTGATCACCGAAGGCCTGGTTGACGGCGATGGCCAGGCCATTGCGGAGAAGCAGGCCGTGGAAGTGCTGGATGGCCGCCGGCTGTGGCCGCTGCTGTCACCCTACCTGCCCGGTGACATCGAATCGGGCGTCAAGAATGCCGCCCGCCATGAGGCGATCCGGCGCATCGTGATTGCGGCATTTGCCTCCAGCACACTGGGCCTGCTGGTGGGCATGGGCTACCAGACCGTACACGTGGCCACGCCAGACCCGGCGCCCGCCCCGGCCGTCACCAGGGCCGCGCCTGCAGCGCCTGCCGTTGCCGCTACCGTGCCTGCCGTTGCCGCCGCCGATCCGGCGCCGCGCGCCACGCAGGCGACCGTGGCCGGTCCGGACCTCAACCCGGATACCGAAACACTGGATCGCTACCAGCAGGAAATCTCCCGCGCGCTGAGCAAGCTGCCTGGCGTGCACAGCGGCATCTGGCAGACCCGGCAGACACTGGCGGTGAACCGCACCGGCGAACTGGACCAGGTATGGCCGATGATCTGCGACCAGGTGACCCGCTACCCCGCGCTGAGCAACGTGCGCATCCAGCTCAACGCCCGCCCCGGCGTGGACGAACCCGTCCGCTGGCGCCAGTGCAGCACCCTTTGACCCGGTAGTGACGGATGGCGTGGGTGACGACCGTGGGCCGTCACGCTTCTACTCCAGGCAACAGCGTGACGACCAACGGTCGTCACCCACCGAAGCCAAACCAACCCATCAGCGATTATTCCCAGGCGCGAACCGCGCCACCAGATCCCACGCATCGCCCAGGAATATCTGCCGTACCCGGGTGATCGCCTGGTCCCCACGCCACGTATGCCGCTCGATCACCAGGCACGCCGTGCCGGCTTTGACATCCAGCAGCCTGGCACTGGCCGCATCCGCCCCCCACGCACTGATGCGGTGCTGGGCACGCGTCCACGACACGTTCTGCAGCAGCCAGCTGCCGGGCGCGGTGACTTCGAAATCCACCTCCAGCACCTCCGGCACGCCGGCCGGGCTGATCAGCCGGTGTTCCAGCGCCAGCGGCCGGTCATCGGCCAGGTGCAGGCAATCCATCGCCAGCAGCCTCGCCTCACCGGCCAGCTCCCGTTCGCCGGCATCGCCATCGCGCGCGGTGCGCAACTGACGGCGCAGCAGCCGGTACGCGTACTGGTGGCCCATCGCGGTGACCTGCATGGCGATGTCCGGTATCGCCAGCGCCACCTGTTCCAGGTGCGGTGACTGCCGCGCCACGAACGAACCGGCACGCCGCCGGCGTTCGATCATCCCGCTTTCAGCCAGTGCGGTCAGCACCTTGTTCACGGTCATCCGCGAGCAGCCGTACTGCTCCATCAGCTCGTGTTCGTACGGGATGCGGAATCCCGGCGCCCATTCGCCACTGAGGATGCGGCCTTCCAGTTCGCTGCGGATGCGCTGGTTGAGCGTGGCGGACTTGCTGGCCTTCACTGTGGTCTCGATCTGGAAAGAGGATCAGCCCAGCACGCTGCGCAGGGCCTGGGCGAAACGGGCGGTGATGACGTCGCGCTGCAGGTGGCGGCCGTCTGCGACGCACTGGCGGCCGCGGCGCCAAACCGAACGCAGCGCGCCATTACGTGCGGCGAACACCCAGCTGTCAAGCAAGGCATCACCATCGCGGGCGATCATCGCCGGGTGGTCGGCGTCCAGTTCCAGCAGGTCGGCACTGGCGCCGGGCTGCAATCCGGCGGCCACGCCCAACGCCTGCGCGCCGCCTTGCTGCGCACCATCGAACAGGTAACGGCCGCTGCTGCGCTGCGCATCCGGGGCGATGACATTGCGCCCGCGCAGGCTCAGGCGCTGGCCGTATTCCAGCAGGCGCAGCTCTTCGGCTGCATCGATCAGCACGTTGGAATCCGAACCGACGCCGAAGCGGCCACCCTCGCGGGCGAAGGCCTGCATCGGGAACAGGCCATCGCCCAGGTTCGCTTCGGTGACCGGGCACAGGCCGGCCACGGCCCGGCTGGCGACGATGCGCGCGCGCTCGTCATCGTCGATATGGGTGGCGTGCACCAGGCACCAGCGCGCGTCCACCGCCACGTTTTCATACAGCCAGCGCACCGGGCGCAGGCCGCTCCAGGCCACGCAGGCATCCACCTCGCGCAGCTGTTCGGCGATGTGGATGTGCACCGGTCCATCGTTCAGTGGCAGCAGCGCGGACAGCTCCTCGCCGGTCACCGCGCGCAGGCTGTGCGGGGCGATGCCGAGCACCGCATCGGGCAGCGGCCGCAGGGCCCTGCGTGCACCGTCCAGCAGCTGCGCGAAACCGTCCACGTCGTGGATCAGCCGGCGCTGGGCCGGGTTGGGCGCCGCGCCGCCGAAATCGGCATGCGCGTAGAACACCGGCAACAGAGTCAGGCCGATACCGGTCTGCGCGGCGGCGGCGGCGATGCGCGCGGACATTTCGGCGCGATCGGCATACGGCTGGCCGTCGGCATCGTGGTGCAGGTAATGGAACTCACCGACGCGGGTGAAGCCGGATTCGAGCATTTCCATGTAGGCCTGGGCGGCGATCGCTTCGACCGCATCGGGCACCAGCTTGGCCAGGAAGCGGTACATCAGCTCGCGCCAGCTCCAGAAACTATCGCCGTCCCCCCCGCCTATTTCGGTCAGCCCGGCCATGCCGCGCTGGA
>Ga0308163_10002982_pt1 | contig 14639 bp, 13 predicted proteins | sample PhyTR1_FD_201037 | JGI IMG/M metagenome (GOLD analysis project Ga0308163, IMG submission 201037) | Phyllosphere microbial communities from UC Gill Tract Community Farm, Albany, California, United States - DLSLT.R1 | ecosystem: Host-associated > Plants > Phyllosphere > Unclassified | place: USA...
CTGTGGCAAGCGGCGAATTTCTCTGCATCGTTGGACCGAGCGGGTGTGGCAAGTCCACCCTGCTTCGAATGTTTGCCGGTCTCGATTGCCCATCGACCGGCAGCATTGCCATCCGCCATGACGATACGACACGCCCGATGACGGCAATGATCTTCCAGCAGGAATCGGTTTTCCCCTGGCTGACTGTCGAGGAAAACGCTGCCTATGGATTGAAAGCGACGCGAAACTGGAAGGGGCAGGAAAGCCGGGAGCGCGTCGACTATTTTCTCGAGAAGACGGGACTTTATTCTTTTCGTAAATTTCGCCCCGATCAATTGTCGGGGGGCATGAAACAGCGGCTGTCGATTGCCCGCGCCTTTGCCACCAATCCTGAAATTCTGCTGATGGATGAGCCATTCGCGGCACTCGATGAGCAGAACAAACTGTTGATGCAGCAGGAACTCGCCAGTCTCTGGGAGGAGTTTAGGTCGACCGTGATCTTCATTACCCATGGGCTGGACGAGGCGGTTCTGCTTGGCGACCGTGTTGTCGTGATGAGTTCTGCGCCCGGCCGTCTTATTCACAGCATGCAAATCGATCTTCCCCGCCCGCGTCATTCGTCAGACATCAGGCGCATGCCGGAATTCACGCGCTACACAAGCGAGCTTTGGGACATCCTTGGACAGGAAGTTCTGGAAGCACGCCGCCAGGAAGCCAGACGCATCCAACGGCAAGGCCAATAGGAGGTCAGCATGCCGACAGTAGAAGTGACTCTTCCCACCCGGTCCGGCAAAGGTTCAGGTCTTATCGGCTCCCTTCCGCTTGGCATCGTCTTTCCGGTGGTTCTCTTCTGCCTGTGGGAGGTGGCGGCGCGGTGTGGCCTGATCAATGTTGCCTTCTTTCCGGCTCCGACAACCATTCTTTCCACTGCCGCTGCCCAGATGCAGACGGCGGAGTTCTGGGGGGATCTGGCCATCAGCATGGAGCGCATCGCTATTGGTCTAGTGATGGGTGCCATACCCGGCATTCTGGTCGGCTTGGCCATGGGGCTGTTTCGTCCAGTCCATGAGGCGCTGAATCCGCTTTTTGCAGCCGTATTCCCTATTCCGAAGATCGCGCTGCTGCCGCTGCTCTTGCTGATCTTTGGTATCGGCGAGACCTCTAAATACGTCGTTATCGCCATCAATGTCTTCTTTTTGATGACGCTGAATACCTACGCGGGTGTGGTTGGCATTCCGAAAATCTACTTCGAGGTTGCGAAAAACCTGAAAGCCTCCCGCCTGACGACTTATCTGACGGTCGCGCTGCCCGGAGCGCTGCCTGGGATTTTTACCGGTCTGCGTATATGCATGGGTACGGCGCTTATTCTGGTCGTTGCAGTAGAGTTCTCCACTGCAGATTCCGGCGTCGGCTACCGGATCTGGTGGGCTTGGACGGTATTCTGGGTCGACACCATGTATGTCGGCTTTCTGGTAATCGCACTGCTTGGCCTGGCCTTTTCCTATCTTCTGGATGGTCTCGAAAAACTATTCGTACCTTGGCAACGGCGGCGACGTTAAATCTTGCCGGCGTAAGGGCGACACCATCGCCAGGAACTCATCTTGCTTCTGTTAAAAGCTAGATTGGACTTGAGCTGGTGTCATACCAGCTAGACATCAATCCAGGTGCTAGTCTGCGCCGACCGTGCCATCGCGTGCACGACCCGCTCGATCTCAAGCCCCCGTTCGAAATCCACGATATAGGCATCGCTGTCACCGGAGATCGCCTTGAGCAATTCGTGACATTCGATAGTCTTGAGTTCGTTGAACCCCAGGCCATGGCCGGGTGCCGGGATGAAATGGTGGTAAGGTGCATGACCGGGAGCGGCCAGGATCGTGCGGTAACCCTGGAGACCTGTCGGATCTTCGGCAGAATAGATGTGGAGCTCGTTCATCCGCTCCTGGTCGAATAAAAGGGATCCTTTCGCCCCGAAGATCTGCAGTGCGATCCGGCCTTTTCGGCCCCAGGCGGACCGATTGACCATCAGCACGCCGGAGGCACCAGCTTCCGTTCGGAAGAGTGCTTGAGCGATATCGTGGGTCTCCACGGGACGATCGTTGCCTTCTTTTGTCGGCCGCTTGGCATAGGGTTTTGCCACGTCTGCGACGAGAGAGGTGATCCGCCCATGGAGCATCGACAGCAGGGATAGCGGATGCACGGCAAAGTCATCGAGAGCGCCATAACCCGACGCTCTCTCGCTTTTCCAGGAGAAGGGCTGCGCGCGATCGGCCATGAAGTCCTCATCCATCTCAAGGCGGATGTGGTTGACTGCTCCAATCTGTCCTTCGGCGATAACATTACGTGCCAGCCGAAGCATCGGGTTCTGGATGTAGTTGTAACCGAGGATGGCCGTCCGTCCCGATTGCCGTGCCGCGTCGCGCATCCTGGTTGCGTCTTCAAGCGAGGTTGCCATCGGCTTCTCACACCAGACATGCTTGCCGGCTTCCAAAGCCGCGACGGTCATGTCGGCGTGGAATTTGTTTGGCGCTGCGACTGAGATCACCGAGATTTCAGGGTCTGACACGAGATCATGCCAGTCTCCCGTACCTTTCTCAAAGCCAAATGCCTGAGCCTGCTGGCGTGCCATTTCCGGAGTGACATCGGCAAGTGCCACGAGCCGCGGCCGGTCTACATCCGGGAACACAGTTGCCACAGATGTCCACGCAAGAGCATGGCACTTACCCATATAGCCTGAACCAATCAATCCGACCCCAAGTCCCATTATGTCCTCCTGGCGGTTGTTGAGCGAATGCTATCAGAAGCTCGGCGCTGCGACACCCGCCCGACGATGAGCGGCAATCACGGTATTGGCCATCAGCATGGCAATCGTCATTGGGCCAACACCCCCTGGAACCGGGGAAATCGCTTTGGCCACAGACGCGCATTCGTCAAAGGAGACATCGCCTACGAGCTTGAATTTGCCCTCGCCCTTTTCCGGTGCGTCTACACGATTGATGCCGACATCGATGACAGTAGCTCCCGGCTTCAGCCAGTCGGACTTCACCATCTGCGGCCGACCGACCGCGGCGACGAGAATGTCTGCCTGACGGGCGAGCGCCGGAAGGTCCCGACTCCTGGAATGGCCGATAGTGACGGTGGCATTGGCGTTAAGCAACAACTGCGCCATCGGCTTGCCGAAGAGGTTTGATCGGCCGATGACCAGTGCATTCAGGCCCGAGAGGTCGCTGCCGTAAATCTCCCGCACGAGAATCATGGCGCCGGCAGGGGTGCAGGATATCAGCCCCGTTTTCAGATCCCCGGTTGCCAGCTTTCCGGCGTTCACAATGTGCAGCCCATCGACATCCTTCTCCGGCAGGATCGACTGGATGACGGGTTCGCTGTCGAGGTGCTTCGGAAGTGGAAGCTGGACGAGGATGCCATCGATATCAGGATCGATATTGAGGGAGGCGACCAGCGCCATCAACTCGTCTTGTGAGGCGCCCGCGGAGAGAGTGTGCTGGATCGAGTTAAAGCCACACTGCTTGGCCATCCGGCTCTTGGCGCCCACATAGGTATGGCTTGCCGGGTCATCACCAACAATGACCACCGCAAGACCAGGTTTGCGGTGGCCTGCGCTTTCGAGCGAAGTTGCCGCTACCGTGACTGCTTCGATAACTGAAGCGGCTATGGCCTTTCCATCGATCACGATCGTCATCGCTTACCCCATCCGCTCAGAAGCATAAGATCCAGGGCTTGCCGGGAACACGACCGTGCGGTTGCCATTGATGAAAGTACGGTGGTGAATGTGAGCATGAATGGCGCGTGCGAGAACCTGGCTCTCCACGTCCCGGCCAATTGAGACATAATCCTCAGCTGATTGCGCGTGAGTGATGCGGGCGACATCCTGCTCAATGATCGGACCTTCGTCGAGGACCGCGGTAACGTAATGGGCGGTCGCGCCGATCAGCTTCACACCACGCTCGAAAGCCTGCCGGTATGGGTTCGCCCCCTTGAAGGACGGCAGGAAGGAGTGATGGATGTTGATGATCTTGCCAGACATCTTGCTGCACATGTCATCTGACAGAACCTGCATGTAACGGGCGAGAACGATGAGTTCGGTGCCGGTCTGCTCAACCAGATCCATGATGCGGGCTTCGGCCTGCGCCTTGTTTTCTTTCGTCACCTTGATGTGATGGAAGGGAATATCGTGGTTCACGACGACTTTCTGGTAGTCGAAGTGGTTCGATACGACACCAACGATGTCGATTGGCAGCGCCCCGATTTTCCAGCGATAAAGCAGGTCGTTCAGGCAGTGGCCGAAACGCGAGACCATCAGCAACACTTTCATGCGCTTGGCGCCGTCGTGCAAATTCCAGATCATGCCGAAGATCTCAGCGATCTGCACAAACCCTTGTTCAAGCGTGACTGCCGATGAGCCTTCCTCAGAGATGAAGGAGACGCGCATGAAGAACTGGCCGGTCTGGAGGTCGTCGAACTGGGAGGAGTCAACGATGTTGCAACCCTGTTCCGCGAGATAACCCGAAATTGCGGCCACAACGCCGCGTGTTGATTGGCACGATACAGTCAGCACATAGGTCTTCATTGGTCTTGCATGCTCCAGATTGTCTCTGCGGGAAGGTAAAAGAGGAATGAAGAGAGGAAGGCGATGCAGACCGTTCCCGGCCGGCATCGCCTCTCCACGCTTGGGAGGTTCAGGCGCGGGATTTCTTCTTCTGACGATGCACGTCGATTATGACTGCAGTAACGATGATCGCACCCTTGACGATCTCCTGGTAGTAGGCGCCAACCTTGAGAAAGGTGAAACCGGAGGTAACGACGCCAAGAATAATCGTACCGATGACGGTGCCGGTGATGCGGCCGATGCCGCCCGTCAAGGATGTGCCGCCGATAACCGCTGCGGCAATGGCGTCGAGTTCAAAGGAAATGCCCATATTGGGCTGGCCCGATTGCGCTCGTGCAGCCAACATTACACCGGCAAGCCCTGACAGCAGTCCAGCGACAGCATAGACTTTGATGAGATGCTTACCGATATCGATGCCAGAAACCCGAGCTGCCTGCGGATTTGCACCGATAGCATATGTAAATTTGCCGTAACGAGTGTAGGAAAGGGCAACGTGACAAATGATGGCCACGATGAAAAAGACAATCACCGTGCGCGGCAGTGGAAAGCCCCAGAGGTCAAAGCTTTGACCAAGCCAAGTGAACTGCGGGTTGAGGAGTGCTATCGGCTGACCTTCCGTATACCACTTAGCCAGACCACGTGCCGAAACCATCATGCCGAGGGTGGCGATGAATGGTGGAATACCGGTCTTTGCAATGATTAATCCATTTAAGTAGCCTAGTAAGGCGCCAAGCAAAATTCCGGCCACGATCGGCCATATCGGACTTGAATCGATAAACCAGCTCATACCAAAGGCGGCATAATCGGGTTGGAGAAAGACGGCACGTGCATTGAGAGAGGTCTGGGCAAAACTCGCGACGACCATCGCGATAAAACCAACCATTGAGCCAGACGAGAGATCAATGCCTCCCGTAATGATCACCTGGGTGACCCCGACTGCAATAATACCCGTTACAGCAACCTGAAGCACGATGATCGACAGACGCTGTCTATTCGCGAGGAAGCTCTCGCCAACAACGTACCAACCAATAATTTCAAAAATAAGCGCAATTCCAATTAAGACGACAAGAATCGAAATTTCCGGTGGCAATCGGCGGACCTTCTTCAAGCCCGTTTTCGAGGTGCTGCCCAACTCATTTGTAGCTTCTGACATTTCTTCCTCCGCCTTCGTCGTCAGCGCGACGCCAGCTCCATGATTTTGACCTGGTCGGCTTCGGCCCGATCGAGAATTCCAGTGACTTTGCCCTCATGCAGAACCACGATCCTGTCGCTCATGCCCAGCACCTCCGGCATTTCTGATGAAATCATAATGATCGCCACACCCTGGCCCGCCAGTTGCGATATCAAGCGATGAATTTCCGCTTTCGCGCCGACATCGATACCGCGCGTCGGCTCATCAAGGATGAGGATCTTGGGGTTCGTCATCAGCCAGCGACAGATCAGAACCTTCTGCTGATTGCCGCCCGATAGGTTGATGATCGGCTCGCGCATATCCGGCGTTCGGACGCGCAGCCGGTCAGCCATATCGCTTGCGGCCTTGCGCAACTCTCCCTGTTGCACGAAGCCCATTTTTACATATCGCTGCTGCAGCACAGCCATCTGCGCATTTTCCTGGATGTCCAGAAGAAGGAAACAGCCTGTCTCCTTTCGGTCTTCGGTCAGGAACGCCATGCCGTGCCGCATCGCCACGGCAGGGGACGCGACATCCACCTCCTTGCCAAACAGTTCGATGGTGCCGGATGAGGCAGGCGTGACGCCAAAGATTGTTTCAGCGACGTTGGACCGGCCGGATCCTACCAATCCCGCGAAGCCGAGGATTTCGCCCGCGCGCAACTCGAAACTTACGTCGCGGAAGACTCCATTCAGGGTCAAACCCTTTACAGAGAGGACTACATCGCCAATCTGCGCCGGTTCCTTTGGAAACAACTGCGTGATTTCACGGCCGACCATCATCTGGATAATGTCTTCCCGTGTTACGTCGGAAGACGCGCAGGTCGCAATGTATTTTCCATCTCGAAATACGGAAAATTCATCTGCAATTTCAAAAAGTTCATTCATCTTATGTGTGATGTAGATGATGCCTTTTCCTTCGGCCCGCAATGACCGGATGATGCGGAAGAGGTGGCTAACCTCCTTTTCCGTTAAGGCAGATGTCGGCTCATCCATGATCAGGACGTCAGAATTGAAAGAGACGGATTTTGCGATTTCTACCATCTGCCGGCTGGCTACGCTCAAGCCACCGATTTTGATGTCCGGCTCAATGTCTATACCCAATTTTGTGAAAAGTGCTTCTGTGCGGCGGTTCATCTCGGCATGGTCGATCAGGCCAAAACGGCCTTTAGGTTCTCGACCGATCCAGATATTCTCAGCGACAGTCATAGGTGCCATCAGATTCAGCTCCTGATGGATCATAGCAATGCCGTTTTGGAGAGCGTCGAGCGGGTTCTTCAGACGGATATTCTGGCCACGTAGTTTGAAAACGCCGCTATCAGGCGTGTAGATCCCGGCCAGAATCTTCATCAAAGTCGATTTGCCGGCGCCGTTTTCGCCCATCAGGGCGTGCACCGTTCCTCGCTTCAGTTTCAGCTGCACATTGTCCAAAGCGACAACGCCTGGAAATTCCTTGCGCACATCCTCGACTTCGAGAAGGTATTCGCTACCTGGCATGGCGCCGCTTTTGCGGACCGCTTCCATTGTTTCTGGACTGATTACGCGTTCAGCCGACATGGTATTCCTCCTCCCCAGGAGTGGTCCACCGCCCGATTTCAGAGCAGTGGACCGGCCTGTCGTTTCAATTAATTTTTGGCGGTAAACTTATCCATGTTAGCCGGCGTGACCAACTGGAATGGAATCCAGACCTTGGCGTCCACCTTCTCGCCCTTGGCGAGTTTCACGGCAGCGGCCACTGCACCGGAGCCTTGGCCAAAGGCATCCTGGAAGACTGTCACGTCCAGATCGCCTGCCTTCATGTAGGCCAGTGCCTCTTGCGTGGCATCGATACCGGCTACCACGACGTCCTTCATGTTCCAGCCGGCGGACTTCATGGCATTGATGGCGCCGATGGCCATATTGTCGTTGTTGGCAATGACGGCAGCAGGCTTATGGCCAGCAGCTATCCAGTTCGTCATCAGATCCTGCGCCTTAACAGGGTCCCATACGGCTGTCTGCTCATCAAGGATCTTTATGCCCTTGCAATCCGGCGTCGCGAGGACGTCGTGAATGTCCTTGGTCCGTTGAACGGCAGCCTGGTTAGCAAGATCCCCTACCATGACAAGAACGTCGCCCTTGCCGCCGAGGATGCGACACACTTCCTTAGTCTGCAGAGTGCCCGACTGCACCTCATCGGAGGCCACAAACGCGCCCTTCGAACCCAGCTTATCGACGTCTGCCGGCATACGGTTCACATAGACGATCGGAATGCCCGCATCATTGGCCAGCTTCGTCATTGGCGCCGTTGCGGTGGTGTCTACCGCGTTGACGATGATTGCATCGACCTTCGAAGCTATGAAGTTCTGGATCTGAGAAAGCTGCTTCTGAACATCATCGTCAGCAATTTCGATCTGAACCGGCTGCTTAGCATCGGCGGCAGATTTCTCGATACCCTTGCGCAGAATGGTCAGGAACGTATCGGAGTTTGCCATGGAAACGCCGATGTTGCCCGCGTAAGCGCTAGACGCCATCAAAAGACCGAACACGGCGCCCGCCAAGATTTTCTTCATATCTTCCTCCTCCCAAAAAGGGTGCCCGGCGAACACCCTGAATTAGCCGGTCGCCTCCTCCCGAAGGCAATCACGAAGCCAGTCCCGTTACTCCCGCGGTACTGGCCTATAGGTCAAATTTTGCCACGTACTAGTTCAATGCTGTTACGGATCAGTGTTTGCGGGTCACTACTCGCATGCACCGATGCCGCAAAAGGCTCGAACGAGAACGGTCCCGTGTATCCAGCCGCGAGAAGCGACTTGATCTGCCCGACATTGTCCAACCGGTCGTGCTCCGTCACCATCACGCGATGTGGATCGCGCATGTCGTCGATGCCGACCTTGCCATCATCGACGCCGGAGATGTGGACAAGGCCAGTCATAGCGGCAAAGAGGTCTGGTTCGCCGGCCAGCACGTGGTGGAAGGTGTCATGCACCAGTTTGAAGCGATCTGTACCGTTGATGGCCTGGATCGCTTCCACAGCTTCCTTTTTCGAGCGCAAAGAGCAAATCTGGAACCCAAGTGGTTCAACAAGGCCAATAATTCCGGCTTGGTCGAGGATGGGCTTTAGATGTGTGAGCGCCGTGCGAAGATTGCTCTGACGTTCACCGTCGAGTTTGCCGGAACCGTCATTGACAGGCACGAGTACGAGAGCCTTCGCGCCGCAGGCGGCAGCGTAACCAGCCAAGCTGCGAGCTTCTTCCTCGCGCTCCGGGGTCCATTCGTTGAAACGCTGAAGCGCATTGATCGATATGATCTCGGCGCCCTCGGCGGCTGCCAGGTCGCGCACCGTTTCCGGCTTAGTACCATCAAGGATGGCATTTCCGGATAAATCGTTACGAATTTCGAATTGGTTGATGCCAAGCGTCTTGCCCAGCTTGAAAAAAGCGCCAAGCGGCAACTGTGGCGCAACCATGTGGTTGAGCGCAAAAATAGGCGCGGTCATGAAGTTCTCCCGAATGTGTCTTGCGGACCGGCTTTTCCTCCTCCGGCTCGCTGAGCTCAAAGTCATCAGGTTTCATGACGTTCGTCAAAGCTGAATTGCACGAATTCTATTGCATTCATGATAGAATTTATACGCGTAATGATGTAATTCCATCTTTTCTCAGATATTTTCTGGTACGTGCATTTCCAAAGGAAGGAAGGTCTGACCTGGTGCAGTGGCAGGGCCGTTGTCAACCGCTTCCACCATCAGCCGGACCAATTCCCGGCATAAGTTGGCAAGGGGTGTCGCAATGGCCAACGTCACGATCTCGTCTGCCAAGGCCGATCGCGAGACGGGTGTTAGTTCATTGACCACGATAATATGCTTACCCCCGAGTTTTTCTTCGCGGATAGCCGATATTGCGCCTTCCATGCCGCCGCCGGCCACGTAAAATCCAACGAGATCGGGGTGCCGTAAAAGCAGATCGAGCGTGGCTTCATGGGTGATCTGCACGGTCTCTAGGTTGACGAGCGTGTCCAGCACCTCAAAATCGGGTGCATGTTCTCGAAAATAGGACCGAAAGCCAATTTCGCGCAGTTCATGGCCATGGAAGCGATGGCTTCCTACGAATACAGCAATTTTACCAGGTTGTTTTGCTGTCTTTGCAATCATCCAAGCTGCCGTGCGCCCGGCTTTGCGGTTATTAAGGCCAACATAGCCCTCGCGGATACCGGGAGCAAAATCAGACAGCAACGAGAAGACCGGCACCCCCTTGCATTTCAGTTCCTCCGCAACGACAGACAAAGCTGGGTAGTCTGGTGCTGTCATGGCAACAGCCTGATTTCGTCCGCCGATCTCCCGTAATTTTTCGGAAAGCGCCGATGGCGTCTGTGCAGTGCAGAAGTCTATCTGTGCATTGCCTCGGATGCCCGGATGGCTTTGGACGGCGTTTTCGATTTCCCGCGCAAAGGCCTGATAGAAATAATGGTCCGGCTTCTGCAGGACAAAACCCAGCTTGTACTGCGGCAGTCCGTCGAAAACCCTCTGCCTGAGGAGACCCACAGCATGGAAGCCGATTTCGTTTGCGGCGTCATAGACCCGTCTCGCCGTGTCTTCTCGCACTTTGTGCCGGCCGTTCAAGACACGGTCAACGGTAGCGACACTGACGTTGGCGGCCTTAGCAAGGTCGGAAATCGTGGGGCGCGCGGCCATGAGTCTACCTTCTGATAGCATTCGGTCACAATTCGGCGGCAGTATGATGTGAAATGATAGAATATATCAAGGCCCTATTGAGCAAATTGAAATCCGCGATATTCCTTCTCGTATTCGTCAAGAAGATTAGTCCGGTCTGATCCGGACAGGCAGGAGGTATCGTGGCGAGGGTAGCGAGCAAGAGAGATTATAGTCTGTTGGGACGAGACGCGCAGGCCGCCGTGGCCAGCGGGTTGTCGGCGGCGCAGTGGTATCACACCGATGTTCCGCGAAAGCAGATGAAGGACCTGATGAAGCGAGAAGATGGTCCGGCCATTCGCGATACGGCAATTTGGCTAGGGGCTATGATCGTATTTGGGGGGCTTGGCATCTATTTCTGGGGCAGCCTCTGGGCGATTCCCTTCTTTCTCGCCTATGGCGTTCTTTATGGGTCGGCTTCCGATAGCCGTTGGCATGAATGCAGCCACGGCACCGCCTTTAAGACCATGTGGATGAACACCGTCGTCTACCAGATCGCCTGCTTCATGATCATGCGCAACCCGGTGACCTGGCGGTGGAGCCATACACGCCATCACACAGATACGGTAATCGTCGGCCGCGATCCGGAAATTGCCGTGATGCGCCCGCCGGATCTTCTGCGTCTCGTCTTGAACTTCTTCGGCCTGCTTGATGCATGGCACGCCATGATCGACATGGTACGCAATGCCTTCGGCATTATCAGCGCGGAAGAGAAAACCTTTATTCCCGAGACGGAGCAGCCCAAGGCGATCCGCGCTGCCCGAATTTGGTTTGCAATTTATCTCGCAACGATTGCGCTGGCCATTTATCTCGGCTCCATCCTGCCGCTGATGCTGGTCGGCCTGCCGCGTCTTTATGGTGCCTGGCATCATGTCATGACTGGCCTGCTGCAACACGGTGGCCTGGCGGACAATGTGATCGATCACAGGCTGAACAGCCGCACTGTGTATATGAACCCGATCAGTCGTTTCATCTACTGGAACATGAACTATCACGTCGAGCACCATATGTTCCCGATGGTACCCTATCACGCGCTGCCGAAGCTGCATGCGATGATCAAGAACGATCTGCCTGCACCTAATCCGTCGATCCTCAACGGTTACCGCGAGATGATCCCCGCCTTCCTGCGACAGCTGCGAAATGAGGATTACTTCCTCAAGCGCCAACTGCCGCCAACGGCGAAGCCTTACCGAGAAGACTTCCACAGCGAAGCCATGGCACCGGCTGCCGAATAGCGCCGTAGCCATACATAATTCTAAATTGGGGAGGAGAGCCCGATGACTACCTGGATCGACGTCTGCAACAGGGAAGAAATCGACGAAGAGGATGTTATCCGCTTCGATCATGACGGCAAGAGTTTTGCGATCTATCGCAGCCCGGAGGACAGCTTTCATGCTACCGACGGCCATTGCACCCACGAGCACGTGCACCTGGCGGACGGTCTTGTCATGGACGACATTATCGAATGTCCAAAGCACAACGGTCGCTTCAACTACAAGACGGGAGAAGCCAAGGGCGCTCCAGTCTGCGTGAACCTCAGGACCTATCCTGTAAAGGTCGAGGGCGGACGCGTCTTCATCCAGGTCGCGTAAGATGGTCACATCCGGCATGGTCATCGTCGGGGCAGGCGAGGCGGGTGTGCGCGCCGCGTTTGCGCTGCGCGAGCAGGGATACCAGGGGCCTGTCACCCTCTTGGGTGATGAACCTCATTTGCCCTATGAGCGGCCGCCATTGTCAAAGGCGGGAGAGGAAGCGGAAACGGTCAGGGCAATCGTTGCAGAAGCGCGGTTTCCCGAGGCGGAAATTGTTTTTCGCCGAGGATGCAAAGTGGCCGCTATTGATCGGGCAGAGCATTCGATTGTTTTAGAAGACGATGGAGTGCTCCGCTACGAACGATTGCTTTTGGCAACTGGCGCAGCGCCTCGTCACATTCTCGGCCTCCGCTACGGTGAACGTATCCACACCCTCAGGACCGTCGAGCAAGCCGCGGCCATCCGCCGGGTCATGCGAGATGGGCAGCACCTCATCATTCTCGGTGGTGGGTTCATAGGGCTGGAGCTGGCAGCGATGGGCCGCAGGCTCGGAGCCGCAGTGACTCTGGTCGAGATGCAGCCGCGTGTGTTGATGCGTGGTGTTCCTGAACGGTTAGCGCTTGCGCTTCAGGCGCGACATGAGGCCGAAGGTGTCAACATCATCTGTGGCCAAGGCGTGGCGACAATCACCGAAGATCAGACATCCGTGACAGTCACACTCGCTGACGGACGGCGTATCGATGGTGACGCACTTGTCATAGGCATCGGCGCCGAACCCAATACGGCAATTGCTGCCGAGGCGGGACTTGCCATCGAAAATGGCATCGTCGTGGATGATCATTTGACCACGAGCGATCCCGGTATTTTTGCGGCGGGTGACTGCTGCTCCTATCCGGTTGCGGTCTACGGTGGTCGCCGTGTCAGGCTCGAGTCCTGGCGAAATGCCCAGGAGCAGGGGAACGTTGCTGCCGCCAACATGCTCGGTAAGGTCGAAGTCTTCGACTCCGTTCCCTGGTTCTGGTCTGACCAATATGATTTAACCCTGCAGGTGGCCGGCCTCGCAGATGGCAGCGTGTCTACAGTAGCGCGTCATCTTTCTAATGAAGCAGAGCTTCTGTTTCATCTCGATGCCGACGGGCGGCTGCTTTCGGCGAGCGGCCTTGGGCCAGGTGGCGCGGTGGCACGTGACATTCGTCTCGCCGAAATGCTGATTGCGCGTCGTGCGCATCCGGACCCGGCGATGCTCGCCGACCCTTCCGTCAAGCTGAAGTCTCTTTTGTAAGCGCAATGCGCCAGAGGATATCCCATGAAATCTAACCGTCCCACCGTCGCCGATATTCTGGCGCTCAAGGGTAAACGGCAACTCAGCATGTTGCGAGTCGTTACGCTTGAGGAAGCGCAAGCAGCCGAAAAGGCAGGCATAGAAATGGTATCGGTGCCTCCGGCACTGCTTGGCCCCGCGTTCCGCGAGGTGGCTCCGAATGTCTTTGCAGTCCCGGGCCTTGAATATGGCGATTACGTTTCGGCAGAGGAGTACCTGCGCGCTGCTTTTCAGGCGATGCGGGCGGGTGGAGACGCAGTCTATTGCGCTGCAAGTTTAAGCATTATCCGCAGGCTGCGTGATGAAGGTATTCCGGTCTGCAGTCATGTCGGTCTCATTCCCTCCAAGGCCACCTGGACAGGCGGTTTCAAGGCGGTCGGCAAAACGGCAGAGAGCGCTCTGGGGATCTGGAACGCGGTAAAGGCTCTGGAAGAGGCGGGTGCCTTTGCTGCGGAGATTGAGGTCGTACCCGCTGAAATTGCGTCCCTCATCAGCGCCAAGACGTCGCTCTTCATGATCTCGATGGGAGCGGGCTCTGGCTGTGACGGCCAATATCTTTTCGCCGACGACGTTCTCGGCCAGACCCGCGGGCATGTGCCGCGCCATGCTAAAACGTATCGGAACTTTGCAGTCGAGTTCGACCGACTGCAAGAGGAGCGGATCGCCGCATTCCGCGAGTTCCGCGAGGATGTCGGAAGCGGTGCCTATCCGGAAGATCGGCACAATGTCGGTGTGCCCGCCGACGAGCTTGCCCGCTTCCGCACCATGATCAACGGCTGACCCAGCCACAGGAGACAAGACCATGACAGTGAATTTCGCCCTTCTCGGAGCGGGCCGGATCGGCCGCGTCCATGCCAAGGCTGTGAGCACCAACCCGGATGCGCGACTCGTCGCGGTGGCAGATGCCTTCCCGGAATCGGCTCAATCGATCGCCGTCCAATATGGCACTGAGGTTCGTACGATCGACGAGATCGAAGTGGCATCCGACATCCACGCCGTCATCATCTGCACGCCAACAGATACCCACGCCGACCTAATCGAGCGCTTTGCCCGCGCGGGCAAAGCGATCTTCTGCGAGAAGCCGGTGGACCTGGACGCAGCCCGGGTAAAGGCGTGCATCAATGTCGTCAAACAAACTCAGGCCAAGCTGATGGTCGGTTTCAACCGTCGCTTCGATCCGCATTTCATGGCGGTGAAGCAGGCGATCGACGATGGCCGCATCGGCAAGGTCGAGATGATCACCATCACTTCGCGCGATCCTGGCCCGCCGCCCCTCGACTACATCAGCCGTTCCGGCGGTATCTTCCGCGACATGACCATTCACGACTTCGA
>Ga0308163_10002983_pt1 | contig 14638 bp, 8 predicted proteins | sample PhyTR1_FD_201037 | JGI IMG/M metagenome (GOLD analysis project Ga0308163, IMG submission 201037) | Phyllosphere microbial communities from UC Gill Tract Community Farm, Albany, California, United States - DLSLT.R1 | ecosystem: Host-associated > Plants > Phyllosphere > Unclassified | place: USA...
GTCCGGCGGCCTGCGCGCCACGCTGCGCGCGGTGCCTTCGTCACTCCCTGCGGCCGACGGACCGGCCGGACGCGCCATCCCTGGCACGATCCGTCCTTTCGCCGACCTCCTGTCGGCTCTCTGGCCTCCGTTCACTTCTCAGCGCAGCGGACGCCTCTGGTAAAACCCTCGTCTGTAATCTCTCTGTCTTGTTACAGGGCTTTGTGTCGTCTGGTGGCTTGTGGATTACGCCTGGCGGCGGTAATGGATACTTTCCTTTTCTGAAGGCTAACGATTCTGAACGCAGAAAAAACGCTGAATGTAATGTTACTCAGGCATTACAGCGACGAAGTACCAAACAAAGGAAAAAAGAGATAACAGCGAGGGGGTGGGGAGGCCGTCAGAACCGCTGAGCCGATGAGGGATTTCAGGACGAGCGACAGGGAGGTCGCGAAGAGGCGGGATCGTGCCAGGGATGGCGCGTCCCGCCGGTCCGTGAGAAATCCGGAAGAGGTGAAGGGACCGCGAAGCGGCGGTGAAGCAGGCCGGAGCCCGGGGTCAAGGGGGCGCGGCGACTGGCGCCCCTTGTCGGTCGCCGGCAGCGGCGAAGCTGAAACTGCCACAGCCAGCCGGCGAACGAAACCCTCTCAGCCCCGTTCGCGCAGCGAACCCCCAAACCTCACCGGCCGGCGAACGAAACCCTCTCAGCCCCGTTCGCGCAGCGAACCCCAGCCCGTGGCCACCATGTGAACGAAACCCTGTCAGCCCCGTTCGCACAGCGAACACGCAGCTCCTTACCCGATTGTCATCAGACTGGCATTCCCGCCGGCTGCGGCGGTATTCACACTCAGCGAACGCTCAATCAGCAACCGTTCCAGCAGCAGATTGGTCTCACCGCGGGCGAAGCCCTGCACCGAAACAATCGCGCCTTCGCGTGCGGCAATTTGCTCACACAGGGTGCGCAGCTGATCGGCATCACCGTGATAAATCACCGCATCAAATTCTGCCGCTAACGGATCACGCGCCAGGGTAATACGCGCTTTCACCGCGTCTGGCAGGGAAGTCAGCAGGCGACGATGCAACTCATCATCCTGCCACAGCGCCTTGCTGCCCACGCTGGTGACGGCGGCCAGTTGCACTAACGCATCCTGCTCGTTGTCGGCAAGACAGAGCACCTGATCACGCGGCAACAGCGAGAACGTGTTGCGCTCGCCGGTCGGACCGGGCAGTAACCGTACTACGCCCGCCTGCGCCAGATCGGCATAGTGCTGGCACAACGCCGCCAGTTCAGGCTTCTCTTTAGCCCAACCCGTCAGCGCCTGATGAGGTGCCAGCAACGCCTGACGCAGGGTGCTGTCGGCAGGGCGCTCGGCATCCTGACGATCAAACGTCAGTCGCAGCGCGCCGTCCGGACGATGCGCCAGCAGACGATAGAGATAGAGCGGTCCGCCGGCTTTCGGGCCGGTACCGGATAATCCTTCGCCACCAAACGGCTGCACGCCAACCACCGCGCCAACCATATTCCGGTTGACGTAGAGGTTGCCGACTCTGGCATTCGCCGTCACCTGAGCAATAGTCTCGTCGATGCGGGTATGTACACCCAGCGTCAGGCCATAACCCGAGGCGTTAATCTGTTCAATTAACTGCGGCAGATTATTGCGGGTGAAACGCACCACGTGCAGTACCGGGCCGAACACCTCTTTATCCAGATCTTTAACCTGATCCAGTTCAATCAGGGTCGGCTTGATGAAGGTGCCGCTGCTCCACTCTTTGCTATCGTGTGGATTCTCCTGCACCGCCTGATAGACCGTGAAGCCTTTATTGCGCATCGCCTGAATGTGACGCTCAATATTGGCTTTGGCTTCAGCATCGATCACCGGACCAATATCGGTCGACAGTCGCTCCGGATTACCCATCCGGCATTCCGCCATCGCACCGCGCAACATCTTCAGGGTGTGGTCGGCAACATCTTCCTGAATGCACAGCAGACGCAGGGCAGAACAACGTTGACCGGCGCTGTCGAAGGCAGACGCGACGATATCAATCACCACCTGCTCAGTCAGCGCGGAGGAGTCGACGATCATCGCATTCATTCCGCCGGTTTCAGCAATCAACGGCGTCGGGCGACCCTGCGGATCGAGACGACCGGCCAGATTACGTTGCAGCAGCGTCGCAACCGCGGTTGAACCGGTGAACATGACGCCGCGAACCCGATCGTCGCCGGTCAGCTGCGCGCCAACCGTTTCACCCAGACCCGGCAGCAGTTGCAGCACGCCAGCTGGCACGCCCGCATCCAGCAGAATCTGTACCGCCTGCGCCGCAATCAGCGGTGTCTGCTCCGCCGGTTTGGCCAGCACGCTGTTACCCGCAGCCAGCGCCGCAGCAATCTGACCGGTAAAGATCGCCAGCGGGAAGTTCCACGGGCTGATACAGACCACCGGACCCAGTGGGCGATGGGTTTCGTTATCGAAATCATCCCGCACCATACCGGCATAGTAATAGAGGAAATCGACCGCTTCGCGCACTTCAGCGATGGCGTTGTTGTAGGTCTTACCGGCTTCACGCACCAGAATGCCAATCAGCTGCTGCATCTGGCCTTCCATGATCTGTGCCGCGCGTTCCAGAATTGCAGCACGCTCCTGAGGCGGAGTGGCGAACCAGATCGGGCCGCTGTTGACCGCCGCGTCCAGCGCCTGAGAGACTTCCTGCTCAGTCGCTTCGCGTACCTGTCCGACAATATCGTTCGGCGCAGCGGGATTAACAATAGTGCGGCTTTCACCTTCACCCAGCTCACCTTCAATCATCGGCTGAGCCAGCCACGGCTGCGCGGCACTGCTCAGCAGGGCGCTGGACAGTGAGGCCAGACGGTGTTCATTGGCCATATCCAGACCGGCCGAGTTGACGCGGTTAGCCCCATATAAATCGCGCGGCAGAGGAATCTTCGGATGCGGCAGGCCAATCGCCCCTTCGCTGGCACCCAGCTTCTCCACCGCCGTCACCGGATCGGCGACCAGCTCATCAATCGGCAGTGAGGTATCGGCGATACGGTTAACGAAGGAGGTGTTGGCACCGTTTTCCAGCAGGCGACGCACCAGATAAGCCAGCAGCGTTTCGTGCGTACCGACCGGCGCATAAATACGGCAGGGACGGTTAAGTTTGCCGTCCGCCACTTTGCCTACCACCTGCTCATACAGCGGTTCGCCCATGCCGTGCAGGCACTGGAACTCATACTGACCCGGATAGTAGTTGTTGCCAGCCAGCTGATAAATCGCCGCCAGCGTATGGGCATTGTGGGTGGCAAACTGCGGGTAGATCAGGTTCGGCACCGCCAGCAGTTTACGGGCGCAGGCCAGATAAGAGATGTCGGTGTAGACCTTGCGGGTATAGACCGGATAGCCCTCCAGCCCCTCCATCTGGGCGCGTTTGATTTCGCTGTCCCAGTAGGCACCTTTAACCAGACGGATCATCAGGCGACGGCGGCTCCGTTGCGCCAGGTCGATCAGCTCGTCAATCACGAACGGACAGCGCTTCATGTAGGCCTGGATGACAAAGCCGATGCCGTTCCAGCCTTCCAGTTCCGGCTCGAAACAGAGTTTTTCCAGCAGGTCGAGCGACAGCTCCAGCCGGTCAGCTTCTTCGGCATCAATGTTGATGCCGATGTCATAGGAGCGAGCCAGCAGCGTCAGCGATTTCAGAATAGGGTAGAGCTCCTCCATCACCCGCTCATACTGAGCGCGGCTGTAGCGCGGATGCAGCGCCGACAGCTTGATCGAGATGCCCGGGCCTTCATAAATGCCGCGGCCATTGGACGCTTTGCCAATGGCGTGAATCGCCTGCTGGTAGGAGACCAGATAGGCTTTGGCATCGCTGGCGGTCAGCGCCGCTTCACCCAGCATGTCGTAAGAGTAACGGAACCCTTTCTCTTCCAGCTTGCGGGCGTTAGCCAGCGCTTCAGCAATGGTTTCGCCGGTGACGAACTGCTCACCCATCAGACGCATCGCCATATCCACGCCTTTACGGATCAGCGGCTCGCCGCTCTTGCCAATAATGCGGTTCAGCGATCGCGACAGATTGGCTTCGTTATGGGTTGAGACCAGACGGCCGGTGAACAGCAGGCCCCAGGTGGCGGCGTTAACGAACAGCGACGGGCTGCGACCGAGATGCGACTGCCAGTTGCCGTTGCTGATCTTATCGCGGATCAGCGCATCGCGGGTCGGCTTGTCAGGGATACGCAATAACGCTTCGGCGAGGCACATCAGCGCCACGCCTTCCTGCGAGGATAAAGAGAACTCCTGCAGCAGGCTTTGCACCATGCCAGCGCGTCCGGTTGCTCCTTTTTGGTGCCGCAGCTTGTCGGCCAGCTGGTAAGCCAGCTGATGGGTTTTCTCCGCCAGCGCCGCAGGCAGACGTGCCTGCTCCAGCAGCATCGGCACCGCGTCGGTCTCCGGGCGACGCCAGGCGGCGGTCACGGTCGAACGGGTCACCGACTGCGGCAAAATCTGCTCTGCGAAGTCAAGGAACGGCTGATGCGTCTCGTCGGTCAGCGCCTCATCAGCCTCCACTGTCGCCAGGCTGGATAACGGGATTTCAGGCAGCGAATCGCCCGACTCAAGCTGGCCGAGGTAGTTAAAGATCGCCTGTTTAATCAGCCAGTGTGGCGTGCGATCGATACGCTGCGCAGCCAGTTTGATGCGCTCACGTGTCGCGTCATCCAGTTTTACCCCCATGGTGGTTGTACCCATGACTCCAGTGCTCCTTATAGTGGTTCGATACGGCGTGGCTGCACTATCACTTAAGTTGCAACTTTGTGCAACCGTGTTAAATGTGAGCCAGTTAACACCCTTTTAACGCCGTCAATTGTTAATTTTTGCAATGCGGCACGGATATTGCTGCAAGATCCTCGCCAACCTGACGGGCCTGGCAACGCGCGGTTTATGTGAGGTTGCGCCGGGTTGCAACTGACGTTATGTGAGCGAGTGCAACCTCTGAACACTTTTTCGCAATCGGTTAGTGAAATCGCTGTAACGCCTGTGTTAAATCCATTGTGCGCCGAGCGCCTTTCCGGCAGGATACCGCGCCGCAGGGAAATGGCTAACGCCCTGACGAGGATAATCGGTCCGTTTTGCCCCGTTCCGGCAAGCAGGCAGCTGGCGATTTCTCTGGGATATCAAATAATAAGTGGAGAGACAGATGAGTCTAAGTACACCGATGCTGGTGACCTTTGTAGTTTATATTCTTGGGATGGTGCTGATTGGTTTTGTGGCATACCGCTCAACCAAAAACTTTGATGACTATATCCTCGGCGGCCGCAGTCTCGGCAGCGTGGTTACGGCGCTGTCTGCCGGTGCGTCAGACATGAGCGGCTGGCTGCTGATGGGATTACCCGGTGCCATTTTCATCTCCGGCATCTCCGAGAGCTGGATTGCCATCGGCCTGACGATTGGTGCCTGGCTGAACTGGAAAATTGTTGCCGGTCGCCTGCGGGTACAGACTGAGCATCACAATAACGCGCTGACGCTGCCGGACTTTTTCACCAGCCGCTTTGAAGATCACAGTAAAATCCTGCGCATCATTTCTGCCATCGTGATCCTGGTGTTCTTCACCATCTATTGTGCTTCTGGCGTGGTGGCTGGCGCACGTTTGTTCGAAAGCACCTTTGGGATGAGTTACCAGACGGCGCTGTGGGCGGGCGCAGCCGCGACCATCCTCTACACCCTGGTTGGCGGTTTCCTCGCGGTGAGCTGGACTGACACGGTGCAGGCCAGCCTGATGATTTTTGCGCTGATTCTGACGCCGGTGTTTGTCATCATCGCGGTCGGCGGCTGGTCTGACTCCATGGCCGTGATTGAAGCGAAAAGCCTCGAAAACCTCGACATGCTGAAAGGTCTGAACTTTGTCGCGGTGATTTCACTGCTTGGCTGGGGACTGGGCTATTTTGGTCAGCCGCATATCCTGGCGCGCTTTATGGCGGCCGACTCCCACCGTTCAATCCGCACCGCACGCCGTATCGGTATGACCTGGATGATCCTCTGCCTGGCCGGTGCGGTCGGCGTGGGCTTCTTCGGTATCGCTTATTTCCAGAACAACCCGACCCTGGCGGCGGGCGTCAATGACAACGCGGAGCGGGTGTTTATCGAACTGGCGCGTATCCTGTTTAACCCGTGGGTGGCCGGTATTCTGCTGTCAGCGATTCTGGCGGCGGTGATGTCGACCCTGAGCTGCCAGCTGCTGGTCTGCTCCAGCGCCCTGACTGAAGATCTGTATAAAGGTTTGCTGCGAAAAAACGCCAGCCAGAAAGAGCTGGTGTGGGTCGGACGTCTGATGGTGCTGCTGGTGGCGTTAATCGCTATCGCGCTGGCGTCTAATCCGGAGAACCGGGTGCTGGGCCTGGTAAGCTACGCCTGGGCGGGCTTCGGGGCAGCGTTTGGTCCGGTGGTGCTGTTCGGGGTGTGCTGGAAGCGCATGAACCGCAACGGCGCGCTGGCGGGCATGATCATCGGCGCGTTAACCGTGCTGGTGTGGAAGCAATATGGCTGGCTCGGCCTGTATGAAATCATCCCGGGCTTCCTGTTCGCCAGTATCGCCATCGTGGTGTTCAGCCTGATGGGACGTGAACCTTCAGCCGAAGCACAGCAGCGTTTTGCCGCCGCGGAAGCGGAGTTCCAGACTAAATAACGCGCGCAGAGCGTAAAAAAGCCCGCCGGTTAATCGTGGCGGGCTTTTTTTTGTTACAAAGATAAACCACTCAAATGCGAAATTATCTCATCCGGCAACTTGTTTTTTTCGTGGCGATAATGATAATCGGTATCGTTTACATTTTACCTGATTTTACTTTTATTGACGCTGCTTAACATTCAAGAGGTTGGCGATGTTTGTTCCGTTTCTCATCATGCTGCGCGAAGGCTTAGAAGCCGCACTGATTGTCAGCCTGATAGCCAGCTACCTGAAGCGCACCCAGCGCACCCAATGGTTTCCTGCCATGTGGGCTGGGGTAGTAATCGCTGCGGCGCTCTGCCTCGGGCTCGGGCTGTTCATCAACGCCACCACCGGCGAGTTTCCGCAGAAACAGCAGGAACTGTTTGAAGGGCTGGTTGCGCTGGTCGCGGTGGTTATCCTCACCTCGATGGTGTTCTGGATGCGCAAAGTGGCGCGCAATATCAAAGTGGAGCTGGAGCAGGCGGTGGACCAGGCGCTGCAACGCTCAGGGCGCGGCGGACTGGCACTGGTGCTGATGGTGTTCCTGGCGGTGGCGCGCGAAGGGCTGGAGTCGGTATTCTTCCTGCTGGCGGCCTTTACCCAGGATGTTGGCTACGCACCGCCGATTGGTGCGGTGCTGGGGCTGGCGACCGCGGTGGTACTGGGCATGCTGCTTTACTGGGGCGGTATTCGCCTTAACATGGCCCATTTTTTCCGCTGGACCAGCATCTTTATCCTGTTTGTCGCGGCGGGGCTGGCGGCCGGGGCGATTCGGGCTTTCCATGAAGCAGGGCTATGGAATCGCTTTCAGGATGTGGCGTTTGATCTCAGCAACACCTTATCGACCCATTCGCTGTTCGGTACGCTGCTGGAAGGGGTACTTGGCTATCAGGAAGCCCCCAGCGTCAGCGAAGTGGTGGTCTGGGGCCTCTATCTGATCCCCGCTCTGATTCTGTTTTTTATGCCCGCGCGTCCTGCCGCGTCGGCCACTGTGCGCTAAGCCATTTATCGGGTGCGCCTGCCGCGCTCAACAACGTGATAGGGAAATAAACATGACAATGCGTTTCCGCCGCAAGGCACTGCTGGTTCCTTTGCTGGCAATCTCCGCCTCCGCTGCCGCCGCGGTGCCTCAGGTGACCGTCAGCGTTAACGACAAGCAGTGTGAACCGATGACCTTAACCGTTAAGGCCGGTAAAACTCAGTTCCTGATCAAGAACAACAGTCAGAAAGCGCTGGAGTGGGAGATCCTGAAAGGGGTGATGGTGGTTGAAGAGCGCGAGAACATCGCACCCGGATTCAGCCAGAAGCTGACCGCCAATCTGCAGCCAGGCGAATATGAGATGACCTGTGGCCTGCTGAGTAATCCGAAAGGCAAGCTGGTGGTTGAGGCCGGTGACGCCGCAGCGAAAAGCGTGCCGTCCGAGCGGATGCAGCTGGTCGGCCCGATCAGCGCCTACAAAGCCTATGTCACTGAGCAGGTGAATCAGCTGGTGAGTGGAACTCAGGCCTTTACCGATGCGGTTAAAGCTGGCGATGTTGAAAAAGCCAAAGCGCTGTTTGCCCCGACGCGTCAGTATTATGAGCGTATTGAGCCGATTGCTGAGCTGTTCTCCGATCTCGACGGCAGCATTGACGCCCGCGAAGATGATTATGAGAAGAAAGCGGAAGATCCAAAATTCACCGGTTTCCACCGGCTGGAAAAAGCGCTGTTTGCCGATCACAGCACCGAAGGGATGGCGGGTTACGCGGATCAGCTGAACAAAGACGTTAAAGATTTGCAGACCCGCATCAGCGAACTGGCTTTCCCGCCAGCCAAAGTGGTCGGTGGTGCGGCAGGGCTGATTGAAGAGGTCGCCTCCAGCAAAATTTCAGGTGAAGAAGATCGCTACAGCCGTACCGACCTGTGGGACTTCCAGGCCAACGTTGATGGTGCCCAGAAAATTGTTGAACTGCTGCGGCCGATGGTCAGTCAGGCTAACCCGCAGTTACTGGCAAAAATCGACGGCAACTTTAAGAAAGTGGATGCGATCCTGAGCAAATATCGCACCAAAACCGGTTTCGAATCGTATGAGAAACTGACCAGCGCCGATCGTAATGCGCTGAAAGGACCGATTACCGCCCTGGCGGAAGATCTTTCATTACTGCGTGGCACCCTGGGTCTGGATTAATCATGAGTCGTCAGGAAGATGACGCGCAGCCCGCGCGTCGTCGTTTATTAAAAGGTCTGGGCCTGCTGGGTGGGGCGGCTGCACTGGGTGGCGGTTGTCCGTTTCACGCGGCGGCCGCCGACAGCTTTTCACCGGGCACGGTAACGCCGCAGGCGCGGCAACAGGCGCAGCCATTTTATGGTCCGCATCAGGCGGGCATCGTGACGCCACAGCAGGCATCAATGATGCTGGTAGCGTTTGATCTGCTGAGCAGTGACAAAGCAGAGCTGGAGCGGCTGTTTCGTCTGCTGACCCAGCGCATCGCTTTTCTGACCGCTGGCGGTCCTGCGCCGCAGGTGACCAATCCGCGTCTGCCGCCGATGGACTCCGGCATTCTGGGTGCCACTATCGCCCCGGATAACCTGACAATTACCGTGTCAGTGGGGGATTCGCTGTTCGATGAACGTTTTGGTCTGGCACCACATAAGCCGAAAAAACTGCAGCGGATGACCCGTTTTCCCAACGATTCACTGGATGCTGCCGAGTGCCATGGTGACCTGCTGTTGCAGCTGTGCGCCAACACCCAGGATACGGTGATTCATGCCCTGCGTGACATCATCAAACATACACCCGATCTGCTGGGCGTACGCTGGCGGCGAGAAGGGTTTATTTCCGATCACGCGGCGCGCAGTCAGGGGGCGGAGACGCCGATCAACCTGCTGGGATTCAAAGATGGCACCGCCAATCCGGATACTCACGATCGTGCCCTGATGAATCAGCTGTTATGGGTGACGGACGATCAGGATGAACCGGTCTGGGCACGTAACGGCAGCTATCAGGCGGTGCGACTGATCCGTTTTCACGTTGAGATGTGGGACCGCACGCCGCTGGGCGAGCAGCAAACCATTTTTGGCCGCGATAAGCTGAGCGGGGCGCCGCTGGGGATGCAGCATGAACGCGACATTCCGGATTATCACAACGATCCGGATGGAGAGGTGATTGCGCTGGATTCGCACATTCGTCTCGCCAACCCGCGAACCCCGGAAACCGCCAGCAGCCTGATGCTGCGTCGCGGCTACAGCTATTCGGCAGGGATTTCCGCTTCAGGGCAGCTGGAGATGGGGCTGCTGTTTGTCTGTTATCAGCACGATCTGGAAAAGGGCTTTATTACCGTCCAGCAGCGTCTGAATGGCGAAGCGCTGGAAGAATATATCCGGCCGTTTGGCGGTGGATACTTTTTTGTTCTGCCCGGCGTCGCCGATGCCAGCCATTATTTAGCCCAGCCGTTACTTGAAGCCTGATTAAATTTCATCCATCCTGCTCTGCCTGGCCACCGGCGGAGCATTTTTTTGTCTGATAACCCGCTCAGACGCTTTTTTTGCTCAGTTTTAGCTGAAATTTTAACGCGATTTTGAGTGTGACAAAATAAAATAAAGCATTGAAAATAAAAGAATATGCTGTATTTGACTGCTAAAGTGTTAACACCCGATTCGCAATTACTTTGCCATGAAGTAAAATTACTGTTGCAAAGCGCCAATAAAATGGTGCACTTTATTCAGTAAGCGTAATCAGACGTGTTGATGTATCACACTGGAGTTCGCGCATGGGTCGATTCTTTTATGGAAAGTCTGTATCAGTAATTAGATTGCGCTTAACCGCGAGGGCTATTCTGCCTCGTAACATCCTCCTCTCTCCAACGTTCTCTCTTGTCATTTCGCATCCTTTTTTTACCGGTATACAGCAACGCTGTACTGCTGCTGCATGCCTGAATTCATGGCCTGTCACGGCTCTAAAGGAAGCCAACTGAAACCTCTAAAGCGTTCACGTAATCGCAACGGGCTACTGGCCTGACGCGGGAAATGAAACCAACTGTAAGGTGCCACTATGGGAAGACAGAAAGCAGTGATCAAAGCGCGTCGGGAAGCAAGACGAGTGCTTCGCAATGACTCCCGGAGTCATCGTCAGCGTGAAGAAGAATCGGTCACTTCGCTGGTGCAAATGGGTGGGCTGGACTCGATTGGCATGGCGCGCGATGTGCGCGACCGGGGACCGATAGAAGCCCGTAATGAAGCTCAGGCACACTATCTCAACGCCATAGAAACGAAACAGCTGATCTTCGCTACCGGTGAAGCCGGTTGCGGCAAAACCTGGATCAGCGCTGCGAAAGCGGCAGAGGCCCTGATTCATAAGGATATTGACAGGATTATCGTTACGCGCCCGGTATTACAGGCCGATGAGGATCTGGGATTCCTGCCCGGCGATATCTCCGAGAAATTCGCCCCTTATTTCCGACCGGTGTACGACATTCTGGTTAAACGTCTTGGCGCATCCTTTATGCAGTACTGTCTGCGTCCGGAAATCGCCAAGGTCGAGATTGCCCCGTTCGCCTATATGCGCGGCCGGACTTTTGAAAATGCCGTGGTTATTCTGGATGAGGCGCAAAACGTGACCGCCGCCCAGATGAAAATGTTCCTGACCCGCCTGGGCGAAAACGTCACGGTCATTGTGAATGGTGATATTACCCAGTGCGACTTGCCCGCTGGGGTGCCTTCCGGTCTCGCAGACGCGCTGGCGCGTTTCGAAGAGGACGAGATGGTTGGCATCGTACGTTTCGGCAAAGAGGATTGTGTGCGTTCTGCGCTGTGTCAGCGCACCCTGCACGCGTATAGCTAGCGTTTGATTGAGTAGCAGTGTAGCGCCCAAACCCGGCTTCGGCCGGGTTTTCTTATGGTGGGGCGGGGCTTCTTACCGTCGCTGAACAGCGCATAGAATTGTGCATAAAAAAAAGCCGGAACTTTCGTTCAGGCTCTTCTTTGAATGTGGCGGTGAGAGGGGGAGGAACTCGCTGCGCTCGCCCTGCGGGCAGCGTCGCAGGCTCCGCTGTTCAACTGGCTGCGCCAGTTGTCGAACCCCGGCGGGGCTTCTCACCCCCTCGCTGAACTCTGCGCAAAACTACGCATAAAAAAAGCCTGAACTTTCGTTCAGGCTCTTCTTTGAATGTGGCGGTGAGAGGGGGATTCGAACCCCCGATACGTTGCCGTATACACACTTTCCAGGCGTGCTCCTTCAGCCACTCGGACACCTCACCACATTTTTTCCATTGACCGCGCCGGGTCAACGGGGCGCTACTATAGGGAGTCGGCTGAAAAGGGTCAAGCACTATTTTTCTCTTTTGTTCTATTCGCTTAAGCTCTGAACGAATCGATTTAGCGTTACGCACTCCGCCGGTTTTGTCATCAAATTGAAATCCCAGTGACACAAAAATATCACCCGATCGTCGCAAAATTACCGCCTGAAATCATTGGTATTTTTTGCTTACAAGGATCGAATAATGAAAAAGCTTCCTCTGTTTACCCTCTCTCTGCTCGCTTCAGCGATCGCGACTTCGGCCATAGCGGATACCGACCTCGTTTCCCGAGCGGCGCAGGGCGATCTCAGCCAGCATGGTGGGGCTCGTCGGCTGACCGGTGACCAGACTGAGGCGTTAAAAGCCTCGCTACGCAATAGCACCGCCAAAAACGTCATCCTGCTGATTGGCGATGGCATGGGTGACTCTGAAATCACCGCGGCGCGTAATCTGGCAGAAGGCGCAGGCGGCTTTTTTAAAGGTATCGATGCGCTGCCGCTGACCGGCCAGTACACCCATTATTCGTTAGATAAGAAAACCCACAAACCTAATTACGTCACCGACTCGGCCGCGTCAGCCACGGCCTGGGCAACCGGCACCAAAAGTTATAACGGTGCCATCAGCGTCGATGTTAATGGTCAGGATCAGATGACGCTGCTGGAGCTGGCGAAAGCAGCGGGCAAAGCCACCGGCGATGTCTCGACCGCCGAACTGCAGGATGCGACGCCCGCGGTGCTGTTCTCGCACGTGACCTCACGTAAATGTTACGGACCGGAGAAGACCAGCGAACTCTGTCCGACCAACGCCGCAGAGCAGGGCGGTAAGGGATCGATTAGCGAACAGTTACTGAAAACCCGTCCCGACGTAACCTTAGGAGGCGGGGCAAAATCGTTCGCCGAGGTAGCGAAAGCCGGCGAATATCAGGGTAAAACGCTGAATGAGCAGGCGCAGGCACTGGGCTATCAGCTGGTCAGCGACTGGCAGGGGCTTAACGCCGTCACCGTGGCCGATCAGCAAAAACCGCTGCTGGGTCTGTTCTCTGCAGGCAATATGCCGGTGCGCTGGCAGGGGCCGAAAGCCAGCTATCACGGCAATATTGATAAGCCGGTGGTGACCTGTGAAGTCAATAAGGACCGCCCGCTGTCAACGCCTACGCTGGCGCAGATGACCGCCAAAGCGATCGACCTGCTGCGTAACAATCCGAATGGTTTCTTCCTGCAGGTTGAAGGCGCATCAATTGATAAGCAGGATCACGCGGCCAATCCTTGTGGTCAGATTGGTGAAACGGTGGACCTGGATGAAGCGGTCCAGCAGGCGCTGGCATTTGCCCGTGAAGAAGGCAATACCCTGGTGGTGGTGACGGCGGATCATGCCCATAGCAGTCAGATCGTTGAGAACGGCACTAAAGCACCGGGACTGACCCAGGCGCTGAACACCAAAGATGGTGCGGTGATGACCATCAGTTATGGCAATTCAGAAGAGGATTCGCAGGAACATACCGGATCGCAGTTGCGGATTGCGGCCTATGGCCCGCATGCGGGTAACGTGGTGGGGCTGACCGATCAAACCGATCTGTTCTATACCTTAGGAAATGCAATGGGGCTGAAGCTGCCTGGCCAGTAAAAGCCGATGCGGGGCGGTTTACGCCACCCCGCATCCAACCTTAGCTCTTCACTTTATTAGCGAAGCTTTTGCGCAGCTTCTGCAACTTCGGTGGGATCACCGCCAGGCAGTAACCGTTACGCTGACCGGCACCGTCCCAGTAATCCTGATGATAGGCTTCGGCCGGATACCACTCTTTCAGCGGCTCGATAGTGGTTACTACCGGCACGTCGTGATCGGCCTGGGCACGTTCAATCGCCGCACGGGCTTCTGCTTCCTGTTCGGCATTAGCCGGGAAAATCGCTGAGCGATACTGGGTGCCAATATCGTTGCCCTGACGATTAAGCTGGGTCGGATCGTGGGTCACAAAGCTGATATCCAGTAAATCGCCATAGCTGACTTTCTCCGGATCAAAGCCGATGCGGATCGCTTCTGCGTGGCCGGTGGCACCGCTGCAGACCTGTTCGTAGGTTGGATTGGGACGGGCACCGCCGGTATAACCGCTCTCTACCGACTCCACGCCGATCACATCCTTAAATACCGCCTCGGTGCACCAGAAACAGCCACCCGCGATCACTGCATATTCGATTGCCATAATGATTTACTCCTGTCAGGTCGAAAGAGGAGAATGGGGACGAGAGGATCCACTTTCAACTAAATCAGCATCTCTGGTTTAAAATCTTTGCTTTTATCCAGCAGCTTATCGCTCATCACGCTGAAGCGGCCTTCACCGGTGTAGTGCAGCGTAGAGGGATATTCCGGCTGTTCGGCGACGTGCGCTTTAACAATTTCAAAGATAAACAGGTTGTAGTTATCAACCATCGAATCGTCATACAGCTGACATTCGAAACTGGCAAAACATTCGGCGATCATCGGTGCGCGGACCACCTGCGCCGGCTCAGCCGTCAGGCCAAAGGCGTCGAACTTATCCAGCTGGTCACCGTGACTGTTACCAATCGCCACCACCTGATCAATCAGCGACGCCGAAGGCACATTCAGCACGCACTGTCCGCTGTTGCGGATCAGTTCGTGACTGTAGTTCATGCCGGCAATCATACAGCCGACCAGTGAAGGGGAGAATTCTAGT
>Ga0308163_10002986_pt1 | contig 14633 bp, 17 predicted proteins | sample PhyTR1_FD_201037 | JGI IMG/M metagenome (GOLD analysis project Ga0308163, IMG submission 201037) | Phyllosphere microbial communities from UC Gill Tract Community Farm, Albany, California, United States - DLSLT.R1 | ecosystem: Host-associated > Plants > Phyllosphere > Unclassified | place: USA...
CGAAGGATTTGCGGTAGTCGTGGTGCTGGACAATACGCGCGACGAGCGCGGTCAGGCAGCCGGTTATGACGCCGTGCATGATGTCCGGCAACAAATCTGGAAGGCGCTGCTGGGCTGGGAACCTGACGCCGACGCTGGACCGGTGGCGTATTCCGGCGGGCAGCTTCTGGACATGGACCGGGGCCGCCTCTATTACCAGTTTGAATTCATGCTGACGCGGGAAATCACCGAAGAGGACACGCGCCAGCAGGATGATCTTGACGCCCTGGATGAGCTGAGAACGGTCGAAATCGACGTTGACTACATCGATCCGGGTAACGGGCCTGACGGCATCATTGAGCACCACACCAAAATCAACCTCAGCGAGTAAATCATGCAACTCAGACCCAAACGCGGGCGGTCAGTTCCTGACCCTGTCCGGGGCGATCTGCTGCCTTCAGAAGGCCGGAACGTCGAAGAGAGCAGCTACTGGCACCGCCGCATTGCGGATGGTGATGTCGAAGAAGTCAGTGCGGAAGAAGAAAAGCCCGCAGCTGACGCCAAGAAAAAGGGCGGTGAATAATGTCAGTCTCGTTCCCCAATATTCCGTCAGACCTCCGCGTGCCGTTGTTCTGGGCGGAGATGGACAACAGCGAAGCGAATACCACGCAAGATAGCGGCCCATCGCTGCTGATTGGCTTTGCTTCTGCCGACAGCTCCATCGTTAAAAATAAGCTCACCATCATGCCGTCAGCGGCACTGGCGGGTAAGGTTGCAGGTCGTGGCAGCCAGTTAGCCCGTATGGTGGCGCGCTATCGTGCCGTCGATCCATTTGGTGAGCTGTGGGTTATCGCGGTAACTGAGCCTGATGGCGAGACCGCCAAAGGGACCGTGACGCTAACCGGCAACGCACAGGCTTCAGGTTCGCTGAGCCTTTATATTGGCGCGGTACGCGTTCAGGCCGCTGTGGTAACCGGCGATGCCCCTGCAGCAGTGGCCGCCACACTTGCAGCCGCAATTAACGCTAATGCAGACCTGCCCGTGACAGCAGCGGCAGCAGCTGGTGTGGTGACGCTCACTGCCCGCCACAAGGGGCTTACCGGCAACAGCATTCCTCTGGCGCTGAACTACTACGGCACCGTGGGGAGCGAAACTACGCCTGACGGGGTTAACGCTGTGATTGAAGCGATGGCGGGCGGGGCGGGTTCACCGTCACTGGCTGCAACCGTAGCCGCGATGGGCGATGAGCCGTTTGACTTCATCGGCACGCCGTTCAGTGATTCCGCCTCGTTGGCGACACTGGCGCTGGAAATGAACGATTCGTCCGGGCGCTGGGGCTATGCACGACAGCTTTACGGTCACGTCTACACCGCAAAAATCGGCACGCTCTCCGACCTGGTGGCCTTCGGCGACACCATGAACAACCAGCATATTACCGTTGCCGGTTATGAGTCTGCTGTTCAGACAGCAGCAGATGAGCTGGTCGCGCTGCGTACCGCGCGTAACGCGGTATTTATCCGCAATGACCCGGCCCGACCGACTCAGACCGGTGAGCTGAACGGCGCATTACCGGCACCGGCAGGCAGCCGTTTTACCCTGACTGAGCAACAGTCGCTGCTGAAGCACGGTATTGCCACGGCCTACGCTGAGAGCGGCGTGCTGCGCATTCAGCGCGATATTACCACCTATCAGAAAAACGCCTATGGCGTGGCGGACAACAGCTACCTGGACAGTGAAACACTACATACCAGCGCCTACGTTATCCGTCAGCTTAAAAGCGTCATCACCAGTAAGTACCCGCGCCACAAGCTGGCCAATGACGGTACGCGCTTCGGTCCGGGTCAGGCCATTGTGACGCCTGCAGTGCTAAAGGGTGAGATGTGCGCCAGTTATCGCACAATGGAGCGCGCTGGGATTGTGGAGAACTTCGATCTCTTCAAGCAGCATCTGGTGGTGGATCGCAACGTGAGCGATCCAACACGCGTAGATGTGCTTTTCCCGCCGGATTACGTCAACCAGTTGCGCGTGTTTGCGCTGCTTAATCAGTTCCGTCTGCAATACAGCGAGGAGACCGCGTAATGGCAAAGATTGCGGGTACAGCATACGTCAAGGTGGACGGCCAGCAGCTGTCGCTGACCGGCGGCATTGAGGTGCCGATGAACACCAAAGTGCGTGATGACGTGATCGGCCTAGCCGGTGACGTGGATTACAAAGAGACTCACCGCGCACCCTACGTTAAAGGCACCTTTAAGGTGCCGAAGGACTTTCCAATCAGCAAACTGATGGATTCTGATCAGATGACTATCACCGCCGAACTGGCAAACAAAATGGTTTACGTGCTGTCGGGAGCCTTCCATTTCGGTGAAGCAAATCACAATGCGGAAGAGGGTACGGCAGACCTCGAATTCCACGGCTCAGAAGGATTTTATCAGTGAGTGAACTGCAACTTTCAAAACCTATTACGGCACATGGTGAAACTCTTCATGTGCTGGAGCTGCGTGAGCCATCTTTTGATGAGATTGAACAGATCGGCTTCCCCTTCACCATCGGCAGCGAAGGCAATATCAAAATCGATAGCTCTGTGTCGCTTCGGTACATTCCTGTGCTGGCCGGTATTCCCCGCTCTTCTGCCAGCCAGATGGCGAAGATTGATATTTTCAAAGCCTCAATGACGATTCTGGGTTTTTTTACCGGCTCGGGAGCGGGAGAAATCTCCGGCAGCGATGTTACAACGTCGCTCACTTCTGGCGAATAAACCCTCTTGAACTGAAGCGGTCAGCTCTTTCCGATTTTCTGGAGCTTGAGGAAGAAGCAGTGCGCATAAGCGAGGAAATAAAGAATGGCTGACAGCTTCCAGTTAAAGGCCATAATCACAGCCGTTGACCAGCTCACCGGCCCGATGAAAGGGATGCAGCGCCAGCTGAAGGGATTTCAGAAGGAATTCTCATCGCTGGCCGTTGGAGCAACTGCTATCGGCGCATCCATCCTGGGTGCGCTGGCTATCCCTGTAAATCAGGCCATTAAGTTCGAATCAACAATGGCTGATATCCGCAAGGTCGTTGACGGACTGGATAACGCTGACGCTTTCAGAAAAATGAGCCAGGACGTTATTGACCTGTCAACAAAACTGCCGATCACGGCAGACGGTATCGGTCAGATTGTTGCCGCAGCAGGTCAGGCTGGCATCGCCCGAAGTGAGCTTGTTGGGTTTGCAGAAGATGCGGCCAAAATGGGTATTGCGTTTGATCAGACTGCGGAAGAGTCCGGTCAGATGATGGCGACCTGGCGAACCGCTTTCAAAATGACGCAGAAAGATGTTGTCGGGCTGGCGGACAAGGTGAACTACCTCGGTAATACCGGTCCTGCCAGCGCAGCTAAAATCTCTGAAATAGTCACCAGCGTAGGCTCGCTTGCTGCAGTCAACCACGTTTCAACGGGTAATCTTGCCGCGCTGGGTGCAACCATTGCGGGAATGGGGGTGCAGTCTGAAGTAGCCAGTACCGGCATTCAGAACTTCATGCTTTCGCTCTCCAATGCCAATACCGGTAATGCAAAAAAGGTCCTGAAAAAAATCGGGATGACACCTAAGTCTCTTGCCAGTGGCATGGTGAAGGACTCAAAAGCGACCATGCTTAAGGTGCTGGAAGGGATTAAAAATCTTCCTGAAGAAAGCAAATCAAAAGCGCTCGAATGGCTGTTCGGGAGAGAGTCGATAAAGGCTATTGCACCGCTTCTTAACAATCTCGACCTGCTTCGCAAAAACTTCGGTAAGGTTGCTGATGCACAGCAGTATGCTGGCTCAATGCAAAAGGAGTATAACTCCCGCGCAGACACTACCGAAAACAAACTCACGCTGATGCAGAATGGCATAACAGCGGTGAGCCTTGCGCTCGGCGATGCACTTACGCCACAGCTCAAGCAGGCTGTAGTTGAGCTGATGCCTTATTTAAAGCAGACAGAAAAGTTTGTCAGGGATAATCCAGAGTTGGTCAGATCGGTTGCGAAATTTGCTATCTCACTGATTGCTGTAGGTGCAGCAGTAGGCACCGTATCACAGGCATTCAAAGTACTAAATTTCGTAATGAATCTGTCGCCCGCCAAACTGGCTATCGCTGCGCTTGCTGCCGGTGCCTTATTGATAATTAACAACTGGGATCAGGTTGGGCCAATTGTTAAGCAGGTCTGGACTGAGATAGATAATGTCGCTCAGGAAATGGGGGGCTGGCAAACCGTTATTGAGGGCATCGGTGCGGTAATGGCCGGTTCTTTCGCCCTTAAAACGATTGGCTCACTTCAGCAGGCCGTAACTCTTGCGAGTTCGCTTTCTGGCTTGCTGGGCTCAATCAGCCGGTTTGGTGCGATGACCATCACGATTGGTATAGCAATCTCACTTCTTAAGCAGTTGCAGGATTTAGACAAGCAGGCAAATGCGCAGGGTGTAAGTAAGGGTGAGTTTCTGGTTAACCGCATGCAGTCACAGGAGCGGGAGCGGGGATATAACGGATTTTTCCCGAGGCTGCGTGAAATTCTGGGAATGGACAACCCAATACCTGAAGGGCGTTATGATCCAAAGGTGGGACTGGAACGAGCATCTTCTGCAGGCCGCCCGCAAGCTGGCGAGCTGAAGGTCAATTTTGAGAATGCGCCGCCTGGCATGCGCGTTGCCACTCCAGCAGGGAGCGCGACCCCATGGCTTAGTTATGATGTTGGGTATAATCGTTTTAGCGGTAACAATTAATTCCGCTGTATATTGATGTGGTATAAATCCTGACATATATAACTATTTATTGGCGACAAGCATGAAAAAATTAGCTATAGCTCTGGCTTTATCAGCTCTAACAACCTCTGCGTTTGCGAAAGATAACAAATTAACGACAACTTTTGTTAATGAAGTCAAATCATCGGTGGATAGCAATGAGCCAGTTTCATTATCACTAGATCTGTCTTGCTTAGCTCCATCCGCGAGCGGCAGGCTTATTGTAACCAAACCGTCTTATACGATCGGTGAGAGCGTTGGGACGTATTTATTTGAAAGCGGTTCATCGAAAAACGCTGACCTGAGTTGGCTTACATTTGAACATCCAAATGACGATTGGGATTCAAAAGAGGTTAGTGGAGTTAATTTCGGGCTTACCATGCCTGGCGGCCAGTTTTTTATCACCATTATGAAAAATGGCAAAGTAAAAGCTGGCGTTAGTTCAAATGCTAAAAGCGGCATTCATGAAGTTGAGTGCACCGCTTCAAAACCCAAATAACCAAAGCTTATTTTCAAAGCAACCCGCTCCGGCGGGTTTTTTTACGCCCGGAGAAAGCCATGAGCTGGAAAGATAATCTGCAGGAGGCCTCACTGCGGGGCATCGCGTTTAAGGTGGACAGCGATGAGGCAACCTTTGGGCGTCGCGTGCAGGTGCATGAGTACCCCAATCGCGACAAACCGTGGGCGGAAGATTTGGGCCGCGCGACGCGCCGCTTCAGCGTTCAGGCTTATCTGATTGGCGATGATTTCTTTGAGCAGCGTAACCGGCTGATTGAAGCCATTGAAAAGCCTGGGTCATGCACGCTTGTTCATCCTTACTACGGCGAGATGACCGTGGTAGTAGATGATGCCGTTCGCGTCAGCCATTCACAGAGCGAAGGACGTATGTGCCGCGTCAGCTTCAGCTTCGTTGAGTCCGGTGAATTATCTTTCCCCACCGCTGGACTGGCAACCGGACAGAAACTCACCTCGTCAGTTTCATTCCTGGACGATGCCATTTCATCGGCGTTCGGTGCCTTTGGTATGGATGGCCTGCCGGACTTCCTGCAGGACGGCGTGCTGGATGAGGCGGCAGGCATGTTCAGTACCGTAACCAGCGCCTTTCAGTATGTTGATTCTGGTATCAGCGCCGCATCACGTCTGATGCAGGGCGATTTATCGGTGCTGCTCAGTCCGCCGTCGAGTGGCATGAGCTTTGTTAACCGGTTGCAGACCATGTGGCGCGCCGGAACGCGGCTGACGGGCAACACTTCTGACTTGATGTCGATGATTAAGGGGCTGACCGGCGTCACGGTTGATTCGGGTCTGGCCCCGCGCGGCGTCTGGAAAACCGACAGTAAGACAGCACAGGCACAGACCACGCAGCGCAATTACGTTGCGCAGGCTGTTCGCACCACGGCCATCAGCGAAGCGGCAGCAACGGTCACCAATCTGCCACAGCCTGCAAACCGGACTGTCACGCGCCAGCAGGACCCGCAGCAGCCAGTCGCGGTATCGCATCCTGCCGTCAGCAACATACGGACTGATTCAGGCAGTGCGGCTTCAGATACTGATACCACAGCGACAGCTACCGTTTCCGCATCTTCCGGCGTAACCACCTCTCTTGATAACAGCACCGTCATTTCCTGGGATGATCTCGCGCAGGTGCGTGACAGTCTCAATGAGGCCATTGACCTTGAGATGGAGCGCGTTTCAGATGACGGACTTTACCAGGCGCTGGTCACCGTGCGAACAGATGTTAATCGCGATATCTCTGCACGCCTTGAGCAGGTCGAGCGCATGACGGAGCGCACGCCTTCACAGGTGACGCCCGCACTTGTGCTGGCCGCCGACTGGTACGACTCAGCCTCCCGCGCTGGTGATATTACCGCGCGTAACGGCATCCGCCATCCCGGCTTCGTGCCGGTTCAGTCACTGAGGGTGCCGGTGCGATGAACAACACAGTTATTTTACGGGTGAACGGTCAGGAGTGGGGCGGCTGGACTTCGGTCCGGATCGCGGCCGGTATTGAGCGCATCGCCCGAGACTTTACCGTTGAGATTACCCGCAGCTGGCCGGGCGACACCGACCAGGCAAACCGCAGCAACCGCATTAAAAACGGTGACCTCGTCGAAGTGCTGATAGGCACCGATAAAGTGCTGACCGGCTACGTTGAGGCGACGCCGGTCCGGTATGACGCACGCAGCATCAGCGTGGGAATATCAGGGCGCAGCAAAACTGCTGACCTAATCGACTGCTCAGCCACGCCGTCACAATATGCCGGTCGTTCGCTGGCGCAGGTGGCTGCAGAGCTGGCGAAGCCGTTCAGCATTACGGTGGTGGATGCGGGCGGCGCATCTGGTGCGCTTCAGGGAATTCAGGCCGACCAGGGCGAAACGGTCATGGACGTGCTGAACAAGATGCTCGGACTGCAGCAGGCTCTGGCGTATGACAACGCGCAGGGCAATCTGGTTATCGGTGGCATCGGCAGCCAGCAGGCGCATACAGCACTGGTGTTGGGTGAAAACATTCTTTCCTGCGACACCGAAAAAAGCATTCGGGACCGTTTCAGCGACTATCAGGTGTCCGGACAGCGTAAGGGTAACGACGACGACTTTGGCGAGGCCACCACTACGGCCATTCGCTCAAAAACCATTGATGGCAGCCTGAAGCGTTATCGTCCGATGATTATCCGCCAGACCGGCAACGCCACCACGGCAACCTGTAGCGCACGCGCAGAATTTGAGATGCGCCAGCGTGCAGCGCGTACCGATGAGGTTACCTACACCGTGCAGGGCTGGCGACAGGGTGACGGCTCACTCTGGCAGCCAAACCTGCAGGTTATTGTCTTCGATCCCATCCTTGGTTTTAACAATCGCCAGATGGTGATCGCTGAGGTGACCTATCAGCAGGATGAAAACGGCACCGTGACCGAAATCCGCGTCGGGCCGCCGGATGCTTATCTTCCTGAACCGGCGAAACCCGGCAAGCGTAAGAAAAAGAAAGAAGAGGATGATTTCTGATGGCTAACCCGATTTCAGGTATGGGACGTGCGCTGTCAAACCTTCTGGCCCGCGCCGTGGTTCGTGGACTGAACACGGCTACAAAGTGCCAGATGCTTCAGGTTGAAATGGCTGGGGGCGAGGGGAAAAGCGATATAGAACACATGGAGCCTTATGGCTTTACCGCAGCGCCGCTTACCGGTGCAGAGGCCGTGGCCGCCTACTTTGACGGTGACCGATCTCACGGTGTGGTGCTGGTCGTCTCTGACCGTCGCTTCCGCATTAAAGATCTTAAGTCCGGTGAGGTGGCTGTGTATGACGATCAGGGGCAGTCAGTCACGCTGACCCGGGCAGGGATTATCGTCAATGGCGCGGGAAAGCCAATTACTTTTACCAATGCGCCAAAGGCACGATTCGAAATGGACATCGAGTCCACTGGTGAAATTAAAGATAGGTGCGACTCAGGCGGCCTGGCGATGTCAGCAATGCGAGTGACCTACAACGGGCATACGCATGAAGAGAACGGCGATGGCGGCGGCACTACTGATGCGACAACGCAGAAAATGGAGGCGTCATGATTATTGTCATCAACGGCATTCAGCGTGACGTGACCTTGCCGACTGACCCTCTTACCCGAGCGGTAATTATTTCGTTTTTCTCCTGGAGAAAGTCTGAGCCTGACGACAATCCGGAGCAGGATAACGGTTGGTGGGGCGATAGCTTCCCGACCGTCCAGAATGATCGTATTGGATCGCGCCTTTATCTCCTCAGCCGCCAGAAACTTACCAATAAAACTCCACTAAAAGCCCGCGAATATATCAGCCAGGCTTTGCAGTGGCTGGTGGATGACGGCGTGGCGGTTCGTGTGGATGTGAAGGTCGAGCGAACCGGCATTGATACGCTAAGCGCCTCGGTGGTAATCAGTCAGAAAGACGGCAACCGCACGGCATTTTCCTTTGATGATTTATGGAGTGAACTTAATGGCTGACAGTGGATTTACCCGCCCGACACTCCCTCAGTTAATCACCACCGTCCGCAACGATATCCTTACTCGCCTGGCAGCCGATTCTACGCTGGCAGCATTGCGACGTACCGACGCCGAAGTTTACGGACGCGTGCAGGCGGCGGCGGTGCATACCGTATATGGTTACATCGACTATCTGGCGCGTAACCTTCTGCCAGACCTTGCGGATGAGGACTGGCTGACGCGACACGCCAACATGAAACGGTGCCCGCGGAAGGGGCTGACATTTGCGGCAGGGTTCGCGCGCTGGGATGTATCGACGGACGGCATTCCAATTCCTGCCGGCGTGATAATTCAGCGTGATGATCTGACTTCATTCACAACGACTGCAAAAGCCACATCGGCGGGCGGCGTTCTGCGCGTGCCTGTAATTTGCAATACGGCAGGCAAAGCTGGCAACACCGATGACGGGCTGGCCATGCGACTTGTCAGCCCAATTACCGGCCTGCCTTCAGCAGGCGAGGCGGACAGCATTCAGGGTGGCGCAGATATCGAAGATATTGAAGTGTGGCGGGCGCGTGTCATCGAGAGATGGTACTGGACTCCACAGGGCGGTGCTGACGGAGATTATGAAGTCTGGGCTAAGGAAGTGGCTGGCGTAACGCGTGCCTGGACATACCGGCACTGGAGCGGACGGGGAACGGTTGGGGTCATGGTTGCCAACAGCGACCTGATGAATCCCATCCCTGACGCTGCAACAGTAGCAGCTGTGCAGTCTTATATTGAACCGCGCGCACCGGTAGCCGGGGCTGACATTTATGTGTTTGCTGCGACGCCCCATGTCGTAGATTTTCGTATACGGCTTAACCCCGATGCTCCGGAAGTGCGATATGCCGTTGAGGCTGAGTTGCGATCAATGATGCTGCGCGATGGCGTGCCAGAAGGTGTGCTTAAACCTTCACGCATCAGTGAGGCAATCAGTATCGCAACGGGTGAATACAGCCACACGCTGGTCAGTCCGGCAGCCGATGTGTCGATTGCAAAAGGTGAGGTCGGCGTAGTAGGGACTATTTCATGGACATGACAGCTCAGTACCGGCAGATGCTTGGTGCGCTACTTCCGCGCGGCCCTGCGTGGGATGCAGACGATCTGCTGCTGTCGGGATTTGCACCTTCACTGGCAGCAGTTCACGGTCGCGGCGACGCACTTATGCTGGAAATCGACCCCCGATCGGTAACGGAGTTAATTGGCCGTTACGAAGAGATAAGTGGGCTTCCCGACAGTTGCGCTCCTGCTGGCGTTCAGACACTTCAGCAGCGCCGCCAGCGTCTGGATGCAAAGCTCAATCTGCCTGGCGGTATCAACGAGGCGTTTTATCTCGAGCAGCTTGGAGCGCTTGGCTATACCGGGGTGACTATTACCCGTTACAACAAGAGCCAGTTCACCTGCCTCTCTGACTGTACAGACTCACTTTATAGCGATGACTGGCGTTACTACTGGCAGGTCAATATGCCGGTGGCCACGCATATAAAGCCCATGACGGCGATCAGTAACTGCACCGACAGTATCAGAGCGTGGGGTGACACCATTGCTGAGTGCGTGCTTAACAAGCTGGCCCCCTCACATACATACGTTATTTTCAAATACCCGGAGTAACCATGCATCGTATTGACACATCTACCGCGCAGAAAGATAAGTTTGGCGCGGGAAAAAATGGATTCACAGGCGGTAACCCTCAAACGGGTGAACTCCCAACAGCGCTGGATGCAGATTTCTTCGACTCCATTCAGGAGGAAGTTGCAGGTGTCATTGAGGCTGCCGGGCTAACTCTTGCAAAAGCAAATAACGCACAACTGGTCGCCGCAATTAAGGCGCTAACAGGCCCTGGACGCCTTCTTAATGTTCAGGTATTTACTGGTAGTGGAAACTACACGCCTACACCTGGAACAAAAAAAATCATCGTTGAAGCTCAGGCTGGCGGTGGAGCAGGAGGAGGTACACCGGCTACTTCATCTTCACAGAACTCTGTTGCTTCCGGAGGCTCATCGGGGCAGTACGTTAAAAGCCAGTTGCAAATATCAAGCCTGTCTTTACCTGTGACAGTTACCGTTGGTATTGGTGGGGCCGGTGTTTCTGGTTCCGGTGGCTCTGGTGGTGGGGCTTCAACGTTTGGTTCCTACGTGGCCGCTTCAGGTGGTTTTGGTGGAGGCGCTGGTTCGGCTGCATCTTCAGCTTACGTAATCCAGCCGGGTAGCGTTCGTTCTCTGCCTACAACAGGAAATATTGATAACGGTGGCGGCTCACCTGGTGGAGCAGGAATCTTTACTCAGACAGGAGCTGGAGTGTCTGGGAATGGCGGCTCAAGCCGGTTCGGTGGTGGCGGTAATCCTGGCTCGGTATCAGGCGGGGGCTATACCCAGGCAGTCGGGTATGGTTCAGGAGGTGCGGGCGCAGCAGTTGCAGCAAGCACTTCTGCACAACCGGGTGGGGCTGGCGGGACTGGCATTGTGATTGTATGGGAGTATGCATAATGATTAAAACCTACGCATTGATCAAAGAAGGTGTCGTAATTAACACCATTCTCTGGGACAACGAAGATCAGCCTGACTTTGACTATGGTAAATCCTCAGGCGTTGAGGCTGTAGAAGTGGCGAATGGAACTGCTGTTGATATCGGCTATCTGTATTCTAAAGGCAAGCTGTTAGCGCCACCACTTACTGACGAACAGAAAGCAGCAATAGAAAGCAGGCAGGTCGCCTCAAATGTTTCACTTAAAGAACTCCTGATTACCGAGGCAACTCAGAGGCGAGACATATTGCAGGATGCGGTTGATCTGGATGAGGCCACGGATGAGGAAAAGATAGCACTGCCGCTCTGGAAGAAGTACCGATTGATGTTGAGTCGTGTAGATGCAAACATCACAACCGAAGTTCAATGGCCAGCTAAACCACAATTTTAGACTTTATTGAGGCCCATATGGGCCTCTAATTATTTTATAATTCTTCTGATGTTGAATAGAGTGTAAACAACCAAGCATACATTGAATACGTATAAAACCCTTTCTCCTGAAGCATAAGCAGTGGGTGACAGCCCTATTGCAATAGTTACTAAGCATCCGCCAACCAAAGAAAGGAACGCTCTGTAATCTTTTTCCCCACTTCTATCTTCTATGGATCCAGCAGCCATAGATATCAAGGTGATAAGATAGAATAAGTAACATCCGTAGACTTTAATGCTTCCGAAATCAATAAATTGAAATCTGCCAGCATATGTAAGAAATTCTATGTCTCTCATATAGAAAGAGAATGATGTAAGACCTAACACAAAGCATGCAATACTGAGTGCTATATAAAGTTTAGAAACAATATCATTGCTCCCGGATTTCATAATGAAGGCTATGAAAACTATCAGTGATGCTGAAAAGCAAATATTCCTACCTGTGGAGATGTGTTCCACTAATCTATCCACGCCTATTATCGATTTTTGTAAAATGTTCATCTCAATTGATTGAGGCATAAACCTTGATGCTTCAACATAAAACCTTGATGCAGAACCTGGGCTTAAGAGCGTTAATGCAGAGCCTAGCAGTATGGCCACATAAGAAACCACAAGTACCTTGTTGCTCAGTCTTTTATTTGATTCAATAAAAAGCATAAAAGGAACAACTACAATTAATAACACAGCCACCTGCTCAGATGATGTTGCTATAAAAGATAGTAATAAAGCTAATGATAATTTACCCATCCCTGCGAAAGGTGACATGACTACGCTGATAAGAAAGAGTGCGCAAGTCACTGGAAGCAGATAATTATAAAATCCAGTAACCCACCATTGAGCATCTCCAGCCACGGGCGAATTTATTAGGAGCATTGCCATCATTACCAATGGCGTACCTAAACGAAAATCAAGTTTATTCTTGAGGGTTATTGACCACACAAGGTGCGATGATAAAATAAAGCAAAATGGAATCATCAACTTCCAAAAAATATGGGTTGTTATTGTTGATATCATCAGTCCTTCAATTACGATACGCCCACTCCATGTTATGTACCTATCTAACAGGTAGTCGAAGAGAGGAGCCCCTTCCAGAGCATGAGAAAATGTGACATCATCGGCATATGTCATTAATCTTAACTTGCAGGCAAGCATCACCGTTGTGATCAATATTGAGGAAATAAATAACCAAGAATGTAAGCTGTTATTTTTTGCATTCATATTTCATAACCCTATTCATAATGCCATCCTTGTTCGATATATAGAAAGTAAAATAACCGCTACCATCACTACTGATAAGAGTTTTGTTGATGGATGCATTAAACCCAACCTTGTCAAAGGCTTCTTTTCTGCCGAATAACCCGGAAACGTCACCTCTCTCAAAAGTGAATACGGGCAACATAAATTCATTTTCTTGATTTTTAAATGTTACAATCAGCGTTCCCTTTAAAGGATAGTATTGATTGAATATCCATCCCTTGATATTAATCGAATCACCAGATATATTGCATGAGTCTACGCTATACTTCAGATCGCTGTCACTTATTTGATATGCATGCTCTGAGAAATATCTCACCTTATTCCATGAGTAAAAGGAAAGAGTTAGTGCGGACGCGCATAGTAAAGCAAGGAAGAAAAATATAACCCTTGATTTGGATAGAAAAGCAAAAATATTCAAATCAATCTCCATTTTTGTTTTTAGATATATAGCGTGGTCTTTTCTTAGTTTCTATGTAAATCCTTCCGATATACTCACCAAGCACGCCAATTCCTATCAACTGCACTCCACCAAGAAACAAAATCGATACCAGTAACGAAGGATAACCGGCAACGGGATTCCCCCAAATTATTTTATCCGCAATCATCCATAGCCCGTAAAGGAATGATAACCCAGCAACGAAAAATCCAATGTAAGTCCACATGCGAAGTGGGAATGTAGAAAATGAAGTTATTCCCTCTAATGCCAGATTCCATAGCTTCCAGCCATTGAACTTAGTGGTACCAGCAACGCGTTCCGCGCGGGTATACTCAACGATCTCCGTTTTGCCGCCAACCCATGACAGAATCCCTTTCATGAAGAGGTTACGCTCAGGCAGAAGCTTGATACTCTCAACGACGTCACGCGACATCAGCCTGAAGTCACCAACATTCTCTTCAATTTTTGGTGAGCTGATTTTGTTGTGCAGCCGGTAGAACCATTCCGCAGTCTTTCGCTTTAGGTGTCCGTCAGTACTTCTGTCAGTGCGCTTTGCCAGAACCATATCAGCACCCGCCTGCCAACGCTCGATCAGCTGAGGAATCACCTCCAGCGGGTCCTGCAAATCGACATCAATAGGGATAATCGCATCACCAGTGGCACACTCTATTCCTGCGAATAGAGCCGCTTCTTTACCAAAGTTTCTTGTAAAGAACACATTCCGAACTAACGGATCGCCTTCGTGCATATCCTTCATCAGTTGCGGAGTGAAATCTGTGCTGCCGTCGTCTACAAAGACAATCTCAATTTCATATGGCTTCAAATATTCTTTGTATCTTACGGCGCTGTAAAAATACCTGATCGCATCTTCTTCATTGAAGACGGGAACGACTAACGATATCTTCATTTTTTCTCTCTAAAAATAATGAATTTAGAATACAGGAAGCCACATACAAGGCTCACTGCAGAGAATATGACCAGAGTAACTACAGGATTCACGTTCAGCCTATCTGCTGATCCACCTATAAGAGTTGCAACGGCACCCATAAAGAATACATACATCATGTATCTGAAAGTGGTTGCCTCAGAGCTAAAGGTCCAACGAGCGTTTGCAAAGAAGGAGAACGTAACAGCAACGCAGAAGGCTGCGAAATTGGAAAGTGATTGTGATTGATCGTTTTTAATGCAGATGGCGAACACTACCCAATGAATGAGCGTATTCAGAATGCCTACTGTCATATAGCGGGCAAATAATTTAGCCAT
>Ga0308163_10002987_pt1 | contig 14621 bp, 12 predicted proteins | sample PhyTR1_FD_201037 | JGI IMG/M metagenome (GOLD analysis project Ga0308163, IMG submission 201037) | Phyllosphere microbial communities from UC Gill Tract Community Farm, Albany, California, United States - DLSLT.R1 | ecosystem: Host-associated > Plants > Phyllosphere > Unclassified | place: USA...
CTGTTCCTTCATATTCTGAAAGATAATTAAGAAGACTTCCTGTTTCAAACTGGCTGATTGCCGTAGTGTTGAAGTTGCTCAGCTGATAAAAAGGCGTCTCTATCTTCTGATCCAGATTTTGAGTGTAAATATAATGGTAAGCCAGTCCGTAACGCTCATTCAGTTTCAGTTTGGAAGCGTGGAATATCTTCAGAGGTTTGATTCCGAAGAGGTTGGCATTGTCCGCAAGATTGCCGATCAATTTATGATTTGGATAATTTTTCTTTAAATATTGGATTTCAAGGTAAGATTTCAGACCATTTTTCAGCCAGTGGTCTTTGGTTTTGTTGGTAATGAAAAATTCGTCCATCACCTTTTTGGAAATCGTGCTGAAATAGTCCAGATCGGTCTTCTCGTAATCGGTAAACATCTGGAATTTGAATTTCCAGAATTTGATATCATCAATCCCGATAAACTCTTCCTTTTTCATATACTTTTCTGTGATGAAAAGTTTCTCGGGAACATTTCCGGTTCTTTCTTTAATAAAAGACAATTGATTGGTAAGTACGGAACCTAATATTTGCCTCTGATATTCATTGGTTTGATAGCCGAGATCAACCTTTACATTTTGTCCAGCAATATCCAATGAAAACTCAGGGTAAAGCTCTTTTGAGATCTGGAACTCCGGATCGTTGGTAGATACACCCTGAAATTCAGATTCATTGATTTGATTAAGATTGGAAGAGATCTTCCAATACTGTGGGATTTCAAAATTCACCCTCCAAAACGAGCCTGAATTCCCGGTTTCTTCCGTGTCGCGATAAAAAGAATTGCTTTGAGATTCGTCTTCAAAAGTCTCCGGCACCAGGAAAAAATACTTTAGCAGAATATGGTTGGTGTTGATGCCATAGCCTGTGAAACGCGCGTCCGGAAGCTTGATCTGGTAATCCAAATCTATGGTGATGCTTTCTCCTGGCTTCAGATCCTGCGACAGAGGGATGAAAATATTTTCCTGATTGGTGTTCAGGATTTCAGAAGTAGTATTGTTGTGCGCGTAGCTGAGGCGTTCCAGCTGCCCTAGTTGATTATCTTTTGCAAAATAAAGATCGCTTTTCCGGTCTTCAATTTTTCTTTTAAGAAGCGGCGTTTTTCTCTTTTGATAAGCTGCAACCCAATTCAGAAGTTTGACCTGATTAATGGATTTCTGATGCGGATTATGATATATTAGAGTCTGCTTTACAGACAAAGACCGCTGGTCGTCATTCAGTTTTACATCCAGCCGAATGCTGTCTTGCTGAGCGATTGCCCAGAAATTAAAAGAAAACGAAACCAAGACACAAAAAAAACGCTTCATCAAGACCAATCAGTACTTACCAAAACTACTAATTTTTTCTGTTGAAACGTTATATAAAAAATACTTTATACTGTTTACCTTTTACAAAGTACTTAAGTAAGCTGTCCAGCCTTCATTTTTGTAACGTAAAGCCTCCTGTTCAGGTTCGTCGGCTTTGTAAATGCCTCGCCCTACGATGATGAAATCGGTTCCGTAATTTTTGATGACATGTTCGGGAGAATTGTACTGCTGACCTTTGTCATCGCCAGTTTCTCCAAGATTCACGCCTGGTGTGAAGAGTAAAAGTTCATCCGAAATCTCATTTTGAGCAACACAGCCGATGATATTGGGATGGCTTTCTATCACTTTCATGGCTTCTTCCCGGTAATGGGAATCTGTCAAAGTTCCTTGCGAGGACATTCCCAAAATAGCAACGACCCCAACATTCATAAAGCAATCCAGACTTTTACTGCCTCCGATGACGTGCGAAGTTACAAGATCTGCCCAGTTAGAAATCTTGTAAGTTCCGTATGAAAATTGCAGTTCCTGTGTGTTTCCGATGTCAGCAAATTTGCGGTCTTCCATTAACAGGAAGTTGTGTTTTGTCGCCAAATCTTTCAATGGAAGAATTGTTTCATCTGCATCAAAATCATTTAGAATATCGATATGTGTTTTCAATGCCACAATGTGAGGGCCAACAAAGTCTGCGAAATCCAGTAATTCTTTTGTAGTGATGAAATCTGCGGAAGCAATTAGGTTTGACCTTTTTTCTATGGCAATTTCAAGGATTTTTTTGGCAAAAGAATGTTGAGCAGATTCCAGTTTCTGCTCGTAAGACAAACGTTTTTTCTCTTCAAAAACGACTTGGTTTCCACTTACAAAATCCTGAATTCTCGCCACTTCATCTTCATCAATATAATTCACTTCTCTCAAGATCTCCACCACTTCAGAAATATTGAAAAGCGAATGGACTTTGTAACCTTTTGCCTCCAATTTCTCTTTTCCACCTTGCTGTCTGTCCAAAACCACCACGATGTCAGACACTTTGATGCCTTCATTTTCAACTTCGTCGATGGTCTCTACCAAAGATTTTCCTGAAGTAATTACATCTTCAACCAAAAGACAGTTTTGACCTTTTTCGTAGATTCCTTCAATCAGTTTTTTGGTGCCGTAAGCTTTGGCTTCTTTTCTTTTGATAATGAGTGGAATAAAACTTTCCAAAGACATTGCTGTCGCCATCGGAAGTGCCGCATAAGGAACGCCGCAGATGATGTCGAAATTATCCAGCGGAAGCATTTCCAAGAGATAATTGGCGAGTTTTTTAAGGATCTTTGGATCGGAAGCTAGCGGACGAAGATCCACATAAAACGGACTTTCAATCCCGCTTTTCAGTGTGAAACGACCAAATTTGATAATCCCGAGTTTGTAGCACTCGAGGAAGAATTCTTTTTTACTTTCCATTTACTTTTCTTAGATTTCTACAAATTTAAGGCGAATTTTTTAGCTTCAAAAATTATCAGTCCAATATCTAATTCTCATTTTAATATCTTAATTATTCTTTCCACTTCGGATTCACAGCAAAAATCTTTTCATTGATTTTACAATCCTCAGAATGCGCACCTTTCAAAAAACCTATGCTCATCAGGAATTCGCCAACGATTTCTCCACCTGTAAATTTGAAGGTCTTTTTGAACAGTTTTACCCATTCTTCCTTAGTTTTCGGATGATGATGCTCCAGCCATTTTTCAAACGAACCAAATTCCTTTTTCAGTTCCAAGATGGTTTTCGCATTTTCTATTGCTGCATTCACTTTCAGCTTATTTCTGATAATTCCCGGGTCAGATAGCAGTCTTTCACGGTCGACTTCTGTGTAAGCCGCAATTTTTCCGATATTGAAACCATTGTAAGCCTCACGGAAAGAGCTTTCTTTTTTTAGAATAGTTTCCCAACTGAGTCCTGCCTGATTTATTTCCATAATCAGTCTTCCAAACAATTCATCATCATTGTGAATGGGGAAACCGTAGTGGTTGTCGTGGTAATTTTTGTGCAGCGCTTTTCGCTCCGCGGGCTGCATGGTTTCTATGGCCTGGCAATATGACATCTGATTTGTAGTAAAATTTAGAGAGTAAAGATAATTAACACGTAATCATTAACAATTAAAATTTACAATTTCTTATCTTCGTCAAAAGCTTTTTTAATAATGACAAAACAAATTTCTTTCTTCTTTACGCTCTGCTCTTTTTTCTTAATTAATGCTCAGATCGAAGAAAAAAAACTCGACGAACTGATTCAGAATTCACTTAAAACTTTCGATGTTCCCGGAATGTCCGTAGGAATTGTAAAAGACGGAAAAGTGGTTTATGCCAAAGGTTTCGGCGTTCGTTCACTCAATAATAGCAAGCCGATGGACGAGAATACTTTGGTGGGAATAGCTTCTAACAGTAAAGGTTTTACTTGCACCGCTTTGGCGATTCTGGCAGATGAAGGCAAAATAAACTGGGACGATAAGGTCACAAAATATATTCCTGAATTTCAAATGGCAGATCCTTATGTTTCTCAAAATGTAACGATTAAAGATTTGATCACACACAGAGCTGGATTAGGTTTGGGACAAGGCGATTTGATGTTTTTCCCGGAAGGCGGAAATCTTACTGTAAATGAAATCGTTCACAATGTGCGTTATTTGAAACCAGAAAATCCGTTCAGAACCACTTTAGACTATAATAATATAATGTTCATTGTTGCCGGCGAAGTGATTCACAGAGTTTCCGGTTTGCAATGGGCAGATTTTATCGAGCAGAGAATTATGAAACCTGTCGGAATGACGGCGAGTTTCGGAAGTTATAAAAAAGCAGTTGCTGCCAATTCTCAAAATATCATTGATGCACACGCGCCGGTTGACGGAAAGGTGATTGCCGTTCCACACGACTGGAATGATACGGCAAATGCAGCCGGCGGAATTTTGAGTAATATTAAAGATATGACCACCTGGGCAGATTTCCTTCTGAGTGGTTTTGTGACCAAAGATGGAAAACGTTTGGTTTCTGAGAAAAATGCACACGAACTTTGGAGTCTTCAGATTCCGGATAAAGTGGGAGTCACTTCGCCTTATGACACCCATTTTTATGGTTATGGATTAGGTTGGTTTTTGAGCGATGTGAAAGGTCATTTGCAGGTTCAGCACAGCGGTGGATTGATAGGTACTGTAACACATTTCACCCTGATTCCTGATATGAAACTAGGAATTGTAGTGTTGACGAATCAACAATCCGGTGCGGCTTTTTCCACCATTACAAATTCTGTGAAAGATGCTTATCTGAAAGTTGAAAACCGTGATTGGCTGAAAATCTATGGCGATAGAAATAAAAAGAATGAAGCATTTTTCGCCAAACAAAAGAAAGACATTTACGACAAAGCTTCGAAATACAAATCTGAGCTGAAGGACGACCAGTTTATTGGTTGGTACAAAGACGAATGGTTTGGGACTGTAGAGGTTTCCAAAATGGGGAAAGGCTACAGAATTATCAGTAAATCTTCTCCAAGGCTGAAAGGCGATTTGATTCCGTATTCTGCCAATTCTTTTGTGGTGAAATGGGACGACAGAAGTTATGACGCCGATGTTTTCTTTACTTTGAATTTTGACGAAAATGGAAAAGCCGTTTCTGCGAAAATGAAACCGATTTCTGATATTACGGATTTTAGTTTTGATTTTGAGGATTTGGATTTGAAGAAGGTTAATTAATGGAAAACCTACAAAACCATAAAACTGAAATCTCCGAAAAAGGATTTACGATCATCAACGATATTTTTTCTGAGAAAGAAATTAGTCAAATAATCGATGTTATTAATTCAATTGACACCTCAAAAGAAACTTTCAGGAAATCGGAAGACCTTTTTGCTATCAGACAATTCATGAAAGAAGTTCCGGAGAGTCATCAGTTTATTTTTAATGATAACATCAGGAAAATCATTAATGAAATCTTTGGAAACAATTATTTCGTTGTGAAAAGCATCTATTTTGATAAACCTGAAAAATCAAATTGGTACGTTTCCTATCACCAGGATTTGACGATTTCGGTTGATAAAAAATTGGATTTAAAAGGTTTCGGACCTTGGACGACGAAGCAAAATCAATTTGCCGTTCAGCCACCGATTGATTATTTGAAGAATATCTTTACAATTAGAATTCATTTGGATGACACCGATGAAAATAATGGCGCTTTGAAAGTGGTTCCAAATTCCCACAGTAAAGAAATCTACAGACCGGAAACCATCGACTGGAATGTAGAAATTGAGGAAATCTGCTCTGTAAACAAAGGCGGAATTATGATTATGAAACCTCTAATTCTTCACGGTTCAAACAGAACGACCAACCATCAAAAACGGAGAGTCATCCACATCGAGTTTTCCAATATGGAATTGCCTGAGGAAATCAATTGGTCGGAAAGATTGAATTGAAATTTAATTATATAAACTCGGTTTACAAAAACTGGCTTTCATTTTGGTCTTTTACCAATATCTTGAGAAGCATTGAAAACTGCTTTTACTAGAATGAGTTTATTAGTTTCATCAATTTGATAAAAAATAATGTACAGATATTTTGAGAACGTTAGACCTAGAAAATCTTTGTAATAAATTTGGAAAAACGGATTTTGTACAATTTTCTTTAAAGTCAATTCATAATCTTCGACGAAATTCCGAGCTACTTTTAACGAAGCTTCTTTTTTGTAATAAGCGACAGCTTTTCTTACATCGGTTTTTGCTACCGGGGAAATTTTGACATTATAAGCCACATTCTTTTTTCAATTCAGCTACAAAATCATCATTGTCCTGATATTCTGAAATAGGCAAATCTTCTTGGGCATTCAGTATTTTCTTTTGTTCTTCGGAAAGTTCAAAGATACTGGTTTCCTCAGCAATATTTGGGTATTGTTTTTTCAATTTTTCCCATTCCTTGATGGGGATGAAAACGCCCGTTGGTACGCCGTTGTGGTCTTCGATTACTTGTGCTTTCATTGTTCTGAATTTTCAGTGAATCATCTTCTATCAAAATTACAATTTTTTATTAAATCAAAAAGCCTTTCAAAGTTTTAACTCGGAAAGGCTTTTGTTATTCTGAATTTAAGAGTTTAAATCTCTTTAAACTGCAGATTCTGTTCTTTAATTTGTGCTGCTTCCAATTCTTTATAGTAACCGGTTTCCAGTTTTTTATAAATGGATTCGAAAGCGGTCAATGTTTCGTTGATCTCAGCATCTGTGTGAGAAGCGGTTGGAATCAATCTTAATAAAATCATTCCTTTTGGAATTACAGGATAAGAAACAACTGATGTGAAAATGCCGTAATTTTCTCTAAGATCTCTGGCCAAAAGCATCGCTTCAACAGGATTTCCCTGGATGAAAACCGGCGTTACACAAGTGTTTGTATCTCCAAGATTATATCCGATTTTCTTAAGTCCACCTTGTAGTTTTTCAACATTTTCCCAAAGTTTAGCTTTTATTTCCGGTCTTGTTCTCAGAAGCTCCAGTCTCTTCAAACCTCCGATTACCATTGGCATGGTCAAAGATTTTGCAAAGATCTGAGATCTAAGATTGAATTTCAGATAACGGATGATCTCTTTGTTTCCTGCTAAGAACGCACCGAAACCAGCCATAGATTTTGCGAAAGTCGAGAAATAGACATCAATCTCATCCTGGCAACCTTGCTCTTCTCCGGCACCGGCGCCTGTTGCACCAAGTGTCCCGAATCCGTGCGCATCATCCACCAAAATTCTGAAACCATATTTTTCTTTAAGTGCAATGATCTCTTTCAATTTCCCTTGCTGCCCTCTCATTCCGAAAACTCCTTCTGTAATTACAAGAATTCCGCCTCCGGTTTCTGCAGTTACTTTTTGTGCTCTTTGAAGGTTTTTTTCAAGGCTTGCGATATCGTTGTGTCTGTAAGTAAAACGTTTCCCGGAATGCAGCCTTACGCCGTCCACGATGCAAGCGTGAGAATCTACATCATAAACAATGACGTCATTTCTGGAAACCAAAGCATCGATGCAAGACACCATTCCCTGGTAACCGAAATTCAAAAGATATGCTGATTCTTTCTGAACAAATTCTGCAAGTTCTCTCTCCAGCTGCAAATGCTGATCGGTCTCGCCAGACATTGCTCTTGCGCCCATTGGATAGAACATTCCGTATTCTGCAGCCGCTTTTGCATCTGCTTCCAAAACTTCCGGATGGTTGCAAAGTCCCAAATAATCATTGGCGCTCCAGAAGATCACATCTTTCCCCTGAAACTTCATTCTCGGGCCAATCGGGCCTTCCAGTCGTGGGAAAATATAATAACCTTCTGCATAATCTGCAAATTGTCCCAAAGGACCCGGATTCTGTTTTATTCTTTCAAAAATGTCCATTTTTCTAACTGATATTTTATTGTCATCGGACTTAGCCGACGCTATTGAGTCTTTTATCTTTACTCTATTATCTTTATTCTACTTGATAATTTCTGTCTTGAAAATCTCATCGTAATTGTGGAAACAATTGTTGATAAAACCTTGTTCCTCCATCCACTTGTCGCTGTACACTTTGGTAATGTAGCGCGAGCCATGATCCGGGAATATTAATACGATTAAATCATCACTTTTAAACTCGTGAGAATTAGCATATTGGATCAAAGCCTGAGTTACAGCTCCGGTTGTGTAACCGCCCATTATTGCTTCTTTCAAAGCAATCTCGCGGGTTCTGTAAGCTGACATTTCGTCATTCACTCTTACATATTCATCAATTTTATCGAAAAGAAGTGCGCCTGGAATCAAATTTTTCCCAAGACCTTCAATTTGATAAGGATGGATTTCTGTTTTGTTGATTTTTCCTGTTTCGTGGTATGTTTTCAGGATAGATCCGTCTGCATCTACACCGATGATTTTGATATCAGGATTTTGTTCTTTCAGATATTTTGCAGTCCCGGAAAGTGTTCCTCCAGTTCCTGTACAGGCGAACAGATGGGTGATTTTTCCGTCGGTCTGATTCCAAAGTTCAGGACCGGTAGTCTGGTAATGCGCATCGATATTCAGCTCATTAAAATACTGATTGATATAAACCGAGTTCGGCGTTTCCTTTGCCACTCGCTTAGCTACTTCATAGTACGATCTGGGATCATCTGCCGGAACAGAAGCCGGACAAACGTAAACCGTTGCGCCAAGTGCTTTCAAATAAGCTATTTTTTCGGCTTTAGTTTTATCACTTACAGCAAGGATGCATTTGTAACCTTTTACGATACAGACCATTGCAATAGAAAATCCGGTGTTTCCGGACGTTGTCTCTACAATGACAGAATCGGGTTTCAAAAGACCCTTTTTCTCTGCATTTTCTATGATGTGAAGGGCAATTCTGTCTTTTGTAGAATGGCCGGGATTATAAGACTCCAACTTAGCGTATACTGTCGCAGGAATGTCCTTGGTAACGTGATTCAATTTGACCAACGGCGTGTTGCCAATCAAACCAAGAATATTATCGTATACATTCGTCATTTTATATCATTTTTCTCTCAAAAACTGTCTGCAAAAATAAAAAAAAAATTGCAATGTTTTTTACTTTTGATATACTAATATGATATAAGTCTGATATATTGCAACTTAATCCGCCACATCTCCGTTTTTTGTGTAAAAATCTAAACTTTAATTTTTGTTAAAAACACAGATAACTAAATCAAAAATGTTAATTTCGCCGATATTTCTTGTTATCATATGAAGAACTGGACTTTTAAACAGTGGAACACCATTCTCGGATGGGTTGTTTTCGCAATTGCATTCATCACTTATTTATCGACAATAGAACCCAATTTCAGTTTTTGGGACTGCGGAGAGTACATCTCTTCTGCCGTGAAGCTGGAGGTGACGCACGCGCCCGGAGCTGCACTTTTCCAATTGATAGGCGCCGTAGCTGCACTTTTCGCATTTGGTGACGGACAGAATTATTCCTTGGTCATCAATGCAATGTCTGCCTTGTGCAGTGCTTTTACTATCTTATTTCTGTTCTGGACCATCACACATCTGGTACGAAGATTACTCAATAAAGAATTTGAAAATATCACAGTATCCGAAGAAATTGCCGCTTTGTTTTCAGGCGCTGTAGGTGCTTTGTGTTTCACATTCTCAGATTCATTCTGGTTTTCTGCAGTGGAAGGCGAGGTTTATGCAATGGCGAGTATGTTCATTGCTCTGATTGTGTGGCTGATTACGAAATGGGAAAACGAATATCTTGAGAAAGACAACGAACGTTGGATCATTCTTTTGTTCTTCATAATAGGACTTTCTGTTGGCGTTCACATGATGTGTATGCTGGCTTTGCCTGCGGTCTGCCTTATTTATTATACAAGAAATTATAAGTTCACCTGGAAATCATTTCTGATTGCCAATGCTGTGACTTTATTAATATTAGTCATTGTTTTCAAAATCATATTCCCGGTCATTATGACGCTGTTCGGGAAATCTGAGGTGTTCTTTGTCAATGGACTTGGTTTGCCATTCCATTCCGGGACCGTTTTTGCCTTCGTGATTTTGATTGTCCTTTGTTATCTACTAATTACTTATACAAGAAAAACAGGAAAATCTCTGTATCAGACGATCGCTTTATCAGTCGTTTTTATGATGATCGGATTCTCTTGCTGGCTCGTGATCCCAATCCGTGCCAATGCCAATCCGCCGATGAACCTCAATGATCCGGATAATGCTTTGGGAATGCTGGATTATTACAACCGTGAGCAATACGGCGACTGGCCAACCATCTACGGCCAAAATTACACCGCATATCTGGATCCAAACGGCATCCAGAAAAATGAAGACGGCAGTTACAAAACTCAGAAAACAGGTGATACCTACGAGAAGGATGCGCAGACAGGACGCTACCGTCTGGTAGGAGAGAAGTTCAATTATGTCTTCAGCCCGGAACACGTGAGTTTATTTCCAAGAATGTTCAGTGAAGACAAATCGGTGATGCCAAATTATATTTCAATGTACGGCGCACCGGATTTTACGTTCAATTACGGGAACGAGCAGGTTGCGGAAAGTGCCGAAGCCAAACAGTTCTTTGACGAGCTCCGTCAGAAATTCGATAATGGTACCATCAAAATGGATGATTACCTGAAGGCTAAACAATTCGGATTAATCAATGTGCAGCGTCCGACTCTGGCTCAGAACCTTGATTACTTTATCACTTTCCAGAATTATTTCTACTTTGTAAGATACCTGCTTTGGAATTATTCCGGCCGCCAGAACGATGTGGAAGGTCATATGGAAAACACCAACGGTAACTTTATCACCGGGATTCCTTTTATTGATAATAATATGTGGGGCGATCAGGCAGAGATGCCGGCCAAGTTCCAGAATGAAAGTACGGTGAAGTTCTTTATGCTGCCGTTAATCCTTGGACTGATAGGCTTTTTCTTCCAGCTCAACAGAGATTTCGGAAGATTCTATGCTGTATTGTCACTGTTCATCTTAACCAGTGTAATGATCGTCTTTTATACCGGAATGAAACCTTTTGAACCGCGGGAAAGAGATTACGCCATGGTCGGCTCGTTCTACGCTTTTGCCATTTGGATAGGTCTTGGCGTTGCCGCTATCTATTGGCTGCTCCTTAAAAAAGTACAGAAAAGAGGCGCTCAGATTTTAGTTGGAGTTCTGTTACTAGGAATTCCACTGATGATGGGCTTCCAGAACTATAATGTCCACGACAGAAGCGAGCGTTATGCAGCTTATGATTACGCTTATTCAAGTTTAAAATCGCTGCCGAAAAATGATATAATGTTCGTTTACGGTGACAATGACACCTATCCGGTTTGGGCCATTCAGGAGACTGAAGAGTTCCGTCCCGATGTGAAAGTGGTCAATTTCACCTTGCTTTCCACACCTTGGAATATAGATCAGGTGAAGAGAAGAACTTACAACGCAATGCCTGTTCCGTCTACTTTGACGCACGAGGATTACCGTGAAGGTGCCAATGATCAGGTTTATATGATGTCTAAAGATGACTGGAACAATATCTTTTCCAATCTCAAAGATCAGGGCGCGCCGGATACGCAGTTTGCAGCATTCAGAAAGTATCTTACACAGGATTCTATCACATTGAAAGAAGCTGTCAACTTCCTCAAGATGAAGTCGCCCGAAAAAGATGAGATTATAAAAATGATCTTCGGTGAGGAGCGTTTCGAGAAATTCAACTTCCTTCCTGTGACCAAGTTTGTGCTTCCTGTCAACGTAAATAATGCGGTTAAAGCAGGAATTATAACGCCTGCAGAAGCGCTGAAAGCAGAAAAGCAGATCGTCATCGATTACAAAGGCTCCAGTATGTTCAAAAATAATATGCTGATGATGGATATCCTTGCCAACTTCGACTGGAAGCGACCTATCAATTTCTCAAGTGGTGGAATCTATGACGGCAGCAATTTATTTTTCCTTTCAAACTACCTTAAATTTGATGGTTTCAGCTACAGATTGGTTCCTATCAAAACAGAAGAATCGGTAGATGGCGAACTGGGAATGGTGAATGCCGACGAACTCTACAAAACGGTTAAAAACTACAGATGGGGTAATTTCAAAGATTTGAAAACGCACTTCGATGAAACCTGCACGCAGAATATCGTAGGCTACAGATCCTCTGCAAGCCGCGCTGCAGAAGCACTGGTCTTGAAAGGTGAAAAGAAAAAAGCCATAGAAATTCTGGATCTTGCCAACCGCGAGATTCCGGTTGCCAAATACGATGATCCAAGATCTCTAAGCTCGATTGTCTACGCCTACATTGTGGCAGGGCAGGAGCAGAAAGGCCTCAAGCTGGCAGAAGATCTCAAAAAAGGCATCTTCCAGGAGTATGATTATTACACCAGACTGTCACCTAAATTCCAGGTGTATGCAGGCCGTCAGATGAGAACCAAACCAATGGAATATTCCCTGGTAGTGGGCGCTGTATCGGATGCGTACGTCAAGATCGGGCAGAAGGACAAGGGCTATGCTTATCTGGTCAACTCCCTGAATGTTATCGATAAAAGATTCGATGTTTTCATTAAGGATCTGCAAGAGATGGGCAAAGAGAAAGCCTTCAAAAAGTCGGAAGACGTGCAGAAAGTCACCACTTTCTATTCCTATCTCTTCGATATTATGAAAGATTACGACACGACCTATGAAGCCGAAAAGATGGATCAGATTACAAAAAAACTGATGAAGGTCACCCAATAAATAAAAACGTCCCGCTATTTCGGGACGTTTTTATTTTGCAGATGGAACTGGTTTATCAGAAACTAAATCCCGCTGTCCACCAGAGCTTTTTTAATTGTTAATGATTAATGATTAATTATTAATTAACCATTAACCATTAACCATTAATTTTGCTATCAACTATCAACTATCAACTATCAACTATCAACTATCAACTATCAGCTATCAACTATCAACTATCAACCATCAACTATCAACCATCAACCATGAACAATTTCTGCGCATTTCTCCGTGGTGTCAACGTCAAAGGAACTAATATGAAAATGGCTGAGGTCTGCCAGGTTTTTGAGGAAGCCGGAATGCAGAAGGTCTCGTCTGTATTGGCGAGCGGCAACATTCTGTTTCAGTCAGACAGAGATGCGGCGGCGTTAAAGAAAATCCTTGAAGAAGCAATGTCCACTCATTTCAGCTATGATGCATTTCTATGCATCAGGGACGAAAAGGAAATCAATGCGATTTTCAACAATGATCCGTTCCAGCCCAAAGAAAACTTTCACAATTACATCTTTATCGGAACCGAAAAGGTAGAAGAACTATTGCTGGAAGAATTTCAAAAAGCTGATAAGGAAGAAGGCGAGCAGGGACAGATTATCGATAATGTTTTCTACTGGCAAGTGCCCAAAGGCCAGACCCTCAACTCAGCATTCGGCAAGATTCTCGGCAGAAAAAATATCAAAAACCAGGTGACAAGCAGAAATAGTAATACGTTTGAAAAGATCATCAGAAAATTCTCGTGAGATCAGCCCGGATCAGCTTTGCTGCCGGATTCCGAGCGCATTTTTATAAATGTCGATTTCCTTTCTGAGATCAGCAATTTGCTGTGTTTTTTCTTTCAGCTCCTTCAATATGTCAGAGTTCTGATTCAGCTCCATGCCGGCAGGATAGTGGTTGGCGATCTCCAGCAGAAAGTCGTGCTGCAATTCTATTCCCAGATCCCAAAGGATCCCGAACTGCAGCGAAGAACGGCGGAGGTAGACGCTGACGCCGGTAGAGTGGAGGCCCATCCGGCGGGATAGCTCTGCCGCCGAGATGCCTTTTGCAGCCATTGTTTTTCTTACAAGAGCGCCAATGTGAGGGTGCGGATGCACCTTGTTTTCCTGATATTTTCTAATAGTCATCTTTTGTGTTTTGTGATTACAAATATAAATTTTTAATGCAGATTTTATCATCCTCTAAACTATTTTAAAGAATGAGTGAGATTCACAGCGTTAATACAGGTTTGATGATATCTTAAAGCGGTCTATCTCGGTTTTAAATATCTATGACCCTCTTACAAAAGCGGGTGCGATAGGTTTTAAAATTATATTACCAGGTTTAAAACATAGTATGGCAGGTTTTAAGTAGGATCATACAGGTATTAAACATACTCTCGCGTATTTAAGACCGCGATTTTGAGATTGTTGTTGATAATGAGTGAGCATTACTTTCAGTCCTTTTCACGTAAGCAAAAATTCGTCTCACTGCAGAATTAATTATCTAATTGGAAAATAGGAGCTACTAAGTTGTTTATAACTTCCATAATTTAAATACTTTTGAGAAAAAACTACTATGAAATCCCAGATCTCGAGAAATTAAGAAGGGAAAATTACCAATCTGCTAAGTTTTATTTTGAACTCGCTTTTGCATACAATGCGCTGGGGCAATTTGCAAAAGCTGAAGAAGCGGTCAAAGAAGCAGAGCAGAATAACTTCCACGATGAGCTGATGATCAAAGAAATGCATTTTGCCCTGCTGCATCAGGATAAGTTGGTTGCAGCTGCGGATTATCTTGAAAAGAATTTCAAGAATTTCAAATCAAAACTTTATAAGAGTGAGGGAATTGTGAATCAGATTATCAGTTTTTATAATAGCAAGGATTCTAAAAATACCGAAAAGTGGATCAAAATTTACAAAGACGAAATAGGAGAAGACCAGTACAAATCCCGGGTAGATGATATCACAATCAAACTGAAAAAGGACAAAGCATAATTCTGACGTCATTCTCTGAGCGATTAAAACCTCATCCATAATTCCTTTCAAATCCGTACATTTGTACTTTGATTTTGGATTAAA
>Ga0308163_10002989_pt1 | contig 14615 bp, 16 predicted proteins | sample PhyTR1_FD_201037 | JGI IMG/M metagenome (GOLD analysis project Ga0308163, IMG submission 201037) | Phyllosphere microbial communities from UC Gill Tract Community Farm, Albany, California, United States - DLSLT.R1 | ecosystem: Host-associated > Plants > Phyllosphere > Unclassified | place: USA...
CGCTCCGTGGGCCCGCCGCCATCCGCCATCCATGGCGGGGGGCGGCTCTCGCGGCATCCATGCCGCTCGGCCCACTCCGCGCCACCTGCGTTCAGCCTGCACCCAAGTCGCGTTTTGCGGTGTCTGGCCTACTGCGGTATGAAGATCAAAAGCCAGCGCGCGCTTTGTGCTGTCTAGACTCAACACCTTCATCGTTGAATAAACATAAAACCTGTTGGAGTTAGCTTGCTGACGAATGCGGTGTGTGATTCACGTTTGATGAAACTGGCTCGCTCCCATGGCGGGCAGACCGTCACCCGCGCAGGGACTTGCTCATGACAACGCGCTAAGCCACTATGTATACAATAAAAACAAATATTGAATACACCTATGGAAACCCTGAAAGCTGCCCCTTCCTCTCATTGCCCCGACTGGGCCGAAGCCCTGCTTAACGGCTTCAGTCAGGTGCTGTTGCAACGTAATCCCGTGTGCGGCCTGTTTTGCCTGCTGGCGATTCTGATCAGTGCGCCCTCCTCCCTCGGCGGCGCGTTGCTCGGCGCGGTGGCCGGCCTGCTCACGGCTCAACGGCGCGGCTACGCCAAACCGGAACGTCAGTCCGGCGTCTATAGCTACAACGGCGTGCTGCTGGGCTTGCTGATTGGTTACCGATTCGAATGGTCCCCGCTGTTGCCATTGCTGATCATCGCCTGTGGCGGGCTGAGCGCGATGCTGATGCACGCCTGGCTGCGGCGTACGCCATGTGCCTCGTGCCTCAAGGCGTACACCGCGCCCTTCGTGCTGTTCAGTTGGTTGCTGTTGGTGTTCGCCGCGCCGCTGCCAAACCCGCCGTCCGCCGCCACGCTGATTCAGGCATTGCCCGCCGGGCTGGGTCAGGTGTTTCTGCTGGATCACCCACTGGCAGGCGTGCTGATCGGGATAGGTTTGCTCATCGCCAACCGTACTGCCGCGTTGTGGGCGGCGTTGGGCTGCATCACCGGTGTCGCCTTCGCCGTGTGGCAACAGGAAAGCCATCTCGCGCTGCTGGGCCTCTCCGGTTACAATCCGGCGTTGGCGGCGCTGGCATTCAGTCATGCGCGCTATAAACCTTGGCTGCCCGGCATTGCGATTGTGCTGGCGATTGTTCTGCAACCGGGTTTCTCAGCCTTGGGGCTGGCGACGCTGACGGCCCCGTTCATTCTGGCGTGCTGGCTGGTTCAGGCCGCCAGCCGGCTGTTGAAGCAATCGGCCAACGATCTGCGGTTGCGCTCCTGATCGGATTGTCACAGGCTCTCCCGACCTTGCACTCGGAAATGCCCCATGGACAGCAACACCGGCTGGCGCGAACAGCTACGCATCATCGTTTTTCAAACGGACACCAAGGCCGGTCGGCGCTTCGACAAACTCCTGCTGCTGATCATCCTCAGCAGTCTGCTGATCGTCGTGCTCGACAGCATCGAAGCCGTGCACCGCAGTTATGCCGACGTGCTGGCGTACATCGAGTGGGGTTTCACTTTCGTGTTTCTGGTCGAGTACATCCTTCGCCTGTATTGCTCTCCCAAGCCACTCAAGTATGCCTTCAGCTTCTACGGCCTGATCGACCTGCTCGCCATCGTGCCCGGCATTCTTGCGATCTATTACAGCGACGCGCAGTACCTGCTGATCGTACGTATCGTGCGGATGTTGCGAATCTTCCGCGTGCTCAAGCTCAGCCCTTATCTGAAGCAGGCCAATTACCTGCTGGCGGCGCTGCGCGGCAGCAAACAGAAGATCATTGTGTTTTTGGTCACGGTGTCGACGCTGGTCACCGTGTTCGGCACCTTGATGTACGTCATCGAAGGCCCGGAGCATGGCTTCACCAGCATTCCCAAAGGTATTTATTGGGCAATCGTCACGCTCACCACCGTGGGCTTCGGCGACATCGTGCCCAAGACGCCGGTCGGGCAAATACTGTCGTCACTGGTGATGATCACCGGTTATTCGATCATCGCTGTGCCCACGGGCATTTTCACTGCCGAACTGGCCAATGCCATGCGCGGCGATCAGATCGATCACGACTGCCCGGTGTGCGCCAAACACAGCCATGAACCTGCCGCTGCATTTTGCTCGCGTTGCGGGAACGCGCTGTTTCCGAAAGTAGACTGGATCTCCGCCAGAGAGCCCGCCGACACGGAATAAGCACAGACGTATTTGATCTAGGGTCCACTGGCCGTTTTCGTTATAGTCGCGGCCATTAGCCATTGTTTTTTATATATAAGAATAACTTTCTGACACGACAAAGGAATTTGCAGTGAACACACTCTTCTCCGCTTCCCTGCTGGCCGCCGGACTGGCGTTTGGCAGTGCCGCCCACGCCGCGCCCGAATTGCTCAACGTCTCTTATGACGTGATGCGCGACTTCTATAAGGACTACAACGCAGCCTTTCAGAAGCACTGGCAAGCCGAGCACAAGGAAGACGTGACCCTGAAGATGTCCTTCGGCGGTTCGAGCAAGCAGGCACGGTCGGTCATCGATGGCCTGCCGGCTGACGTGATCACCATGAACATGGCCACCGACATCAACGCGCTGGCGGACAACGGCAAACTGGTGCCAGACAATTGGGTCACCCGCCTGCCGAACAACAGCGCGCCGTTCACCTCGGCCACCGTATTCATTGTGCGTAAAGGCAACCCAAAAGCCCTGAAAGACTGGCCGGACCTGATCAAGGATGGCGTTGAAGTGGTGGTGCCGAACCCGAAAACCTCGGGCAACGGCCGCTACACCTACCTTTCGGCCTGGGGATACACCCTTAAAAACGGCGGTGATGAAGCGGCAGCGAAGAAATTCGTTGGCCAGCTCTTCAGCCATGTGCCCGTCCTGGACACCGGCGGCCGTGGCGCCACCACCACCTTTATGACCAACCACATCGGCGATGTGCTGGTGACCTTCGAGAACGAAGCGGAAATGATCGCCCGCGAATTCGGCCGCGATCAGTTCGAAGTGGTGTACCCGAGCGTTTCCGCCGAGGCCGAGCCGCCGGTAAGCGTGGTCGACAAGGTTGTCGACAAGAAAGGCACCCGCGCCCTGGCGGAGGATTACCTGAAGTACCTGTGGTCGCCAGAAGGCCAGGAAATCGCCGCCAACAACTACCTGCGTCCGCGTGACCCGGCAATCCTGGCGAAGTACACCGACCGCTTCCCGAAAGTCGACTTCCTAAACGTCGAGAAAACCTTCGGCGACTGGCGCACCGTCCAGAAGACCCACTTCAACGACGGTGGCGTGTTCGACGACATCTACCCGGCCAAGTAAGCCTGGGTTGGATGCAAAAACGGCGACCTGAAGAGGTCGCCGTTTTTTTCGTAGTCACGGGCCGGGGCCTTTATGGATCGCACAGAAACCAGAAACGCCAGACACCCTGTAGGAGCAGTCGGAGGTTACGAGGGTCTGGGCCGCACTCGGACGAATGCGGTGGGTCAGCACACATTCATTTCACTGACCCACCGCGTTCGCTGCCGTCGTAACCTCCGACGTCTCCCACTGGAAATCTCATCTGTCCACACATCGCGCAAGGCCTTGTACCGCATGGGGATTGATCGTTCCCATGCTCTGCGTCCGTCCTTCTTTGACGCAGAGCGTCAATCAATGCGTTACCACGCGGAGCGTGGGAACGATCAAACCAGTAAGACACGTCTGGCATAAGCCAGACAATCTTCAATTCCCGAATTGCTTACTCAACCCCGGCGGCACGCCACTGGAATCGGTGTCCTGCCAGGGGCCGCTTGGGGAGGTGGACCACGTCCAGCCGTTGTTCCAGCGGTAGTACGTGCGCTGACGGTAAAAGGTGTTCGGCACGTTATCCAGCACATGCACGCCCAGCCGGGCATCCCAATGGCTGTTGCCGCCTGGCGGTGGCGCGAAGTGAGCGGAGGTTTTGGGGCCCGAAGGAATCGGCGTGGACGGCGGCGTCTGTGGCGTCGTGCGCGGGGTTCCCGGCTGAGGCGTCGGTGACGGTCCCGGAATGGTCGGAATTGACTCTGAACTCTGTGGGCCAGGACGCTGGACCGCACACGCGGCGCTCAGCGCCACCACCACACTCAACAAGGCAAATCGTGCGACGCGATACATAAGCGAAGGCTCTCTACGGATCAGGGTTACTGATCGGGGCTGTCAATGGTCAAGGCCTGGCGCGCAGTCACGTTACTGGGCAACGGTTGACTGCGACCGATCCACTCACCGGCGGTGGGCTGGCCTGCACGGGATACCCGGGCAACCAGTTGGACTTCCGGAAAGTTCGACAGTTTCAGCTGCGGCATCATCGCGTCGGCGTCCGTCAGTTCAACGTCCACCGGCAGGTCAGCCACGGTCACGCGCTTGACCGCCAACGGCGCAGGCGGACCGGACACGGCGCGGGCGAAGATGAAGACCGTGTCGCCCGGCTGCACCTTGGCCTTGAGCGCATCGGACAGCGTGACGTGAACCTTGAGGCGGGCACCTTGGGCGGCGACCGGTTGCGTGTCCTCCACGGTGCCACCGCTCTGCACCAGTTTGTCACTGGCGCGCGTAATGCCGCCTTCCAGCGCCGAACGCGACGGATCGTTGGGCGGCAGCACGGCCAGCAGGCGCTTCCAGTAATCCACCGCCTCCTGATACCGCTGCCCTTCGAAGGCATTGATGCCCTTCAGGCCCAGGCTGGTGACCTCTTTGGGATCAAGCTTCAACGCCTCGTCGGACAGCGCCTGAATCTGTGGGGTCCAGGTTTTGTTGCTGGCGAAGTACAGGGACTGTGCCCACTGCCCAAGCAACTCGGGTTGACGCCCTGCCAGCCCCACCGCACGCTCGAACATGCTCGCCGCGTCGGCCGGACGGTCTTGCGCCATGTACGTGCGGGCAAGGAAGTAAATGCTCTCTGCCGAATCCGGCTGGGCCTTGACCGCACGTTCCAGACGATCAGTCATTTGCGCCAGCGAGCCCGGAGGCTGGGCAAATTCACGTGACAGCTCGACCTTGTCGCTGGAACCAAAATGCAAATAGAGCCCTAGCCCCAGCACGGGCACCAGCACCGCGACCAGTAATGGCAACGGCTTGCCCAGGCGCGAGACCCGCTCGGGCGCGGCGCCTTCGGTGTCGGCCAGCAACTCACGGGCGGCTTCGGCGCGACCGCTGTCCAGTTGCGCAGGTGACAAGACACCTTCAGCCTGCTGCGCTTGCAGTTCGGCCAGACGTTCCTGATACAAGGCGACGTTAAGGGCGGTGCGATCTTCTTCGCGTTGAGCGCGACGGCCGCGCAACAGGGGAATCAGCAGAAAACTCAGGGCCACCAGCAACAGCAGGCCGGCCGCTAGCCAGAAATCGATCATTCGTGGTTTTTATCCAACAGGTGGGCGAGGCGCTGACGCTCCTCGTCGGAAAGCACATCGGCGGTTTCACTGCGCTGACCGCGACGACGCACAACGATCACGCCAATCAGCAGCACACCGCCCAGCAACAGCCCGGCAGGACCAAACCACAGCAGCCAGGTGTGCGCGTTCAGCTCAGGCTTGTAACGTACGAACTCGCCGTAACGGTCGACCATGAAGTCAATGATCTGCTGGTTGCTCTGGCCTTCGCCAAGCATGCGATAGATTTCTTTACGCAGGTCAGCGGCAATGGGCGCGTTGGAATCGGCGATGTCCTGGTTCTGGCATTTCGGGCAACGCAGTTCACGCGTCAACTCGGTGTAACGGGCGCGCTCGGCTTCGTCTTTGAAGGTGTACGCGTCGATGGCGGCTTGAGCCATGCTCGCACTTGCCAGGATCAGCAAAACCATCGCAAACAAGCGCCGGCCCACCTGTGCAGCCCAACCCTTAACCCGCCGCTCGCTCCCACAGGTCATGGAGGGGACAGGTATATCTGTTGAAGCCCAGGCAAAGGTAATGTGCTGGGCAGGTTGATCACTGCTACACGTCGCGGGTTGAACAGAGCACTCTGTGGGAGCCGAGCTCGCTCGCGAAGAGGCCCGCGCTGTCACTGCATCTTCCAGAGGCCTCATTGCTTGTCCTCGTCGACCAGCCCTTGATACAGACCGGCGAGTTTTTCGCGCCAGACCGTCTCATCGATCACGCCCACGTGCTTGTAACGGATGATGCCCTTGCGGTCGATCAGGAAGGTTTCCGGCGCACCGTACACCCCGAGGTTTAGCCCCAGACTGCCGGCTTCATCGTTGATGTTCAGTTGATAAGGGTCATGAAAATCCTTGAGCCACTTCAAGGCGTCGGCGTTGACGTCCTTGTAATTGACGCCGTAGATCACCACGCCTTGCTGGGCCAGTTTGGTCAGTACCGGGTGCTCGACCCGGCACGCAATGCACCACGTGCCCCACACGTTGACCAGCGCCGGTTTGCCCAGCAGGTTCTCCCGCGTCAGCGGCTTGCCATCCTGCACGGCTGGCAGGGAAAACGCCGGGAATGGTTTATCGATCAGCGCCGAAGGCAGTTCCGACGGGTCCAGGTAAAGGCCTCTGTAGAGAAACACCGCCATGCCCAGAAACAGCACCAGCGGTATCAACAACACCCAACGCTTCATACCGCCGCTCCCGACAACCCGAGAGCATCACGCACTTTCGCCCTGACCTTGACCCGATAGCGCTTGTCCAGCGCCGCCAGCAGTCCGCCCAGCGCGGTGATCAAGCCACCGAACCAGATCCAGCGCACGAAGGGTTTGACGTGAACGCGCACCGCCCACGCGCCATTGTCCAGCGGCTCGCCCAGCGCGACGTACAGATCGCGAGTGAACCCGGCGTCGATACCGGCCTCGGTCATCATCGAACGCTGAACGGTGTACAGGCGTTTTTCCGGGTGAAGCACAGTGACTTCCTTGCCGTTTTCCAGCACGCGAATGGTGCCTCTGTCAGAGGTGAAGTTAGGGCCTTGAATGTGTTTGGCGCCGTCGAAGACGAACATATAGCCGCCCAGTTCGACGGACTCACCGGGGGCCAGACGCAGGTCGCGTTCGGCGCTGTTCTGGCTCGACAGCACCACGCCCAGTGCAACCACCGCGATGCCTATGTGTGCGATTTGCATGCCCCAATAACTGCGGGTCAAGGAGCCCATGCCCTTGAGCAGACCTTTGTGCCGGGTCTTGTCGAGCAGATCACGCACCCCGGCCAGCAGCACCCAGGCGGCCAGCAGGCAGGTGGCGAGCACCGCCCAGTGGAAATCGGCCATGGCGAAACCGGCGATCACCGCCAATACCGCACTGCCGATCAGCACCGGCGCGAGCATGCTCAGCAACCACTTGACCGGCGTGTCTTTCCAGCGCACCAGCACGCCCACTGCCATCACCGCCATGAGCAGCCCCATCAGCGGCACGAACAGCGCATTGAAGTACGGCGGGCCGACGGACATCTTCGCCCCGCTCAACGCATCCAGTACCAGCGGATAGAGCGTACCGAGCAAAATCATCGACGCCGCCACCACCAACACCAGGTTATTGCCCAGCAGCAGAGTTTCCCGCGACCAGAGGCCGAAACCGACGTGGCTTTTCACCACCGGCGCGCGGATGGCGAACAACGTCAACGAACCGCCGACCACCATCAACAGGAAGATAAGAATGAACACGCCGCGCGCAGGGTCCGACGCAAAGGCGTGGACCGATGTCAGCACGCCGGAACGCACGAGGAACGTACCCAGCAGGCTCAACGAAAACGCGGCGATGGCCAGCAGCACGGTCCAGCTTTTGAACACGCCGCGTTTTTCCGTCACGGCCAGCGAATGGATCAGCGCCGTGCCAACCAGCCACGGCATGAACGAGGCATTTTCCACCGGGTCCCAGAACCACCAGCCGCCCCAGCCCAGTTCGTAATACGCCCACCACGAGCCCAGCGTGATGCCAATGCCCAGAAACGCCCAGGCGACGATGGTCCAGGGGCGCGACCAGCGTGCCCACGCCGCATCGAGACGTCCGCCGAGCAATGCCGCGATGGCAAAAGCGAAGGCGACCGAGAAGCCCACATACCCCATGTACAGCATCGGTGGGTGAACGATCAGGCCGATGTCCTGAAGTAAAGGGTTAAGGTCGCGACCGTCCTGCGGGATCTGCGGCAGAAGTCGGCTGAACGGATTGGACGTGAGGATCAGAAATAGCAGAAAGCCGACGCTGATCATGCCCATGACCGCCAGCACCCGCGCCAGCATGACTTGCGGCAATTGCCGGGAGAACACCGACACCGCGAAGGTCCAACCGCCCAGGATCAAGGCCCAGAGCAACAGCGACCCTTCGTGCGCGCCCCAAACGGCGCTGAACTTGTAGTACCACGGCAAGGCGCTGTTGGAGTTCTCGGCGATGTAGGTCACCGAAAAGTCGTCGACCATGAACGAGTACGTGAGGCAGCCGAACGAAAAAAGCAGGAAGGCGAACTGGCCCCAGGCCGCCGGCTGGGCGAGGCCCATCCACAGCCGATCACCGCGCCAGGCGCCAAACAACGGGACGACGGCCTGCACGACGGCAAAGCACAACGCCAGGATCATGGCCAGATGGCCGAGTTCGGGAATCATGGTTTACCCCTGCTTTTCCGGGAGAGCGCCTGGCTGGGCCGCCGCGCCGGGTGCTGACTGGCCGCTGTCCTTCAAGGCTTTGGTGACCTCAGGCGGCATGTATTTTTCATCGTGTTTGGCAAGCACTTCATCGGCAACGACCACGCCGTCGGCATTGAGCTTGCCTAACGCAACGATGCCCTGCCCTTCGCGGAACAGGTCCGGGAGGATGCCGCGGTAGGTAATCGTCACCGACTTGTTGAAATCGGTCACGACGAAGGTCACGTCCAGCGAATCGGCGGAGCGTTGCAGCGAGCCCTTTTCGACCATGCCCCCGGCGCGAATGCGAGTGTCGTGGGGCGCTTCGCCACTGGCAATCTGGGTCGGGGTGTAGAACAGGTTGATGTTCTCTTGCAGGGCGCTGAGCGCCAGCGTCACGGCGATGCCGACCCCGGCAAGAATCGCCACGATGATCAACAGTCGCTTTTTTCTCAGCGGATTCACGTGTTGCTCTCCCGGCGCAAACGGCGCGCCTCTTGTTGCAGGTAACGCCGACGCGCCAACAGCGGTGACGCGACGTTGATCGCCAGTACGGTGAAGCAGATGCCATAGGCGGTCCAGACGAACAGCCCGTGTTTGCCCATGGCGAGAAAATCGCCGAACGATTCAAAACTCACTGCCCGGCTCCTTGACGAGGGGATTGCCCGAGGCGCTTCAAGACTTCTTCCTTGACCCAAGTGGCACGGGACTCGCGCTTGAGCACTTCCAGACGCATCCGCGCCAGCAGCACTGCGCCAAAGAAGCAATAAAACCCCAGCGCGGTGAACAGCAGCGGCAGCCACATTTCAGCCGGCATCGCCGGTTTTTCGGTCAGGCTGAAGGTCGCCCCCTGATGCAGGGTGTTCCACCACTCCACGGAATACTTGATGATCGGGATGTTGATCACGCCCACAATCGCCAGCACCGCGCAGGCCTTGGCGGCGCTGTCACGATTACTGATGGCGTTGCCCAGCGCAATCAGACCGAAGTACAGGAACAGCAGAATCAGCATGGACGTCAGTCGGGCATCCCAGACCCACCACGAACCCCAGGTCGGTTTCCCCCAGATGGCGCCGGTGACCAGTGCCAAGGCCGTCATCCAGGCGCCGATGGGCGCGGCGCACTGCAGCGCGACATCGGCCATCTTCATTTTCCACACCAGACCGACCACGCCACACACGGCCAGCATCACGTAGCAGGATTGCGCGAGCATCGCGGACGGCACGTGGATATAAATGATGCGAAAGCTGTTGCCTTGCTGGTAATCCGGCGGCGCGAATGCCAAGCCCCAGACCACGCCGATGCCGATCAGCAGCGCGGCGGCAATGCTCAGCCATGGCAGCAGGCGACCGCTGATGCCGTAGAACCATTTCGGCGAGCCCAGTTTGTGGAACCAGGCCCAACTGATACCGCCTTTAGCCTTGGCGCTTGTGTTCATCACGCTGCCTTTTCATCACGGTGCTTTTCATAGTCTGGTTCTGTTCTGGCGCTTCTATTGAGTGAAGCGTCCTGTGGTTCTGAAGATTAAAACTTGTCCAATCGGTCAGGACCTGATTATTCGCCAACGCTGATTTTCAGGCCAGCGGCAATTGCAAAAGGTGTCAGGGTTATAGCCAGTGCGGTCAGGCTGCCAAGCCAAAGCAGATAGCCGGTCGCAGGCATGCCCTGAAGTGCAGCCTGCAACGCGCCGCTGCCCAGAATCAACACCGGGATGTACAGCGGCAGAATCAATAACGCCAACAGCAAACCGCCGCGCTTGAGCCCCACCGTCAACGCAGCACCCACCGCCCCCAGCAGGCTCAGAACGGGTGTGCCCAGCAACAGCGATAACAGCAGCACCGGCAGGCACGCGGTCGGCAGTCCCAGCATCAGTGCCAGCAGCGGTGCCAGCAGCACCAGCGCCAGACCGGAGAACATCCAGTGCGCCAGGACCTTGGCCAGCACCAGCAAAGACAGAGGGTGCGACGAAAGCACCCACTGTTCAAGTGAACCATCTTCAAAGTCGCTACGAAACAGGCCATCCAGCGACAACAGCACCGACAACAAGGCGGCCACCCAGACCAGCCCCGGTGACAGGGTCTGCAACAATTGCGCCTCAGGCCCTACGGCCAGTGGAAACAAAGCGATGACGATCGCGAAGAACACCAACGGGTTGAGCAGCTCGGCAGGACGGCGAAACAGCAGACGGGCTTCGCGGGCGATCAGCAGGGTGAACACATGACTCATACGGCCCACTGCCCCAGGTCCAGATCGCGGTAACCGGCCGGTGTGTGGCTCAGCGCGTGGTGAGTGGTCAGCACCACGGTGCCGCCGTTTTCGCAGTGATCGGCCAGATGCGCCTCAAGTTGCGCCACACCTTGTTTGTCCAGCGCGGTAAAGGGCTCATCGAGCATCCACAGTGCCGGGCCCGGCAAAAACAGGCGGGCCAGTGCAACCCGGCGTTTCTGTCCAGCCGATAACGTATGGCACGGGACATCTTCGAAACCGCGCAGTCCAACCGAGTCAAGGGCGTGCCAGATGGCATCGGATTCGACGCTGTGGTGCAAGGCGCACAGCCAGGTGAGGTTTTCAACCGGGGTCAACAGTTCCTTGATCCCGGCGGCATGGCCGATCCACAACAGGTTACGGGCGAGTTCGCTGCGATGCTGCGACAGCGGTTTTCCGTCGAGCAATACATCGCCGGCCGTGGGCTGCATCAAGCCGCTCAACAGGCGCAACAAGCTGGTCTTGCCGCTGCCGTTCGGGCCGCTGATCTGCACCATGTCACCCGCCGCCAGCCGCAGGTCGAGCTTCTCGAACAGCAGGCGCCAGTCACGCTCGCAAGCAAGCGACACGGCTTCAAGAACAGGGATCGACATGGGGACCTTCTTTTCGGATGGCAGGTGTACACGGCGGTTCAAGTCAACGTTGTGACGGCCGTTATACTGATGCAGCTTAACGGTAGCCCGCCGATGACGTCGGCGCAGGATTATACATAGATAGGCGCTGTTGCCGTGCGCAGGCTGACACGGCGATAGCTTCCAGGACTGGCGGCCCAGAGCGCACCTTTACCGAGTCGGGATCTGATGACAGGCGACATACCCAATCTTTCTCCAGTCGCGGCGGCCACGGCCTTGTTACGCGCAGGCGTTCCGCCGGGCGAAGTGCTCAAGCTCATGGAGCCACGCGCGGGCCTGCTGAACTCCGGTCAAGTCGCGAACGCCGAAGTGGTCAGCCTCAAGCAGCTTGGCCAGGATTTTCAGCTGCTGCTCAAACTGACCATGAACAACGGCCAGCAGACTACCCTGCCCGTCAGGAGCACCCTTCCGCTGACGCCCGGCACCAACGTCAACGTTGCCCAGGGTTCGGCCGATACCCTGACGATCAGCGTGCAGGATCTGCAGAAAGCGATCGCCAACAGCCTGACCAGTATCGACACCCGCCAACTGCCTGCGGGCACGCTGCTGCAAGGCAAAGTGCTGACGACGCAAGTCATGGCCCAGAACGTCGCGCAACTGGCGGGGCAACCCGCAGGCAACACCGCCACGCCGAGCGCGAATTACCGCTCCATCGTCATGCTGCTCAATACCGCGCTGGCGGGCAGCAGCCTGACTGTTGATAGCCCGCAGCCTTTGCGTGTGGGCAGTCTGCTCAGCGCTCAGGTGCAGAACAGCCAGGCGCTGAACTTCATCGCCATGCCCAATCGACTGGACGAGCTGGCGCTGGCACAGCAACTGTCGACCCAACAAAGCCGGCAAGGCTCATTGCAGAGCCTGCTGACCGCCCTGCAAAACCTGCCGCCTGCCGCAACGAACAGCCAGGACAATCTGCCACCGTCTTTGCGCGCCAGCATTGATCAGTTGCTCGCAGACCTGCCGGATGTGCAACAACTGACCACCGCCAAAGGTGTGGCGCAGGCGCTGAATGCCAGCGGCCTGTTCATGGAGTCACGGCTGCTGGCGGGGGAAAACCCGACGCTTGTGCCAGACCTGAAAGCGAATCTGCTGCGGGTCATCGCGCAGATCCTTCCGGGTTTGCCGGGCAACGTCAGCTACGACGGCGCCGCAGCCGCCAATACCCTCGCCCGGGCGATGCCCAGCGTGATTCGCAACGCCCTGGGAACGCTGGGACTGGTCGCTGCGCCGAACGTGCCGATCAACTTTCCATTACCGGCACGCACGTTGGGCAACCCGGACGGCAAGGACGATCTGGAAACCCTGCTCAAACTGGCTGCAGGCGCTATTTCGCGCCTGCAAAGCCATCAGCTGGGCGGACTGGAACAGACCCGCACCAACGCCGATGGCACTCAGGTGACGACCTGGCAGCTGGAAATCCCCATGCGCAACGCCCACGACATCGTACCGCTGCAGGTCAGGGTTCAGCGCGAAGACACCCCGGAGCGTGAAGACGCGCCTGAGACGGCGGCACAAGACGTCAAGGAAAAGGAAAAGCTCTGGCGCGTCGAACTGGCCTTCGATCTGGAACCGCTGGGCCCGTTGCAGGTGCAGGCACAGCTCATCGCGGGCAACCTGTCCGGTCAGCTGTGGGCGGAACGCGAGGGCAGCGCGGCGTTGATTTCCGGCGAGCTGGACAATTTGCGCGCCCGTCTGGTGGCGGTCGGGCTGAACGTCAAGGAACTGGAGTGCAACCGTGGCACACCGACCCAGGGGCCGCGCACGGTACTGGAACAACGTTGGATCGACGAGAACGCCTGATGAACCCCGAACAGAATCCGCGTCAGGCGATTGCCCTGAGCTACGACGGCCAGCAGGCCCCTACCCTCACGGCCAAGGGCGACGACGCCTTGGCCGAAGCGATCCTGGCCATCGCCCGCGAATACAAAGTCCCGATCTACGAAAACGCCGAACTGGTGAAAATGCTCGCCCGCCTGGAACTGGGCGACAGCATTCCCAAAGAGCTGTACCTGACCATCGCCGAAATCATCGCGTTCGCCTGGCGCCTGAAAGGGAAGTTTCCAGAGGGATTCGATCAGGATCCGCAGCCGGTGGAGCGGGATATTACGCCGCGTTGATAGGTGCTATCCCGATGCGAAGGCGGTGTATCTGACCCACCGCTTTCGCGGCCGTCGTAACCTCCGACTGCTCCTACAAGATCGGGGCGAACCCTGGATAGGCGTTCGCTTTTGATCGTGATGCGAGAAATGTCAGGCGCCGCAGGACGCGACGTGGGTGCAGCCCGAACGCAGGCGATGCACAGTGGCAGCCGTTGTTGATAAGTGCTATCCCGATGCGAAGGCGGGGTATCTGATCCATCGCTTTCGCGGCCGTCGTAACCTCCGACTGCTCCTACAAGATCGGGGCGAACCCTGGATAGGCGTTCGCTTTTGATCGTGATGCGAGAAATGTCAGGCGCCGCAGGACGCGACGTGGGTGCAGGCCGAACGCAGGCGATGCGCAGTGGCAGCCGTTACCGAAGAAACGGATATACACACCGTACCCAACGACGGCAGAACCAAATCCTGCTATCCATTGTTCCCGTGCAACTTGCTCATCAACTGCGCTTCGGCCTGGGTCAGGCCGCAGGACTGGGTGAGTTCGTCGACGCTGGCGCCCATGCTGACCAGGCGTGCGGCCTGGGCGAACGACAGCGTGGAGGGGTCGCGCTGTTCGAGCGCGGTGATCTTGTCCGGCAGCGGCGCGACGATGGAGCGCAGTTCGTGCAGATCCTCGCCCATCTTCACCGTACCGCCCTGGTAGTTCTCCAGGCGCCGGGCCAGCTCGCGGATGCGCTGATCACGCAGCGAGTCGGCTTCGACCTGCTGCGTGGCCAGTGTACGTAGGCGTTTGGTGTGGGCCATGAACATCGCAACCGTCGCGACCCACAACACCGCCAGAAAAATGACCGCAACCTCAAGAATCAATCAGATGTTCTCCAGCTCGGACCACTCTTCCTCGGACATCATCTTGTCCAGCTCCACGAGGATCAGCAGCTCGCCGTTCTTGTTGCAGACGCCCTGGATGAACTTCGCGGATTCGTCGTTGCCCACGTTCGGCGCGGTTTCGACTTCCGACTGACGCAGGTAAACCACTTCAGCGACGCTATCGACCAGGATCCCGACCACTTGCTTATCGGCCTCGATGATCACGATACGCGTGTTATCGCTGACTTCA
>Ga0308163_10002991_pt1 | contig 14611 bp, 10 predicted proteins | sample PhyTR1_FD_201037 | JGI IMG/M metagenome (GOLD analysis project Ga0308163, IMG submission 201037) | Phyllosphere microbial communities from UC Gill Tract Community Farm, Albany, California, United States - DLSLT.R1 | ecosystem: Host-associated > Plants > Phyllosphere > Unclassified | place: USA...
GACCTCGTAGCGGCCGGCGCCGACCGCCTTGATGGCGGTGGACTGGAAGGTGGCCTGCGGGAACTTCGGCACGTTGAACCAGGGCGCCTTGGGCAGTTCGGCATCGGACTCCTTCACGCCCAGGGTCGCGCTGCCGGTGTCGATCGTGAACGAGACCTTGCTGGTCGCCAGCTTGGCCGGATCGAATGCCACCTGGGCATCGAATTTCCTGAACCTGCCTTCGACCGGAACGCCCATCTGCTTGCTCACGAAGGTGATCTGGCTCTGGGCCGGCACCAGGGCCTGCTGCGCGAAGGCGGGCAGGCCCGCCAGCAGCGCCACGGATGCCAGCACCAGGGTGGTCAAGGGATTCGAATGTTTCATGGAGTCGCGATGTCGTTCGTTGAAGAAATGGGAATCAGCGCCGCCCGGGCAGCATGCGCCACAGCAGTCCGTCGCGCCGGATGAACTGGTGCTGCACCACCGCCGCCACGTGCAGGGCGACCAGTGCCGCCAGGGTGTAGGCCGTGATCCAGTGCCAGGGCTTGAGTGCCTCGGCGAGCGCGGGATCCACGGGCACGAAGCTCGGCAGCGGCAGCAGGCCCAGGAAGACGATCGGGAAGCCCGCCGCCGAGCTGTAGGCCCAGCCCACCAGCGGGACGACGAAGAACAGGGCATACAGCAGGCCATGCGTGCCGTGATGGGCGATGTGCTGCCAATGCGGCATGGCCGATGCGACCGGCGCCGGCAGGGCGGGCGGACGGTGGCCGAGTCGCCAGAGCAGGCGCAGCATCGCCAGCGCCAGGACGCAGACACCTGCCCACTTGTGCCAGTTGTAGAGCTTGAGCCGCTGCATGGAGAACGGCAGCCCCGTCATGTAGAGGCCGACGGCGAACATGCCCACCAGCGCGATGGCCATCAGCCAGTGCAGGGCGATGGCCATGGACCCGTAGCGGGCCGGTCGGAGCGTGGGCAGGGGCATGGCGGAAGGTTCGGAGCGTCAGGTGGGGTGCGATGCGCGGAGGCACTGCGGTCGCCGCAGTCTACGGGGCGTCGGCACCCCCGGTTTCAATCCGCTTGACGCTACGGTTCGAATTTTTTGAATCCCGGACGGGGCGGCTCATGGGATCGCTGTGGCACGCCCCAGCCCGACGCCGGCTTCCCCGGACCATCGGGCTCGGCGATTTCCATAGTGATTTGTTCGTCGTTTCAAGGAAATTTCGAACATTAATTCGTTCCTGCGAGCGGCAACATGGCCGCATCACCAAGAAGCCGCCCATGTCCGAACACGAAATCGCCGCGTCCCATGTCTTCGACCACTTCGCCGATGGCCTGGGCGATCCGCCCGCGTTCCGGCGTCGCATCACGCAGGCCTATCGGCTGCCCGAGCAGGAAGCCATTCCCCCGCTGCTGGAGGCCGCGCGCCTGCCGGTGGCCGCCGCGGCCGAGACCCGCGCACTGGCGCTTCGCCTCGCCCGGCAACTGCGCGAGCGCAAGGCCTCGACCGGGCGCGCCGGGCTGGTGCAGGGCCTGCTGCAGGAATACGCCCTGTCGTCGCAGGAGGGCGTCGCCCTGATGTGCCTGGCCGAAGCCCTGCTCCGCATCCCGGACGCCGCCACCCGTGATGCCCTGATCCGCGACAAGATCGCGAACGGCCATTGGCAGTCGCACGCCGGGCGCAGTCCCTCCCTGTTCGTCAATGCCGCGACCTGGGGCCTGCTGCTGACCGGCAAGCTGGTGGCGACCCACAGCGAGACCGGACTCTCGACCGTGCTGACCCGCCTGATCGGCAAGGGCGGCGAACCGCTCATCCGCAAGGGCGTCGACATGGCCATGCGGATGATGGGCGAGCAGTTCGTGACCGGCGAGACGATCGGGCAGGCCCTCGACCATGCGAAGACGCTGGAAGCGCGGGGCTTCCGCTACTCCTACGACATGCTGGGCGAGGCGGCGTTGACCGCCCACGACGCGCAGCGCTACCGCGTCGCCTACGAGGAGGCGATCGAGGCCATCGGCCGGGCCGCCGCCGGACGCGGCGTGTACGAGGGACCGGGCATCTCCATCAAGCTGTCCGCCCTGCATCCCCGCTACGGCCGGGCGCAGTACCGGCGCGTGATGACCGAGCTGTATCCGGTGCTGCGCGACCTCGCGCTGCTGGCGCGGCGCCACGACATCGGACTCAACATCGATGCCGAGGAGGCCGACCGGCTGGAGCTGTCCCTCGATCTGCTCGAGCGCCTGTGCTTCGAGCCGGCGCTGGCCGGCTGGAATGGCATCGGCTTCGTCCTCCAGGCCTACCAGAAGCGCTGTCCGCGCGTGATCGACCACGTGATCGATCTCGGCCGCCGCAGCCGGCACCGGCTCATGATCCGCCTGGTGAAGGGCGCGTACTGGGACAGCGAGATCAAGCGCGCGCAGATCGACGGCCAGACCGACTTCCCCGTCTTCACCCGCAAGGCCCACACCGATGTGTCCTACCTGGCCTGCGCCCGCCAGCTGCTGGCCGCGCCCGATGCGGTGTATCCGCAGTTCGCCACCCACAACGCGCACACGCTCGCGGCGATCCACGTGATGGCCGACCCGGCGACCTGGCATCCCGGCCAGTACGAGTTCCAGTGCCTCCACGGCATGGGCGAGCCGCTCTACGAGCAGGTGGTGGGAGCCACGGCCGCCGGCCGGCTCGACCGGCCCTGCCGCATCTACGCGCCGGTGGGCACGCACGAGACATTGCTGGCCTACCTGGTGCGCCGGCTGCTGGAGAACGGCGCGAATACGTCCTTCGTCAACCGGATCGCCGACCCGACGATCGCGCTCGAGACCCTGGTCGAGGATCCCGTCGAGACCGTCGAACGGATGGGCCGCGACGAGGGCGCCGTCGGCCTGCCGCATGCATCGATTCCGCTGCCGCCGACGTTGTACGGCGCGCGGCGCCGGAATTCGAAGGGGCTGGACCTGTCGAACGAGGACACGCTGCGCGCGCTCGGCCAGGCGCTGGCGGCCAGTGCCACGCGCCGGTGGTCGGCATCACCCCCGCCGGGGGGTGCGACCGATGGGGAGGCGGCCGCGCCGGCCTGGCGGCCGGTGATCAATCCGGCCGATCATCGCGACGTGGTCGGACAGGTGAGGGAAGCCACGCTCGCGGACGTGGAGCGGGCGCTGGCGCGGGCCGGTGACATCGCGGCGCCATGGGCCGCCATGGAACCGTCCCGGCGCGCCGATCTGCTCGACCAGGCCGCCGATGCGCTGGAGGCGCGCCTGCCGGAGCTGCTCGGGCTGCTGGCCCGCGAAGCCGGCAAGACCTACGCCAATGGCGTCGCCGAGGTCCGGGAGGCCGTCGATTTCCTGCGCTTCTATGCCCTCCAGGCGCGCACCGATTTCCGCAACGACACCCACCGGGCACTGGGTCCGATGGTGTGCATCAGCCCGTGGAACTTCCCGCTGGCCATCTTCGTCGGCCAGGTGGCCGCGGCGCTGGCCGCCGGCAATCCGGTCCTGGCGAAGCCGGCCGAACAGACGCCGCTGGTGGCCGCCGAGGCGGTGCGCCTGCTGTGGGCCGCCGGCGTGCCCCGCGACGCGTTGCAGTTGCTGCCGGGTGCCGGCGAGACCGTGGGCGCCGCGCTGGTCGCCGATGCGCGCGTCCAGGGCGTCATGTTCACCGGTTCGACCGAGGTCGCCCGCATCCTGCAGAAGACCCTCTCCGGGCGCCTGGGCGCGGGGGGCCGGCCGGTCCCGCTGATCGCCGAGACCGGCGGCCAGAACGCCATGATCGTCGACTCCTCGGCGCTGGTGGAGCAGGTGGTGATCGATGTCATGGCCTCGGCGTTCGACAGCGCCGGCCAGCGCTGCTCGGCCCTGCGCGTGCTGTGCGTGCAGGAGGAGGCCGCCGACCGCGTGATCGGGATGCTCAAGGGCGCCATGGCCGAGGCCCAGGTCGGCGACCCGGCCCGGCTGGACGTGGACATCGGTCCGGTGATCGATGCCGACGCCCGCGATGGCATCGAGAGCCACATCGAGGCCCTGCGCGCCAAGGGCCGCGACGTGTTCCGCCAGGGTCGCGAGCTCGACGGCGCCACGCGGCACGGCACCTATGTCATGCCCACGCTGATCGAGCTCGACAGCCTGTCCGAACTCCGGCGCGAGATCTTCGGCCCCGTCCTGCACGTGGTGCGCTATCGCCGCCGCGACCTGGGCGCGCTGCTCGGCCAGATCAACGCGACCGGCTATGGCCTGACGCTCGGTGTCCACACCCGCATCGACGAGACCATCGCCCAGGTCGTCGAGGCCGCCCATGCGGGCAATGTCTATGTCAACCGGAACATGGTGGGCGCCGTGGTGGGCGTGCAGCCCTTCGGCGGCGAAGGCCTGTCCGGGACGGGGCCGAAGGCGGGTGGTCCGCTGTACATGTTGCGCATGCTGTCGCGCCGCCCGGACGATGCGCTGTCGCGGGCCTGCGGGACCGTGGAGCCGGAGGACGTCGGCCAGACCACGGTCGTGCCCCGGACCCCCGCGCTCGACGCGCTCGCGGCCTGGGCCGGGCGGTCCGGAGGAAGTGCCCTGTCGCAGGCCTGCGCCCGGTTCGCGCAGGCCGGCCACGGCGGCTGCTCGCGCACCCTAAGCGGACCCACGGGAGAGCGCAACGTCTACACGCTGCTGCCGCGCCAGGCCGTCCTGTGCCTGGCGCGGGACCCGTCGGACCGCTTGGTCCAGCTGGCGGCCGTGCTGGCCGTGGGCAGCACGGCGGTATGGCCGGCCACCGCGGACAGCCAGGACCTGGTCGCCAGGCTGCCGCCCGCCGTGCGCGAAGCGATCGTCCTGGCCCAGGACTGGCGGGCTCCGGCGGTCGGCTTCGATGCGGTGCTCCACCATGGCGAAGCCGACTCGCTCCTGCCGGTCCTGCAGACGCTGGCCGCCAGGGAGGGTCCGATCATCGGCGTGCGCACGCTGCTTCCCGGCGCGACCGACATTCCGCTCGAGGCCCTGGTGATCGAGCGCTCGCTCAGCGTGAACACCGCGGCGGCGGGCGGCAACGCCAGCCTGATGACGATCGGCTGACGCGGTCGGGGCCGGCTCAGGGATGCCAGCCCATGCCGTGGTCGAGCACCCAGAGCGCGACGCTGATGGTCGCGAAGGACAGCACGGTGGCCAGCAGCAGCGCGGCCGCGCACAGCTCCTCGAAGCCGTACTTCTGCGCCAGGATCGGATAGATGCTGAGCATGGGCGTGGCGGCGAACACCACCGCCGCCGCCCGCAGGGCGGGATCGTCGGGCGGCAGCAGCCACATCATGGCGCCGACGGCCAGCGGGTGCAGCAGCAGCTTGCCCAGCGCGATGGACGTGACGTCGCGGCGCATGCCCCGGGTCCGGAGGCCGACCAATGTGCCACCGATGACGAACAGCGACACCGCCGCCGACGACATCGCCAGCATGTTGATCGAGCGCGCCAGCACGCCATTGATGGTGACGCCCGTGAGCGAGACGGCGACGCCGCCGAGGATCGCCAGGATGACCGGATTGCGCGAGAGCTGGGCGAGCGACTGCAGCAGGATGCGCTGCCAGCGGCCCTTGCCGGCATGCCCGCTGTCGGCCATGACCAGCGTCAGCGGGATCATCACCAGGTTCTCCACCAGCATGCACATCGCCAGGCCGACCGCCGCCGGCGCCGGGCCGGCGACCAGGATCGCGATCGGGTAGCCGATGAAACCGCTGTTGGAGCTGGAGACGCCCAGCCCGCACAAGGCGCTCAGGGTGAAGCTCTTGCCCTGCCGGCGCCAGGCCCACAGCAGTCCCGCCGCCATCATGAACAGCGAGCCGACCGCGTAGCCCAGCAGGTAGCGGCCGTTCAGGACCTCGCCGACCGGTCGCTGCGACAGCGCGGTGAAGACCAGCGCCGGCAGCGCGAAGCGGACCACGTAGGTGCCCAGCACGCGCATGTCGGGCTTGCTGAAGACGAGATGCCCCGCCGCGAAGCCCAGCGCGATGACGACATAGATGGGGCCGGTGATGGCGAAGGTCTGGAGCATGGACGGTCGGTCCGGGGCCTCGTCGGGGTCCCGGGGGGGAAGGGGTGACGGCATGACGCGGTGGCTCGCACGGCGCGGGTACGGGTTTCTACCACCCGGTGCTCGCCCCCTGGGGAAAGCCATAGGTCGCGCGCGGCGCCGGCGCGTCGCTCGCGGCCGACGACGTCGGATACTTGCCGAGCAGGCCCATGGAAGGCGCGTCGCGCGCGCCGCCGTGGTGGTTCCCGCCTTCCCTTCCCATCTTCCGACAAAGACATTCAAGGCACTTCCATGATGATCACCGAGACATCCCCGGCTTCCCGGGCCGGCACCGCCACCGCGCCCGCCACCAGCCTGCGCGACCAGGTCAGCGCCGAGGAATGGCGCACGCGCGTCGATCTCGCCGCGGCCTACCGGCTCGTCGCCCTGTTCGGCTGGGACGACCTGGTCTTCACCCACATCACCGCCAAGGTGCCGGGCACGCCGCACTTCCTCATCAATCCCTATGGCGCGATGTTCGAGGAGATCACGGCTTCCAGCCTGGTGAAGATCGACATCGATGGCAACAAGGTGCCGCCGCTGTCGGATGAATCGGTCAATCCCGCCGGCTTCGTCATCCACAGCTGCATCCATGGCGCGCGCGACGACGCCCATTGCGTGCTGCACACGCATTCGCTCAATGGCGTCGCCGTCTCGGCGCAGAAGGGCGGCCTGCTGCCGATCTCGCAGTTCGCCATGTCGGTGCTGCTGTCGATCTCGTATCACGACTACGAGGGCTTCGCGGTGGACGACGACGAGAAGCCGCGCCTGGTGCGCGATCTCGGCCGTTCCCAGCACCTGATGCTGCGCAGCCATGGCCTGCTCACGGTGGGCAAATCGGTCGCCGATGCCTTCATCGCGATGCATCGCTTCGAGGCCGCCTGCATGGCGCAGATCCGGGCGCAGTCCGGCGGTGGCGAACTGATCGAGATCCCGGAGAGCGTGCTGGGCCGGGCGCGCGAACAACTGGTGAAGGTGCGCAATGGACGCGGCGCGGATCTGGTCTGGCCCGGCCTGCTGCGCCGGCTGGACCGGCGCATGCCCGGCTACGACACGTGAGGCGCGGCTGCGCGGCGGCCAGCGAGCGAGGCGCCTCGGGGGGTGCCGCGACGTCGACGACGTCAGGGGAGGGCGTCCCCGGGTTGCCTGATGCATCGGGCATGGCCTCCGGTGCGCGCCCCATGGGGATCTGCTCGGTCGGGTGGTTCGCCGACCCATCGCGATCTTCTCGCGCCGCTGGCAGCGGCTCCGGGTCGAAGGGTTCCTCGCTGTAGGACGACGACGCGAGATGCGCAGCGGGGTGATCGCATCGGCGAGGCGCCCTTACGATATTCGTATCGTCGGCGTGGCCGACTCTTCGCCGGAACGCTCTCCGTTCCGAGACCTGGGCGCCAGTGATCTGGTGTGCGTGTCGGTGTCTCGACCCGTGCCGCCCAGGGTGCCATGTGCCCGCATCCGATCGGCACGAGGCACATCCTCACGATCCAGTCGCTGCATGGTTTTTTCCATCTCGCTTGCGGGGACGCGTGCGTTCGCGCGGTTGGATCATGAACAGGAACCTTCATGACCGACTCCACCACGCCCGAAAACCGCGCCCTTCTCGCCGGCTCGCGCCGCCACTTCCTCGGCACCGCCAGCGCGACGACCGCTGGCGCCGCCCTGGCTCCCTTGCTGATGGCCCAGAACGCGGCCGCCCAACCCGCCACGGTGCCGGCGCCGCCGGTCGCCGCGCCGCCCGGCGACAAGGTCCAGGACCTGGCCCGCGACACCTCGGTCGATGCGGGCCAGGCGCTGACGTCCAACCAGGGCCTCAGGATCGCGGACAACCAGAACACCCTCAAGGCCGGTGTCCGAGGACCCGCACTGCTGGAAGACCAGTTGTTCCGGGAGAAGATGACGGCCTTCGACCACGAGCGCATTCCCGAGCGGGTGGTGCACGCCCGCGGGGCGGCGGCTCATGGCGTCTTCGAGACCTATGCGTCGCAGGCCGCGCTCACGCGTGCCGACTTCCTGAGCGCTGGTGGCAAGAAGACGCCGGTCTTCGTGCGCTTCTCGACTGTGGCGGGCTCGCGCGGCTCGGCCGACACCGCGCGCGATGTGCGCGGCTTCGCGGTCAAGTTCTACACCGACGAAGGCAACTACGACCTGGTGGGCAACAACATGCCCGTGTTCTTCATCCAGGATGCGATCAAGTTCCCCGACCTGATCCATGCGGCCAAGCCCGAGGCCGACCGGGAGATCCCGCAGGCATCGACGGCCCACGACACCTTCTGGGATTTCATCTCGCTGATGCCCGAGTCCACGCACATGGTCATGTGGATCATGTCGGACCGTGCCCTGCCGCGCTCCTACGCGATGATGGAAGGCTTCGGCGTCCATTCGTTCCGCCTGGTGAATGCCCAGGGCACCAGCCGGTTGGTGAAGTTCCACTGGAAGCCGCTCAAGGGCGTGCATGGCCTTGCGTGGGACGAGGCGCAGAAGCTGGCGGGCAAGGATCCCGATTTCCATCGCCGTGACCTGGCCGATGCCATCGCCGCGGGGGACTTCCCTCAGTGGGAGCTCGGCGTGCAGGTGGTGGAGGAGGCGGACGCCAACCGCTTCGGCTTCGATCTCCTGGACTCGACCAAGCTGATCCCGGAGGAGCTGGTGCCGGTGCGCCCGATCGGCAAGATGACGCTCAATCGAAATCCCGACAACTACTTCGCCGAGACCGAGCAGGTGGCCTTCCATACCGGCAACCTGGTGCCCGGCATCGACGTCACCGAAGATCCGCTGCTGCAGGGTCGCATGTTCTCGTATGTCGATACCCAGCTGACGCGCCTGGGCGGGCCCAACTTCCACGAGATCCCCATCAACCGGGCGATCGCGCCGGTGCACAACATGAACCGCGACGGCTTCCATCGGCAGACCATCGCCAAGGGCCGCGTCAACTACGAGCCCAGCTCCATCGACGTGCCGCCGATCCGCGAGGTGCCGGCCTCGCGCGGCGGCTTCGCCACGGCGCAGGTGCCGGTCGGCGGCATGAAGCTGCGCCATCGTTCGGAGACCTTCGCCGACCATTACTCGCAAGCCACCTTGTTCTGGCAGAGCCAGACCCCGCCCGAGCAACAGCACATCGTCGAGGCGCTGCAGTTCGAGCTGGGCAAGCTGACGGTGCAGGCGGTGCGCATGCGCATGCTGGCCAACCTGGCCAACGTCGACCGCGATCTGGTGGCGCGGGTCGCCACGGTCCTGGGCGTGACGGTGCCGGTGGCCAGCCCACGCAACGGAAACAAGCGTTATGCACCCTCGCCGATGCTGTCGATGATCGCGCGGGGCAACCCCAAGGGCGTCGTTGGCCGCAAGGTCGCCATCCTGGCCGCCGATGGCGTGGACGGCGATGGCCTGCAGGCGGCCAGGGCCGAGCTGGTGCGTGCCGGCGTGACGGTGAAGGTACTGGCGCCGCACCTGGGCAGCTTGCGCTCGGCCAGCGGCGCGGCGGTGGCGGTGGACGACCTGATCGTCACCATGCCCTCGGTGGTGTTCGACGCGGTGCTGGTGGCGGGCGGCGCCCAGAGCGTGCAGACCTTGCGCGCGTCGGGCGACGCCATCGACCATGTGCGCGAGGCGTTCCGCCATGCCAAGCCGCTGGGCGCGCTGGGCGATGGCGCCGGACTGTTGGCCGCCGCCGGCATCGCCGTGTCGGGCGCCAAGGTACCGGGAGTGAGCGTGGCGAGCCAGCCGGCCGATCTCGCCCAGGGTTTCATGGCCGACATGGCCCTGCATCGCCACTGGGACCGTGCGGTCCGAAGTGCCCTGGCCGTCTGACCATCGAGTCGCGCGCCCGACGCGGCCCGACCCGGCGTGAGCGCGGGCCGTTCAAGCCGCCGCATCGATCGATGCGGTGGCCGCCGTGTGAGCGAGCGGATCATCCGCCGCCGGAACAAGAGCCATCATGAGTGCCCGGCATGCTTGCCGCCGTCAGCGCTGGCGGATCAACCCCACGCAGCCGCCACGACAATGGGGCTGGCAAGATGAGCGGCCCAGCCGCTGCGGCTATGCTGTGGACGGCGCAAAGGCGTGCCTCCACACAAATTTCTTTCGCCGCGGGCAAAGAAGGATTTTTTGAAATTCGTCATCGAACTCATGAATCACATTGTGTTTTCTTTGGAAGTCCGGGACTGATGACTCTGCTTTCGAAACTTGTGATCGTCGCTTCCATGGTTGTTTTCATGGAATGTTTCGCATGGGTGGCGCACCGGTATGTCATGCATGGCTGGGGATGGGCTTGGCACAAGTCGCATCACGAAGCGCATTCAGGATGGTTCGAGAAAAACGATCTTTACGCAGTCGTTTTTGCGCTGGTCCCGATCCTCCTGTTCATCATCGGCCGGTGGTGGGAGCCTCTGTGGTGGGCCGCTCTCGGCATGACGGTATATGGTGGGATCTATGTCTTCGTTCACGACATGCTCGTGCATCAGCGCGGAGGATTTCGCTGGGTGCCGAAGCGAGGTTATTTCAAGAGGATATTGCAGGCACACCGCCTGCACCATGCGGTTCATGGCAGAGACGGCACAGTCAGCCATGGTTTCTTGTTCGCTCGAAAGCCCTCGGTGCTGAAGGCGCAGTTGCGCGCCAACGCCGATCCGCAGCGACGTGGCAGACGCCCTGGTGGCATCACCGACGTCGACCCGTCGATTGCAGCGAAATGATCCCGGGACATCGCGAAGAGCAGGGCCGCGCGCTGCGCCAGATGCTTGTCGGCGTTTCGCTGGCGGCTGCGATCGTCGTGGCATGGCTCACGATCCACATCGTCGGCATCTTCTTCTGGCAGTGGAGCCTGGCATCCGTTCCGATTGCCGTCGTCCTGGTCGTTGTCCAGACATGGCTCAGCACCGGACTGTTCATCGTTGCCCATGATTCGATGCACGGTGCGATCGCACCGCATCATCCGGTGCTCAACCGATGGATCGGTGCGACATGTCTCTCGCTCTATGCCTGCTTGTCCTATGGTGCACTGCTTCCCCGGCATCACCTCCACCACAAGGAGACGGGTCGCTCCGGAGACCCCGATTTCCATCAGGGTGATTCAAGTCTGACCGGCTGGTTTCTCCAGTTCTTTCGCACCTACTATTCGCATTGGCAGATTGTCCGTATCACCGTCATGGCGCTGTTCTACATGGTGCTGCTGGATGCCAGGCTTGAAAACATCGTCATCTTTTGGGCAGTGCCGGCTCTGGGAGCGGTGGCGCAGCTGTTCATTTTCGGTACCTGGTTGCCACACCGCGAGCGTGCGGAACCCTTCGCGGACGCCCATCGCGCCTACAGCGTCAAGGTCAGCCCTCTGTTGTCGCTCTTGACCTGCTTTCATTTCAGCGGCTATCACCACGAGCATCATCTGTCCCCGGGGACTCCATGGTGGGGTCTGCCGGCGCGTCGTCGCGCACTCGACAAGAGATCAAGTGAACGCCCACGAGCCGAGGATTGCGAATGACGACCGCGAATTTCGCGCTCGTGCTGCAGCAGCAGTGGGCAGCGCGGGCTCGATGCGCTGCTGATGGCCTCGTCGTGGCGTCGAGGCAGACGCACTGCAGTGATGCAGCGCTCGAAGGACTAGGCAAAGCCTCCGGGAAACCAGGGAAAGCCCAGGCCCCGACGAGTCAGCAGTCCATTCTCAGGAAAACGCTTTCCCCAGTTCATCGACCCTGCGCTTGATGGGCGCTCGCCCATAGATCGCCGTCGTGGTCTGGATGCTGGCGTGGCCCATCTGGGCCTGGATCACATCCAGTGGCACATGGCGTGCGATGGCGCGCGTTCCGAAGGTATGGCGCAGCCAGTGGGTCGTCGCGCCCGCGAGCTTGGCGCGTTCATGCATCGGCAGCGCCGACGCGGCGACCGCTTTCCTCATCCATGCGCGCACGTGCTCGTACAGGGCCTGGTAGCCGATGGCCGTCATCGCATCGGCGGTGCTGGCCAGCAAGGGCGCCTCCGGCGGCGCGTTCTGCAGGCTCCCCAATCCACGGTGGGCGAGATACGTCTGCAACGCGTCGAGCGCCTGCCCGGGGATGGCGGCGATGCGGTTCCTCGCCCCCTTGCCATGGACCTGGATTACCCAGCCCTCGGGCTCGAGGCGCAGGTCCTGCAACTTCGCGCCGAGCAGCTCGGCCGAGCGCAGCCCCACGGCTTCCACGAAGCGCAGGATGAAGCGGATGCGCGCGCTCGACGCCGTCATCGGCTGGCTGTCCACGAAATGCAGCACCTCGGCCATGGCCGCCTGCGACAGGGCCTTGGTATCGAGCATCTTCCGGTCCCGGTCGTCACCCGTCTTCTTGTTCACGAGGTGCCAGGGATTGCCCGGCAGGTACCGGGCCGCCTGCAGCCAGGTGAACAGGGCATTGACGATCACCACGGCCTGACGGTGACTGGCATGCGACAGTGGGCCTCGGAAAGGCGCCCAGCCCGGCTGGCCGGGACGTGCGCGATCGCGCGAGATCCAGCGCTCGGGCACGTTCTGCAGGAAGGCCATGTAGGCCGTGCAGTCCGCCACATCCATCTGCGCGAGGCGGCGCTGCCTCTCGTGCTGCAGCCACAGCAGCAGCCGTGTCGCCTCCCGCTGGTAGGCCTTGGCGGTGGCCTCGGAGCCGGCTCGCGCGGCGATCCAGCCACCGACCGCTTCCGCATCGTTCGACGCGTTCAGCAGGCGCACGGGACCCGCGCGGTCGGCACGCCGTGGAGACGCCAGCGGGACGGCGGAAGAGGGCGTCGCGACGAGTGCGAAGGGCGGTCGAACGGGTCGCTGCGCTGCTGGCAGGAGCGTGGCCAGATGCCGGGCGATCCGCTGCGCCTTGGCCGCACCCACGGCCGGAAGGGTCCGGTACCAGCATCCACCCGCGGCGATTCGCGCATTGAGTTCGCCCAGGGAGATGATGCCGGCGGCGGTGAGCTTGTCGGCCGTGCGGTCGTCGAACCAGCCCGCGACCAGGTCGCCGGGCTGCGGCTGCACGGCGGCCACCCTCTCCATCCGCTGGAGCAGATCGAGCTGGCGCTCACGCAGCCGGTGGCTGCGCGCGGCCTTGCGGTCGGCAGGGAAGGCCTCCTTGTAGAGCTCCAGCACCTCGGCATCGGAGAACCCCTCGAGGCGACTCTCCGCGAATGCCTCCAGGGTCGGCTGCGCCGTGCCCGTGGTCCTGATCGACAGACCCACGAGTCGCCATGGCTCGTCGTGACGGCGCGCGATGGCCCGCACGGCATCGACGGTCTGCTGGTGGGCGGAGCGGGCCTCGTGACCATGCTCCGTGCCCAGGTAGCGGGCCGCGCACTGTGCGATGTCCAGGCCCTCGGCCACCGCCCGCAGGTAGGCGAAGTGGTGCAGCCCGATGTGCCGGACGAAGCGGCGCTGCGGTGGCGAGCGGGTCGGCGGGCTTCGATTCGATGATGAAGGCACTTTTTGACGGTCCGATTTATACCTGAGATTATGTGAGTAATCTTAGGCCCCAAGGAGTTTTGGATTGAAGTGGGTCCGGTGCGGAAGGAGCCACTCAGGGCAAGTCCGGCTTGCAAAATTATTCAACTGCATGAAAATAAATTCATGACAGTGAAAATGGCGTTGCGGGTGGTCGAGATGATCGAGCTTTTCGCGCAGGAGAAGCAGCCGCTCGCACTGAGCGAGATGGCCCGTCTGCTCGAGATGCCGGTCTCGACCTGCCTGGGTCTGCTTCGCACGCTGGAGCAGCGTGGCTACCTCTACGAGACAGGCCGGCGCCAGGGTTACTACCCGACCAACCGTCTGCTGGCGATGGCGCAGGTGATCGCGGCACACGATCCGGTCCTCGACCGCGTCAGGCCGACGCTGGCGGAGCTGCGCGACACCGCACGCGAGACCGTCGTGTTCGCCAAGCTGCAGCCGCCGGGCCGCGTGGTCTACCTCGAGGTGGTCGATGCGCCGCAGGCCATTCGCTATGCCGCGGAAGCCGGCGAGACGCGCGAGGCCTATGCCAACTCGCTGGGCCGTGCGCTGCTTTCGACGCTGGATGCGCAAGCGCGCCACGCGCTGCTCGCCGCGAGCCGGATGGAAAAGCTGACCGACGCCACGCTCACCGAGCCCGCCGCCGTCGAGCGGGAGATCGTGCGCTCGCTGGCGCGCGGTTGGTTCGCGAACCTCGGTGAGAGCATCTCCGACCTGGCCGGGTTCGCCTGGCCGCTGCGCATCGGCGGCGAGTCCTACGCCATCTCGGTGGCCGGTCCGCGCTACCGGCTGGAACCCCGCTGCGAGGAGATCGCCGCCATGCTGCGCGCCGCGTGCATCTCGGTCGAGCGCAAGAGCTGAACACCGCCACCATCACGATCGACCAGGAAACACCATGACCGAAACCACCCGGAACGCGCCGCGCTACTTCGTGCGCGAGGACGAGATCGAGGGCTACCACCCGGCCAACCATGTCGGCACGCTCAACAAGCGCCTGATCGGCCCGGAGACCGTGGGCGCCAGGCAGCTCGAAGTGCTGGTCGGCCATATCCAGCACGGCAAGGGCGCGCTGCCGCATGCCCATCCGGGCATCGAGCAGGTCTGCTACATGCTCCAGGGCCGCGCGGTCGCGGAAGTCGGCGGCCAGCGCC
>Ga0308163_10002994_pt1 | contig 14604 bp, 11 predicted proteins | sample PhyTR1_FD_201037 | JGI IMG/M metagenome (GOLD analysis project Ga0308163, IMG submission 201037) | Phyllosphere microbial communities from UC Gill Tract Community Farm, Albany, California, United States - DLSLT.R1 | ecosystem: Host-associated > Plants > Phyllosphere > Unclassified | place: USA...
GCGTATCGGCCTTCGCCTGCATCATGAGTGCCGACGTCAGGCACGTGCCCGTCAACAGGAAGCGTGCGGCAGAAGGGAGGATCCGTATAGGATCGCATCTTGCGTCAGCACCGGCCGCGCACGCGCCTTGCTCATGCGCAACCATGCTCAGCTTGCAGTGGGAATGCCAGATATCGCGTGGTGGTGTATTGGCTCGGAACGCGCGAACCGGACAGAGAGCAATGTGACCGGTTGGAGGGCGGTGATGTAGCTCGGGGGTAGGCTAGTCGCCGCCGATGGGGCATGGCGTCCGCGTCTAACGAGGTGAGCGAGCAGATGGACGACCGAGCGACGATGCCGCGGATTGCGGGGCCCGAGGACCATGTCGTTGTCGTCGGGGGCGGGTTTTCGGGCGCGCTGTTCGCAGTCAACCTGATCCGGCATGACGGACCCCGCGTCACGCTGATCGAGCGGCGCGATCGGCAGCTTGCGCGGGGCGTCGCGTATAGTGCCGCGCATCCCGATCACCTGTTGAACGTCCGTGCCGGCAACATGAGTGCGCTGCCCGACGATCCCGATCACTTCGTCCGCTGGCTGGAGGCGCACGGCAAGGGCGACCGCAAGACCTTCGTCCCGCGCACCACCTATGGCGCGTATCTGCGCGAACTGCTCGATGCGGCGATCGCGGGATCGGATGGTCGGCTGGTGCATGTCGAGGGCGAGGTCTGCGCGATCGATCCGGTCGAACGCGACGGCGTGACGCTGACGATGGCGGATGGGCGCAAGATCGCGGCCGACACCGCGGTGCTCGCGCTCGGCAACCTGCCACCGCATACCCCGCCGGGGCTGAAGCCGGACGCGCTGCCGACCGGTGTCTATTACGCGGACCCGTGGGCGGCCAATCTCGCCGAGGGGCTGGGCGCGGACGATACCGTCGTGCTGGTCGGCACCGGGCTGACCGCGATCGACGCGGCATTGCTGCTCGATGCGCAGGGGTTCGCCGGAAATATCCTCGCCATGTCGCGACGCGGGTTGTCGCCGCGGCGGCATGTCGATGGCGCGCCGGCGCACCGCGGGGTTTCGGACAAACCGCAGGGGGGGCTGACCGACCTCGTCCGCCATGTCCGCGCTCGTGCCGCCGAGGAGGGCTGGCGCTGTGCAGTCGACGAGCTTCGTCCGGTCACGCAGATGCTGTGGGCCGCGGCGTCGCAGGAGGTGCGCGGGCGCTTCCTTCGCCATCTACGCCCGTATTGGGACGTCCACCGCCACCGGCTCGCACCAGCCGTTGCCGACCGTGTCGAGGCGCTCGTCTCGACCGAGCGGCTGACCTTTGCGGCGGGCAAGATCGTGTCCGCCGAAGCTGACGGTTTGCACGCAAAGCTGACGTGGCGGCCTCGTGGCGAAACCAACCCGGTCGTCACGCGCGCCGCCCGGATCGTCAATTGCACCGGGCCGCAGGGCGACCTGTTGCGCTCGGAGGAACCGCTCGTGAAGCATTTGCTCGCGGCCGGCGCGATCCGGCCCGATCCGTTGCGGCTCGGCGTCGACGTCGATGCGCAATCACGCGCGATCCGCGCCGACGGCACGCCCGACGACCGGATCCACTGCATCGGGCCGATGACTCGCGGCGGGCTGTGGGAAGTGGTCGCGGTGCCCGATATTCGTGTGCAGAGCTGGGACCTCGCGCGGCGCCTGTCCAACGCGCAATGGGTCGGCGGCGAAGGTCTTTGACCGCGATCCGGCGTTTTTTCTCGGGCGAGGCGGCGGGCGCCATCGTGCTGCTCGCGGCGGCGATAGCGGCACTGATCGTCGCAAATTCACCGCTCGCGCCAACCTACTTCGCGACGTTGCATCACGCCGTCGGCGGGATGAGCGTCCATCACTGGATCGACGACGGCGCGATGGCGTTGTTCTTCCTGCTGATCGGGTTGGAGGTGAAGAGCGAGTTCGTCTCGGGGCACCTCTCGACCTGGGGGGAGCGCATCATGCCCGGTGCGGCGGCGCTCGCGGGCATGGCGGTGCCGGCGTGCCTCTATGTGCTCGTCAATATCGGCACGCCGGCGAACTTACGCGGCTGGGCGATCCCGGCGGCGACCGACATCGCGTTCGCGCTCGGTATCCTGGCCCTGCTCGGGTCGCGCGTACCGACCTCGTTGAAAGTGTTGCTGACGGCGATCGCGGTCATCGACGACCTGCTCGCGATCCTCGTCATCGCGGTGTTCTACACCGGCCATATCGCGCTGCTGCCGTTGCTTGCGGCGGGATTAGGGCTCGGCGCACTCGTCATCCTGAACCTGTCGGGCGTGCGGTCGCTGGCGCCGTATCTGCTGATCGGCGTCGGGATCTGGTACGGTGTTCTGCTGTCGGGTGTGCATGCGACGCTCGCCGGCGTGGCGGTCGCGTTGACGATCCCGTTGCGGACCGGAGACGGCCAGCCACCGCTGAAACGTCTCGAACACGCGCTGCAACCCTGGTCGAGTTTCCTGATCGTGCCGGCGTTCGGGTTCGCCAATGCAGGCATCGCGTTCGGCGGAATGGTGGCGGCGGACGTGATCTCGCCGCTGCCGGTCGGGATCATGCTGGGGCTGTTCCTCGGCAAGCAAATCGGCATCTTCGCGACAATCCGTGGGCTCGTGACGTTCCGGCTGGCCGAGGCGCCCAGGGACGCGAGCTGGACTCAGGTGTACGGTATGGCGGTGCTGTGCGGGATCGGCTTTACGATGAGCCTGTTTATCGGCGGCCTCGCCTTCGCCGGCGCACCGCACGCGATGGACGCGGTGAAGGTCGGCGTGTTCGCGGGCTCGATCCTGTCGGGCATCGCCGGCTGGCTGATTCTCCGCCGCACCGCATAGTAAGTCGGTAATGCCGATCGGCACTGGGCAGGCACCACCCCGGCGGAGGCCGGGGCCCAGTTGGGCAACGATTCTATCGGCGGGTGCGCTTCGTCACAGCGACCTTTCCACCTGGGCCCCGGCCTCCGCCGGGGTGGTGCATCTCGGCCAGTACGGTAGCCGTCGATAATTCGACAATGCTACGCGAAACATATGCTCCGGCCCGGCAATCGATCTCGAATTGCTACGTCGCCAGAGCCTAATTGCCAGTCCTCGCGAACCGCCATCCTTCCGGCGGCACGCGCATGGGGACCGCAATGCACATTCTTCGTTTCACCGCTGCCGCCGGACTTCTCGCCGGCCTTGCCACGCCCGCGTTCGCACAGGACACCGCACCCCCGTCTCCGGTAACCGTCTCCGGTTCGGTGACGCTCGCGACCGACTATCGCCTGCGCGGCGTGTCGCAGTCGGACAAGGACGGCGCGATCCAGGGCGGGCTGACGATCGCGCATGAGAGCGGGATCTACGTCGGCGCATGGGGCTCGAACCTGTCCGGCTGGGGCACGTTCGGCGGCTCGAACATGGAGCTCGACCTGATCGGCGGCTACAAGCACAAGCTCGCGGACAACGCGACGATCGACGTCGGCCTGACCTGGTACATGTATCCGGGCGGCGCCTCGAAGACCGATTACGCCGAGCCCTATGTGAAGCTCAGCGGCACGACCGGCCCCGCGACGCTGACCGCCAGCGCCTTCTATGCGCCGAAGCAGCAGGCGCTCGGCAAATGGTATCGCACCGGCGCCGACGCCGCCGCAGGCGTCTACACCGACGCGGGCGACAAGGAGGACAACCTCTACCTCACCGGCGACGGCGCGTTCGCTATCGTAGGCACGCCGATCACCGGCAAGGCGCATATCGGCCATAGCTGGGGCAATGACGGCCTTGGCCCGAACGCGACCAGCGCGGCGCCGACCGGCGAATACTGGGATTGGTCGCTGGGTGCGGACACTACGTATCGAAACCTCACCTTCAACGTGAGCTATGTCGACACCGACATCACGCGTCGCAGTGCTGCGTATCTCCAGCCTAGCTTCAGCCGTGGCCAGGACGGAACCGGATCGATCGCCGACGGCACCGTGGTTGCCTCGCTCACCGCAGCCTTCTGAAAGGAACCCAGCCATGCAGGACCTTCTCTGGATCGCCATCATGTTCGGACTTGTGGCGACGACGCTCGCCTATGTCCGCCTGTGCGACAACGCCTGAGCCCATGAGGACACCATCATGACCCTCGACCTCTGGCTCGCCGCGATCGTCGCGCTCGGGCTGCTGTTTTACCTCGTGGCGGTGCTCATCCGTCCCGAACGCTTTTAGGAGCGCGCCCTCATGACATTCGAAGGATGGATCCTCATCCTGGGCTTCGTCGGCATCCTGCTGGCGTTGACCAAACCCGTCGGCCTGTGGCTGTTCGCCTTGTACGAAGGCCGCCGTACACCGATCCACGCCATTCTCGGCCCGGTCGAGACCGGCTTCTACAAGCTCAGCGGCATCGATCCGAAACAGGAGCAGGGCTGGCGCCGTTACGCGCTGCACATGATCGTGTTCAACGCGACGCTGATGGCGCTGACCTACGCGGTGCTGCGTCTGCAGGGTGTCCTACCCGGCAATCCGCAGGGCTTGGCGGGGCTTAGCCCCCATCTCGCGTTCAACACCGCGATCAGCTTCACGACGAACACCAACTGGCAGAGCTATGGTGGTGAATCCACCATGTCGAACTTCAGCCAGATGTTCGGCCTGACGATCCACAACTTCCTGTCGGCCGCTACCGGCATCGCGCTGGCGTTCGCGCTGTTCCGCGGTTTCGCGCGGCGCTCCAGCGCGACGATCGGTAATTTCTGGGCCGACATGACGCGCGTCACGCTCTACGTGTTGCTGCCGATCTGCGTCGTCGTGACGATCTTCTACATCGCCAGCGGCGTGCCGCAGACGATGGCCGGCACGGTCGACATCTCCACGCTCGAAGAGCTCAAGCAGACGCTGGTGCTCGGTCCGGTGGCGAGCCAGGAAGCTATCAAGATGCTCGGCACCAATGGTGGCGGCTTCTTCAACGCGAACTCGGCGCATCCGTTCGAAAACCCGACCGCGCTGGTCAACCTCGTGCAGATGCTCTCGATCTTCCTGATCGGCTTCGGCCTGACCTGGACGTTCGGCAAGGCGGTCGGCAACACCAAGCAGGGCTGGACGATCCTCTCGGCGATGCTCGTGCTGTTCCTCGCCGGCGTCACCGTCACCTATTGGCAGGAAGCCGCGGGCAACCCGATCCTGCACAATATCGGCGTCGCGGGCGGTAACATGGAAGGCAAGGAGGTCCGCTTCGGGATCGCCGCGTCCGCCTTGTTCTCGGTCGTCACCACCGCCGCATCATGCGGCGCGGTCAACGGCATGCATGACAGCTTCACGGCGCTGGGCGGCATGATCCCGCTGCTCAACATCCAGCTCGGCGAAGTCGTCATCGGCGGCGTTGGCGCAGGCATCTACGGCTTCCTGCTGTTCGCCATCCTGGCCGTGTTCGTCGCAGGCCTGATGGTCGGCCGCACGCCCGAATATGTCGGCAAGAAGATCGAGAGTCGCGAAGTGAAACTGGCGGTGCTGGCGATCGCCATCCTGCCGCTCGTCATCCTCGGCTTTACCGCGCTCAGCGCCGTGCTGCCGGACGGGCTTGCGGGGCCGCTCAACAAGGGTCCGCACGGGTTCAGCGAGATCCTCTACGCCTTCACCAGCGCGGTCGGTAACAACGGGTCGGCCTTTGCCGGTCTGACTGCCAACACGCCGTATTACAACGGTCTGCTGGGCGTCGCGATGTGGCTTGGTCGCTTCTTCATCATCGTACCGATGCTCGCCATCGCCGGTGGTCTCGCTGCGAAGAAGTACACGCCGGAGAGCGCAGGCTCGTTCCCGACGACGGGTGGCCTGTGGGTCGGCCTGCTGGTCGGGATCATCCTGATCATCGGCGGCCTGACCTTCCTGCCGAGCCTCGCGCTCGGTCCCATCGCCGATCATCTCGCGATGATCAGCGGCAAAACCTTCTGACGGGACAAGCCAAAATGGCACGCACCCCTACCAAGTCGCTGTTCACAGCCGACTTGATCGTTCCCGCGATCGGCGACGCTTTCCGCAAGCTCGATCCGCGGCAGTTGATCCGCAACCCGGTGATGTTCGTCACAGCGGTCGTCGCCACGCTGTTGACGATCCTCGTCAATTTCGGCGGCGACGGGCTGTCGGTCGGCCTCAAGATCCAGCTGGTGATCTGGCTGTGGCTGACGGTGTTGTTCGGCACCTTCGCCGAAGCGCTCGCCGAAGGTCGCGGCAAGGCGCAGGCCGCGTCGCTCCGCGCGACCAAGGCCGAACTGGCCGCCCGCCGCATGAAGGGCGACCAGGTCGAGTCCGTCCCCGCCAGCATGCTCCGTGCCGGCGACATCGTCCTCGTCACGATGGGCGATCTGATCCCGGCCGATGGCGAAGTCGTCTGGGGTGTCGCCTCGGTCAACGAAGCGGCGATCACCGGCGAGAGCGCGCCGGTAATCCGCGAGGCGGGCGGCGATCGCTCGGCGGTGACGGCGGGCACGCGCGTCATCTCCGACGAGATCCGCGTGAAGGTCACGGCCAATCCTGGCGAAGGCTTTCTCGACCGCATGATCGCGCTGGTCGAGGGCGCCGAGCGGCAGAAGACGCCGAACGAGATCGCGCTGACGCTGCTGCTCGTCGGCCTGACGATCATCTTCCTGATCGCGGTCGGCACGATCCCCGGGTTTGCGAGCTATGCGGGCGGCCGCGTGCCGGTCGCGATTCTCGCCGCGCTGCTGATCACGCTGATCCCGACGACAATCGCAGCCTTGCTGTCGGCGATCGGGATCGCGGGGATGGACCGTCTGGTGCGCTTCAACGTGCTGGCGAAGTCCGGCCGTGCTGTCGAGGCGGCGGGCGATATCGACGTCCTGCTGCTCGACAAGACCGGTACGATCACGATCGGCGACCGCCAGGCGAGCGAGTTCCGCTCAGTCGGCGGCACGCGTGACGAGGACCTGGCCGAGGCGGCATTGCTTGCCAGCCTCGCCGACGAAACGCCCGAGGGCCGCTCGATCGTCGTGCTCGCACGCGAAAAGTTCGGCGTGACGACCAGCGAACTGCCGGGCGATGCGGAGGTCATCCCGTTCACCGCGCAGACGCGGATCTCGGGCGTAATCGTCGGGGGCTCGCTCATCAAGAAGGGGGCCGTCGACTCGATCCTGAAGGCCAATCCGGGGGCAGGGGCGACCGCCGCCGCGACCGAACTGCGCCGCATCACCGACGAGATCGCCCGCGCTGGCGGCACGCCGCTCGCAGTCGCCCGCGATGGCAGGTTGCTCGGTGCGATCTTCCTCAAGGACGTCGTGAAGGCGGGCATCCGCGAGCGCTTCGGCGAGCTGCGCGCGATGGGCATCAGGACGGTGATGATCACCGGCGACAACCCGCTCACAGCCGCCGCGATCGCTGCCGAAGCTGGCGTCGACGATTTCCTCGCGCAGGCGACGCCGGAAGACAAGCTGGACCTGATCCGCAAGGAACAGCAGGGCGGGCGGCTGGTCGCGATGTGCGGCGACGGCACCAACGACGCGCCGGCACTGGCGCAGGCCGACGTCGGCGTGGCAATGAACACCGGCACGCAGGCGGCGCGCGAGGCGGGCAACATGGTCGACCTCGACAGCGATCCGACCAAGCTGATCGAGATCGTCGGCCTCGGGAAGCAACTTCTGATGACGCGTGGTGCGCTGACGACTTTCTCGGTGGCGAACGACGTCGCGAAGTATTTCGCGATCATCCCGGCGATGTTCGTCGCGCTATATCCGGGGCTCGGCGTGCTCAACGTGATGCGGCTTGGGTCGCCGGAGAGTGCGACCCTGTCGGCGATCATCTTCAACGCGATCATCATCCCGATGCTGGTGCCGCTCGCGCTGAAGGGCGTGGCGTACAAGCCGATGGCGGCGGGCCCGCTGCTCGCGCGCAACCTGGCGGTGTATGGCCTGGGGGGGCTGATCGCGCCGTTCGTGGGGATCAAGCTGATCGACCTTCTGGTCGGTGTTCTGGGGCTCGCGTGATGACCAACATTAGCCTGCCGTGCGCCCGCACGCCGTTGCACCGCGAACCAGCACCACCCCGGCGAAGGCCGGGGCCCAAGTGGAAAGGTCGAGGTAACGAAGCGCAACTCGAGTTGGCGACGTTGCTCAATTGGACCCCGGCCTTCGCCGGGGTGGTGCCAGGGGGAAGGGCGCAAAGGGCAACCTCCGTCACCCTCACCCCAAAGCAATGTTCACCCGCGAAGGCAGGTACCCAGACTGCGTCCCCGCCTTTGCGGGGACACATGGAGACGACAGAATGACCTCCGATTTCACCTCCGCCCTCCGTCCGGCTTTCGTCATGACGATCCTGTTCGCGCTGCTCCTCGGGATCGTCTATCCCCTTGCGATGACCGGGATCGGACAGGCTATATTCCCCAGCCAAGCCAACGGCAGCCTCGTCATGGCGAATGGCAAGGCGATCGGCTCGACCATCGTTGGCCAGGCCTTCACCACCGACCGCTATTTCCAGACGCGACCCTCGGCGGCAGGCAAGGGTTATGACGGCCTGGCTTCATCGGGCTCGAACTACGGCCCAACCAGCCAGGCGCTCGTCGATCGCACCAAGGCCGACGTCGCCAAGCGCCGCGCGGAAGGCATGACCGGTCCACTGCCGGCCGATCTCGCGACCGCATCGGGTTCGGGTCTCGACCCCGATCTGTCGCCAGCCTCGGCCTATGCGCAGGTCGCCCGCGTCGCGCGTACCCGTGGCCTGCCCACCAACAAGGTCCGCGCGCTGGTCACCGCCAACGTCGACGGCCCGCTGCTCGGCATCCTTGGCGAGCCACGCGTCAACGTCTTCGCCCTCAACCGCGCCCTCGACGCAACGCGTTGAACGACGACACGCGACCATCACCCGAGGCCCTTCTGCGACAGGCGTCGCAGGAGGGTCGCGGCCGTCTGAAGATCTTCCTCGGCGCCGCCCCCGGTGTCGGCAAGACGTACGAGATGCTTTCGGAAGGCGCTGAACGGCGCCGCGCGGGTGTCGACGTCGTCATCGGCGTAGTCGAGACGCACGGCCGCGTCGAAACCGAAGCGCTCACGCGGGGCCACGAGATCGTCGCGCGCAAGCCGATCCCGTACGAAGGCCGCACGCTCGACGAGATGGACCTCGACGCGATCCTCGAACGCGCGCCGACGCTCGTGCTGGTCGACGAACTCGCGCATACCAACGCGCCCGGCAGCCGCCACCCCAAGCGCTACCAGGACGTCGAGGAGCTGCTCGCCGCGGGTATCGACGTCTATTCGACGATCAACATCCAGCACATCGAGAGCCTCAACGACGTCGTCGCCTCGTTCACGCGAGTCCGCGTCCGCGAGACGGTGCCCGACAGCATCGTCGAGGCTGCCGAGATCGAAGTCGTCGACATCCCGCCCGACGAACTGATCGAGCGGCTGAAGGCGGGGAAAGTCTACCTCCCCCACGAAGCCACACGGGCGCTTGCGCACTTCTTCTCCAAGTCGAACCTGTCGGCCCTGCGCGAACTCGCGCTCCGTCGCGCCGCGCAAGCCGTCGATGCGCAGATGCTCGAACACGTCCGCGCATTGGGCGTCGGCGGCACCTGGGCAGGCGGCGAGCGGATCGTCGTCGCGATCAGCGAACTGCCCGGCGCGCTCGGCCTCGTCCGCGCGACCAAGCGGATCGCCGACGCGATGCACGCGCCCTGGACCGCGGTGTATATCGAGACGCCACGCGCGCAGACCTTCGGCGAGCCCGAACACCGTCAGCTCGCCGCGGTCTTCAACCTGGCGACGCAACTCGGCGGCGACGTCGCGACCGTCCCCGCGACGTCGGTGGTCGACGGCCTCAAGACCTTCACGACCGAGGCGCGCGCGACGCAGCTGGTGGTCGGCAAGTCCACCCGCTCGCGCTGGTTCGAACTCCGCCACGGCTCGGTCGTCGACCAGATGGTCCGCGAGTCACCCGGGATCGCCGTCCACGTCCTGCCGATGGACCCGCCCACCGCGCCCCGAGGTACGCGCGTGCGGACCGGAGGATGGGGCAGCAAGTCCGGTTACGCCTGGACGACGGCAATGGTCGCGGGTGTCACCGGCGTCGCGAGCGCGCTGTTCCACATCCTCAACCTCGGCAACGTCGCGCTGCTGTACCTGCTCCCGGTGATGGCCGCGGCGAGCCTGTTCGGCCTGCGCACCGGGCTGTTTGCAGGCGTGGTTTCGTCGATCGCGTACAACTTCTTCTTCCTGCCGCCGACCGGCACGCTGACGATCAACAATCCCGAGAACGTCATCTCGATCCTCGTGCTGCTCGGCATCGCGTTCGTGACGAGTCAGCTCACGTCGCGGGTCCGCGCGCAGGCCGACATCGCCGCCGCCAGCGCGCGCACCAACGCCGCGCTCGCAGGATTCCTGCGCCAATTGACCTCGCTCAACGACCCGGTCGCGCTGGCCCGCGCGATCTGCGAGGAAATCGGCCGGTTGTTCGGCGTGCGCGCCGTGATCCTGGTCGCGGAAGATCCGGGCCTTGCGGTGCAGGCGGCGAACGGCGCGGACTACCGGCTCGAAACGATGGAGATGGCGGCCGCGCAATGGGCCTATGATACGGGCGCGCCGGCGGGTCGCGGGTCGAGCACGCTGGCAGCGTCGGAGTGGTTTTTCCAGCCGCTGCGCTCGGGCGAGCGGACGCTGGCGGTGCTTGGGTTGGCTCGGGAAGCGGGTGGGGATCCGGTGCGATCGGACCAGTTGCCGTTGCTGATGAGCCTCGTCGATCAGGCGTCGCTGGTGCTCGAACGCGCGCGGCTGGAGGTCGAGATGCGCGACGTCGATGCGGTGCGCGAGCGTGATCGGTTGCGGCAGGCGTTGCTGTCGTCGGTCAGCCACGACCTGCGTACGCCGCTGACCTCGGTGATGGCGGCGGCGGCGGAATTGCACCGCGGCGTCACGCCCGAGCTGATCGACACGATCGAGACAGAGGCGGCGCGACTCAATCGGTTCGTTGGCAATCTGCTCGACATGGCCCGCGTCGAAGCGGGCGCGCTCCGGCTGCGGTTGGAGCCGACCGACCTCACCGATGCGGTGGCGGGCGCGGTGCATGACACGAAACGTGTGCTCGAAGGTCATGCGATCGAGCTCGACGTCGCGCCGAACCTGCCGTTGGTCCGTGTCGATCCGCAACTGTTGCATCATTGTCTGCTCAACCTGCTCGACAATGCTGGCCGCTACGCCGACCCCGGCACGCCGATCCTCGTCCGGGCTGAACACCGCTTCGGGATGCTCCGCCTGTCGGTGATAGACCAGGGACCGGGCCTACCACCCGGCCGCGAAAAGGAGGTGTTCGAGACGTTCCGCCGCCTCGAAGGCTCCGACCGCGCGATCGGCGGCACCGGGCTCGGGCTTGCGATCGTGAAAGCGTTCGCCGAAGCGATGGGCATGACCGTCGAAGCCAGCAACCGCGAGGACCTGACGGGCGCGCAGTTCAGCCTGTGCTTCCCCGTAGCCCTGCTCGTCCGCGACACCGATGGAGCGAATCTATGAGCGCGCAAACGGTCCTGATAGTGGACGACGAACTGCACATCCGGCGGCTGTTGAAGAACACGCTCGAACGCGCGGGGTACGGCGTCGAGGAGGCAGTCGATGCGCGCGAGGCGCTGCGGATCGCGGGGAGCCGGCCGTTGACGGCGGTGCTGCTGGACCTGGGGTTGCCCGATCGCGACGGGCTCGAACTGGTGCCGCTGCTGAAGAAGCTCGGCGATCCGATCATCCTCGTCGTCTCCGCGCGCGAGGCGACCGACCAGAAGGTGGCGGCGCTCGATCTCGGGGCCGAGGATTACGTCACGAAGCCGTTCGATACGGAGGAGTTGCTCGCCCGCCTCCGCGTCGCGCTGCGCGGGCGAGGGGAGGCGACATCGCGGCCGACGGTCCTGCGTGCGCATGGGGTGGAGATCGATTTCCAGCACCGGCTCGTCCGCCGCGGGAATGAGGAAGCGCATCTGACGCGCAAGGAGTTCGACGTGCTGTCGGCGCTTGCGGCACATCCGGGGCGAGTAGTGACGCATCAACGGATCCTCGAGGCGGCGTGGCCGACTGATCACGACCGGCGGATCGAATATCTGCGAATCGTGGTGCGGAATTTGCGGCAGAAGCTGGAGGGGGCGGGGGGAGTCGGCACGGTGATCGCGAACGAGCTCGGGATCGGATACCGGTTGCTGGTCGACTCCTAGCGCTTCCCAGGCAGGTAGCATGTTTCCCCGCGAAGGCGGGGACCCAGTCTGGGCTCCCGCCTTCGCGGGAGAGCAAGGAAGCGCTCCGCTCATAATTTCGCGCCCAAACCGTCACCCCAGCGAAAGCTGGGGTCTCCAACCACGCGTCGCCCCTGCTGCGCGAGGTCCCGGCTTTCGCCGGGATGACGGGGTTGCGCACTATGCGAACACTATGGCTTCCCCGCAAAATCGATCTCGAAGGCTTATGAGGCAAGCGATAGCTCAAGCGTCGCATGACCGACGCTCGCCGCCTCCGCACCGATCTCAGCCTCCGCGTGAGCGGAATCCTGTTGCTCGCGATTGCCGTCATCGCGATCCAAACGCTCACCCGGCTCCACCCGGCAACCGGCGCGCTGGCGTTCCTGCTCGCCATGATCGGCTTCGTCTGCGCGAGTGTCGGTGCGATGCTGGTCGTCGTCGGCGGCCATATCCACGACCCAGTCAGGATCAGTGCCCGCTGGCAACGCGCGGCGCGACGGGCCGCGCCCTAGTCGGGGCGTGTCGACGCGCGTGGAACGTGTGCCTATGCTACCGCATTGCAGCATAATGACGACGAGGGAGCGCTCTGCATGATCGGTCGACGCGAAGTAGTTACCGCGCTGGGTCTGTTGGGTGTCGTCCCGCAGGCCCTCGCTGCGATGCGCACGGTGCCCGGCAAGGCCGAGCCGTTCTCGTGGGAGGCGCTGCAGGCGCGCGCCGCGACCCTCGCGACCAAGCCGTACAGCGCGCCCGCCAAGGTCGCCGCCGCCGAGGCGATCGATTACGACAAGGTCGGCAGCATCCGCTTCCGCGCGGACAAGACGCTCGCCGGTGGGATCCGCCTGTTCCCGCTCGGTCGCTATGCGCCGATGCCGGTCGCGATCAACCTCGTCGAGAACGGTCAGGCGCGTCGCATCGAGTTCTCGCGCGACCTGTTCGAGGCCGAAGAAGGCCACGCCGCTGCGCTCGGTATCGCCGGCTTCCGCGCAATGGCACCGGGGGGGACCAGCGACTGGATGGCGTTCCAGGGCGCGTCCTATTTTCGGACCGCCGGCGCGCAGGACCAGTACGGCCTGTCGGCACGCGGCCTCGCGATCAACACCGGGCTGCCGGGCCGCGAGGAATTTCCCGACTTCACCGAATTCTGGATCGAGCGGACCGGCGCGGACGCGTACACGATTTATGCGCTGATGGACGGCGCGAGCGTTACCGGCGCGTACCGCATCCAGTCGCGGCACGTTGCAGGTGCGGGCGTCGAGCAGCAGGTTTCGTCCGTGCTCAACGTCCGCCGCGACATCGAGCGGCTCGGCATCGCGCCTGCGACCAGCATGTTTTGGTACGGTGAGGGCAATCGCGCCGCCGCGGTCGACTGGCGTCCCGAGATCCATGATTCGGACGGTCTGGCGCTGCTCACCGGCGCTGGCGAACGCATCTGGCGGCCGCTCAACAATCCGCCGCACGATACGCTCGACAGCTTCGCGGACCAGGCGCCCAAGGGCTTCGGGCTGATCCAGCGCGACCGGAATTTCGATCATTATCAGGACGACGGCGCGTTCTACGATCGCCGGCCGAACCTGTGGGTCCAGCCGCAGGGCGACTGGGGCAAGGGCGCGGTGATGCTGTATGCGTTCCCGACCAACAGCGAGACGGTCGACAATGTCGTGTCGTTCTGGACGCCTGCCGCGCCCGCCAAGGCCGGTCAGCGGTTGCAGTTCGATTATAGCCTTTCGTGGCAATCCGCCGATCCGACTGCTGTCGCCAGCGCTGCGCATGTCGTCGACTGCTGGCAGGGTGTCGCGGGCAGGCCGGGCGCGGAACCGGTCAAGGGTGCGCGGAAACTGGTGGTAGATTTCGTCGGGACCGGTCTTGCCGGTCTCGATCGACAGAGCGGCGTAACCGCCAAGATCGACGTCGTCCGCGGCAAGGTGCTCGCCAACGCCGCCTATCCGGTCGTCGGCCAGAAGAACCGCTGGCGCGTCACCGCCGACGTCGCCCCCGACGCACAGGGCCCCGCCGACGTCAGGCTGTTCCTCACGCGCGGCGGGCGCGCGCTCAGCGAAACCGTCCTGACCCCGATCTTCTGATGTCCGCGCTTCCCATGATGCCGGGCGAAACGCCGATCGAGATGCCGCCGCAGCGTTTCGACGGTCCGCCGCCACCCTGGTCCGCGCCCGAGCCCGGCCCCGGCATGGTGGTGTCGTCCGACGACATGCTCGCGCGCCGCATTCTCCTCGTGCTGATGACCGGGCTGCTGGCAACCGCGGCGTCGTCGGCGGTGCAGGAATCGCTGCTCGCCGACGGATTGAGCTTCTGGGACGCAGCGTTGCTCGCGCTGTTCTTCCCGCTGTTCGCGTGGATCGCGTTCGGATTCATGAACGCTGCGATCGGCTTCGTGCTGCTAATGACCGGCGGCCATCCGGGGTTCGTCCCGACGCCGCGCCAATCAGA